>OMBN01000423.1_pt1 | contig 29596 bp, 35 predicted proteins | sample 1644891 | NCBI WGS metagenome assembly OMBN01 (sample SAMEA103958144, study PRJEB25191) | human gut metagenome | reverse complement strand
CCGCTGTGGCGTGTCGGGAGCCCTGCCGTTGGGATTTGCCGAATCGGCACGATACCCGCAGGCCGCACTTGAAAGGATGCCGTCTTTGATAGAGAAGCAGCAGAAACAGATAGCCATGCTGCAGCACGAAATACCGACCTTGCAGGAAATCACCGCCCGGAAGTGGAGCAAGGCGGAAGAACTGGAGCGGTTGAAACAGGGATGTAAGGAATTGCAGCAGCGGATTGACGAGGCACTCAAGGAAGCCGAGCGTCCGCAGTCCGAAGTTCCCGAAGAAGAACACACTGTCAGGGCTGCCTGACCGTGATTCATTGATTTAACCTTTTGCCTGTCCGGTCGTGATGATCGGGCAGGTTTTCCTGTGTTTCGTCCTGCCGGGGCCGGCTGGCTTTTGTAGGCTGGCATCTGCCTTTTTTATCCTCCTTTTCCCTTTTTATCGCCTCCCTTTATATCTGTCTTTCAATCCTTTTATATCTTTGTCCTTGCAGTCCGTCCTGACCTTCCGGCTTATTGTTCCGCGAAAGTAACGGATAACAGCTGCACCTTGCAAATCCTCACGGCCTGCGGTGGCCGACGGAAATCTTCCTTCTCGGGGAGAAGCGTATTTCTGTCGCCAGATTTGTCCGGTTGCCGTTATCACTTTCGTGATGCGGAAAAATAAATCCGGCGAAGGTCTTTAAGGACCGAAAGCAGGGAAAGAAAAAAGTAAACTTAAAAAATGATAGCATTATGGAAAATGAAATCAGAGAAAGGGAAGTGGTTGTTGACGGCAAGACTTTGACGTTGTTACGCAAGGACGGAAAATGGGTTTTTCCGTTTGTCACGTATTATCAGCATGGACTCGGAACACCACTTTGTCTGGCATTGTTGGCGTATGTAGAAGACAGTAACGAATTTGAGTCGGAAGCTGTCATCACGGTCAATCTGCCTGGTGCGGAACGCAGTGCCGGGTGTCAGTTCATCGACACGAACAACAACGGGGAAGAAGTTCTCGACTGGCTCATGCTTTACGGTTTATGTACCCCTACCGGCAGATACGCCGTTTCCGGTTTCTGCAAGTACCCCGAGGTGGATTTTTATCAGAGCGAACGCTTCATGAAGCAGAAAGAGCTTTGCGACAGGTATTTCAACTTTGTTGATTGACAGGCAGGAGAAGGCGGTCATACGGGACTGCCTTCATGGCCTTGCCTGCCAGTGTCCTTTTATATGGATACCTTTCCTGTATTTTCTTCCTTTTATATGCGGCTTTCCCTACCCGAAATTAAGGTATGATGTCTGTGCCGCGGTCCGCCCTCCACTCCAAGGTACGGAAGGCTGTGCCCGATCAACGGCAGTCTGCTTCATACCGCTTCATGCCGGAGCTTCGACCTGTCGAAACAACCGGTATTCCGCTATATGGGCATCCTGCCTGGTTGTTGCTCCGGCACATTCCGCCTTTTGTCCGCAGCTTTCCTTTCCGGGCCGACGGCGTCATGGGCAAACGGTGACACATTCTGCTTGTGCTGTCCGTCGTGTCTCCGGCATGTCACAAGCAGAAAGAGTCCCCATTTTGTTTGCTCGGCAGACCGTTTTTTACCCACCCAAGCCGTCATTCATCACTTTTATAAACATCCCCTTATATATACGGGACGATTCTGCCTTTTATATCTGTATCGGGATTACCTTCTCTCGTCATTCCTTGCCTGCCGCCGCGTAGGCTTTATCAGGTGCGAATGTAGGCTGTCGCGCCTGATTCTTCCGTTTTGAAGTGCATTTTGAAGGAAAATCTTCCTTGCCGGGCAAGAGTATTTTGCTTCAAAAAACGTCGAATGGGCTGTACCGACATCCTTGTCATGCACCATAAAACCCCAAGGCGGTCCGGCAGAAAGGATCCGACCAGAGGGAAGAAAAAAACAAAGTCACAGGTAATGGCAGGACTAACCACCTTGCCGCAAAACATTTTCAAATTATGCTATACATTCACACTATCGGTCGCATCGGAAAGGATTGTCAGGTTATCGAGGGTACACACGGTTCGTTTATTGCTTTTGACATGGCAGTAGATGACTTCTCGCACGGAAACGCCGTTACCACATGGGTAAGGGTACGCAGCAACAAGGAAAACCATATCCGCCTCTCCGAATACCTCACCAAAGGGCGCATGGTCCTTGTCGGGGGAACATTGTCAACTTCACTGTGGAAGGACAAAAACGGCGACAGCCAGATCCAGCTCTCCATCACGGCGGATGCCCTGGAGTTCATCAATACCGGTAAGCGGGAAGGTACAACCTCCGAAGCCGACTGCCAAGCCGCAGCTGCCGATAACGCACCAGTTCCTCCGGCGGACATGCCACAGGACGGGGAGGAAGACCTTCCGTTCTGACATCTTCCGGAAAACGGTCACGGATGTAGTATTTACTAATTGTAGTAATTTAGGAGATTAGTAAATCCCGGGTTACGAAAAATAGTAGATACTACATTTAGTGGCTAAGTCTTTTAGTAGAGTAGTAAATACTACGATACTAAAATATGTTATAGTAGTAAAATAGTAAATACTAATTGTAGTGAAGACTAAAAATAGTATTATCTTTGTACCAGAACATTAAGACTCTGAATCATGACAAAAATTATAGCAGTTCTGAATCATAAAGGTGGGGTCGGAAAGACAACCACTACCATAAATCTCGCTGCCGCACTGCAGCTGAAGAAAAAACGTGTGCTCCTGATCGACATGGACGGTCAGGCAAACCTCACGGAATCCTGCGGCCTGTCCATCGAGGAAGAACAGACCGTGTACGGGGCGATGAAGGGCGAATACCCTTTGCCGCTGGTCGAACTGAACAACGGCCTTGCCATTGTTCCCTCATGCCTTGACCTGTCGGCTGCCGAATCGGAACTTATCAACGAACCTGGCCGGGAACTGATACTGAAAGGGCTGATTGCGAAGCTGCTTGACAGCCGGAAATTCGACTATATACTGATTGACTGTCCGCCATCGCTGGGACTGCTCACGCTCAATGCTCTTACCGCGGCGGACTTCCTGATTATCCCGGTCCAGGCACAGTTCCTCGCCATGCGCGGTATGGCAAAGATTACTAATGTGGTTGAAATCGTCAGGCAACGCCTGAATCCGGGACTGAGCATCGGAGGTATCGTGATCACCCAGTTCGACAAGCGCAAGACGCTTAACAAAAGCGTGTCCGAGCTCATCAACGATTCTTTCTGCGACAAGGTGTTCAAGACCGTCATCCGGGACAACGTGGCTCTGGCGGAAGCCCCTATCAAGGGTCTGAACATTTTCGAGTATAACAAAAACAGCAACGGGGCCAAGGATTATATGGACTTGGCGCTGGAGGTACTGAAACTAAAGTAAAAACAATATGGGCAAAAGCGATTTATTGAAAGACGGTATGAAAAGCGGCCTTGACGGGCTGCTTTCATCAACCAAAAAATCCCCGCAGAAAAAAGAAACGGCTCCGGCCAAGGCGGAAAAGGAACCAGCGGTGCATTGCAACTTCGTCATTAACAAGAGCATTCATACCAGGATGAAATACCTGGCCATCGAAAAGAACATGTCTCTCCGTGACATCGTCAACGAGGCCATGAGAGAATATCTGGAGAAGCATGAAAAATGATTGAAAATTTGAAAGACGCACTATGAGAGAAATAAATCCCAAAGAAACCACCCGTGCATACGCATTTGAGCTTTGGATGAAAGCCCCGATGCCGATGGTTACATTTTTCAAGACTTTGGATGTCAGTCGTCTTGTCAAAATCAGCAAAAAGTCAGGTATGAAATTCAATATGCTGATGTGCTGGTGCATCGGCAAGGCGGCAAGCGGTATCAAGGAATTTTATATGCTGCCTGTCGGAGACAAATTGATGCAATATGATGCCATTGCGGTTAATACCATTGTTATGAACAAGGACAATGAGGTCAGTTCATGCGATGTGCCCTTTTCTGATGATTTGCAGCTATTCAATGAAGATTATCTGAAATTGACAACGGAAGTAGCACAAAGCTGTGAGAACCACGACTTGACTGAAAGCATGGTAATAGGAACTTCCGCACTGGCCCAATATGAAATTGACGGTGCGGTAGGTATGTACAGCGGTATCTTCAACAATCCGTTTATAATATGGGGCAAGTACCGTAAGGGGTTCTTCAGGACGACACTGACGGTTTCATTCCAATTCCATCACACTCAAATGGATGGGGCACATGCTGCAAAGTTCCTGGATCGCTTGCAGCAGGAAATCAATAAATTACTTGTATAGCGATGAATATGGAAACACAAAGATTGATACTTCGTCCCTGGACAGAAAACGATGCAGAGTCTCTTTATAATTATGCCAAAGATCCTGCTATCGGCCCCATTGCCGGGTGGCCTCCTCATACATCTGTGGAAAACAGCAGAGAAATAATACGCGATATCCTTTCTGCACCCGAGACATACGCTGTAGTATTGAAAGAAACCAATGAACCGATAGGCAGTGTCGGAATTATGTTCGCTGATGGCGTACACAGTGCGGATATGCAGGATGGAGATGCAGAAATAGGATATTGGATAGGTGTTCCTTATTGGGGACAGGGACTTATACCGGAAGCCGTACAACGTTTGTTGAAGCGTTGCTTCGTCGAACTTGATGTGAAACGGGTCTGGTGTGGACATTATGACGGAAACATCAAATCCCGCAGGGTAATGGAAAAATGTGGATTCAAGTACCATCACACAGAAGAAGGAAAGACTTCTCCGTTAGGAGATATCCGTACAGAACATTTTACTTTGCTTACCAGAGAGGACTGGAAAAAACGGTAAGAGAAATATAAAAATGTCCCATGATAAGAACTACGATAAAATCATTTATACAGGCTGATTTGGAATCTGTCTGGCATTCTGTCACTTCACTTTACGACTATTCATGGCGAAGTGACATAAAGGACATAGAAGTTTCCGACGAGCGCCATTTCAGGGAGATAAGTAATGAAGGCTATGTCACCTGTTTTACTGTTACTGTTATAGAGCCTTTTCTAAAATATTCATTTCTTATGGATAATGTGAACTTTTCCGGGGAGTGGACGGGACATTTCAGACAGGCTGAAAATGGAACGGAAGTGATTTTTACAGAGTCAATTAACCTAAAGAAATGGTGGTTATATCCTTTTGCATTGTTGTATTTGAAATTACAGCAGAAACGGTATATAGCTGACCTGAAAAGAAAATGTGAACAAGAATGAACGGATCGGCCAAGTATATAATACGCCATTTGCAAGGTAGTGAGAACCATTTGCTAAGAGAATTTCTTTACGAAGCGATTTATATCCCTGAAGGAGTCAAACCGCCCTCAAAGGACGTGGTGGATTTACCTGAACTGAAACTGTATATTGAGGACTTCGGAAAGAAAAAAGATGACTTTTGTCTGGTCGCAGACTGTGAAGGGAAAGTGGTCGGTGCAGTATGGGTACGTATTATGAATGATTACGGACATGTGGATGACAGGACCCCATCGCTCTCCATATCCCTATATAAGGAATACAGGAGTAAAGGCATAGGAAGCCATCTTATGCGTGAAATGTTTCGATTACTTGAGAGCAAAGGATATAGTCGCGTCTCTCTGTCCGTACAAAAGGCGAACTATGCCGTCCGAATGTATCTAAAACTTGGATTTAAGATCATCCATGAGACTGAAGAGGAGTTTGTCATGCTTAAAGATCTCTCACTATCCTACTAAAGACGGACAACCTCTTATATATGTCATCTTCTTCAAGAAGACATCTCCCTATTATATTATAGATTACCGGTAAATTATCGGTAATCTTTTTCTTTTATAGTTCCATAGAACATTTCTTTTATAATTCATCTTTTACCGCTTTCCGGCTTCATTCCCGCCGCACCGGCCTTGGTTTTATCAGATGCAAAGGTCTGCTGTCGCGCTTGATCCTCCGGCTTGAAGTGCATTTCCTGCAAATTCTTCCTTTCTGTGAAAGAGTAATTGGCAGGAAAAGCCGTCGTATGAAGCTGTACCGACAGCTGTAAACCGCATCCATAAAACCCCAAGGCGGTTCAAACGGGAAAAGAACCGACCAGAGGGAAATAAAAAAACAATTCAAAATTGACATCGACATGGATAAAATAAGATTGGTAGTTTACAACGAATATGCACTGGGCTATATCATGCCCCAACAACCCGACAAGGTTTGCACATTGGCAGACAGGACTACGCTCGGCGCACCGTTCCGGACAATGCTTGAACCCTATTTCATCGGAAAGAACGATACCGTAAGGCTGGCCGGCAGGAAAGACTTCGACACGTTCCGGCTATCGTTCGGGGGGTACGACAATACGCAAATGTACGAGTATGACACCAACCAACAGGAATAGCAGTAATCAGAAAATCAATGTATAACAAATCAAAATTTATGAATTATGGAAACAATGAACATTCAATCAGTAGCAGAGAAGAACATCGTATCAGTAGTTTTGGCAGATATTCAGCCGAGTAACTATAACCCACGCAAGAATTTTGATGTAGCAAGCCTTGCGGAATTGGCGGAAAGCATCCGTCAGCAGGGCGTCCTCCAGCCTATCGGGGTGCGTCCCATTGCGGAGAACCGCTTTGAAATCATATTCGGGGAACGCAGGTATCGTGCCTCACTCATGGCAGGACTGGAAGAAATTCCGGCAATCGTTCTGAATGTTTCGGACGAGACCGCCGAAGAAATGGCGGTGACGGAAAACCTGCAACGCAAGGATGTAACCCCTATCGAGGAAGCAAACGCCTATCAGAGGCTGATAGAAAGCGGACGGCACGACATTCAGTCTTTGGCCATGCAGTTCGGCAAGAACGAGACCTATATCCGCACCCGACTGAAGTTCGTCTCCCTTATCCCCGAAATAGCAGAATTGTTGGAAAAGGATGAAATCACTATCAGCGTGGCAAGCGAAATTTGCCGATATGGCGAGGACATCCAGAGAGAGGTTTTCGACAAGCACTTGAAAGAGGGTATCATGTTTGGCAGTTGGCGAGGCATGAAAGCGACCGAGGTGGCAAAGAACATCGAGCGCCACTTCACGACAGACCTTGAACGCTACAACTTTGACAAGACCCTTTGCCTGTCATGCCCCCATAATACCAACAACATGACATTGTTCTGTGAGGGAACATGCGGAAAATGCGCCAACAAAGGCTGTCTTGATGAAATGAATGCCGCATTTTTGACGGAAAAGGCAATAGAGACCATTAAGGCTTATCCTGCACTATCTCTAAGCCATGACGCATATTGCTATAATGCGGATGCGGTTAATCGCCTCAAGGAAATGGGCTATGAGGTTGTGGCACTGCAATGCAGATACAAAGACTACCCGACACTTCCCGAAGAGCCTGAAGCCGGAGAATATGATACGGAAGACGAATATAAGGAAGCCAAGGTTGAGTATGAGCAGGATATGAACGATTATATGGAAGAGGGCAAGGAACTTGTACGCAGGGCAGAAGTAGGCGAAATATCGCTCTTCGCACGGATTGGGAACGAAGACATTGTCAAATGTTATGTGGAGAATTCCATGATGAATGCCGTCAGTGGACAACAGGCAGGACAGGAACAGCTTTCCCCGATTGAAAAACTGGACAAGCAGGACAAGCGAAACAAGGAGATTGCCAGGGAAAAGACCGTGGAAGATACCAAAAAACAGATTTTGGAAGTGGATATGACCGAAACCAAGTTCGGGGCTGACGAAGAAAAGATGATTTATTTCTTCCTGCTTTCATCGTTGAGAAAGGAACACTTTGCCGCCGTTGGCATAGAGGGAGAACATTCGCCCTATCTGTCCAACGAGGACAAGACAAATATTGTGGCCAATCTTACCCCAAAGGCAAAAGCCGTCATCCGCAGGGATTTCCTGATTGAGAATTTCAAGAACGCATACGGAAGCAACGCCATAGCCGACATGTTGCTTGAATTTGCAGGAAAACACATGCCGGAAAGACTTGCCGACATCGAGAACGGACATAATGAAGTTTACGAAAAAAGACATCAGCGCATCGAAGAAAAGAAAGCCGTCCTTTTGGTGCAGGAACAGGCCAAACAGGAAGCAGAGCAGACTGAAACCGATGCGGACAACGAAAAACAACCTCAATCCCAAGAGGTTGCTGCTTGACCATAATTCATAGTTGATTTCAGATGCAGGGCGGAGAAATCCGTCCTGCTTTTCTGTTGAGTGCCGGAGGCAGACCGGCGCCGCCTGACCTTTTTTATACACCTCCCTGTCTTTCGGCAGTCTCCGTCTGCTGAAACAGTACGGACCGGGTTCTGGCTGATTCCTACAGGCCGCACGGGCGGTCTTCCGTCATCGGCCGGCCCGGATAACCTTTATAGCCGGACCTCTTATAATACCCCGGTAGTCTCAACATTTGTTTTCAGCGAAGTTACAGCATCTTTCCGGACAAACGCAAGATCCGGGTGAATTTGGGAAACAATCTCCAATCCTGCGGATAGTATTCTTTCCCAAAATCTTGCACGAAGTCCAGACAGAGCTGTGCACGGGCGAAAAAAATTGTTTCACCTTAAATCTTCGTTATTATGAATACATTTTCTTTCCCTCAGATTTCAGTAAATTACAAGGATGCCGATGCTGCAAAACGTACCTTGGTAAACTCCTCCAGAGTGAGCTACGACATCTTCAAGGAGGCATACGATGAATGTATGCAGCATCATGAGGAATGCTGGGTGATGTTCCTCAATCAAGCCAACAGGCTTCTCGGACTCTCCTGCATATCAAAATGCGGCATCAGCCAGACCGTTGTGGATGTCCGTATCATCCTGCAGACGGCTCTTCTGGCCCATGCCTCGGGCATAATCCTCAGCCACAACCACCCGTCAGGCAACATGGTGGCCAGCTCCAGTGACAATGCCATCACAAGCAAACTCAAGAAAGCCTGCGAAATCCTTGACATCACTCTCCTTGACCATATCATCCTCTCGGATACAGGCTATCTGAGCTACGCGGACGAAGGGATGCTTTGACAGCATCTCTTTTCACGGCAAATCCCGTTATACTGCCGCCCTCATGTGCGCCAGGCGGAGACTGTTATAAAACCTTCATGCACGACGGCAGCCCTGGGCTGCTGTAAGCACTCCGGTCCGGATCTGTGGCTGATGACGGAATCCGGCACGGGCCGTATTCTGCCATCGGCCGCTCCGGGAACCTTTATAGCGGCACCTGTTTTAACGCCGTCCGTCATAAGCCCCCGCCACCACCCTTATCCCTTTCTATTTTCCCTCTTGTATTGACATGAGAGTCATTTCTTCTTTCGTCGTCCTTCCCGTCGCCGCGTGGACTTTACTGGTGCGAATGTAGGCGGTCGAGCCTGTTCCCTCCGTTTTGAAGTGCATTTCCTGCAAATTCTTCCTTTCTCTGAAAGAGTAATTGGCAGGAAAAAACATCGGGAGAGGCTTTGACGACCGTCTCTCGATGCACCGTAAATCCCGAAGCGGCTCCTCCGAAAAGGAGGCCGAACAGAGGGAAGAAAAACAAAATCGTTAAATATCAGAATTATGGACAAGGACATCAAAGAAAGCAGAGAGTACCGTCTCGCTAAAGACTGGGAAATGGCAGTCAACAATTACAGTTTCAATCCGGCTCGATTTGCAGCAGCAATACCGACCATGCACCCGACACTGCAGCAAAGCCTGTATAGGTTGATTAAAGAGTGCATCAAGGTTATGGCGGATGACAGCCGCAGGTACGACGAACGCAATATGGCTTCGCACGAGGAAGCGAAATGTATCATGGAGTACCTGAAAGAACACGGGAGAAACATACCATTAAAGTGATAGACCGATGAAAAAGAAAGAGGTGGAATTTGCCGGCAGAACTTATTCTTGCCGTGTGGTGAAATCAAATGAAGGTGAAGAACTCCTTATCGGCTCAACAGGTTTGCTTGACGCACTCCAGCCCGGTAGTTTCGACAGCGAGAACGAGGGCTTTGCGAGTAAGGAGGCTGAGAAATTATACGATGAGATTTTTTTCTTCACCGATGCCGGAAGTCTTGAGCTGCCGGATGACGAGCTGGTTGAGATGCTGAAAGAAGACAACCCGGAATGGTTTGAATAAAATGAATATATAAATCTATTAAAAATCAAGATTATGGATAAAGAGTATGTAATGAGAGTGGCTGCGACAATTCGCGAACAGCTGGTAACGATGACCGACACGCCGGTCCTTATGTCATGGGGCATCGGGGAGTTTATGGCAACAGTATTCAATGACCTGCCGGGACTGAAATTCCATGTAAACGGAAGACTCTTCCAAGGGGAAGTGCTGATCTGTCTGAACGGCTCGGACTATTATGAAGTATATCTCCGGAACGGGACAGACATAGAGTGCCTCAGTGACGAAGTCTGCTTCGATGAACTGGGAGAACTGATAGACCGCCATATTGAAAGCGGAACTGACAAAGAGGAATATGCACGCTTCTGTGAACAGGCAGCCATGTCATTCGGATTTGGCAATTGAGGAAGTACTGTACTTATAGGCTAACCCCGAAGGCTCGCATCTGAACCTCCGGGGTTATTGCTGTGTTATGGATGTGTTTTGTCCTTGTCTGTATCTTGATTCTCACACCGGTTCCCTTGTTTGTCAATGTAGTACCAGTCATCACTTTCCCAATACCAGTGCTCGCTGCCGGAGCCTGCCACCTCTTTCCGTTCCCCCGAATCGGTGACTTTCGCCTTGCCACCCTCGAATGGATAGCCGAAGGCAAAACGAGGACGGATGACGGTCTTGCCTGTCTCGTCTGCGTAACCGATACGCCCTTTCCGGTCCACTATGCGGTACAGTCCTTCACTTACATAGTCGTCTCCGTTGTCATATTGAAACGCTGCATAATGTCTTGCACTGCCGCAACTGCACAGCAGCAATACGGCACTCAGATAAATGATAATCTTGTTCATGATGCGGGTTGTTTTCATTTGATAATCTGTATTTGTTAATGTCAAGGCAGCAGGAACTGCATGTTGAAACGGCAGAACAGCATCCTTCTTTCCCTGATTATATTCATGTCTTCTTTTCTCCATATTCCATTCAATGATACCAAGTAAAAAGCCAGAAGATTAAACACAAATCAATCAGCCACAGACCAAGCGGCAATAGTAACTGAAGCCAGAAATATTTTTTATCCTTTTTTTCAGGATATCGGCGGTAATAGGCTTGTTCTCTCGCTTTTGTGAAATATTTCTTTTCTATCCTGGAAAATTGACGGAAATACACCGAAAGATTCTCCCTTCTTTTTTACTCTTCAAAAAGCAGCAGATATTCCACCTTCCTTCTCCGCTCGATGCTCGGAACTACCTTGCCTTTATAGCAGCGGAAGGAAATGTACTCCTTGTAAATATCCCTGTTTCCGGCTTCCAGTTTTTGTATCAGCTTGCTTTTGGGAAAGTCTTTGCTACCTAAAAGCCGGTACGGGCCTACCTGGTAGGCAAGACACGAGAGCAACGTAGAATCACGCCCGAATCTGCTGAACAGACGGCAAAGTTTCATCATGTCCGCTCGCAGGATGGAGTCTCCCTGAGCTTTTGTGATGTCGTTGGTAAAACTCTCTCCGGGAAGAACCTTATGACCCCATCCCACATAGGGCCAATGTTTTTTCTCACCATGCCAACCCTCATAGTATTTCGTGCATCTGATTGCCCTCTCCAGCGGTGGCAGCTTGTATATGGACAGTTGGGCAGTTCCCGTTTCTGTCCCATGCCTTTCCTTCCCATAGACTGTTGCCACTGCAGATACCAGCAGTATGATGACAAACATCCTTACGTGCTTCATTTCGCACCCCGTTTGTTCAACACATCCTTGATCATCTCCTTCACGTCCTGACCCACCTGCACGAAGTTCTTGTACAGGATGCGTTCCCGTTCCTCCCTCGATTTGAAGGTGTAGAATCTCGGCAGCGGCACATACGCGGCTTCCTCTTTCTTTATCTCTCCCATATCGAAGTCCGTCTTGCAGAAAAACTTTGTGGTCTTGAACTCTTCCGACTCCTGAATGTTCATCGAGCCGCCTACGCCGGTCTTGGTTTTCACGAAGTCCCTCGCTGTCTGCCCGCATATCCATCCCGTTGCCATATCGGAAATCTTTGATGCCGGCACCAGACTGTCCATGTTCTCGTTCAGGTTAATGCTGGTCTTGTCACGGTCAATGGTCACGCCCTTCTTCACTTGCACGACCTTACCGAAAATGTCATTCGACAGCCATTCCAGTGTCTCTTTCGAGCGGGCCGAACCGCTGACCACGTTACCCACGGTCGTGATGATCTTCTGCATACCTACCTTGCCGTAGTCGGCCTCCAGCTGCGGCAGCTCCTGGAATCCCAAGGTCACGCTCACCTTGTTGCTTCGGGCAGTTCCTATCAGTCGGTCTATCTTGTGGAAATACAGCGTCGGCAGCTCGTCCACGATGATGCTCACCGGGATGTTCTTCCCTTGGCCCGTATTCACTCGGGTGACAAGACGGTTCAGGATAAGGGCGTTCAGCGCACCGATAATGCTCTCCATCTCCGGGTCGTTGGCGATGAGCAGGTAGCTCGGGTTCTTCGGATCGCTCACCTTCAGGTCAAAGTCATCCCCGTCACGGTGGAATATCCAGTACGATTCCTTGGTCGCCAGACGGGACGTATAGACACGCAGCGTACCGATCATACCTTCCAACTGCTCCATGGCCTTGTTCCTGAAGGCAGTCTGGAACGGCCCGAGCAGCGGTGCCACCTCGTTGTCAGTCTCCAGTACCTCAAAGATGGTCTGATAACTTTCGTTCAGGAACGATAATATGTGCGGCATGTCCGAATACTTTCCCAGCCAGTAGGCCGGCTCCACGATGTTGCCGCCCTCTTTGTCACGCACGACTCCGGTCGGCTTCCAGAATTTGGTTTCCGGGTCCTGACGTTTCTCCGCATACAGCATGTTTCCGTCCTTGTCATACGGCTCCCGTTCGTAATTGACAAAGAAATAGATGCAGGCAGCAAGGAAGTTCACAGCGGATGTCTGGAAAAACTGGTCGCTTCCGCCGCCACCTTCCTTCTTGCCCTTCTGCAATGACTCGAGCAGGGTTTCCGCCGTCTCACTGGCTGCCGCCAGGTTGTTGATGTATTTTGCCTGAATAGGATTGACACGACGGCTGTATTCCACGTCCACGAAGTTGATCATGTTGAACTTGCACCCCTTGGGAACTCTTCCAAGTTTCTCGTTCAGCTTGTAATGGTAGTAAAGTTTCGTGGCAAGTGTCGGGAATTTATAGTCATATACAACCATGGCAAACCCCTTGGCACTGTGCTGACGGATGAACGGTTCAATGATACTGAATGTTTTACCCGAGCCGGGAGTTCCCACGACCCACGTCCCGCGGAAAGGGTTGCTGATACTGACCCATCCCTTGCGGAACTTCCCCTTGTAATAGTAGCGCATCGGGATATTCACGCTGTATTTGTTCTCCTGAATCTCTTCGCTCTGCTCGAAACTCTCGTTCTCGAAGTTGAAGCGGTCCTTCATCAGGCCCTCCTTGATGAACTTGGAGATATTGTCCAGGGCTATATGTACCAGTATCACTCCCACGAGCGAAGCCGCCATGTATAGGATACGGTTCAGCGGCAGCGTATAGAGCCGCATTTCCATCGGATGTCCGAACAGCCATACGGACAGGACAAGCAGAAGCAGTCCGCCGGTCAGGGGAAAAATCACCTGCTTGCGGGCGTTGAACTCCAGATGCTTCTTGTTCCTCGTACCGATACAGGTGATGCAGATCAGCAGTATCGTGGCTATCTTGCTGTACACGAGATGGCCGTCCTGATAGATCGTCCATCGCTTGATACGTCCGTGGATGTCAGTCAGTATGCCGCCCCACTGGTCGAATACTGCCGGGTCAATGGCATACTCGAAGAACTCCAGCAGAACCGACACATAGACGACTGCACGGAATATCTTGTAGAATCCTTGTAACTCTTTGCTTTCTTCCATTTTTTATAGCTTTTTTATTGGGTTGTAGTTCTGATCGCCTCGGATATTGTTGGACTTGATTATTTTGATTCAGACGAAAATAAATGTCATGTTTTTGCAGTAAAAAACAAGACTTTTCTTATATTTGCATCCGGAACAAAACGATTCGATTATGGTGATTACTAAACAGGTACAGGAAATACTGGACGCCACGCCTCCGGGCAAGGTGCTTACCATTGCCGATTTCAATGTGCTGCCGGAGTACCAGCCTGCGTTGGTCAAGGCACTCAGCCGTCTGGTGGCAGAAGGCTCTATCTGCAAGATTGCCAAAGGACGGTACTACAAGCCTAAACAGACGGTGTTCGGCACATTGAAGCCTCCGGTGGCAGAGGTGGTCAAGGACCTTCTGGAACGTAACGGCAAGCCAATCGGCTATATGACCGGTACGGCAGCATTTGCGCAGTTGGGGTTGACGACACAGATCACATCGGCCATTACGATAGGCACGAACAAATACCGCCGGCCTATGAAACGGGGCGAATACAGCGTGTCCTTCCTTGTACAGCCTAATGCAATCACACGGGAGAACATTCCTCTGCTGCTGATCCTTGACGCGCTCAAATTGCTCCGTGAGATTCCGGCAACATCACCTGACGATTGTGTGCGGGGCGTTGCTCGGCTGATAGCCGCTCTGTCCGAAGGCGATCTGGAGAAACTGGCGGACCTGGCCGAAAATTACCAGCCGTATGTCCGGGCATTGCTGGGTGCCATTCTGGACAGTCTTGGAGCTGACACCCGACAATTGCGTGCGACACTCAATGGGGTCACGACCTACAAACTTCCTGTCACCGCACAGGCTTTACCCACCAAATTAAAATGGAACATCGTATGAGACTACACGAGAATCAGCAACTGTTTGCCGATGCCATAGAAGCGGCTGCACGTCCGGTACAGGACGGCGGACTCGGCATCAAGAGTATCTTTATCGAGAAAGACTATTGGATCTGTCGTTCGCTGTCGCTTATGGCTACCGGAGACAAGGATAATCGTGCCATTTTCAAGGGCGGAACTTCCCTGACCAAGGCCTACGGCATCGGGGCACGTTTCTCCGAGGACATTGACGTGGCCATCGCCGAAGCATGGACACTGAGCGGAAACCAGCTAAAGAACCTCATACGCCGTACATCGAAGAATATGACAGCCGGACTGGAGGAACTGGTCATCCCCGGCATGACAAGCAAGGGATCGCATTACCACAAGGCGTTTTACACCTATCCACGGGCCATAGATACGGAACAGGTCGGAGCAATCCGGGCTGGGCAACTCCTGGTAGAAATCAACAGTTTTGCCAATCCATATCCTTTCGAGCGGCGTTCTCTCTGCAGTTTCCTGACAGAGTTCCTGCAGGCTACCGGCAACAACCGTATGATAGAGGAATACGGGATGCAGCCGTTCGAGGTCAATGTGCTTGACCGTCGCCGCACGCTGACCGAGAAATTGGTGTCACTCATCCGATGCTCGCTGGCCAATCTGTATATGCCGCAGTTGACGGCCAAAATCCGTCATTTCTACGATCTGCATCATCTGCTGAAAGATGAAGAGTGCCTCACGTATCTTCATAGCGATGCTTTCCCCGAAGATTTCAGGTCACTGCTCGAACACGACCGGCAGAGCTTTGACAAGCCCGAAGGCTGGCGTGACCGGCGACTGGAGGAGTCCCCGTTGATGACAGATCTGCCGCAGGTTTGGGGCAACTTGCAGACAGTTTACATGGGTGAACTCCCGGATTTGGCATATCGTGCCATTCCGGCCCCCTCGGATGTCGAGGAAAGCATACGTCGCTTGATGGCATTACTGCGTGAATTCGGCTCTGGTTTGTAATCGTATGTTGTCCAACAATGTCAAAGAACGCAATCGTATATCTCTGGTTTACCGGTTGATGGTTATAATCGGGCGTACCTTGTGCGCCTGTGTCTTGGGTGTTTCCTGTATGGCTCCGCTGCCCATCGAGTAAAGCCAGGCTTTTGCCGTTTCCTGTTCGGCCACTTCCGTGGATGTCCAGTACCAGCAGTCGCCGTCGGTCAGGGGCAACGGATCGCCCCCGCACTGTTCGATGACAGGATTTACCGTTTCCCGGATAGTATATAGCAGACGCATCTGTGCCACCGACGGAACGTATGCGCTCTGCCCGTAACACCAGAGGTCAAAGACCGCTTCCGCCATCGGCGAAGCCGTTTCCTTCGTTTCATATAGAGCGAATGTATTGGCATTGCCGTCATGTGCCGCGAGGTCCGCAGATGTGCCTTGGGCAATACCGAGGCTGTCGGCAAATGCCTGCGGGGTGATGTCCCACAGGTAAACCGCGTAGCCGTTTCCTTCCGCACCCTCATGCTGCCGGGTGTCGAACACGACGGCCACAGCCTTTTTCCCGGATTGCTGGTATTCCGTGTAGGACAAGGCCGTTCCGTCCTCGCACAGGACATGTCCCGGGCGGACAGCCGTGTCCGGTACGTCTATATGCGCGTCACAACCTGTCACGGCGACTGCTGCGACAAGTACCGGTACGAACCGGCTCACCTTTCTGAAAATGTTCTGTTTCATCTTTTCCCTTATTTTATCGGTAGTTTCACACCAAGGGCTACACCTACCCGAAGCAGATCCGCGCCCTTTATCATCAAATCACTCTTCGCCTGCCAGTACAGCGTCCATCCGGACCGCAGCACGTAATTGTGCTCGTAACCGAAATGCAGGCCGCCCAGGAACTTCTTCGTGTCGCTTCCTGCCGAAGCTCCTATACGCAGGTTGCCGTAATGATTGCGGCCCCGTACCACGCAAGGCTTGTATGCCACGCCAAAGCCATAGGTGCGGTAGTTGCGCCAGAAGGATTCCGGACAGATATGGCCGCACGGGCCGCATTCGGCCCACTGCAGGTAGCCGTTGGCAAAGAACTCCCACGCGTGCCGGTAGTTCATTTCATGTTCGTATGAAAACGTCACGTCCATACCGTTCCTGTAAAGCAGCCCGACCCCCAGTGAAAGACGGCCGCTGTTGCGTTGTGCGTTCGCGCTGAAGGCAAGGCACATGCAGGCAAACATCAGAATCAGAGTCTTTCTCATAATCATTCCTCCTCCAGCAGGTCAGCGTTAAACGAATCGGCAGACAACACATCCTCATAATCGATGTTCAGGCTGATATTGCGGCCGCTGATTTGCTTTTCCGTCATTTCGACAGTCAGCAGCTTGTCGTTCGGGAAGGTCATCTTCTTGATGACAAGCACATTCCTGTAACCATGTCGGAATGTCTTTCCCGGTTCCAGTATCATCGCCGGAGTAAGCTCGATAGTCTGGGCGTTGGTGGCCTTGGCGAGTTTCTTGTCAACGAGCTTTACCCTGATCTCATCGATGTCGAAACGGATGTTCGTCTTGTTCTCTATGGAAAAGTCTATGAAGAAGTAGTCCCCGACAGAGTATATGTTGTTCAGGCGCATCACCATACGGTGTGCCTTGGTGGCCACATTCCTGATTCTCGCCGGAGAGTTCCAGATCCGTCTGGCAAAGCGTGTCATCTCGGCGGTTGACATCGATACTGCCGGGTTGTTGTAGGCGTTGCGCTCGTGAGGGAGTATCTCCTTGTCCGTTACGGCTTCCTTAAGCCGTGTGGTGTAAACCAGCGCGTATTGCGTGCGGTAGCGTTCCGTGATGACGGTCACGATGGCAATCACCTCGCCGTCCTCGTGTCCGGCTTCCTTGGGTTTCAGCCGTACAATGTTGTCCAAAGGCTGGTCGCCAACCACCTTGTCGGTGGAAATGTCCACCATGCGTACCGGCTCCGATGCCGTGATGACGGTCGTCACCTGTTCGTTGACCGTCAGTTGTTCCATTTCCTCGTAGGTCGTCTGCGCCTGTGCATTCCGCGTTCCCAGCAGTCCGGCTGTCAGAAGAAATACCGTTCCGATTTTCTTGAGATTCATATTCATGTCGTTGATTGTTTATATTCCATTTGTTTTTCTTTTACCCTTATGTCGTCGTATGTATTCGCTCCAGTTCTTCCCGGATACGGAGTTCGGCGATGTCGCAGTACTCCTTCACGGTCTCGAATCCGATATAGTGCCGTCCCGAACGGATTGCGGCAATGGCAGTCGTTCCGGACCCGATGCAGTTGTCCAGCACGGTGTCCCCCTCGTCGGTGTAGGTGCGTATCAGGTACTCGACCAGTGCCACAGGCTTCTGGGTCGGATGATAGAATGCCCCTGTCTTGTGTTCTTTCGGGATGAAAATGACCGATGTCGGATATTTGTTGTCCGCCATGCGTACCGGTACCAGCTTCATCTCCCCGTAGCACCGGTTCGTGAAACTGCCTTCCGTCATGCTGCGTCCATGGTTTCTCCTTTCGGGAGGGCACGGTGTCATCTGCGGATGATACACGGGCTGCTTCATGTAGAACACCAGAATGTCCTCATGCTGGCGCAACGGCATCCGGTTGGCATTGCACGAGATGCGCGGAGAAGATTCCCTGGGCGAACAGGATGATCGGACTGTCCGGCTTGATAATCCTACGGTACTGCTCCCACAGCGGACCAAGGGGTATCTGCCTGTCCCAACATGCTGACCGGTTGCCGCGGTTCAATACACCGTAAGGCAGGTCGGCGATGATGGCATCGACGCTTCCCTCCGGCATACGGCTCATGCCTTCCAGGCAGTCCATGTTGTATATCTTGTCCGTCTCTATCATATCGCGTTGTTTTTCGGCCCTCCAAGCTGCAGGGCACTCGCCCAAGTACAACGTCCCTTCCGGTTTTCCCGGACCTCACACTCCCAGAAGGTATTCATCTCCGCGTGCTTGAAATTGACCGCACCGTCTCCCGGCCCGTAAAAGCCAGTGTATTTCTGGAAGGCGAACAAGGCGATTCTCCGCCCGTCCTCTGCCAGAAAGTTGCATATCAGGGCGAAGCGTCCACCTTTCTGCCACCATTGGGTACTCACGAGTTGCCCGACGAATGTTTCGGCCTTGTCGGGAGCGAGGAAGTCATCGTAGTAAAAGCCGTCCGTTCCCTCATGTAGTTTTGAAATATCTGTTTCCATTGTCTCGAACCTTTTTATTTCCTTTTTTCCTGACCATTGACCAGATAGACGAAAGTCCCGTATTTCAGCTTGACCTTGTTTTTCTTGATGGCCTTGCTGATGGCGTTGCTCGTCTTCTGGTAAGCGTTGTTCACCGCCTGCATTCCCCATTGGGCGAGGCTGTTTCCTGTAGTTCCGGTACTCATGCTCATGTTGCCCGACATGGCACTGCTGGCCACATCCTTGCTCGTTTCCCGGAACTGGCTGTTCGGTACATACAGGCCCTCCATACCGTCCGTGTCATAAAGCGCGAGACTGACCTTCACAAGCTCGTCGTCCACAAGGATGCTGTTGATGTTTCCCTTGACACGTCCGGACGAGAAGCCGCTTACCGTGGCGTACAGGTACGTACCCCGTTTCACCACGCACTCGTCTATTTCCACGTCATCCAGCAGGCGCAGCCTGATGCGCGAGCCGTCCACAGCCTTGATGTCCTCGTCTATGATGGCCTGGATCAGCTTCGGTTCACGGGCATCCTTCGCCAGCGTGTTGAAATAGTCCGAGGTGGTCTTCACCTTGCGGACTACCGCGCTGGGCGGTTCGTCTGCCGACGGTGCTTGCACCGGACGTTTCTCCTCGTCGATGGTGCCGGCCTCCGGTACATTCTGCGGCGGAACGGTGTCCGTGGTATCCGCCTCTTCAGGGGGCATCACCATGTTCTGTCCTTTCAGCCGTGCTTCGGCAAGGGCCTTTTCCAACTCCGCGAGTGCTTCCTGTTCACGCTCTTTGGCGGCGGCAATTTCCGCTGCCGCTGCTTTTTCCTGCTGTTGCTCATCGAGCAGGGCGATGTCATCCTGCGTGTATTGTGATTCATATTCTTCCTTGTTTTCATCAGGTTCGTCTCTTTCTATGTTGCCGACCGCCGAGTAGTCCTGTATCTTGCCCCACGATTTCTCCATGTTCTCGTATTTGCTGCCAATGCCGTCATCCTTGATCTGCGCTTCCGGCAGTTCCGGATTCAGGAATTCTGTTGTCTGCAGCGTCTTGTCCGGTATATCCGCCGTTTCGGTATGAAACAGGTCGAATATGAAGTAGGACGCACCGAGCAGAGGGATATAAAGAATGGCAGGGAGCATGTACTTCGGCTGTCTGAAATTGATTTTCTCAAATATCTTTTTCATGGCAAGTCTGTTTTGCTACGGTTTGTATTTCCTGTCCCGGTTTCCCTCAGTTCCTCTTCCTGCAACATCCTGTGTCGCTCCCTCAATACCGAATCCTGCATCTCTGTCGCTGTCCTCTCCGCAGGCTGGTGACGATATACCACTGTTATACGGTAGATGTTCCATGCCAGCCCGCCCAGCACGAAAGCGAACACGATGACCAGAAAAAGAGTACGGTGCACGTTGGCAAAGCCCTGTACCTTGGCTGCCGCCTTGTCTATACGGGTCGCCTTGGCAAACTTGCGTCCGGCTTCCACATCACGCTCATAGCGTTCCTTGTACTTCGGATCATTCCTGTCAGGCATCTTTTCGCCCAGCAGCATCCGTCTGAATCCCTTGATGTTCATATCCTTGATTGTTTAATAGTTGCTCTTGCTTTTCTGTTCTATATCCTTGTTAAGGAGAGTGCGCCAGTTCACTATCAGCAGACCGTGAGGGTTGTTCTCCGTTCTCGGTACACGCTTGAGCTGACCGGCAGTCACCAGCTCACGCATCAGGATGTTGCTTCTGCGTTCGATTCGCTGGCGGCCGTAGTAGGTGAACTCCATGGTGCTCTTGTCAAAGCGGATGCTGTCACAATAAATCGAGAACACGGCACTCGTGCCGAGGATGTTGGAATAAAAACCTTTCTCCTTAAGAGTGTTATATTGCGCCAGACCTGTTTCGTCCACCAGGTACATCGCCTTTTCCATCGTGTATTTGATGTATTTGTCATCAGGCGGCAAGGTGAAGAAATAGTGGTGGACTTTCTTTATGAAATAGTATAAATAATTGTAATACAGTCGATTATGTGAATCGTAAAATATAAGAGTAACAAATAAGACACATTGAAGGTGATTTAAAAGAACTCAAAAGAATTTTGCTTCTTTTGTTAGGTAGAAGAATGCGAGAAAATGTGGTTGCTTTGCTAATTCAGAGGTATGTATGTTGTGGCAAATTCTAAAAATATTGATAAGTTTATACCTATGACTGCTCATTTCCTCAAAAAAGGAGAATATAAATGCTTTATTTAGAGTAAAATTACTAACTTTGCAATTGTCCCTCACGCCAGCACCATTTTTAATGATGCGGATGGGTGGGACACCATTATACATACAGGCGTTTACTGAACGCTTTGGTTTTGACAATGTAAGAATCTCGCACGTTCAAACTGTTCGTCAAAAATAAAGCAACGTGAACGCCCCTTGGGATGTTTATATATGCCCTAGCTGCGCTTTCTGTGAAAGTGCGGAAAAGGAGAATTATATTATAAGCATCGGCGTGGGGCTTTCGACGTTGCTCGTTTCGACGAACAGGGCAATGCGAGAGCCTTTACATTGTGGAACGAGCAACAGGACTGGCTCCACGTTTTGTGTGTATATGTGGCGAAAAAATTAAAACATCAGAACAGTTGGAGTCGCTGTTTTTGAAAACAGAGAATTATGCGACTTGAAAAATGGTTCATTTCTAATTTGGACGATTCCCAAAGAAAGATTATAGTCCAAAGTATCAATGATGATATAATTGTACAAGGTGCGGCTGGAAGTGGAAAAACAAATTTGGCAATACATCGTGCTTTGCAAGCAAAAGGGAAAGGCAGTTATGCGATAGTTATCTTTACTGTTGCTCTAAAACGGATGATAGCTTATGGCATGCAAGCTCTTGGATTAGATAAAGAACGTATTGCTTATGAATGGGCTTGGACTAATAGAGGCTTTGATTTGACCGGCGACGTTTACTGGGAAAGAGGGAATAGAAATATCTTATACTTAGTAAATGATTTGGATATTAGGAAATTTGTTCGCTCTGAAAAATCGCCGACTTCATATGGAATTGATTTTGCGGATTGGGTCGATGACAGATTCTATTATGCTTTTGGTCGGCGTGTTAGTTGGTTCAAAGAAACAACATATACATCAGGCTTTGATGTAACAAATACAGAAAGGTTTGAATTGATACCCAGTGGAACAATGTATAAACAGTCGGAAGATGTGATTGATTATTTAATTATAGATGAGGCACAAGACTTCAATATTATAGATTACAATAGCAAAATTATCCCTCATAAGGGGAAAAGTCTTTCGTTGTTTGGTGATTCTGTACAACAGATGAATTATAAAGGAAGTTCTATAGATGAAATTGCAAGTGTATTAAATTATAAAAGGTTTACTTTAGAATACAATTATCGTTTACCTAAATCTATAGCTAAGGTAGCTCAACAACTTCAAGATATTAAAATAGATTTACTAACAAATAATCTAAAAGACGGAGGAAACAGTGATTATCCTAACTATCCTAAACCTACAATAACAAAATATTCATCAAAAGAAAAAGAACTTGAAGGTATTGTAAATCGGATAAAAATGGAAGATTTAGACGATGTAGCAATACTTCTCCCAAATGAAGAAGATGTTCGTGAAGTTAACAAATATCTAAATGACCATGGTATAAAAACGCAAGTACATTACAGAACGAGAAAAGTTGTGCCATTTCGTACAATAAATACATTGGATTTTTCAAACAATGACTTACCGTGCATCTTAACATATTATGCGGCGAAAGGTTCTGAGTTTGACAATGTGTTTGTACCATTTGCAAATGAAGCCAATGGATGCACACGCAATTCTTTTTATGTTGCTTGTACAAGATCCTCGCGTAGTTTATATATATCCTATGCGGGTAAACGCATCTCATATTTAAACAATGTTTCTCCTGATTTTGTCGTAGAAAACGAAATACAATAGTTATTATGCAGTACTATATAAATGTAACATCGTGGAACCTTTTAGAATCATTCGTAACTGAAAGTCTATCACCATTCGCATTTTATCAAAAACGTAATTTTGGTAATAATTTGAGTCGATACTTAGATAAGGCTAATGAAAAAACTAATTATTTGATTTTATCAACAAAAGATCAAGGAGGTGATTATGTAATCAAGGTAGACGAAAATCTGTTAGATTCTTCCTGTATATTTCCCATACGGAAAAGTAAAACTTTGTTTATTTACAGCAAAACAATCTTTTATAAAAAGGGGGGTGTTATGTTCAGATTTTCATCTGAAGATTTACGAGATTCACTTGTAGCTGAATCACAAATATTGTCTGAAGTAAAATGTATTGAGAAATATTCTTCAGACTTCTTTGTTGAATTAGTAAAACAAGTGGACACCAAAGAACAGTCGAAAAGAAATGGGGATAATCCTTTTTCATTCCAACAAGATGAATTTATAGAGCAAGACAATGTATACAATAAAATTAAAGGAGCAATAGTATCTTATGTTCGTGGTGCATCTTCTTCGGTAAAGGGGGATATGCAAATTTTAACCATCAAAACTACGGATTTAAAGAATGAATTTGCAGGACTTAATACATCAATTATGGTAAATGAATGTTCCGTATCAAATACGAGTAATTTCATCCATTTAATTAGGGAATGCAAGGATTTATATTTAAGAACGATAAAGAAACAAACTAATCTTTTTGATATTATCGAACAGCAGTTTCGTGAAATTGTAAAACTTGCATCAAAGCGAGAGACAGAAATATCCAGCTTTTACAGTCTTGATAAAAAGAAACGTGAAAACTCCTTGTTACGTGAAAAAGAAGATCTTGAAAACAAACTTTTTAGCATTGAATCAGAAACAGAACTTGCTAAATTAAACGAAGAACTTGGGCTTATTAAAGCTGAAGAAAAAGAAAGAGGGAAATTGTGTGGCAAATCTCGTAAATACTATGAAAAAGGAACAGAAAAATATAATCGGAAAAAGTTTCTCCAATTTGAAATAAAAAGATTTGAAGAAAGTCATGAAGAATATCGTAGCATAAAGAATCGTATTGCTGACATAAGGCAGCAATTATCTAACTTGACAAATGTTCCTACAACATACGATGCAGCTATTAGCGCGTTGTTTGTGCGAATAAGTGACATCATCAATGATGTTTTGCGCAATATTAAATCGAACATTGAACCCACATCAGAAATAGATTATTCAGTTTTAAACATGTCAGAGATACCATTTCTAAATGTGGCCATTCCAAACTGTTCGCAGGCAGAACTTGATTTCTTAAATGTTACTTTAAGGGAAATATTCCTATTGGGAAATTCTAATATATCAGAGGCATATATATTGAATTTAATTGTTGCAGCGGCTACGGCTTTTAAATCATTCCCTGCTGCAACTACAAAGGAAGGACAACTTATAATAAGTACATTGCAAACGTATTGGAAATATAAAAACAATAAAGTTTCAGGATTTGAAATACCATGCAGCCTACCTGTGTTTTCTTCAATAATGGCATTTTTTGTAAAGCCTTTTGGATTTGATCAAATGGAGAGATTTATGCAAAATAGGGACATCAATTACAAACAATATGGTTTTATGCTTTGGGGGTGTGCCATTGGATATGCTTCTCTTCCCAAAACATTTACTAATTTGCTTTATTCAAATGATAGTATATACAAGAAAATGGATGAGTATCTATTTTCAGTACACAAAAATATTGAATTGCAACGCCCCTGCAATCAATAGGAAAAGTAAAAAGGGGCTAAATTCACAATCTTATGGGAGTCTTAAAACTTTCCGTGCTTGAAGAGCAGAACAAAGAGTTAAAAAAGAAGATGAGGATTGTTTCAAAAAATGGCAAACCTTATCATGTGTCTAATTGTGGATGTCCATGTGAATGCTTCATTAAAGAAGGCGAAATTCGTATGGATGACATAGAGGTTACTGCCAGTTGGAATATAGACTAATCTGTTCTTTAGCATTTGGGAGATGTCATATGAAAATACGGCATCTCCCAACTTATTATAAAAATCATAATGGAAGCTATTACGTTTAAAACAGAATTAGGGAACTCTTATTTGTATAGTCCTGCACGTAAGGTTGTGATACCAATACCGCTGTACGTTCACGAAGATTTGTTATCTGGTAATCTCAACAATAATTATTTTCTGTCAATACTAAAAAAAGGAGGATACTTTGATAACTTTAATAGTGATTATTCAGGAAGAATCTCTGAAAAAAATATAGAAACTTCTATAAGGGATGTATCACAAGTTGTTTTTGAAATGACAACTGCCTGCAACCTTCAGTGCGAATATTGTTGTTATAGCGATGGATATACAATTTTTCAAAAAAGGCAAAATGGGAAGTTGGAGTTTTCAACTGCGAAAGTCGTATTGGATTATTTAGCCAGAATTTTTAAATCAAAAATACAGACAGGGTTATGCTCTGAGCCATTTGCAATAAGTTTCTACGGTGGTGAGCCTTTGATGAATTTTCCAATTATCAAAGAAATAGTGGAATATGCAGAACTGCTTAATTTTGAAGGGAAAGAAATTGTATTCACAATGACTACTAACGCAGTATTGATAGATAAATATGCAGATTTCTTATCTAAGCATAAATTCCGAATATTGGTTAGTTTGGATGGTAATAAGAAACATGATTCTTATAGAAAAACAGTTTCAGGGAAAAATTCTTTTGATATAGTATATAAAAATCTTAAATTTATTCAAAAGTATTACCCGGCCTTATTTTCTAAAATTCGCTTTAATGCCGTTTATACGGATAAAAGCGAGGTTGTGGATATTCTTAATTTCTTTATGGCTGAATTTGGTAAATTTCCACAATTTAGTCAACTGCACAAACCAGATTTAAGCGCTAAAGAATTTAATAAAATCAAATCCATGTATAAAGAAATAGAAATACCATATGAATTATCTATGCATAAGGATTTGATATTGGAAAGTCCAATACATAAACGTATATTTGAATTTTGTATGAAACTTTCAAGACATACTTATCATAATGAGGGAGAATTATCTAATAATGATATATCCACTTTGAATTACCCAACAGGAACATGCGTACCTTTTTCTAAACGCATATTTGTCACATTTGATGGAAATTTGTTCCCTTGCGAAAAGATAAATCGTGATATACCATGGGGATATGTAGATTCATCTGGAAAAATGATTATAAATGCTTCTGATATAGCAGAACGGTTTAACTCTATGCTTGATAAATATGAACGCATTTGTTCCACTTGTTATTTGCAACAATGTTGTATAAAATGCGCTTTCCAATCAACCGACTTTAATTGTGATAATAAAAAAACTAAAGAACAATTTAGAAAAATGCTTTCACAAATATATTCTTATATTGAGAAACATCCAGATATTGTCAATTTGTTAGAAGAAAATGTTGTTATAAAATGAAATACTTTTGCGTTTTGCCACATTGTTACGTTAAAACGAATGGGGATAGTGTTTTAATCATAAATCCACAAACAAAGCAATATGTGTATAGTACGTCATCAACGATCGTTGAAAGTTTTGTCAAAAATAAGGACAGCTATTCTTATTGCATATTTGATGAAAATGATGAATTTTATCTTGATGCAATATCTAAGGAATTAGGCTATATAATAGTTTCTGAATTTCCGCCTTATAATCCAAAGCCAAAGATTTTTTTTGTTTCTTCAATGAGTAAAGAAAAGAAAGCTTTAGGATATAATACAGGATGGTATGTTCCATCGTTTATCAAGTTCCTATCAATCCATTTTAACAACATAAATTTGTGTTTGCCTCATAATGATCTTTACGTTCAATTGGAATATCCAAAACAGGAAGTAAATTCATATAAAATGGATAAGCAACTGTGGAGAGAAGTATTTACTATACTAAGTAATTCTCCTATTGAAATAATAACATTATGTGGTGATATAGATGAAATGTTATTAGAAACACTTTATAAAATAGAACAAATGTATCATAACCGGGTGGTGATACGAACTGCAATTTGTGAATATGAAAAAGTAAAAAAAATTTTGTGCGAATACTCAAATTTAAAAATTGAATTTATCGTTAGTAATATTACAGTACTTAACAGGTTGTTGGAAACAAGTGATGCGACATTCAATGATATAGCATTCATAATGCCTTTGCTTTCTCTTGATGATTTCAAGTCTTTAGATACCCTTAATCTTAAGATACAATATGTACCACTCGTATATGATATTAAATTGCAATCTGATTTGATAGAACAAATGCAACTTAATTTTAATGATATACTGAGTAGTTCTACATCTATCGAAGATTCCTTAATAAAGGAGGAAATAAACAGTAATTTTTGGGGTAGTGTTATTCTAAAAAAGAATGGATTATTGTATGTCGCAGATGAGTTTATAGGCGATATAACACATGAATCGATTTATCCAATACTAAATAAATGGCTGCAAAAGTCACAAAATTCTTGGATGATGACCCGTGATAAATATTCAGCATGTAAGGACTGCCTTTTTGCAACGATTTGTCCCAATATATCTATCTATGAAAAACAAGGATTCTTAAAAAGAGCTTGTCTCGAAAAGGTATATACCAATATGATGACTTTGTTAAGCTCAAATTAAATAATCTGATGTTATCATTAATTCAAGATAAACCATAAAAACATCATCAAATAATTAAAGCTTTGTACAAGTAAAATAATAGCGAACCAACGGGAAGATAGCCAAATGCCTTCGTTGCGTTGGAGGTGTTTGGCTAACTCTTTTCTGTGTTCCTCCAAGAGTTTCTTTTCTGCCTTGATGTAGTTGGCTGAACATTGGTTTACCTTAGCCAGTTCACAGTCATCAACCTTAGCATAGATGATTGTGTGCCGTTCCGCCCTGACAATGGCACGGTTGATACCGTCCACGATATTGTCCGCACTGTTCTTTGCCGCAACCAAGGCATTGAAGGCAGTTCGTTCTCGTTGGACGGTGTGCTTCAAGCTGCCATGTATGCCGTGCAGTTCTTCTTTGAGAGAATTGATTTCACTAAGCAGATTACGAAGTTCAATTAGTTGGCAGTTGACTTCCTGAAGCAGTCCTTCAAGTTCCTGTTTGTCCTGTTCCAACTCATCTTCGGGTGTATAATTGGCAAGCCTCTCACGGAGAGCCGCCGTATCGGGTTGTTTCATTGCATTGCTGTTTTTAAGTTTGTCATTTCCGTTTTATTCCGCCCTTTGGATGTCTGCCGATTCTGTTTGAAGCGGCTTGCGCACATCTACGGGCAAACTCAATCTCATCTTCTTTCGGGTCGCGTCCCCATTTCAAGTCTGACTGCGAACCGCCGCCACCTCCGCCTGATGATACCTCATAAGGTGAGGTTATAAGGGTGAAGTAAGCCATCGCAAGATTTTGCAGGGCTTGCCAGTTGGCCAGTTCCCGGTAGTCAAATTCATCGTTGAAGAAGTCCAGCACCTCGTCCGGAAGATAACGCTTGTAGGTCTTGCCATCATGCTCAAACTCCGTGGGCTGACAGTTCGGTTTGTAGGATGTGTAGTCCTCGAATACCGGATTGTTCTGCCGTATAACAGGCTGCGGCTTTTGCATTGTACCATTGGGAACGGACGTTTTCTGTGTCGGTACAACTGGCTGTTTGGCAGTAGTGCGGACTTGTTGCGCCTTGTCCTGATGCAGTTTCTCCCATGTCTGCCTGATGCGGGATGCGGTCAGGTTGCGCCCCTTCCCAAGTTCCGATGCCTTGAACTTCGTGTTGCCTTTGAGAAGCACATAGCCACGAATGACATTTTTCTTATCCTTGCGTAAATATAAGTCATAACCTTTGGCGGCAAGCCGTTCTTGGTAGCCATTCCATGACCATTCGTCAAGCTCGCGCAGGGCTTCCATGCAATCTGCACTGACTTTGGGAATGTTGGTCTCGTGTATGTGCTGTGCCGTAGTCCATCCCCTTTGCCGTGCTATCATTTCCGCCGCCCGTTGTGCGCGGAGGTGTATGGCGTGGTCGTTGTTGATGTTCCCTTTCTCGTCCACACGGCTGACAATGGCATGGAGGTGCGGTATGCCGCTCTTGGATTCCTCATGCAGCCATATGGAGGACTTGCTGCCCGATATGTTCGTCTGCGCGGAAACCACTTTGCCGTCCTTGTCGCGGATTTCTTGAATGTCGAAAGCGGCGGCGAAGTCCCGCCACAGTTCCTGCCAATCGTCCAAAGTGAAGTTTTCGGTATGCTCCATCGCCGGGCTTATCTCTATTCGGATAGCATTGTTCCTGATGTTCGGGTGGTTCATCGTGGCAAACTTCATTTCCGTCCAAATACCCGACGCATCCATACCCTGCGGCATGAAGTTGTCACAGATACGGGTAATCCTTTCGGGATGCTTCTTGTTCCTTGATTCTCCCGACACATAGAGCATCGCCCTTATGCCGTGGGCTACGGCCTTTGCCTTGGCTATCATACGCCGTCCTCCTTTGCTTCTTCGTCTGTTGTTCCTGCCGGATAGCTGTTGGCCGTCTGTGCGGACTGCAAGAAATCGGTGACACGGTCTGTGACATACGCCACTTTCTCGTACCAGTCAAGC
>OMBN01000375.1_pt1 | contig 33253 bp, 33 predicted proteins | sample 1644891 | NCBI WGS metagenome assembly OMBN01 (sample SAMEA103958144, study PRJEB25191) | human gut metagenome | reverse complement strand
CGCTGGCGGTGGATTTTGAGTCCACTACGTCTACCAATTCCATCACACCGGCGTTACCAAGATATTATATCGCACGGAAAGAGAAATAGCAAGTATTTTCTTCCTTTTCCGGGTCAAAAGCCGGTCATTCCTCGCTGTGGATCTTATAGGACAGATGCTTGGACAGCAGCGCCAGCGACGCGGCCATGTTTTCGTTCTGCACCAGGATATCCTCCGGAACGTCCAGATGCTTCGGCGCGAAGTTCCAGATCGCGCGGATGCCGCATTCGATCAGGCGGTCGCACACGTTCTGCGCATCCTCCGCCGGGACGGTGATAATGCCGATCTGCACCTTATTGCGGCGGCAGAATTCCTCCAGCCGGGACATGTGCATGATTGGCTTTCCGCTCTTGCTCGTTCCGATGATCGCGTCGTTCGCGTCAAACGCGGCCACGATATTCAGCCCATATTCCGCAAAGCCGCTGTAGCCGAGCAGCGCCCGCCCCAGCTTGCCGGCGCCGATCAGGACCGCGTCGTTCGTATTGCCGTAGCCGAGGAAGCCCTCGATGTCCGCGATCAGCTTCTCCCGGTTGTAGCCGATCTTGGGCCGTCCGCCGTCGCTGACCAGTGCAAGATCCTTGCGGACCTGCACCTCGCCCATGTGCAGAGCACCCGCCAGCGCCGTCGCGGAGATGTTCACATGCTCGTCGCCGGAAATGGACTTCAGATACGAAAGATACGTCGGCAGCCGTTTCAGTGTTGCCCGGGAGATCTCTTTTTCAGCCATATGTTACCTCTGTTTCACTCTGTATATCGATAAATCTTATTGATATATTTTAGCATATGCCGTATTTTTTTGCAACTGGAATTTATACCGTCAGCCGCCCTATGCATAGATCTGCCGGGAGATCTCACGCCGCAGGCGCAGCATGATGCGCTTTTCCAGCCTCGAAATATAGGACTGCGAAATGCCCATCAGCTCTGCGACCTCCTTCTGCGTCTTTTCCTCCCGTCCGCCGAGGCCGAAGCGCAGCGTCACGATCTGCCGTTCCCGTTCCGGCAGTCGCTCCAATGCCTGCAAAAGCAGCTGGTGATCGACGTCGTCCTCCATCGGACGCATCACAGTGTCCCCTTCCGTTCCGAGCACGTCCGACAGCAGCAGCTCGTTTCCGTCCCAGTCGGTATTGATCGGCTCGTCAAGCGAGACCTCCGTTTTCTGACCGGATATCTTCCGAATATACATTAAAATCTCGTTTTCTATGCACCGGGAGGAATACGTCGCCAGCTTGATGTTCCTGTCCGCGCGGAAGGTGCCGATGGCCTTGATGAGTCCGATTGTGCCGATGGAAATAAGGTCCTCAATGTTGATGCCGGTATTCTCAAAGCGCCTTGCAATGTAAACGACCAGCCGGAGATTGCGCTCGATGAGCTTCTGCCGCGCCGCCTCCTCCCCTTCCGCCAGCAGCGCCTGTTCCTCCGCCGGCTTGAGCGGAGGCGGCAGAACGTCGCTCCCGCCGATATACATGAGCTTCGCGGGCTGCAAAAGCCCGAGCCGCCGCAGCAGCTCCTTCACATGAATTTTCATAATACCCCTCCCGTCAAAGCGTTGAAGCTTCCACCATCCGACACCGGTGTTGGAGAAAACGCCGTCAGTATCTGCTTCGTTTTTCCATTCTTCTCTTCCGCTGTGCAGCGCACCGCGAGCAGCAGCCCCGCCTGCGTTCCCACCGCGCGGTACGGGATCAGCCGGAAGCGCAGCCCAGGACACTCTGCGGCAAGTGCCGTCAGCAGCGTATCCGGCCTCGCCAGCCGCTCCGCGTCCAATCCGGCCTCCGGCAGGAGCGACGCCGCCGTCTGCCAGTCCGTCACAAGCACCCGCTCGTTCGTGATCGGGTCGCGGAGCGTGTTTCCCGTATCCCGGAGCGCGCGCACCTGCACGCTGTGCGCACCCAAGGAGAGCGTCACCGGGACGATCTCTCCGCCGCCATGCTCTGCGATGTGGGAAAACACGACGTAAGCGATCAGATACAGGCTCCCGGCCAGAGTCAGAAGTCCCGCCATGCTGACCGGATAATACGCGCCGGAGGAAAGCAGCAGCAGGCCCGTTCCAAGCAGCTGCACGCACAGGAGCGTCACGCCGCCAAGGCAGAAGGCCAGCGCAAGGAACAATGCGCCAAGCCGCACCGTCCTGCGCGCAGGCCCGAACGCCGTCAGCAGCATCAGCGCAAGCGCCACCGCCTTCATCCCCAGCGCCCGGAAAAACGCAAGCGGCGGCCAGAGCGCCGCTGCCGCATATACCCCGCCGAGCACCGCCGCCAGCGCGAGCCGTCCATGGCGGATGACGCCGCCGCCCAGCCGGGCGCTTCCCAGCAGGAGCAGGTAATTGAGCGCCGCGTTGAGCAAAAAAAGCTCGTCTAGATATACCGTCATGCCGTCCCTCCGTTCGCAGGCCCTCCGCACCGGATGGCTCATGGACAAAGTATACGCCGGGCCGGACAAAAAACAGGTCGCAATTCCAAACGGAACTGCGGCCTGTCGCTCGTCATGTTTCGCTTTAATTGGTGGGGATGCTCTGCCCGTCCCGGAGGATCTGGCGGATACCCTTTTCCGCCTTGCTTCTCGGCAGCAGGACCTCCCGCCCGCAGCCAAGGCAGCGCAGGCGGAAATCCATACCCGTGCGCAGCACCTCCCACCGGCATTCGCCGCAGGGGTGCGCTTTTTTCATGACCAGAATGTCTTTGAGCTGTACGTCCATACCGTGACCGCCTTTCCTTTGGGTGTATCCGAAAACTGTCAGCGCGCCCGGACAGCGTTTTTCGCGTCGCCGGTCACATTTCCGGTTTTCAAATACACCCTTGCAAAATCTCTGCCCGATCGATGCGTCGGCGCATATCATGGTGTATCTCGTCATTGTAAAGGGGATCTTCTATGAATATCTATCTGCCGGAGGGCGTGGACTTTCATCCGCAGCCCTTTTCACTCGAAGCACTCCGCGAAGCCATGCTCACCGGGCGCATTTTGCAGGCGACCGCCGTCCTGTGCGACGAAAAGCACGATTTCTATGTCGATCTCGGCTGCTGCACGGGCAGGATCCCGCGCGAGGAGGCCGCGCTCGGCATTCCGGAGGGCCAGACGCGCGATATTGCCATTCTTGTCCGTGTCGGAAAGCCCGTCTGCTTCCGCGTGGTGAGCGTATCGCCGGAGGGCGAGGTGCTTCTCTCCCGGCGCGCGGCGCAGCTTCAGGCGCTGTCGTATCTTCTCCAGCTCGAACCGGGCACGATCCTGCCCGCCGTCGTCACGAGCTGCACGGCCTTCGGCGCGTTCTGCGACGCCGGCTGCGGCGTTCCTGCGCTGATCGGGCTGGAAAGCCTCTGTGTCTCGCGTCTGCGGCACGCCTCGGAGCTTCTGACGGAGAACGAGACGATCTATGCCGCCGTTTCCGCCGTCGATCCGCTCCGCCAGCGCATTTCTCTGTCGCTCAAGGAGCTGCTCGGCACATGGAGCGAGAATGCCGCAGGCTTCCGGCAGGGTCAGACCGTGACCGGGATCGTCCGCAGCGTGCAGGACTATGGCGTATTCATAGAGCTGACGCCGAATCTCTCCGGTCTCGCCGACCCCGTACCGGATGTTCAGCCCGGCGACGCCGTTTCCATTTACATAAAATCCATACATCCGGAGCGCTGCAAGCTCAAGCTCACCGTGCTCCGCCGCCTGGATACCGCTCCCGCGCCAAAGCCGCTGCATTACTTCCGCACCGCTGGAAGCACCGCAGGCTGGTGCTACAAGGCGCCGTCAGCCATCCACCCGTTTCTCTCCTGACAGCCTGCGCAGCTCGTCCCAGTAGCGCTTCGCCGCCTGCTCGGTCTTGTTCGGGCCGTATTCATAGTACTTCCGGTCCTTCAGCGTGTCCGGCAGGTACTGCTGCCGCACCCAGTGGCCCGGATAGTCGTGCGGATAAAGGTAGCCCTGCTCCCGTTCAAAGCCCGTGCCGTCGGCGTGAACGTTTTGCAGCTCACGCGGGATGGGCCCGGCCTTTCCGGCCTTGATATCCCCCATCGCTGCGGCGATCGCCAGATAGCCGGAGTTCGACTTCGGAGCCGTCGCCAGCAGGATCACCGCGTCGGCCAGCGGCAGTCGCGCCTCCGGCATACCCAGCTGGAGCGCGCTGTCCACGCAGGCCTTCACGATGGGAATGGCCTGCGGATAGGCAAGACCGATGTCCTCGCACGCGGAGCACAGAATTCTCCGGCACGCCGGAGGCAGGTCGCCTGCCTCGAGGAACCGCGCCAGATAATGCACGGCGGCGTCCGGGTCGGAGCCGCGGATGGACTTCATCAGCGCCGAAAGGCAGTCATAGTGATCGTCCCCGTCCTTGTCATAGCGCATCGCCGTCCGCTGCGAGAGCTGCCGCGCGTCGTCCATCGTCAGATACACGCGCCCGTTTTCGATGCGTCCTGCCGAAAACAGCAGCTCCACCGCGTTCATCGCCTTGCGGATATCGCCGCCGCAGGCGCTGGCGACATGCTCCCACACGCCCGGCTCCGCCTCCGCCGTCACAGCATTCTGCTGCTCCAGATAGCGCACGGCGCGGCAAATTGCCTTCTGCACGCCCGCAGGCGAGATCGGCTTGAACTCAAAGACCGAGCAGCGGGACAAAATGGCGTTATAGATGTAGAAATATGGATTCTCCGTCGTGGATGCGATCAGGGTGATCTTTCCGTTTTCGATGTATTCCAGCAGTGTCTGCTGCTGCTTTTTATTGAAGTACTGGATCTCGTCGAGATAGAGCAGGACGCCGTTCGGAGCCAGAAACGTGTCCAGCTGGGAATAGATCTCCTTGATATCTCCGGAGGAGGCCGTCGTCGCGTTGAGCTTGCAGAGCTTACGCTGCGTCTGCGCGGCGATCAGATTGGCGACCGTTGTTTTCCCGGTGCCGGAAGGGCCATAAAAGATCATGTTCGGCACATTGCCGGAAAGAATGATCCGGCGCAGAAGGCCGTTTTCTCCAAGTATATGCTCCTGTCCGCAGACCTCGTCCAGCGTGGTCGGCCGGAGTACGTCTGCCAGCGGCTGATACATGCGTCCGCCTCCTTTGTGTTTCCGAATGCCGCGCCGCTTCTGCGGACGGCGCGGCGTTTTCTGCTTCCATTATACGAAATTTTATTCTAAAATACAAGTCTGTGCTTTGTGTTCCCTTTCTCGCCGCCGTATGCTATAATATGCAAAACAGAAAGCAGGAGGCGCTTATGGACATTCAGGAACGGGTCGCAGGCGTTGTGGAGGCCTTGAAGGAAAGCTATCCCGATCCGCGCTGTGCGCTGGAATATGAAAAGGATTATGAGCTGATGATCGCCGTGCGTTTATCGGCGCAGTGTACCGACGAGCGCGTCAATCTGGTCACGCCCGCGCTCTTTGCGCGCTATCCGACGCTGGAATCGCTGGCGCAGGCGGATATCTCCGAGGTAGAGGGCTATGTCCGCTCCTGCGGCTTCTATCACAACAAGGCGCGGGACATCGTCCTCTCCTGTCAGATGCTGCTTGAGCGCTTCGGCGGAAGGGTCCCCGGCACGATGGAGGAGCTTCTGACGCTTCCCGGCGTCGGACGCAAGACCGCAAATCTGCTGCTTGGAGACCTCTACAAAGCGCCGGGCGCAGTCGTGTGCGACACGCACTGCATCCGCATCACCAATAAGCTCGGCCTTGCAAGCGGCAAGGAGCCGGAAAAGGTCGAGCGGCAGCTCCGCGCGATCCTGCCGCCGGAGGAATCGTCCGATTTCTGCCACCGCATCGTTCTGCACGGCCGCGCGGTCTGCACGGCGCGCAAGCCCGCCTGCGAGCGCTGCACGCTCCGTCCCTACTGCCTCAGCTACACCGGCGTCTGACCATCCGCGCCGAATTCCAACGAACGCTTGCAAAAAATGCAGTTTTAGGGTATGATAGGGCTGAACCGATCATAAAGGAGGCCAACCATGGCGCTGTATACACAGAAAGCGATCATGCGCACCTTCCAGCAGATGCTGGAGGAGATGCCGTTTGACAAGATCACCGTGTCTGCACTCGTCCGGCGCTGCGAGATCAGCCCCAACACCTTCTATTATCATTATCAGGATATCTATGCGCTGCTGAACGTCTGGTTTCACATGGAGTTTGACCAGTACATGCAGCTCAGTGATGAAAGCCTCGACTGGGTCTCCGCCGCGAAGGCCATGCTCCGCGACTGCAAGGCGCATCCCAAGACGATCTACCACGTTTTCAATTCGCTTTCGCGTGACCAGCTGGAGCAATACGTCTTCACAAGCACGGACGACGTTTTCTACCATCTCATCTGCCTGCGCGCCTCCGGCCGTCAGATGGAGGAAGCGGATCTGAAATGCATCTCCAGCTTCTGCCGCTATGCCTTCATCGGGTTTTTCGTGCAGTTCCTCTGGAACCGCATGGAGGATGATATCGACGAAAGCGTAGACCGGCTGAGCGTGTTCTTTGAGGACTTCACGGACAGCGCTTTGCGCCGCTGCGCAAGGCCGGAGGCCTGAGCCTGCCGCGCATTCCCGATTCTTCCGCAGAAACAGCGGAGCGTTTTGCCTGCCGGTTTTCGCTCCCGAAGTGCACGCTCCGGGGACGCATTTCGAATTTGCAGGCGTGAAGCGCCCTGTACATACCCATCATACCTTAGGGAACCTCTGAATAAATCCCCGACCGCGGACGACGGATCTTTTCCGCCAATCCTGCGGTTTGAAAAACGAGAAATACATACAGTATTCCATCGTTTTTCAAACCTTGTCTTGACGAAAAATCTCTCGCCGTCCACAGCCGCTGATTTAATCAGAACTTCCTTAGACTTTTTTGAATGGAGGAGTTATTATGTGTCAGTCCAATGAAAAACGCAGCTGCATCGGCAAGATCCTTGCCATCGCCGCAGCCATCGCCGCCGTAGTCGGCGCAGCCGTTCTGGTTTGCAGGATCCTTTCCAAGCGCTCCGGCGACGGCAGCTGCCCCTGCAAGCGGCTCGTCTCCCGCTTCTTCCCGAAGTCTGATCCCGACGCAGCCGATTTTGCCGACTGATTTTCCGGCGCCACGCGGAAACGCATCGAAGCCCCGGCAGGTATTCCTGCCGGGGCTTTTCCTATCTGCAGGACTTCCGACTTTTTCACGCAGTCTGTACTTGACGCGGCGGGCAGAATCGTTTATGCTGTTGCAGGGTAAGCTGATTACAGCTCATGGTTCTGGCCGGATCCGTTCAGTGTGTCCCACAGATCATTCCGCCGGGTCCCCCAGAAACGGCGGCCACAATTACCCTGACCATGCGACCCGTTCGACGTGCCGCATGTCTCAGAGCCGAAAAGAAAGCAGGTTACTATGGATTATGCAAAAGAGTCCCTTCGGCTGCACGCGCAGTGGAAGGGCAAAATCGAAGTCAATGCGACCGTTCCCGTTGCAACCAAGGACGATCTCTCCCTCGCCTACACGCCCGGCGTGGCCCAGCCGTGTCTGGAGATCCAGAAGGACGTGGACAAAAGCTACGAGCTGACGCGCCGCTGGAATCTCTGCGCCGTCATTACCGACGGCAGCGCCGTCCTCGGCCTTGGGGACATCGGCCCGGAGGCCGGAATGCCCGTTATGGAGGGAAAATGCGTTCTGTTCAAATCCTTCGGCGGCGTGGACGCCTTCCCGCTCTGCGTAAAAACGCACGATGTGGACGAATTTGTGAACGCAGTCTATCTCATCTCCGGCAGCTTCGGCGGCATCAATCTGGAGGATATTTCCGCGCCGCGCTGCTTTGAAATTGAACGCAAGCTCAAGGAAAAATGCGATATCCCCGTTTTCCACGACGACCAGCACGGCACGGCGGTCATCACGCTGGCCGGTCTTACGAACGCACTGAAGGTCGTCGGCAAGAAGAAGGAGGACGTGAAGGTCGTGACCTCCGGCGCGGGTGCGGCGGCCATTGCCATCGTCAAGCTGCTGCTTTCGGCAGGCTACCGGAATATCACGATGTGCGACCGCAAGGGCGCTATTTATAAGGGCCGCGAGGGCCTCAACTGGATCAAGCAGGAAATGGCCGAGGTCACGAACCTCGAACGTAAACCCGGCACGCTCGCTGAGCAGCTCGTCGGCGCGGATGTGTTCATCGGCGTTTCCGCGCCAGGCACCGTCACGACCGAGATGGTGCGGACGATGAACCGGGACGCCATCGTCTTTGCCTGCGCCAACCCGACGCCGGAAATTTTCCCGGAGGACGCCAAAGCAGGCGGTGCAAAGGTCGTCTCCACCGGCCGCAGCGATTATCCCAACCAGATCAACAACGTTCTGGCCTTCCCCGGCATCTTCCGCGGCACATTTGACGTCCGCGCCAGCGATATCAACGACGAAATGAACATCGCCGCCGCGCATGCGCTGGCGGAGCTTATCTCCGACGAGGAGCTGAACGAGGACTATATCATCCCCGCCGCCTTCGACCCGCGCGTCGGCCCCGCCGTTGCAAGGGCCGTCGCCGAGGCCGCCAGAAGGAGCGGTGTTGCAAGGCTTTGAGCGTTCACATCTTCTTTTTCAGATGCAAAGCTCCTGTACCCCAAGGGTACAGGAGCTTTTCTGCATTTTAACGGTCTTGCTTATTTCGCTTCGTATCCGGCTTCCTTGACCGCCGCGATCAGCGCTGTGCGGTCGGCATTGCCCATGACCGTCGCGGTCTTGGCGTCCAGATCAGCCTCGGCACTCTCGACGCCTGGGACTGCCAGAAGCGCTTTTTCCACATGGGCCTTGCAGTGGCCGCACATCATACCCTCTACCTGAAGAACTGTTTTCATTGTCTGCTCCTCCTCATTTGACTGGATCGTTGTTTTTTCCTCCGTCTGCCCATCGGCGACGGCATTTTTCGGCTTGAAAAAGCGCAGGCGCAGCGCGTTCGTTACGACGAACACGGAGCTGAGGCTCATGGCCGCCGCGCCGATCATGGGACTGAGCTTGATGCCAAGCGGGATCAGGACGCCCGCCGCCACTGGAATGCCGAGCGTATTATAGAAGAACGCCCAGAACAGGTTTTCCTTGATATTCCGAATGACCGCGCGGCTGAGATCGACTGCCCGCACCACGTCCATCGGGTCCGAGCGCATCAGCACCACGTCCGCCGACTCCATGGCGATATCCGTGCCTGCGCCGATGGCCACGCCGACATCCGCCCGCATGAGCGCGGGCGCGTCGTTGATGCCGTCGCCGACCATCGCTACGACCCTGCCCTCCTCCTGAAGCGTGCGGATCGTCTTTTCCTTGTCCGCCGGAAGCACACCGGAGATCACGCGCGTGATGCCCAGCCGCTTTGCGATGACATTCGCCGTCCGCTCATTGTCGCCGGTCAGGAGCACGACCTCCATATGCCGCGCGCGGAGCGCCTCCACAGCCTGCCGCGAGGTCTTTTTCTCCACGTCCGCAACGGCGATGGTTCCGAGGAAGCGGCCGTCCGCCGCCGCAAAATAGAGCGGTGTTTTGCCCTCCTCTGCGAACGTCTCCGCCGTTTCGACCGCGACCCCGTACTCCGTGAGGAAGGCCCGGTTTCCGGCGCAGTATTTCACGCCGTCAAGCTCCGCCTCCACGCCCTTTCCGGGCACGGAACGGAAATTCACCGCCTCTGGCGCAGTGAGCTTTTCCTCGTCCGCCCTGCGGACGATCGCCTCCGCCAGCGGATGCTCCGACTGCTTTTCCAGTCCGGCTGCCAGCGTCAGCAGCTCCTTTTCCGAAAGTCCATTCGGCCGCAGATCGGTCACGACCGGCTTTCCCTCGGTCAGCGTACCGGTCTTGTCCATGACGACGGTGTTGATCTTATGCAGCTCCTCCAGCGATTCCGCCGACTTGAAGAGCACGCCCAGCTCCGCGCCGCGGCCCGTACCGACCATGATCGCCACCGGCGTCGCCAGTCCCAGCGCGCACGGGCAGGAAATGACCAGCACCGAAATGCCGACGCTCAGCGCGTAGTCCACCGTCTTTCCAAGCAGCAGCCAGACGACCGTCGCCGCGAGCGCGATGCACATCACGACCGGCACGAACACGCCCGCGATCTTATCCGCAAGCCGCGCGATGGGCGCCTTGGAACCGCCCGCCTCCTCGACCAGCCGGATGATCTGCGCCAGCGTCGTGTCCTCGCCGACCTTCTCCGCGCGGAAGCGGAGGTAGCCGGTCTTATTGATGGTCGCGGCGGCGACCTTGTCGCCCGCCTTCTTCTCTACCGGCATGCTTTCGCCGGTCAAAGCGCTCTCGTCTACGGCGGAGCTGCCCGAGATCACAACGCCGTCCACCGGGATCCGTCCGCCGGGACGCACCGCGACGATATCGCCCGCCGTGACCTCCTCGACCGGAAGCTCGGCCTCCTTGCCGTCTCGCTCGACATAGGCCGTTTTCGGAGACAGGTCCATCAGCTTTTCGATGGCCTGACCGGTCTTGCCCTTGGCGCGCGTCTCAAAGTATTTGCCGAGCGTGACCAGCGTCAGGATCATACCGGAGGATTCGAAATACAGGCCCATCGTCTCGCCCGTGGCAATGGCATAGAAGCTGTAGATCACACCGGCAGCGGAGCCGATCGCAACGAGCGTATCCATATTGGGCGCACCGTGGAACAGCTTCGCAAAGCCGCTCGTGAAGAACGCGCGGTTCACGATCAGGATCGGCAGCAGGAACACAAACTCCGTCGCGGCCATAATCAGGAAGCCGCGCATTCCGTCGTGGAAAATGTGCGGCATCGGCAGGCCGATCATGTGCCCCATCGAGACATACATCAAAAGCAGCAGGAACACCGCCGAGACCCAGATGCGGGTCTGCATGTTTTTCAGCCGCTTCTCCTGCTCCGCATTTTTCCGGGACGGATGGTGCAGATCCGCAAGCTCCGCACCGTAGCCCTCGCGCGTCACTGCGTCGATGATCGCCTGCGGCGTGAGCACATTTTCATCGTACTCCACATCCATGCGTCCGGCCAGCAGATTGACCTCCGCCTTCCGCACGCCCGCCAGCTGGCTCGTCACGCGCTCCACACGCGCGCTGCAAGCCGAGCAGGTCATTCCCGTCACATTGAATCTTTGCTTCATGTTTTCCCGCTTCCCTTTCCGAGACCGTTTCTCTCAGTATTCCGCGTTTGGCGTCCGGAAATGCGGCCCGGGCGTCGTTTTGTTTTCGTCATATGTCGATAATAGCGCAGATACGGCCGTTTGTCAACTCCCGAGGGGAAAATAATTCCGATGCATTTCCTTCGCGGCCTGTCGCCGCCGGAAAACAGAAAATGCCGCCATAAGGCAGCATTTCGTCTGTTTATGTGCACAGCGTTTTTGTGTTCTTTTTCTTCTGAACGAATGTCAAGCTTCGGCGGCGCGCTCAGACCGGCTTGGTCACGCCGGTCCTTCGCTCTTTGGAAAGGCCGCCCGCCATGCTCTCCGTCTCGCCGGAGAGGAACGTCGCGCGGACGATCGCCTTTTCTCCGAATTTTTCCCGGATAGCGTCCACCGCCGTATCCAGCTTTTCCAGCCGGTCGTAATCGCCCTCGTCAAAAAGGCTGTACTGTCGGAAGCGTCCGTCCGACAGCTGCGTGACCTGCACGCCGAGCTGGCGCAGGGGCGTTTTTCCGTCCCACATCTGTGAAAACACCTGACATGCCTGCCGGTAAAGCTCCGCCGTCACGTTCGTCGCGCTGGCCATCTGCCGCTGCCGCGACCAGTTTTCAAAGCTGCTCGAGCGCAGATGCACCGTCATGCACGCGCCCGCCTGCCCGTCGCGCCGCAGGCGCATCCCGACCGTCTCGCACAGCGACAGCAGCACCTGTCGCCCGTAATCCATCTCTGTCACGTCGCGCGGCGTAGTGAAGGAGTTTCCGTAGCCCTTGTTGGCCTCCGCCTCCTGCCGGACAAGTCCGGCGTCGCGCCCGTTGGCAAACTGCCAGACGATCTCGCCCTGCTTTCCCAGACGGCTCCGCAGGAATGCCGGGTCGGTGTTCGCCAGCTCGCCAATCGTGCGAATGCCCATCAGCTTCAGCCTTTTTTCCGTCGCACGGCCGACCATGAACAGCTCCCGCACCGGCAGCGGCCAGAGCTTTGCCGGGATCTCCGCCGGAAAAAGCGTATGCGTTTTGTCCGGCTTTTCAAAATCCCCCGCCATTTTCGCCAGCAGCTTGTTGCAGGAAATGCCGATGTTGACCGTGAAGCCAAGCTCTCTGTGAATGCGCTCCCGCAGCCGGTCCGCCGCCAGCACCGGCGGGCCGTAAAGTCCCGTCGTACCGGTCATGTCGATCCACGCCTCGTCGATGGAAAACTGCTCCACGAGCGGCGAATATTCGCGCAGCATGGCGATCAGACTTCTCGAGGCTGTGACGTAAAGCTCGTAATCCGGCTCCACCACGACCAGATTCGGACATTTTTCCATCGCCTTTCCCAGCGGCTCGCCGGTCTGGATGCCAAATTTCTTCGCCGGGCCGCTCTTGGCCAGAATGATGCTGTGGCGCGATTTTTTGTCGCCCGCCACGGCCGACGGCACCGTCCGCAGGTCGAAGCCGTCCCCCAGAACGCACATCCGATGCGCCGCCGTCCACGACAAGAACGCGCTGTTGACATCGATATGAAATACGATCCGTTCTGCCATCAGTAGATCTCCCGCACCAGCGACCAGCGATGGCTGCGGACGGTGTATCGCAGCTCAAACAGCCGCTCCGCCCCCTCCGTCACAGCCTTGCAGACGAACAGAAACGCCTCGATCCCGACGTATTCCACCCTCCGGCTGTCGAGCACCTCGCTGATCCGGACTGTATGGAGCACATGCTCCGCGTCCTCAAACCGGAAGCGCAGCGGCTGCATCGAGCCGTCCGCACCGCAGTGCGCGATCATCTGCACCGGAACATTTTTGCTCAGCATCGCTTCGCCTCCTTCGAACCTTTGTTCTATTATATCAGCTTTGCGCCCGCAATGCAACCCCCATATCCTGTATCCCGCCGTACCGCAGACAACGAAAGCCTCCCGCGTTCCGAGCGGAACGGCGGGAGGCGCAAGTGCGGTTATCCGTTTTTCGTTTCTGGCACAGCCCGCCTCAGGACAGCAGGACTTCGTCCGTTTCCTCCTGCACGCCTGCCTTTTCCGCAAAGCGCGCAAGAAGGTCCGCCTTTGTCAGGCGTTTCTTCTCCTCGCCGGAGATATCCAGCACGATCCGTCCGCGATCCATCATAATCAGGCGGTTGCCGTGGCGGATGGCGTCGGTCATATTGTGCGTGATCATCATGGCTGTCAAGTGGTGCTCCTGAATGATCTTGTCCGACAGCTCCAGCACCTTCGCCGCCGTCGCCGGGTCGAGGGCCGCCGTGTGCTCGTCGAGCAGAAGGAGCTTCGGCGTTTGCAGCGCCGCCATCAGAAGCGTCAGTGCCTGCCGCTGGCCGCCGGAAAGCAGGCCGACCTTTGCGGTCATGCGCTTTTCCAGCCCAAGGCCAAGGCCCGTAAGCAGCTGGCGGTAATTCTCCCGCTCTGTCTGCGTCACGCCCCAGCGAAGCCCGCGTCTCTTGCCGCGCCGGTTTGCCAGCGCCAGGTTTTCTTCGATCTGCATATTCGGCGCGGTGCCCATCATGGGGTCCTGAAAAACGCGGCCGATGAACTGCGCGCGTTTATACTCCGGCATTCCGGTGACGTCCTCGCCGCCGATGAAGATCGAGCCGGCATCCACCGGCCAGACGCCCGCAACGGCGTTCAACAGCGTGGATTTGCCCGCACCGTTGCCGCCGATGACCGTGACGAAATCGCCGTCGGCCAGCTCAAGGCTCAGGTCGCGGATGGCGTGCTTTTCATTGATGGTGCCCGGATTGAAGGTTTTTGCAATATGTTCGAGCTTCAGCATGATCTCTTACTCCTTCCCTGTTGGCTCATCTTCTTCGCGTGGGAGAAGGAGCTTTTGGCCTGCGCCTGCAAATGCGGCACGGCAAGGAAAATCGCAACGATAATGGCGGTGAAGAGCTTCAGGTCGTTCGGATCGAGCCGGAGCCAGAGGATAATGACCATGACGGCGTAGTAGATCACGCCGCCAAGCACCACAAACGCCAGACGGACGGCAAAATTGCAGCCTTTTTTGAAGATCGCGTCACAGAGCACCTCGCCGATAATGATGGCGGCAAGGCCAATGACGATGGCGCCGCGGCCCATGTTCACGTCCGCCGTACCCTGATACTGCGTCATAAGTCCGCCTGCCAGCGCGACCATGCCGTTGGACAGGCCGAGGCCGATCACCTTCATCGTCTCGATGTGGATGCCCTGTGCGCGGCTCATGGCGGGATTGGAGCCGGTCGCGCGGAGGGCGCTGCCCTGCTCCGTTCCGAAATACCAGTAGAACAGTCCGATCACCAGCGCCGCCAGCACTGCGCCGACTGCGATGGCCTGCGGGATGTGCAGCGAGGACACGAGCAGGCCCCTTCCGCCGCTCTCCGCGTCCCAAAACATTCCGAATTTCTTGATGCTGGCCGTCTGGTTGGCCTTTCCGGCCATGATGCGCAGGTTGATGGAATACAGGGAAAACTGCGTCAGGATACCCGCCAGAATGGCCGGAATGCCCAGCTTCGTGTGCAGCCAGCCTGTGCACAGGCCCGTCAGCACGCCCGCCAGAATGGCTGCCAGCAGCGCCGCCCATGCCGGCCATCCGGCCAGCAGGAGCATGACCGTGACCGCGCCGCCCGTCGCAAACGAGCCGTCCACCGTCAGATCGGCGATGTCGAGCAGGCGGAACGTGACGAACACGCCCAGCGCCATCAGGCCCCAGATCAGGCCCTGTGCCACCGCAGCAGGCATTCGGGAAAGCAGATTCAGAAGATTCAGAGAAGCGAAGTAAGCGGATAGGTCCATGTCGGAAGCCTCATTTCAAAGTATTATTTCTGACCGGAGAACGTCTCAGCCTTCAATGGCAACGTAATCAGAGGGGATCTCAATGCCAAGCGCCGCGCAGCGCTCTGCGGCGTACTTCTTCACAGGATTCTGGAAGTATTCGATGGGCATTTCGGAGATATCGGCCTCGCCGGTCAGGATCTTCGCGGCCATCTTGCCGGTGGTCACGCCGAGATCGTAGTAGCTGATGGAAAGCGTTGCGATGCCGCAGCCCTTGCAGAGGCCTTCCTCACCGGTAACGATGGGAATACCGGCAGGCTCCGCGACGTTGTTGATCGCCTCGGTGCAGGAGGCAGCGGTATTGTCGGTCGGGATGTAGAGCGCGTCGCACTCCGCACAGGCCGTCGCCGTAACGGTGGAAACATCGTTGGAGTCCGCGAAGGTGTAGACATTGACCGTCAAGCCCGCGTTCTCAAGGTACTGCTTGACGACGTCCGACTGATAGACGGAGTTCGGTTCTGCGGAGCAGTAAAGAATGCCGACCGTCTTTGCATCCGGGACCAGTTCAAGAAGCATCTGCGCCTGCTGGTCGAGCGGAGCCAGATCGGAGGTGCCGGAGACGTTTCCGCCGACGGTGCCGTTGAAGTCCTCAATGTCCAGCGCCACGCCGTATTCCGTGACGGCCGTGCCGAGGATGGGGATGGTCTGCGTCGCGGAGACGGCCGCTTGAAGCGCAGGCGTCGCATTTGCAAGAATCAGATCGACGTTGGAGGCGGCAAAGCCGGTGCAGATCGTGCTGCAGGTGGGAATATCGCCGGAGGCGTTCTGCTCTTCAAACGTCACCGCGTCGCCAAGCTCCTCCACCAGTGCATCCTTGAAGCCCTGCGTAGCCGCGTCGAGCGCGACGTGCTGGGCGAGCTGACAGATACCGACAACATAGGTCTTGCCCTCAGCCGTCTCGCCGGAAGCGGGCGTTTCCGCAGATGTGCCCTGATTTTCCGACGGCGCAGCCGTGGACGCGCAGGCCGCCAGCGTCAGCAGCATGGCCGCTGCAAGAATGATCGCAAGAATTTTCTTTTTCATGATGTTTTTCTCCTTTGCATGATTGGTTTTGCATTTGCATTGGCAGGACCGGATACGCGGAGGTGCCGGAATAAAACAACGGGGCGCCGTCCCTTCGGACAGCGCCCCGCAATTTCCAAAGACAGATCAAAAACGATCCTCGGGCTGCTCTATCCGAACCGTATGCTTTCGGGATGCAAAATAAAGGCCTGCAAAGCAGACCTTCATAAAGTAATAATAGGAGTATGCAGACAGACCTTCGGCGCAGCGGCTGCAATTGGTGTTTTCTCTGCGAGTCATGGTCGTCTCTCCTTCCCCTGCGGCGCGGCTTCGGTAAAAAACCCGCTTGATTTCTTAACGCTCACATCATACTGCTTTAAATCAGCAAAGTCAATCGGGAATCCCAACAAATCCGTCCCGGCTTCTTCCCATACTTTCAGCATTCGGCACAAATCGTGCCGCCGGTCTCCGATTACGCCTCCGGCAGCAGCTGCGGCGTGCGCGCCTCAATGGGAACGTATTCGCCCCGGATGGTGACGGCGCGGTAGGCCGGACGCATGATGCGCTTTCCGGTCAGTATCTCTTCGATCCGGTTTGCGCACCAGCCGGAAATTCTCGCGGAGGCAAACAGCGGCGTAAACAGCTCCTCCGGTATGCCAAGCATCGTATACACAAGGCCGGAATAGAGATCGACGTTGGCGCACATCGGCGTGTCCGAGCGTCTGCGCTCCTGAAGCAGCCGGATCCCAAGCGTCTCGATCTTTTCCAGCAGCTCAAAATCCGCCGTGAAGCCCTTTTTCTCCGCCATGCTCCGGGCGTATTTCTTGAGCATCACCGCGCGCGGGTCTGACATCGTATAGACCGCGTGTCCCAGACCGTAGAGCTTGCCGGAGTGGTCGCCCGCCTCGCGGTCCAGCAGACGGTTGAGATAATCGGTCACGGAGCCGTCGTCTGCCGGATCGGTGTTTTCGCGCACATAGTGGAGCATCTCCATCACCTTGGCGTTCGCGCCGCCGTGCAGCGGGCCCTTGAGCGAACCGACCGCACCCGCGATAGCGCTGTAGGTGTCCGTCATGCTGGAGGAGATCGCGCGGCAGACGAAGGTCGAGTTGTTGCCGCCGCCGTGCTCCGCGTGAAGCATCAGCATCATGTCCAGCAAATGCGCCTCGTCCTCGGTAAACTGCTTGTCCGGCCGGATCATGCGCAGGAAATTTTCCGCCGTGGAAAGCTTGTCCTCGGGATAGTGGATGTGCAGGGATTCGCCCTCAAAATAGTGCCGCTTGATGGCGTAGGCGTTCGCCACGATGGCCGGGAAAGAGCCGATCAGGCGGATAGACTGCGCCAGCAGATTTTCCGTCCCCGTATCGTCCGGGTCGTCGTCGTAGGAATAGAGTGCCAGCACGCTTCTGGCCAGCTCGTTCATGATGTTCTGGCTCGGACGGCGGAGGATCATGCTCTCCGTAAAGCCGTCCGGAAGCTTGCGCGCACAATTCATAAGCTCCTTGAACCGCGCCAGCTCACCGTGCGCGGGGAGGCTGCCCATCAGAAGCAGATACGCCACCTCCTCATAGCCGAAGGTGCCGCTTGCCCGGTGCGCTTCCACGATGTCGTTGAGATCGATGCCCCGATAGTAAAGATGGCCCGGCGTCGGGACTCTCTGTCCGTCCTGCATCAGGTAGCCCTGCACGCTGCCGACCTTCGTCACGCCGATCAGGACGCCGGTGCCATCGCTGTTGCGCAGGCCGCGCTTGACCTCGCCGCGATAGTATTCCTCGCCGATCCCGTAGACCTTTTCCAGCTGCTGCGCCAGCAGCCCCATCGTCCCGCCGTTTTCTCTCTCCATCGTTCCCGCTCCTTCCGGCGCCGCGTCCGCAGCGCCTCTTTTTTTCTATTATAGCCGCCGCCTTCAAAATTGCAAGTATTTTATTTTAGAAATTCATATTTCTATAATATCTTTTATTTTATGAATTAAATTTCGCAATATTTGAATTTATTAAGATTTGCAAATTCATTTTGCATGGTATCCTGCATAAACGCACCAGATAAAGAGCTCTGGAGAATTCTTATGTCTATGGTTAAAATTTCTATATTTTTGTGATATACTTTCATTGTTCAAAGAAACGAGATGCGCTTGAAGGGAAAATTGAATTTGTCAAAGGAGGAAGTATGATAGAAACAAAGGATCTGCTTTTGGACAAGGGCCGCATTGCTGACTGGAAGGTCATGTATGAGAATGTTTGGAAACACGAAGGGACTGCCAGATATACGATGTGGACAGCCGCGCAGACAAAAGAAGCAGGATATGAAATGACCCACAACTACCTTGCATTTCAGGAAGTAAATCCAACCGCATACATCGTGTACGAAAAAGCGAGCAAAACGCCCATTGGATACGCTGGTATGAAAGAAACGAGCAAAGGCATTTTTGAAGATTCTGGTATTGCCGTCGGACCATCATACACCGGAAAGGGTTATGGCAAGCAGATTCTATGCGCGCTGCTCCATCAGGCATTTGAAGAACTCAAAGCACAGAAATTCATTTATTCCTGTTGGGCGGAAAATGCCCCCTCCAACAAGCTGGCTCGATCAACAGGATTCCGATTTTCGCATTCCGAAGAGGCAATAGACTACCGGAGCGGAAAAGCATTTACTATGAATTACTACGAAAAAGCTTCCATATAGATATAAACACCCCTCCGTATGATTCAGTACATACGGAGGGGTATCCATTTTATGCTCCCCGCTTTATTCCTGCGGCGGGCTGTTGCTCTTTCTGTTTACCGGAACGGCTGCATTTCGGCGTCGAAAACCTCAACGCGGTGGACGACGGAAAAATCCGGCTTCATCGCGGGCAGGTGGGTTTCGATCGCGGTGGCCAGCAGCTGCGGATTGAGCGCGGGATCCATCGCCGTAACGACGCACTCCAGCTCCAGCTCCTGCGCGGAAACGCGGCGCAGCTCCAGCCGCGTAATGAGCGGCCGGATATCCAGATCCGTTTCGCCGCGCTTGGTGCGCTTATGGACGACCACATGCTCCCCGGCGAACAGTGCGGCGATCTCCGCCTCCGCGCCCTTCGACACGCCGTTGTCGTATTCCAGCCGGATGACGGCCTGCAAATATTTCAGGTGCTTGATCTTGCGGTCAGACTCGTAAGCCTTCAGGACGCGCACGCCCTCGGGCATCGTCCGGTTGAGCTTTTCCGGCAGCGTCGCCAGATCGACCGAGCCGTCCTCCACCTCGAAGTCCAGAATTTCGCACCGGCTCGACGCGCCGACGGAAAGCGGCATGGCGATCGACACATAGGCCCGCGGGCTGAAGCCCTGCGAATGCCAGATCATGATATCCGCGCGGCGGAATGCGCGCTGAAAAATGCGCATAAGGTCAAGGTGCGAAATATACACGGCGTCGCCGGTCTTTTCAAACAGCAATCTATTCATCGCACTTCCCCCGTTCGCTCAGACGGTTTGCACCGCAGCCGCCGCATTTCGTGCGGCAGTCGGGCGTTGTTTCCGAGGCATAGGCCTTCTCCCGTTCCCTCCAGAGGGATTTCTCGCTGACGCCGACGTCGATCGTCCGCCACGGCAGAATTTCATCCTCTCCGAAGCCGCGCGTCGTATAGTGGGCCGGATCGACGCCGCAGCTCTGGAACGCCTGCATCCACAGATCGTAACGGAAATATTCGTCCCATCCGTCGAGTCGCGCACCAAGGCGGACAGCCTCGCGGATGACCGGGCCGAGCCTGCGGTCGCCGCGCGCCATAACGGCCTCCAGACGGCTGAGGTCAGATTCGTGATAGCGGTAGTCGATGCTCCGCGAGCGCAGCTCGCTTTGCAGCAGATGCACCCGCCTCAGATATTCCTCCGGCGTGATCTGCGCCTCCCACTGGAACGGCGTAAAGGGCTTGGGGACGAAATACGCCGTCGCCAGATTGATGGACAAACCGCGCTTTTTGTTGCTGGCCGTTTCACGCCAGACGTGCAGGATCTTGTGCGCCAGATCGGCGATCCCGACCACGTCCTCGTCCGTTTCCGTCGGCAGGCCGAGCATGAAGTAGAGCTTCACGCTGTTCCAGCCTCCGGAAAACGCCGTGGCGCAGGTCTGCAAAATCTCCTCCTCGGTGACGTTTTTATTGATGGCGTCGCGCAGGCGCTGCGTTCCGGCCTCCGGCGCAAAGGTAAGGCCGCTCTTGCGCACCTTCTGCACCTTGAGCATCAGCTCCCGCGAGAAATTGTCCGCGCGGAGCGACGGAAGGGAAACATTGATCTTGCGCGGCTGGCAGTAATCCAGCAGCTTATCCGCCAGCTCCGGCAGATACTTATAGTCAGAGGTCGAAAGGCTGGCCATCGTGATCTCGCTGCTGCCGGAATCCTCCAATGCCTGCACAGCCTGCTCATAGAGCACGTCCGCGTGCTTGCTGCGCACGGGCCGGTAGCAGAAGCCAGCCTGACAGAAGCGGCAGCCGCGGATGCAGCCTCGGAACACCTCAAGGTTCGCGCGGTCGTGAACGATCTCCGTCGATGGGACGATCTGCTTCTCCGGCCAGTAGGCCCGGTCCATGTCCTGCATGATGCGCTTGGTCACGCGCTCCGGCGCGCCGTCCAGCGGTGTGATCGCCGCAAGCGTGCCGTCCTCGTGATAGGTATGTTCATAGAACGACGGGACGTAAACGCCCTCGATTCTGGAAACGGCCTTCAGGAATTCCGCCTTGCTCCAGCCCGCCTTTTTGGCCGTCTGATAGCACGAAACGATCTCGACCGTGCTCTCCTCACCCTCTCCGAGCGAGAAAAAGTCGATAAAGTCCGCCAGCGGTTCCGGATTCACGGCGCAGACGCCGCCCGCAAAAACGATGTTTTCCAAGCCGGCGCGCTCACTTGCCAGCAGCGGCACGCCCGCAAGCTCAAGCATATTGAGGACGTTCGAGTAGCACATCTCGTAGCCCAGCGTGAACGCGATCATGTCGAAGCAGCGCACGGGGTCCTTGCTTTCCAGTGCGTAAAGCGGGATGGCATTTTCGCGCATCGCCTGCTCCATATCGCCCCACGGCGCGAACACGCGCTCACACCAGACGCCCGGCATCTCGTTCATAACGCCGTAGAGGATGCGCATTCCAATATTGGACATGCCGATCTCATAGGTATCCGGGAAGCAGAACGCGACCCGGACGTCCACGTCCGACTTTTTCTTGACGACCTGATTGTATTCGCCGCCGACATAGCGCGCGGGCTTCTGCACCCGCGTCAGGATGCGGTGTAATTGATCTGTCATAAGCTCATTGCAAGCGCGAAGCCGCGCTTTTCCTTTGTTTTTCTTAGGGTGTATCTGAAAACTGGCGAAGTGACCGGCAGCGAAGAATCTTCGCGCAGAGCAAGACATTTTTGCAGGAATACTGTCGTATTTCAAGAAAAATGGCGCGACTCCGCGCAAGAAGGCCCGCTGTCCGGGTGCGTTGGCAGTTTTCAGATACACCCCAGCAGCGGCAATTTTCTGCCGCCTTTTGCCGGAAGCTCCGGCGCTGCTTTTATTTTACTGTTCCGCCGCCGGAAAAGCAACCGCTTTTTCCGCATACCGGCTGCGCAGCAGCCGGACGAGCAGCGCTCCCGCCGTCACCGCCGGCCAGACGCCCGCATCCCATCGCCGCGCGGCAAAAACGGCCCCGCCCAGCAGTCCAAGCCCGAACAGAAGCCCGAGCGTCTGCGAAGCGTTCACGCCCGCCGCGCCCCAGCGCATCCGAAGCAGTGTCCGCAGCAGCCGTCCGCCGTCCAGCGGCCAGACCGGCAGCAGATTGAACAGCGCCAGCAGCAGGCTCACCGCCGCAAAGGCTGGCATCCATCGCCGGAACAGCCAGCCGCACAGCAGATTGATCCCCGGCCCTGCCGCCGTGCTCCACAGCTCCGTGCGGTCGCTGAGCAGGCCCGTCCGCAGCTCGACCTGCGCAAAGCTCAATCGCACAGACTCGATCCCTCCGCCGAGCAGCAGAAGCACCGCCGCGTGCGCCAGCTCATGCACCGTCATTGCCGCCAGAAATGGCCAGAAGATCCCACAGCTGTCAAAATACCAGACCGCCGCCAGAAACGCCGGAAATCCGGGCGTCAGATCAAGCCGCCGCTTCATCATTCAGCGTTTTCCACGATTCCGCAAATGCCTCCACGGCGTTCTCTCCCCGGCTCAGTCCATCCGTCAGCGCGGAAAATGCCTGCTGAACGGCGCTCTGCGCGTCCTGCTCCAGCCGCTGCCAGTGAAATACGCTGTCCAGCGGGCGGCAAGTCCTGCACACCTGCGCCAGCAGCAGCGCCGCCGCAAGCACAGCCAGTCCCGACAAAAAGCCCGCCGCGCCGCCCTGCCGTTTTTTCTCCTCCATACGATCACCTCTCGGAAGAGCTTATGCCCGCACCGCGCGCGATAGGACTGCATTCTTTGCCGGAGATCGTTTTCCATCGCCGCAGAAGGTGCTTTTTCGGCAGAACAGCAGCTGCGCCGCCCAAATGGGCGGCGCAGCTTTCTGTTTCTATTTCTTACAGCTCCACAAGCTCGTACTCGCGGCTGCCGAAGCCGATCTTCGCGGCGGCCTCGATGGTATGCACGCCGTGACGGCTCTCGATCCGCTCGACCATATGTGCACGGCCGGGATCGTCGGAGGCATAGACCAGATCGATACACGCCTGATCGATGGCGACCGGATCGAGCGAAGCCAGAATGCCGATATCCTTCATGCACGGATCCTCGGCGACCTTGCAGCAGTCGCAGTCCACGGAGAGGTTGCTCATTACGTTCAGGAACGCCATTTTGCCGTTAAAATAGCGCACGACAGAGCCTGCCGCGTCCGCCATCGCCTCGCAGAAGGAATCCTGCGGCGCGATGTTATCCCAGAATTTCTCCCGATCGGTTGAAACGCCGCCGGAGTGGATCCAGCACTTGCCCTCCGAGGACGCGCAGCCGATGGAAAGCTGCTTCAGTGCGCCGCCATAGCCGCCCATCGGGTGGCCCTTGAAGTGCGAAAGCACCAGCATGGAGTCGTAATTCTGAATATCCTTGCCGACAAGGTTCTTTTTCAGGACGAGGCCGTCCGGGATGGGCAGCTCCAGATCCGGTTCCTCCGCGTCCAGCAGATCGACCGGGAAATACTTCGTCCAGCCGTGCTTTTCCAGCAGTTTTTTGTGCTTGGCCGTCGTGTTGCGCGCACCGGGATAGGCCGTATTGCACTCCACGACCGTTGCGCCGACCGCCTCAACGACCGGTCTCCAGAACTCCGGGTGCAGAAAATTCTGATTTCCCTCTTCGCCGGAATGTACCTTCGCCGCGACCTTGCCCGTGAGCGGCGCATTCAGCGCGTTCAGCATCTCTACGACCTTTTCCGGCGTAATCTCTCTCGTAAAATAAACCTTTGACTTCATACCATGCGCTCCCAGCTTATTTTTGTTCTGCAATCTTTCGACCTGCCGCAGGATCGGCACATCCGCCGGTGACAGCGGGAGCCGTCCGGCCTCCTCCGCCGTGACCCACCGCAGGGCGCGGTGCTCCAGCGCCTGCGGCTGGCCGCTTCGAAGCTCCGCGCAGAAAACCGTCAGATGGACAGTCACCTCCGGATACACATGCGTCAGTTCCAGAAATTCTTCGCCCACCGCGATCTCGACGCCAAGCTCCTCCCGGCATTCCCGCGCGAGCGCCTGCCGCTTCGTCTCGCCCGGCTCAACCTTTCCGCCCGCGAACTCCCACAGGAGGCCATGCGCCTTCTGCTCCGGCCGCTGGCATAAAAGGAAGCGTTCGCCGCTGCGCAGCAGCACCGCCACGACCTCCAGCATTCTGCGCTCTCCCTTCGCAGGAGCGCACACCTTTACGGTATTTTCCTCGCGCTCTGCTATTTTTATACAATGATTATAACGTACTCGTCCCAAAAGTGCAAGAGGGGGCGCCGCACAAGCCGCCGCGGCATATCCCTGCATCCTGCCGAAAATGTAAAAGCGCCCCGGCAGGGCCGCTGTCCCGCAGCCCTGCCAAGAGCGCTTTTCTGTTTGGCTGACTTGCTCCGCAAATACGAAGGGCCGGTTTATCTCAGAGGCCCGTTTACAACATTCTGCGGCTTTCCGGCGAGGAAGGCGCGGATGTTCTCCGCCGTGATGTCCATGATCCGCTGGCGGCTCTCCTTCGGTGCCCAGGAGATATGCGGCGTGATGATGCAGTTTTTCGCCGTCAGGAGCGGATTATCCTCCCGGATCGGCTCCGTATAGACCACGTCCAGCCCCGCAGCCGCCAGCTTGCCGCTGTTCAGCGCGTCTGCAACGTCTTGCTCCACGATCAGCTGGCCACGGGCGTTGTTGATGAGAATTGCGCCGTCCTTCATTTTTGCGATGCGCTCCTTGTTGATGAGTCCGGTGTTCTCGGGCGTCAGATTGCAGTGCAGCGACACCACGTCCGACTGTGCAAGCAGCGTATCCAGCCCGACATATTCGCCGATGGCGCGCCCGGATTCATTCGGATACACGTCATAGGCAAGCACCTTCATGCCCATCGCCCGCGCAATGCGGCCCTCCGCCTGACCGATGCGGCCAAAGCCGATGATGCCGATGGTCTTGCCCTCCAGCTCGATGAGCAGATAGTCCCAATAGCACCAGTCGGGATTCGAGGCCCACTTGCCCGCATGGACAGATGCGCTGTGATGGCCGATATGATGGCAGATCTCCAACAGCAGTGCGATGGAATACTGGCTGACCGATGCCGTGCCGTAGGTCGGCACATTCACGACCGGGATGCCCTTTTCCTGCGCGTATTTGTAATCCACGACGTTGTAGCCCGTCGCCAAAACCGCAATCAGACGGATATTCGGGCACGCATCCATTGTCGCGCGGGAGATCGGCGTTTTGTTCATGACCACGATCTCGGCGTCGCCGATGCGCTCTGCGATCAGCGGGGACTCGGTATACGACGTGCGGTCGTAGACCGTCAGCTCGCCCAACGCCTCCAATTCCGCCCAGCTCAGGTCGCCGGGATTTTCCGTGTAGCCGTCCAGTACGACGATTTTCATGATACTCTCTCCTTTTCCGGCTCCACGGCCCTTCGGGCGAATCCAGCCGGTCTCTCCGTTTTGCTTTTGATGTATTTTATCATAGTTTTGCACCCATTGGCAAGGGAAAGCGCGGCTTTTCGCACGGCAATGCGGCATTTGGCTGTCTGTCGTTTCCAGTAAACGGCATTTGCCTGCCTCGTCTGCTGCCGTTTCTTCTCCATGAAACGAATCGACGGATTTCTCCCGAAAACGAGATTGCCCGCCGGTGCGATTCGCATCGGCGGGCAGGCTGCATTCTTTTCAAATCAGCAGCATCCGGTCGTTATGGAGCTCCTTTCCGGAGCTTTCGCGGAATCTCCGCAGCAGATCCGGGACGCCGAGGCGGGCGCGCTCCTCGCCGGAAACGTCCATCACGATCTTTCCGGCGTTCATCATGACCGTGCGGTTTCCAAGCTCCAGCGCCGACTGCATGTTGTGCGTGACCATCAGGCAGGTCAGGCCGTTTTCGGCCACGATGCGCTTCGTCAGCCCCAGCACCTTTTCCGCCGTCGCCGGATCGAGCGCCGCCGTGTGCTCGTCGAGCAGCAGCAGCTTCGGCGTGTTCAGCGTCGCCATCATCAGCGTCAGCGCCTGACGCTGGCCGCCGGACAGCAGCCCGACCGGCTGGTTCATCCGGTCCTCCAGCCCCATTTCCAGCATGGCGACCCGCTCCCGGAAGAAGCGCCGGTCCGCCCGGGAAACCGGGCTCAGCCAGCCGCCCCTTCCGGCGGCCAGCGCAAGGTTCTCTTCGATCGTCATATCCGGCGCGCTCCCGCGCATCGGATCCTGAAACAGCCGCCCAATCTTCCGTGCGCGGCGGTACTCCGGAAGCAGTGTCATGTCCTCGCCGTCCAGCACAAGCTCGCCGCTGTCGGTGATGAAGCTGCCCGCGATTGCGCCCAACAGCGTCGATTTTCCCGCGCCGTTCGCGCCGATGATCGTAATAAAGTCGCCCCTGCGCACATCCAGCGACAGCTCGTCCAGCACCTTCTTCGCGTCGGTCGTGCCCAGGCCGAAGGTTTTCGTGATATGGGAGATTTTCAGCATCCTGTGCGCCTCCTTCCCATGCGGTGTTCTATTCTCCGGCGGAAGAGCGGATATTGCTCCTTCAGATACGGAATGGAGATCGCCGCTACAACGACCACGGCAGAGACCAGCTTCAGCATGAACGCGGGCATATCAAACCGCAGCGCCACCGTATAGACCAACCGGAACACGAACGCGCCCAGCACCATGCCAAAGATCCGCAGTGGGAGCTTTTTCCTGCCGAGGAACACGCCGCCGATCAGCAGCGAAGCCAGCGCAACGGTCACCATGCCGGTGCCGATGTCGATGTTCACCGATTTCTGCGACTGTGCCAACAGGCACCCGGAAAGCGCCGTCAGCGCATTGGACAGGCACAGGCCCACGATGGTCGTCACAGCGGGGTTGATCGAGGAGGAACGCACCATATCCGGGTTATCGCCGGTCGCGCGGATGGCAAGGCCCAGCCTTGTCCGCAGGAACATCCCCAGCAGCACCGCCGCCAGCAGCACGGCCACCGCCGCGACGATCAGCCGATACTGCCCCGCCAGCGCCGTATGCTCCAACAGCGCGCGCATTTGGGTGAAAACCGTCTCTGTCTTATTCATGTTCAGCACGGAGGCGTTCCCCATTACCGCGATGTTGACGGAATAGAGCGCCGTATTGACGATAATGCCCGCAAGCAGGCTGTTGACGCCCATTTTTGTTTGCAGCAGCGCCGTGATGAAGCCGGAGAGCATTCCCGCCGCCATAGCCGCCGGAAGCGACAGATATGGGTGTCCCGCGATGGCCACCGCCGCGCCGACCGTCGCGCCGAGCGTAAAGCAGCCATCGGTGGACAGGTCGCAGACGTTCAGCATCGAATAGCTGAGGAAAAGCGCCAGCACGGTCAGCGCGCTGATCAGGCCAAGCTCCAGCGCCGTCTGCACCAGAGAAAAAATCGTATCCAACGACATGGATCACCGCTCCTTTTTGTTCATGGGTTTGCGTCTGTCCGCAGAGCGCGGACGCGCCGTCATCCGGCGCTTACATCCGCGAAGCTTTCCGCCGTCACGATCTCCTGCACGCTGGTGCAGTACGGCGCGAACGCCTCCTTTACCACAGCAAAATCCAGACCGAGCTTTTCGCAGATCTCGGTGTTGACCGTCGCAGTGCCGTTGTCAAACGTGCGGACAGGCAGCTCCGCGGGCTTCTTTCCGTCCAGCAGGATCTCTGCGGCCATATTCGCCGTCTCCACGCCGAGATTCGCATAATCCACGCCATAGCCGAGGAATGCGCCGTTCAGCGCAAAGGAATCCGCGCCGGTGTAGTGCGGGATACCCGCGTCAGCAAACGTTTCATAGATGCTCAGCTCCGATTTCATCACGGTGTTGTCCGTCGGCGTAAACACGGCGTCCACGCCGTCCGTAACCAGCGCCTGCGCGGCCAGCGCAATTTCATCGACCGTCGTGCCGGTGCGCTCGATGTACTCCACGCCCTTCTCCGTGAGATACTGCTTCGCAGCCTCGATGGCGCTCGTCGCGGAATCCTGCCCGACGTCATACAGGAGTCCGATCTTCTTTGCGTCCGGGTTCTGGGCGAAGATCAGATTCATGACCGAGGCAGTGTCCAGATAGTCCGAGGTGCCGGTCACATTGCTGCCCGGAGCCTCCAGCGAATCGACCAGTCCGACGGATACCGGGTCGGAGACCGCCGCGAAAACCACCGGCGTGTCCGTCCCCTCCGTCGCAGCCTGCATACTCATGGCGACCGGCGTTGCGACCGCCACCAGAAGATCTGCGCCGTCTGCCTGAAAGTTGGAAATGATCTGCGTCATCAGGTTTGTGTCCGCGTTGCAGTTGTCATAGAGGATATCGAACTGAACGCCTCTCTCCTCGCCGAGCTTTTCGAGCTGTGCACGGAGGTTTTCCACGATCTGATTGAGGGATGCGTCGTCCACATAGTTGCAGATGCCGACGGTATAATGCGTGCCGTCCGCGGCCTCCTGCGCCGGAGTCTTTCTGCCGCAGGCCGTCAGCGCCGCCGTGAGCATCAAAACGGAGAGAATACATGCGATCATCTTTTTCATGATAAATACCAGCCTTTCCAATGGAGATAGAATGAATTTGATTTCTGTCCGCCGCTGCGGGTCCCTGTTCCTCCGGCGCGACTGCGCCAACGTCTGCTCATCAAAAACATATCGCTTCCTCCTGAAAAATAAAAAATCCTGTCCCGGCAATACAAGATTGCTGGGACAGGATCAATTCGTCCTGTGGTGCCACCCGGCTTGACGCGATCACGCGCCCACTCATTGCGTACCGACATACGCCTGCGTTTGTTCACGGAGCGCCTCTCTCCGTCTCACATACTCCGAAGCTGCGCTTCGTTTCCGCTCGCCCTCAGAAGTCCATTCGATTCTGTCCGGTTCTGCCGCAATTCCACCGCCTGCGGCTCTCTGAAAGGAGGATCCAGAATTTACTTACTCTTCCTCAACGGTTTTCCGCATTGTAGCACAGTCCGCGCATCCTGTCAAGTATTTTTATGCAGCGTCCTGCATAACGCGCCTCCGCGCGGGACATACTGAACGTAAAACGAAAGGAGCTGCCGCTATGAAAATGAAGGGCTACGCCATGCTTGGCATCGGCCGCACCGGCTGGATCGAGAAAGAGGTCCCGGTCTGCGGTCCAAACGACGCGCTGTTGCGTCCGATCGCTGTTTCTCCGTGTACCTCGGATATCCACACCGTCTGGGAGGGCGCCATCGGCGTGCGCTGCGATATGATCCTCGGCCATGAGGCCGTCGGCGAGGTCGTGGAAACCGGAAGCCTTGTCCGGGACTTCAAGCCCGGAGACCGCGTGATCGTCCCCGCCATCACGCCGGACTGGTCGTCCGTCGAAGCGCAGGCGGGGTACGCCATGCACTCCGGCGGGATGCTCGCCGGGTGGAAATTCTCCAACATCAAGGACGGCGTGTTTGCGGAATACTTCCACGTCAACGACGCCGACGGGAATCTGGCGCATCTCCCGGATGGGCTTGACCCGGCTTGCGCCGTCATGCTCTCGGACATGGTGCCGACCGGCTTTCACGGCGCGGAACTGGCCGACGTGCAGTACGGCGACAGCGTCTGCGTCATCGGCATCGGCCCCGTGGGCCTGATGGCGGTCGCCGCCGCACAGCTCAAGGGCGCGGCGCGGCTGTTCGCCGTCGGCTCCCGCCCGAACTGTGTCGCCGCCGCCCGGCACTACGGTGCGACCGACATCGTCAGCTACCGCAGCGGCAGCATTTCCGCGCAGATCCTGGAGGCGACCTCCGGCCGGGGCGTGGACCGCGTCATCGTCGCCGGAGGCGACAACGATACCTTTCTTGAGGCCGTGCAGATGCTCCGCCCGGGCGGCTGCATCGGCAACGTCAATTACCTCGGCAGCGGCGAATTCGTGCGCATCCCGCGCTCGGAATGGGGCTGCGGCATGGGCCACAAGACCATCACCGGCGGTCTGATGCCCGGTGGGCGACTGCGGATGGAAAAGCTGGCCGCACTGCTGCAATACGGCCGTCTGGACACGGCTCCGCTGCTCACGCACCGCCTGAGCGGCTTTGAAAGTCTGGAAACGGCGCTGCTTCTCATGAAGGACAAGCCGAAGGAGCTTATCAAGCCCGTCGTCCTGCTCTGACGGCACGGCGGAATACGCAAAAAAGGCAGCCTCATGAGAGGCTGCCTTCGATTTTCAAATTCAGAAATACTTTGCCATATAGCCGGGCGCCGTCTCGGGGTCGCCCTGCATCGTGAAGGTAAAGGAAACGTCGTTTGCGATCGAGAACTGATTGCACCAGTTCAAAAAAGCTTCCGTTTCGGAATCGTCCTTACAGTGCGCGATCTTATATAAGCCGTCGGCAAAAATGTGGGTGATGTCGAAATTTCCCGCATGCAGACCGCTGATAAAGCCCTTCAGGAACGTATAGCTGCCGAGGGCGTATTCGCCCGCGTCGATCAGGCGGACACGGTGATCGACGTCAAAGCGTAGGGTGCTGCCTTTTTCGATGCAGACCATGCTGCCGCTTTCTTCCTTCAGAGCCTGATGGATGGCGTCAATGAGCATTTTGGTTTTGCCGGAACCTTCCGGTCCCATGATGATGTGAACCATAGAGCATTCCTCCTTTTCCTGGTCCAACCGTATATTCTCGTTCATTATAGCATTCTTTTTCCGAATACACAAGAGCATATCCCGCAAAGTTTATGCATTTTCCTCCGGTTTCCCCAAAATCGCCGCCGCAGCCCGCCGTGAGGGCAGCACCTTGGGCAGATCGAAGGGGTCGATCCCGCAGGCGCACGCAAAGATCGCGTTTGCCAGCTCGAAGAAATAGAACAGCTCTCCAAGCGCCGCCGGAGTCATTGTCTCACCCTCCAGCACGATCACCGGCACGTCGCCCGCCGCGTGCGTGTCGAGCATGGCTTGATAGGCCGCCTGCTCCACCTCGCCGACGCTCCGCCCCGCAAGATAGTCCAGCCCGTCGTAGTCCTTCCAGTCCATCTCCACATTGATCTTCTGTGTGCTGAGCGGTGCAAAGCGCAGCAGCGTTTCAAACAGCGGATACCGCCCGGAGGCGATCATGAGATCGAGCGCGTCGAGGCCGCCGGTCATCTCCATTGGGACCGGCAGCACACCCACGCCGTCCTGGCATGTGTGGCGGCAGACCCACTGCGCCCACCATTTTCCGAACGCCGTAAACGCCGGGTCGAACGTCCCGAGCAGCTCCGTGGCGCGGCCCTTGCCATAGAGCGCGTACCGCGCCCCGGCGTACATCCACACCGGATTTTCAAACGCGCGCAGATCGTACTGGCTGTAGGCCTCCGCCGCGCCCTCGAGCACCTCCAGCGGGTCTATGCCCGCCGCTGCCAGCGGAAGGAGCGTCGCCGCCGTGAGCGCGCTGTAGGCGCCGCCCGGCTGCGTAGGCATCGGCAGGAACACATGTCCCTCCTCCTTTGCCATCACCGCCATCGGCGTATCCGGCAGCGCGGACACATAGATGCGTCCCTTCGTCTCCGCGCCGTACCGCCGCTCCATCACCCAGCGCACCGCGCGCGAGGCGACCGCCGTTTCCATCTCCGCGCCCATCGGCGAAACCAGCAGCAGGCAGAAGCTCTTTCCCTCCAGCCGCTCGCACAGATCGAGCCACTCGCGCCCGGAAAAGCTGTCCCCGGCAAAAAGGATCTGCGGTCTCCCCTGCCGCAGCCGCGTCGGCCCAAGCAGCAGGCTCAGTCCGGCCTTCGCCGCCTGTACGGCGCTGCACGAGCCGAGCACCACCAGCGTATCGGCGTTCGCGCGGATCGCGTCCGCCGCCGACCGGATGGCATGGAGCGACCGCGCCGTCAGCGAATCCGGCTGGCCGAGCCAGCCGAGATACTGCGGGAAACCCGGCTTGTTGCTCCGCAGATGCAGATGCGCGTCGAAAAGCTCCTTTTCCCGGCTCAGCAGGTCCGGCAGCGACACGCAGCTCCAGATATTCGAAAGTTCAACGTTGATCATAAAAGCTCCTTCCAGCGGAGAGTGTTTTCCATTTCAGGCCGCATCCCGTCCGGCATACGGCCGATTGCGCCGTTTCCTTACAGCGCACCGGGATGGCGCGGAATGTATTCTCCGACCGCGCCGATACAAAGCTCGCCATGCTCGACGGCCAACTGACCGCGCAGCCAGACCTGCGCAATGGAGCCGTGCGACCGGAAGCCCTCAAACGGCGTATAGCCTGCGGCGGAGTGCTGATTTTCCGCCGTGATCGTCATATCCGCCTCCGGATCGTAGACCACAATATCGGCGTCGCTGCCCGCCTGAAGCACACCCTTGCGCGGATAGGCTCCGTAGAGCTTCGCCGGATTCTCGGCCAGCAGCGCGCACATCTGCTCCTTCGTGATGCGCCCCTTCGCAACGCCCGCGGAGTACAGCAGCAGGCCGCGCGTCTCCACACCGGGCAGGCCGCCGGGGATCTTCGTGAAATCGTCCCGTCCGGCCTCCTTCTGGCGGAGCGTAAAGCTGCAATGGTCGGTTGAGACCGTCTGGATCGCGCCGTTTGCAAGCGCCTTCCACAGAAGCTCCTGATCCGCCTTCGTCCGGAGCGGCGGCGCGCAGATGTACTGTGCGGAATCGATAAACTCCGGCTGCCGGTAGAGCGAGTCGTCGAGCAGCAGATAATGCGGACATGTCTCCACATAGACCTTCTGCCCTCTGGCGCGTGCGGTCATGACCTCGGCCAGCGCCTCCTTCGTGCTCAGATGCACGATCACGACCGGCACATCCGCGACCTCGGCAATGCGCAGCAGATGCGCCACCGCCTCCGCCTCGAGCGGATTCGGGCGGCATTCGGGATGCGACGCCGGCGCGAGCTTTCCGTCCTTCTTGTGCTGCGCGATCAGCGCGTCGATCACGCCCGCGTTTTCGCAGTGGACACCCGCGATGCCGCCGTATTTTTTCAGCTCCAGCAGCGCGGAAAACAGATCCTGATCTCCAATCATCATTGCCGGATACGTCATGTACATCTTGAACGACGGGATACCGGCCTCGAACATCTGCGGAATTTCCGCGCGGATGCCCTCGTTCCAGTCGTCGATGGTCATATGGAAGCCGTAATCGCAGGAGGACCTTCCATCCGCCTTTTTGTGCCACAGCGAAAGCCCGTAGCCGAGCGTCTCACCCTTGTTGGGGCACGCAAAGTCAATGACCATCGTCGTACCGCCGCAGATCGCGCTGCGGGTGCCGGAGGTAAAATCGTCCGCCGTTGTGGTATTGCAGACGTCGAGATCAAAATGCGTGTGCGCATCGATGAAGCCCGGAAACAGGAGCTTGCCCGTCACGTCCACGACCTGTGCACCCTCCACGCATAGATTCTCTCCGACCGCCGCAATCTTTTCCCCGTCGATCAGGAGATCCGCACGCTGCGAGACGCTGCCGCCGACGACCGTTCCGCCCTTGAGAATATATTTCATATCAAAATCGCTCCATTTCTGAAGATTTGCAGATATTCCGCATTCAGTATAACACACATCAGCCGGAAAGAGAATCCTCACGGCGGATTTTTTCATTTAACGCGGAGAAGTTTTTCGCCCGTGCCTGCCGCAGCCTTCAAATTCCGTCAGAAAACGGTTGCTTTTTTCCCCGAGGAATGATAGAATAACATGGTAGTCAATGCAGGATTCGTACATCGGTAGTACAGCGGCTTCCCAAGCCGCGGAGGCGGGTTCGACTCCCGTATCCTGCTCCATCAAGCTGAACCAAAAAAGATATCAGCGCGAAAAGCCCAGAAGTTTCAACTGTTTCACCCCATAGGTACACAATGTGTCATAGGGGTACAGCTGGTACGG
>OMBN01000371.1_pt1 | contig 33448 bp, 29 predicted proteins | sample 1644891 | NCBI WGS metagenome assembly OMBN01 (sample SAMEA103958144, study PRJEB25191) | human gut metagenome | reverse complement strand
ACGCACCGGGGCTGAACGAAAATCCATAGATTCGATTCCTGTCACCGATTTTCTTACAATAAACGGTGACAATTTTGTTTTCATACTTTTCGGGTAGAATAATGAGAAAATACTCGGAGGTAAATCCACAATGAAGGGACGATTACTCACGGCGGCGGAGATCGCCGAATTTACGGAACATCTTGTCTTAGAGGAACGGAGTGCCGCAACAGTCGAAAAATATGTTCGGGATGTCCGCGCCTTTGCGGCATACGCACCGGATGGAGAAATTACAAAGGAAACCGTGATCGCATACAAAAAGCACCTGCAAGAAATCTACGCCGTGCGGAGCGTAAACTCCATGCTGGCCAGCATCAACTGTCTATTCACCTTTCTCGGCTGGCACGACCTGAAGGTAAAAACGCTGAAATTGCAGCAGCAGGTTTACTGCCCCGAAGAAAAGGAACTGACGAAAGCGGAATACACACGGCTCTGCCGGGCAGCGATGCGAAAGCACAATGAACGGCTCTGTCTGATTTTGCAGACCATCTGCGGCACCGGCATCCGGGTCAGTGAGCTGCAATTTATCACTATTGAGGCAGCGCGGTGCGGCGAGGCGGTGGTAAGCTGTAAGGCAAAGACCCGGACGGTGTTTCTTGTGAAGGCGCTGAGGCAAAAATTGCTCCGCTATGCAGCGGAGCAAGGAATCGAAAGCGGAATAATTTTCGTGACCCGCACGGGCAAGCCCATCAATCGGACAAATATCTGGCGGGAGATGAAATCCCTGTGTCAGGAAGCGGGTGTCAACCCGGAGAAGGTATTTCCCCATAACCTGCGCCACCTGTTCGCCCGGGTGTTTTACGGCATCGAAAAGGACATTGCCAAGCTTGCCGACATTCTCGGTCACTCAAGCATCGATACGACCCGCATCTATATCATTTCCACCGGCACGGAGCACCGCCGCCGCATGGAGAATATGCACCTAATTTTATAAGCAACATAATCCCGATTATGTTGTAAACAGGGCAGAAAAAAAGGCCTGCCACGGGTCGGACAGGCCAAAAAGGGTATGAAAAAGTAAGCCTTCTCTTATCGCTTCAAAAAGCGAGCCGGAAAGGCTTTCTTGTTGTGCTCGATTTTAGACAATTTTAGGGTTTTCACGCTTTTCGTCGATGCTTTCTTTACTTTTTCGCAGGTTGATGCTATAATACAATATGTATAGGTATGCTTCTATCAAAATGAAACTACAACATAATCGGGATTATGTTTCCGGGGGGATCAAAAGCGTGACAAAGCAAGTGAAATCCAAACAGCGGGTGGCGGACCACGGCGAGGTATTTACCGCCGAGCGGGAGGTAAAGGCGATGTGCGACCTCGTGAAAACCGAGACAGAGCGCATCGACAGCCGTTTTCTGGAGCCTGCCTGCGGCGATGGAAATTTTCTTGCCGAGATCCTGTCCCGGAAGTTGGCTGTTGTAAAAAAGAAATACAAGAAGGTCCCGATGGACTACGAAAAGTATTCCGTTCTGGCCGTCAGCAGCCTGTACGGTGTGGATATTCTGCAGGACAACTGCGAGGCATGCCGGGAACGGCTTTATCGGATGTGGGACAAGGAGTACAAAGCCGTCTGCAAAAAGGAGGTCAGCGAGGACTGCCGCCGCTCGGTGCGGTTTATTCTGTCCCACAACATCGTCTGCGGCAACGCCCTGAGCCTGATGCGCGTGGACGAAAACCAGCAGGATACCGGGGAACCCATTGTGTTTTCCGAATGGGCTTTTGTGACCGGCTATCAGCTCCAGCGCAGCGACTACACCTTTACCAGGCTGATGCAGGGAGATGACGAGGCCCGTGACCTGTTCGGCAAGAAAAAGCGCAAAAAGCCGGAGGAGCAGATGACCCTGTTCGACGCGGACGAACCCGCCGAGAAGCCCAGCGACGAGGGCGAGTTCCTCAAGAAATATGTGACGCACTACAGGAGGGTATGGGAAAATGAGCAATGATTTCTACTCCGGCATCTATAATCCGGATGTGTTGTCCTGCCTTGCCAATCTGTCCAACGACGAGGTGTTCACGCCGCCGGAGGTAGCCAATTCGATGCTGGATATGCTCCCGCAGGAGCTGTTTTCGAACCCCAATACCAAGTTTTTAGACCCGGCCTGCAAAAGCGGTGTCTTTCTGCGGGAGATCGCCAAGCGGCTGCAGACCGGATTGGAGCCGATTCTTCCCGACCTGCAGCAGCGTATTGACCACATCTTTCATCACCAGCTTTACGGTATCGCCATCACCGAGTTGACCAGCCTGCTCTCCCGTCGTGGTGTGTATTGCAGCAAGTACCCCAACAGCGTGTATTCGGTGTCCCGCTTTGACGATGCGGAGGGCAACATTCGCTATAAGCGGATTCCCCACCGCTGGAAAAACGGAAAATGCGTCTTTTGCGGCGCAGCCCAGAGCCAGTACGACCGGGACGAAATGCTGGAGACCCACGCCTATGAGCTGATCCATACCACCAAGCCGGAGGATATTTTTAAGATGAAGTTCGATGTGATCATCAGTAACCCGCCCTATCAGTTGAGTGACGGGGGCGGTAACGGAGCAAGTGCAAAACCGATTTACCAATTATTCGTACAGCAAGCGCAAAAAATGAACCCCCGCTATTTGTCTATGATAATTCCGTCCAGATGGTTTGCCGGTGGCAAAGGATTAGACGAATTTCGAGACCGAATGTTGAACGATGATAGAATACGAGTAATACACGATTATCCCGAAGCTTCTGATTGCTTTTCTGGAGTTCAAATCAAGGGCGGTGTTTGCTATTTCCTGTGGAATCGAGACGAACACGGTGACTGCTCCATTTATTCGCATAAGGGTGATGCGGTACAAGGGCCGATTATCAGGCCATTGCTTGAGGCCGGTTGTGGCACCTTCATCCGCTATAACGAAGCCGTCAGTGTTATTCACAAGGTAATGGCAAAGAATGAACCGTCGATGGAAACGCTGGTTAGCACCAGACTTCCGTTTGGCCTTCCAAATACATTCAAGGGAAACAAAGTCAAGAATTCGCCTTCTGATCTATTGGTATATGTAAGCGGAAACGACCGGGAAGTGCGTGGAAGTGCAGCATATGTTGCAAGAAATGTAATTTCCCGTGGTACCGAAATGATTGGTTGGCACAAAGTGTACATTGCAAAGGCGGGAAGCGGCAGCGATTCATTTCCGCACCCTATCCTTCCAAAACCATTTTACGGGGCTCCTGATACAGTTTGCAACGAAAGCTATTTGGTTATTGGGCCATTCAAAGACAAACAGGAATGCGAAAATGTGATGTCGTACATAGCCACAAGATTTTTCAGATTCCTTGTCTTGCAGAAAAAGAACTCACAAAACGCTGCAAAGGGTGTTTATCAATTAGTTCCCCAACAAGACTTCTCCAAACCTTGGACTGATGCCGAGCTTTACGCCAAATACGACCTCTCCGACGAAGAAATAGCTTTTATCGAGTCAATGATAAAACCGATGGACTTGACCGGAGGTGAGGAGTAATGCCGCAAATGGATTTCTTCCCCCAGCGCCCAGAAGTCCATCCGATGATCTATGCCTATCGGGACTTAAATCCGGATTATGACGGCCTGCTGAAAGTGGGCTACACCGAAAAAGATGTGGACAGGCGTGTGGCACAGCAGTACCCCACCAAGCGCCCGGACGGCAAGCTCCCCTATGAGATCCTGTACCGCAGCTCTGCCATGCGGGAGGACGGCTCCTGCTTCACCGACCACGATGTGCATCGTATGCTCCGCCGCAGGAAAATCACCGGCGTCGGCGGTGAATGGTTCCGTTGCACGGTAGATGAGCTGGAAGCGGCGGTGCTGGCGGTAAAAACCGACACCCTCAACGAGGAGAACCGCACCAGCACCTTTGCCATGCGCCCGGAGCAGGCGGAGGCCGTCAACAAGACCATCGCCTATTTTCGTTCCGCCAAGCTGGATACGCCGGACCGTGCGCCGAAATTCCTTTGGAATGCCAAAATGCGCTTCGGGAAAACCTTCGCCGCCTATGAGCTGGCCAAACGAATGGGACTGAAAAAGGTGCTTGTGCTGACCTTCAAGCCCGCTGTCGAGGCGGCGTGGGAGGAAGATCTCATGACCCATAAGGACTTTGAGGGCTGGCAATTCATCTGTCGGGACGGAATGCGCTACGAGGACGCCGACCTGTCCCGCCCCATCGTCTGTTTCGGCTCTTTTCAGGACTATCTCGGCACCAACGAGAGCGGCGGCATCAAGGCAAAGAACGAGTGGGTACATACCACCAACTGGGACATCGTGATCTTTGACGAATACCATTTCGGCGCATGGCGGGACAATGCCAAAAAGCTCTTTGAAATGGACAACGAGGACGAGGATTACGACTTCGATATGGAGAAGTACAAGAAGGACGAGGCCGACAACGCCTACAACGAGACCTTCCTGCCCATCACCACATCCTACTATCTGTTCCTGTCCGGCACGCCGTTCCGCGCCATCAACAGCGGCGAATTTATCGAGGATCAAATCTACAACTGGACCTATTCCGACGAGCAGCGGGCCAAGGAAAACTGGGACGGGGCTGCGGACAACCCCTATGCAGCGCTGCCCCGGATGGTGATGATGACCTACCGCATCCCGGACAGCATCCGACAGATCGCCATGCAGGGTCAGTTCGACGAATTTGATTTGAATGTATTTTTCTCCGCCAAATACGGCGAGAAAAGTAAGCCGGAGACCGCCCGCTTTGTCTATGAGAACGAGGTGCAGAAGTGGCTGGATCTGATTCGCGGCTCCTATCTCCCCGCCAGCGTGGACGATATGAAGTTGGGGCAGGACAAGCGCCCGCCTATGCCGTTTTCCGATACCCGGTTGCTGAATGTGCTGTCTCATACCTTCTGGTTTTTGCCCAATGTGGCGAGCTGCTACGCCATGTACAATCTGCTTCAGCAGAAGCAGAACAGCTTTTACCACAATTACCACATCAATGTCTGCGCCGGGACCAAGGCGGGCATTGGCGTGGATGCGCTGGAGCCGGTGCAGAAATCCATGGGTGACCCGCTGACCACCAAGACCATCACGCTGTCCTGCGGCAAGCTGACCACCGGCGTCACGATCAAGCCGTGGACGGGCATCTTTTGTTTTACCAGCCGAAGAAAAAGTTTTTCTGTCTGCCGGTCAATAGAAAAAGCGCCGTCTCGGAATCACTTCCAAGACGGCGCTTTCTGTTGTGGATCAGAGCGAACATTTCACGGCGAAACCGCCGCTGAAGAAATAGGTGTTCGTCCGAACCTTGTTTGGTGGACACGAAGGGAGTCGAACCCTCGACCTCTGCAATGCGAATGCAGCACTCTCCCAACTGAGCTACGCGCCCGTGTGGCTATTATTATACCACGCAGGGAGCGGCAGGGCAAGGGGTAAATTAAAATTTATCGTGCCAATTCCGGCGCGGCGATCCACTGCCGGGTGCGGGGCAAAAAAACTTCCCTCGCAGGGCTTTGCAAGGGAAGTCGGTGGCAAAATTACTTTTGCTTTTTCTTGATTTTATTCAGCTTGGCGTTGATCTCCAGGATTTGCTCCTTGGTAAACAGGCCGCCGGCCATCATGCACACGCGCTTGACGGTGAAGCCCTTGCCCATGTCAATCAAGCTCTTGTTGATTTTCATGCCCTTGGCCATATCTGCCATGCCGCCGGTGGAGCCGCCCTTGTTCTTCTTCATATTGGCCCGCACCATTTGCACGATCCGCAGGGCCAGCAGCTTGCCCCGGGTGGTGGCCAAAATATCGCCGATGGTGTCGTTAATGCTCATATAGCCGGGCGGGGTCTCGATCTCAAACCAGTTGATGACGGCGCCCTCCTCCTGGAGCACATAGTCCCGGTTTGGCTCATTCACATGGCGCAGGTGACTCTCGTCCGTGCAGTCTCCGGCCTTGGCGGTCAGGGTCGTCTCGCCGCTGTTTGGCACATCAAAGTAGAAAAACGGATATTCTCCCTTTTGCTGCACGCCCAGGCTCTTGCCGTTGGCAAACAGCTCTACCCGGGGCTGGTTGGTGTAGACGGTGACCTTGGTCACATCCTCGGTGCGGTCCACATACCGCTTGCCGCAAATGTGGACGAACGGCTCCTTGGACAGCCAAGCCTTGTAGGCATAGAACGCATCTTTCTTATACTGCCGGTCAAAGGTTACCAAACCCTTGTGGTTCATACCGTTCTCGCCGCCCTCGCTGCGGGCATCTGCGGCAAAGTCAAACATATTCCACACATGGGTGGACCACATCCAGGGGCGCGCGGCGATTTGGCGGATTACATCCTCGTGATACTTGGCCTGGTACTCCTCGGTGTAGTCGCCCTGCTGGGGGTCAGAGGTGTGCCAGTTCAGCGCCTCACAGCCGTACTCGCTCATGCCTACCGCCCGATCCGGGTACTTCTTGTGGAATTTGTCAAACCAGGGGCCGTACATCTCGGTTTTGCCGCCGTACCAGCCAAAGTAGTGGTTGTAGGACAGCACATCGGCGATTTGTACATATGCCTCTCCGGGATCGCACATGCTCAGCACCGCTACGGTTGTGGGGCGGGTGGGGTCCATTTTATGCACCAGGTCGTTCAGCGCCCGGTGGTTCTCCAAAAGGGAGGGATCCGACGCGCCGTTCATGGTGATTTCGTTAGACAGACCCCACACCACAATGCTGGGGTGATTGCTGTTTTGGCAGATCAGCTCCGTCATTTGGCTGATGGTGTTGGCCTTGCCCCCGGGCATGTGACGGGAGATATAAGGAATTTCTGCCCAGACGACCATACCTCGCTCGTCGCACAGGTCATAAAAGGTCTGGCTGTGCTGGTAATGGGCCAGGCGAATGGTGTTGGCGCCCAGCTCGCAGATCAGATCCATATCCTCCGTATGCTCCTTGGCGGTGAGGGCGTTGCCGATCCCCGGCCGATCCTGGTGGCGGGATACGCCGCGCAGGGGATAAGGTTTGCCGTTTAAGATAAAGCCCTTTTGCGGATCAATAGCAAAGCTGCGGCAGCCAAAGCGGGTGGCAATTTCGTCTACCGCTTTGCCGTTTTGCAGCAAAGTGACCGTCAGGGTATACAGGTACGGGTCCTCTGTGCCGTGCCACAGGTGGGCGTTTTCCAATTTGATGTTGGTCTTTGCATCGGCAGCATCCGCATCGGCTTCTGCCACCGGGTCGCCGTTCCTATTGGTGATGGCAAAATGCACGGTGCAGCCTGCCGGTGCAGTCACATACGCCGTGGCAGCCACCGTGGCGTCGGTGCCTTGCATGGTGGGCACCACTTGCACGCCGGGAGCGCCGTAGTAGTCCAGGTCAAAGTGGCTCTCTTCCACGCCCAGCACGGTTACATCCCGGTAAATGCCGCCGTAGAAGGTGAAATCCGCCATCTGGGGATATACCGTTTCATTGGGGCTGTTGTCTGCATAGACCACCAGCAGGTTCTCCGGCAAAATTTCCGGCAGCTTGGCGCGGAAGGTGGAGTAGCCGCCGTCATGCTTGGCAATCTGCTGACCGTTCCAGTAGACTGCGGCACTGCTGTTCACGCCGTCAAATTGCAGGTAATGCACCGGGGCGCTGCCCAGTTCATCGGCGGTGAGTGCCTTGGCGTAGGCGCACTTGCCTCTGTAATAGTCGTTGCCGCCGTCTTGGCCGTCTGTGCCGTTCCAGGTGTGGGGTAGGTCCACCGACTCCCAGTCTGTGGGCAGGGCTGTGGGGGTACTTTGGGGCTTTTTGGAAAAGCGCCAGTCTTTGTTTATGTTGATGATTTGTCGCATAGGGTTGCCTCCGGGTGGATTATTTTACTTTTTCCTGGGCGTTGTCGTCCAGATTATACAGGAAATGCATACTGATCAGGCTGATCAGTGCGCCAATAAAGGGCAGGAACGCGGTGACGAAATAGATCTTCTCCGGTACACCGGCAGCCTGCTCCAGGGCGCCCAGCTTTTGGTCATAGCCGGTCATACCGATGGCCCAGCTGACTACGGCGGCGCCTACACCCTGGGCAATTTTGCGGAACAGGGAATAGGTGGCGTAAATGGAGCTTTCCTCCCGGCGGCCGGTCCGGCGCTCCTGGTAGTCGATGCAGTCTGCCACCAGCGCCCACATCAAGGTCAGGTAAAAGGCAGAGCCAAACATGGCGATGGCCACCAGTACGATCCAAACATAGGGGTTACGGATCCGCACAAAGGCAGCCACGCCGGCAGAGATGGCCGACAGGACAAAGGGATAGGTGCACAATTGCTTTTTGGTGAATTTCTTGAGCATGGGCTTTACCAGCAAAATGCCCAGCGCCACCGGACATCCGGCCAGCATGGTGGCAATGGTGATCAGCTTGGTGTTCTGGAAATAACACATAAAGATATAGGGCATGGAGGTGGTCACCGTCATCATCAGCGCCAGGTATGCCACGGTGCTGATGGTCACGCCCATCATGGGTTTGTTCTTAAAGAAGGAGCCAAGCGTGGCAAAATAGTTGAACTTCTGTTTCTCCTGGGGCTGTGCAGCGGCAATGCGCTCGGTGGTCATGCGCCGCAGCAGGTAGAAGGATACCAAACCGATGGCACCCATCACGCCCACAAAGATGATGAACAGCTCACCGCGGGGATTGTCGTTCTTGTCATATACCAGCAGGGGCAGCAGAATCATAATGGGAATCTGGGCACACATAGCGCCGATACTCCGCCACTGGGACAGGGAGGAGCGGCCCGCCGGGTCGTTGGTAATGCAGCTTTGCATGGAGCCGTAGGGCACATTCACGCTGGTGTACGCCACGCTCCACAGGCAGTAAATGCCCAGGCACATGGCGATCTTTACTCCATAGGGCGCACTGGGTGCATAAATGAACAGGGCGATACTGGACAGCAGCAGCACCGGGCTGGCCCACTTGATCCAGGGCTTAAATTTACCATCCTTGCCGGGTTTGGTGGCATCGCACAGACCGCCGATGATGGGGTCGTTGATGGCGTCAAAAATTTTGCCCAGCAGAATGAGAATGGCAAAGTGCTTGGGATCAATCTTCATACAGGTGACATAGAACAGCATCAGGTAGCTGTTAATGAATGCAAAGCTCATATTGCATCCAAAGTCGCCAAAGGCATAGCCGATCTTATCACGCATACCGAAGGGGCGCAGTTGTTTGTTGGTGCTCATATCCATATCGGTTCCCTCCAAATTCCTATTTTGTACGGTGTGCACATCTCTTTTTATTATACATATTCTATAAAAAAATGCAATGGAAAGTGATGGGATTCATCCATTTTGTGTATAATGCGGCAAAAGGAACCGGATTTGTCTAAGATTTTTCGGGCAAAGAAAAAGGCGGCTGCGGTGCAGTCGCCCTTTTGATTTATTGCTGTTTGAACACACGCTTCGGATCCTTGACCAGCAAGATCGCCAGCCAGGCGATGGCGCCCAAGGTTACGGCAGAGAGACCCAGCAGACTGTCGTTCAGTATCTCGCTGAAGCTCTGCTGAAAATACGCCGCCCCTTCGCTAAAGTATTCAAAGAAGAAGTCCACCAGCCACATCAGCCCGGCGCCCCAGTAGATCAGGCACAGCGTGCCCAGTCGGTAGGTTCCCCGCTTTTCGCAGGCGTACCAAGCCACGGTAGCCGCCACGGCAGCCATCAAGGTTAGCAGCAGGCACATATTAACCCTCCTGTGCAGCCGTTTTGGCGCGCTTTTTGAACTTGGCGCTGACCACGGCGACTGCTATGCCCCATACAGCGGTGACAACGGCGCTCATAGTCACACCCACCGTAGCCATTTCGTGGAGCATGACCGCTTTGTCCTCTGGGTTGCTCATGGCCGTTAGAAACGGTGCAAACAGAGTCACCTCGCCGTGCCACAGATGCTCAAAGGCCAGCAGCAAAATGCCGCCCCACAGCAGACCGGACAGCAAGAACAGCTTGCGGCTCCAGGTGAATTTCTGCTCCTGGGCAGGTGCCCCAGTGCCCACAGCTTCATGGGCGGGCAGCGTGAGCTTTTCTTCCTTTTTCTTCAGGGTCAGCGCCACAGCGGTGACCACCACGGCCTCAGCGGCCGGTACTAAGAAACATGCCATTTGGTTATCCTCCCGATATTGCGCCGTTGGGCGCTTGCTTGATATTTTTATTTTACCACGGCGGCGGGTCAGTAGCAACCCACCGTGGGGGATTATTTTAGTCTTTGTACTGCCCGGCGAATTTTGTGCGCAGGGTCATGCACAGCACATTCTTTGCCGTGCGTTGCAGCTCGCCCAGGGTGATGCCGTCGGGCTTGCCCAGGGTCGCCAGCAGACTGCCGTCGTTGGGGGCGGACTTGCTGATGGCGGTTTTGGCGCCGGGCATCAGCACATCAACCTGTGCCCGCACCCGGTAGCCGTTGTCCCGCAGCTCCGGGAACTCCGGCGAGGCGGCGTAGCGCATCCACCAGTCGGTCATCACATTGCCGGTGTAGCCCCATTCCTCCCGCAGCAGGGCGGTGCACAGCTGGTAGTTGTAGTGGCTCCACACGCCGTTGATCTTGTTGTAGCTGGTCATCAGGTTCTTAGGATGTGCTTCTTTTATGCAGATCTCAAATCCCCGCAAATAGATCTCCCGCAGGGCGCGGGCGCTGACTACAGAATTGTTGTAGTTGCGGTTATATTCCTGATTGTTGCAGGCAAAGTGCTTGGGGCAGGCGGATACCGGAGCGCTTTGCAGACCCTGTACCACCGCAGCGGCCAGCTTGCCGGTGACCAGCGGGTCCTCGGAGAAGTATTCAAAATTGCGCCCGCACAGCGGATTGCGGTGGATATTCATGCCCGGCGCCAGTAGCACATCGGTGCCCTTGTCCACCATCTCCCGCCCCATGGCGGCGTACAGGTCCTGTACCAGCGGCAGGTTCCAGCTGCAAGCCAGGGCGGTGCCGCTGGGCAGCAGGGAGCAGGTGGCTCGCAGGCGAATCCCGGAGGGGCCGTCGGTGGTGATTACCGGGGGTATGCCCTTTTGCCGCAGGCTGTCGCTGACCCCGGCCATGGCTCCCGCATTGCCGGAGGCACCCAGTGGGCTGTCCATCATGCCCTCGCCGCGACTGAGCAGTTCCATCTCCGTGGTAGACAGCTGCGCCACAAAGTTGTCCAGGCTGACGCTGCCCTCGGCCACATCTGCCAGCACAAAGCCCTTGTTGCCGGTAACCGGCAGGGCAGGGGGCAGATGATCCAGGATCTCCTGCTTTAAGTCTACGGTGGCGGTGGGCACCGGGGCGTAGGTCCGGGTCACTTTGCCGTTTTGTACTGTGGCGGTGAGTCGATCAAAGCCGCTGTCCGCCGGGGGCGCCAGCAGCTCGCAGCACTGCTCCAGCACCAGCGTGTCCGCCAGGTGCAGGTCACCGCAGGGGACAGCGCTGCGCACATCTGTACCTAGGCAAAAAGTGTAGTCCCCCGCTTCCAGCAACCAGGCGTTTTTGTGCCCGGCAGCGCCGCTGTCGTCAAAGCTGGCAAAGTGCCGATAAGGGGCGGTGAGAGTCAGGGTCTGGTGCTTGCCGGGGGCCAGTTCCTCGGTTTTGCCAAAGGCGATGAGCACCTTAGCGGCTTTTCCCAGCGCGCCGCAGGGACAGCAGGCGTACAGTTGTACCACCTGCTTACCGGGCAGCGCGCCGGTGTTCTCCACCTGCACCTGCACGGTGACCATCTGGTCTTTTGTTTCTGTTTTTGTCACTTTGCAGGCAAAGTCCGTGTAAGACAGACCGTAACCAAAGGGGTACAGCACCCGCTCCGGCGCAAAGGTCTCAAAGTACCGATAGCCCACAAAAATATCTTCTGTATAGCGGTTTTCTGCCTTGTTGCCAAAGTTCTGTGCCGGGTAGTCGGCGTAGGTTTTGGCGATGGTGTCCGTCAGGCGGCCGCTTGGGTTCACCTGCCCGGTGAGCACATCCGCCACCGCGTTACCGCTTTCCATGCCCAGCTGCCAGGCCAGCAAAATGGCGCTGATCTTGTCGCCGTAGGCGTCGATTTCCGCAAAGTCCATAATGCTGCCGATATTCAGCACCAGCACCACTTTTTGAAAGGCGGCGGTCACTGCATCCAGTAAGGCCTTTTCTTTATTCGTCAGGTAAAAGCTGCCTTTTTTCAGCGTGTTTTCCCGGTCCTCACCGGCGCTGCGGCCAATCACCACCACGGCGGTTTGGCACCGCTTAGCAGCCGCTTGTACCCAGTCTTGCTTCACCGGCATTTCTGCATAATAGCGGGGCCAGTGCCCCCAAAATCCCGGATCCGGGTCGTTGACAGAGGCGGTGCACCAGCTTTCATAGGCGGCCAGTACGGTGCTGTCCAGCTGCACACCGGCGTTTACCAGCCCTTGCACCAGGTTGATACTGTACGGGGCAGAAACATCGCCGCCGCTGCCGTTGCCTACATAAAAATAGTTCTTCTGCACCCGGCCAAACAGCGCCACCGGCGCAGAAAGATCCAGGGGCAGGGCGTGGTTGTTGTTCTTCAGCAGCACGCAGCTTTCCGCACCGGCCCGTCTGGCCAGCGTCGCCACCTCCGGATTGCCCGGTTCACCGGTGATCCGTCCGCTTTGCTGCTGCGCCAGCTCCGCCCCGCCAAAGGTTTGCAGCACTTTGCGCACCGCCTTATATCCCCAGTTGGTCATAACCGTACCTCCATTATGAAAATCTATGCCCATCATAGCAAATTCCGCCGAGAATTACAATAGGAATCAAAAAAGCGGCGTGTATCGCACACAGCAAAAAACAAAACGCATTTGCTACACCAAGACAAAAAAACACGGACACTCAAGGGAGTGTCCGTGTAGGTTGCTTGGCGTGAACTTATTTCAGCTCAACGGTAGCGCCAACCTCAGTCAGCTTAGCCTTCAAAGCCTCAGCGTCAGCGGTGGGCATTGCTTCCTTAACGGTAGCGGGAGCGCCGTCAACGATAGCCTTAGCTTCCTTCAGACCCAGGCCGGTAGCCTCACGAACGGCCTTGATTACCTGAATCTTGTTGGCGCCAACATCGGTCAACACAACATCAAACTCGGTCTTCTCGTCAGCAGCAGCGGCGCCACCCTCAGCGGGAGCAGCTGCAACGGCGACTGCGGCAGCAGTAACGCCAAAGGTCTCTTCGATTGTTTCCTTGAGCTCTTTAAGCTCCAGAACGCTCAGTTCTGCGATGGAATCTACAATAGCAGTGATTTTCTCGGTTGCCATGATAATTACCTCCGTAAATTATAATAAAAATTAAATTATTCTGCTGTTTCTTCAGCAGGTGCTTCCTCAGCGGGAGCAGCCTCTGCGGGAGCCTCTTCGGCCTCTGCAGCGACGGGTGTTGCACCGCCCTTTTCTTCCAGTGCTGCAACGGCACGGGCAATGCAGGCGATGGGCTCAACAACAAGACTTGCGATCTGAGCCAGCATGGCCTCTCTGGAAGGCAGCTTGGAAAGCGCAATAACCTCGTCCAGAGCGATCACTTTGCCGTCCAGATAACCGGACTTAATGGCAAAATTGTCGTGGCCGTCTGCAAACTTTTGCAGAATGCGGGCAGATGCCACATAGTCATCGTCACAGGTGGCGATGGCGGTGGTGCCTTCCAACACAGACTCAAGGCCTTCCAGACCGGCAGCCTCAGCTGCTCTGCCCAAAAGGGTGTTCTTTACGACAGTGTAGTGCACACCGGCCTCACGCAGCTCGTGACGCAACTGCGTGTCATCGGACACGGTGATGCCTTTGTAGTCAACTACTACACCGGCGCAGGAATTCTTGATCCGGTCAGAAAGAGCGGCAACCTGCTGCTTTTTCATTTCAAGAACTGCTGTACTTGGCATAAAACATAACCTCCATAAGTATTTGCCGCAAAATGCGGTCTTTATGGCTGTTTAGCAAAACAAAAAGTGCATTCCGATGTACCTCGGAATGCACAAAATGACATAGATATTGCACCGCAGGGTGCAACCATGCACATTCATTCCTCGGCAGGCGATCAACTTACGCCAAACGGCACCTGCTGTCTTTGGCTGAACAGCGATAGTATTTTAACACAAGGCACAAGCCTTGTCAATACCCAAAAACTTATTGAGCAGAAACAGTACCAACTTTGTTGGGGTTGATACGCACGCCGGGGCCCATGGTGGAAGCCACGGCAACGGACTTAATATACTGACCCTTCAGTGCAGCCGGCTTTGCCTTGATGATGGCGTCCAGCAGAGCGTTGAAGTTCTCCAGCAGCTTCTCCTGCCCAAAGGAAGCCTTGCCGATGGGGCAGTGAATGATGTTGGTCTTGTCCAGACGGTACTCGATCTTACCGGCCTTAGCCTCGGTTACAGCCTTAGCCACATCCATGGTCACGGTGCCGGCCTTGGGAGAGGGCATCAGACCGCGGGGGCCCAGCACTTTACCCAAACGACCAACGAAGCCCATCATATCCGGGCTGGCAACGGCCACATCAAAGTCCATCCAGCCGCCCTGGATCTTCTCTACCAGGTCAGCATCGCCAACGATGTCAGCGCCGGCCTCGGTAGCAGCCTTGGCCAGGTCGCCCTTGGCAAATACAGCCACGCGCACGGTTTTACCGGTGCCGTTGGGCAGCACCACAGCGCCACGCACCTGCTGATCAGCGTGACGGGAGTCAACGCCCAGGCGAATGTGTGCCTCAATGGTTTCGTCAAATTTAGCTGTGGCGGTCTTAACAGCCAGGTCAAGTGCCTCAGCGCTATCATACAGATTGGAGCGGTCTACCAGCTTGGCGCCGTCCACATATTTCTTTCCGTGTTTCATTACAAATTACCTCCAGTGGTTAATCGGATCTTTCCTCCCACAAGGGACTCAGTCTTCTACTACAATACCCATGCTGCGAGCAGTGCCAGCGATCATGGACATAGCGGCCTCCAGAGAAGCTGCGTTCAGGTCGGGCATTTTGGTCTCAGCGATCTTCTGGACCTGCTCTTTGGTGATGGTGGCTACCTTGTTCTTGTTGGGAACGCCGGAAGCCTTGTCAATGCCGCAAGCCTTCTTGATGAGAACGGCTGCGGGCGGGGTCTTGGTGATGAAAGTGAAAGAACGATCTTCATAAACGGTGATCACTACGGGAATGATCAGGCCGGCGTCGTTCTTGGTTCTCTCGTTAAAGTCCTTGGTGAAAGCCACGATGTTTACACCGTGCTGACCGAGAGCCGGGCCAACCGGGGGGGCAGGGGTCGCCTTACCGGCCGGGATCTGAAGTTTAATTAAACCTACTACCTTCTGTGCCATAATAATTTTCCTCCTAAATTGTGGTCATTGGCGGGGCGCTGTGCGCTCCTCCCACGCACCGCAAAAAGCGGTGATAATCAGCGGCAAGCCGCGTATTACCAAATGTTAGTCTTTGACCTTTTCAAGCTGGTCAAGCTCAAAATCAACTGATGTTTCGCGCCCAAACATGGAAACGGTGACCTGTGCGCTGTTGTTGGGAATGTCGATGGCGTCCACAGTGCCGGAGAAGCCCTCCAGCGGGCCGTCGATCACATTGACCAGATCGCCTACGGCGTAGTGCACCTCTACGGTGACCTTCTCCACGCCCAGCTTGCGTACTTCTTCCTCTGTTAAGGGAACAGGCTTGCTCTCCGGACCTACAAAGCCGGTGCAGCCGCGGGTGTTGCGCACCACATACCAGCTGTCGTCGTTCATCACCATTTTGATGAGCACATAGCCGGGGAAGATTTTGCGCTCCACTTCCTTCTTGGTGCCGTCATCTTTGATCTCTACCACCGTCTCGGTAGGGACGACCACATCCTGAATCCAATCGTGCAGGTTGCGGTTCTCTACCACGGTCTCAATGTTGCTGGCTACCTTGTTCTCATAACCGGAAAAGGTGTGGGCAACATACCATTTTGCTTCTTCCATACTAAACAGAACCTCCGTAAATTGCTGTGATCCGAATGGGGGCGCTGCCCCTGCGTGCGTTCGGGTCTTTATTTGGTGGTCTGTTCGGTGGTGGCCTCAGCCAAAGCCGCCGAAGTGGTTTTCTGGGTGGTGGTTTCGCTGGCAGCGGTGGTGGTCTCGCTGTTGGTCTTCAGGCTCTTAATGCCCTTCATACCCAGGGTAAGGCCGGTGTCTACCAAATAAATGCACACGCCGACGATGATCACGACTACCAGTACGGTCAGGGTGTTCTTGAGCACGTTCTTACCGTCTGACCAAACGACTTTTTTACCCTCTGATTTTACGCTTTTGAAGAATGAACCAATGGATTTGAACGGATTTTTCTTGGCTTTTTTTGCCTTTGACTTATCTGCCTTGGCGTCGGACTTTTTGGCAGGCTTGCTGCTCTTTTCCGGCTTTGCAGACGCTTTCTTTTCGTCAGCCATTGTCAGTCCTCCTGTTATTTCGTTTCTCTGTGCAAGGTATGCTTTTTGCAGAAACGGCAGTACTTGTTCATCTCAAGTCTGTCGGGCGTATTCTTCTTGTTCTTCATTGTGTTGTAGTTGCGCTGTTTGCACTCTGTGCAAGCTAAGGTAATCTTAACTCTCATTAATAAGCACCTCCGTTGTATTTCGATTGTGTGTGAATCTCCCTCGTTGCGCCACGCAATGCGCACCTAAAAATGGGCAAAAAATAAAACCCCACTTACCGAGGTACAAACACTATACCACAACCGCACCCGTTCGTCAAGGGGAAAATCAAAATAAAAGCCACTTTCATGCAAGGCGGCGCAAGAATTGTTTGCATTTGGCGGCGGAATATATTATGATATGTATATTCTATATAAGGGAGGCGAAGATATGCGGGTACTGATCGTGGGCGGCGGCGCGGCGGGATTGTGCTGTGCCATACGGCTGCGGCAACTGGACCCGGCGGTGCAGGTCACGGTGCTGGAGCGGCTGGAGCAGCCGGGCAAAAAGCTGCTGGCTACCGGCAACGGCCGGTGCAATTTGACCAATATGCAGGCGCCCCACAGCCGGGCGGTGCTGGATTTCTTTGCCTCTCTCGGCTTGATGACCCGGCAGGAGGATTTGGGGCGTGTATATCCTTACAGCCTGCGGGCAGCCACGGTGCAAAATTTGCTGCTGGACGCCTGCCGCACCTTGGGCGTGCGCTTGGTTACCGGCTGCCGGGTGGAAAAGATCATCCCCGGCTTTACGGTGCAGACGGATAAGGGCGTCTTTGCCGGCGACAAGGTGGTGGTGGCCTGCGGCGGGCAGGCACAGCCGGCACTGGGCAGCGATGGCAGCGGCTATGCCCTGCTGCAAGATCTGGGCCACAGCTGTACGCCCCTGTATCCGGCGCTGGTGCAGCTGACCTCCTCCAGCAAATACCCTCGCAAGCTCAAGGGGCAGCGCACCCGAGCGGCAGTAGCCGTCACTTTGGACGGTGAAACCGTGGCGGAGAGTCAGGGCGAGGTGCTGTTTACCGATTACGGTTTGTCCGGCATTGCGGTGATGGATGTAAGCTGGGCGGTGGGGCAGAACTTTGCCCGCCCCCGGCCGCAAAAGTGCTGCGCAGTGCTGGATTTGGTCCCGGAGTGGAGCGAAAATCAGCTCTTGTCTTACCTGCGGCAATTCGGCTCCCTGCGAGGGATCCTCAGCGCAGAGGTGACGGAGATTTTGGAAAAACAGGCGGCGGGCGACCCGGCTCGGCTGGTGCAGATCGCCAAGCACTGGCAGCTGATCGTTACCGGCACCAAGGGCTACGCCTTTGCCCAGATCACCGGCGGCGGTGTGCCCCGGGCGGAATTGGAGGGCTTTGCCTCTCGGCGGGTGCCCGGGCTGTATATTGTCGGCGAGGTGCTGGACGAGCAGCAGCCCTGCGGCGGTTATAATTTGAATTTTGCCTTTTACAGCGGTCTGGCGGCCGCCGGGCAGATAGTGGAGAAGCGGAATGATACGAGTAAGTGAGTTGCGTCTGGAATTGGATGAGGACGAGAGCCTGCTGCGCAAAAAGGCGGGCAAGGTGCTGCGCACCGATCCCAAATATATTGAAAAACTGACGATTTTTAAAAAGAGTGTGGACGCCCGCAAAAAGGACGATGTGCACTTCTCTTATACGGTAGATGTGACCCTGGGGCTGGACGAAACCCAGGTGCTGCGCCGCTGCCGCTCACCGAAGGCCAAGGCGGCGGAAGAATACAAGTACACCCTGCCGGTGAACCGGCGGCAGTCCGCTTTCCGTCCGGTGGTGGTTGGTTTCGGTCCGGCGGGTATGTTTGCCGGCCTGATCTTGGCGGAGGCAGGACTGCGCCCCATTGTGTTGGAGCGAGGCAAGGATATTCAGCGCCGCCAGCAGGATGTGAACGCCTTTTGGCAGCAGCATATTCTCAACGAGGAGAGCAATGTGCAGTTCGGTGAGGGCGGTGCCGGTACTTTTTCTGACGGCAAGTTGACCACCGGCATTAAAAGCCCCTTTATTCGCCAGGTGCTGCAAGAGCTGTACGAGGCCGGTGCGCCGGAGGAGATTTTATACGCCGCCAAGCCCCATATCGGCACGGACCGACTGGCTGTGGTGGTGCAGAATATTCGCAAAAAAATTGAGTGCCTGGGGGGCGAGGTACGCCTGGAATGTCGGCTGGAGAATTTGATCTTAGCCAACGGCTTTATCCATGGGGTCACTTACAGCCATTTGGGTCAAACGGTGGATATGGAGACGGATGCGGTGATCCTGGCCATTGGCCACAGCGCCCGGGACACGGTGGAAATGCTTTATAAAAACGGCGCGCAAATTATCCAAAAGCCCTTTAGTGTGGGCGCCCGCATTGAGCACCCCCAAAAGCTCATTGACAAGGCCCAGTACGGCGCTTTTGCCGGTCACCCTAAGCTGGGGGCTGCGGATTACAAGCTCAGCTGCCACGGTCTGCACCAGCGAGGGGCGTATACCTTTTGTATGTGCCCGGGGGGCACGGTGGTGGCCGCCGCCAGCGAAAAGGGCGGCGTGATCGTCAACGGCATGAGCACCCTGGCCCGGGACGGCGAGAATGCCAACTCGGCGCTGCTCGTGGGTATTGACCCGGTGGACTTCCCCTCGGAGCATCCGCTGGCGGGAATGTATTATCAGCGAGAGATTGAGCAAAACGCCTTTGCCCTGGGCGGGGGCGATTACCGTGCACCGGCGCAGCTGGTGGGCGATTTCTTAGCGGATCGGGAAAGTCGGGCGCTGGGCAATGTGCAGCCCACCTGCCCTACCGGGGTCACGCTTACCAACCTGCGGTACTGCCTGCCGGACAAGGTGCGCACCACCATGCAGGCGGCCATTACGGAGATGGACAAGCGGCTCCACGGCTTTGCCCTGCCGGACGCGGTGCTTACTGCGCCGGAAACCCGCTCCTCCAGCAGCGTGCGGATTTTGCGAGACGAATTTTGCCAGTGCAATCTGCGCGGGGTGTACCCCTGCGGTGAGGGCGCCGGTTACGCCGGTGGCATTGTGTCCGCCGCCGTGGACGGCATAAAGTGCGCCCACGCTGTGCTGGCGGATGCGCATTAAGAATAAAATAATAGGTATAGAAAAAGCACCCCCGACGGAGGTGCTTTTTTTTGATGAATACGAAAAACGAAAATCCCGCAGTCAGCGTAGCTGACTGCGCCTAATGGGCACCGGTTAGGTGGTGGCATTGCCGGAGGGATTTTGTGTATTGCAATCTATCTGTAAAAATAGGCTGCTTACTTCAACTGCAACAGGCGGCGGACAAAGTAGATCACCAGCCCAAAGGTGGCCAGCAGACCCACGGCGGCCAGTACAAGAAAAATCTTATATCCATTGCCCAGGGAGGCCAACGCCACCAAAGAGAGCAGGGCGCTCACCGCCAGCTTTACCCAGCCGATCATGGTCTTTAATGTGCGGTAGACGGCGGTGCGGTTCTCCTCCGTTACGGTTACGCCGGTGTTCCAAATCCCGGGGAACTGCTCTAAAATCGTGATCAGCACATACAGCACCCACCCCAGCACCGGCAGCTGCCACAGGGTGGTGCGGGGGGTCCAGCTGTCTATTTGGCCGTCGGCAGTATAGTGCCCGGGAATGGTCATGGGAATTTGCGACCAGCGCACCAGCAGGTACAGGGTAACGGCTGCCAGGCAGGCCACCGCCGCTATGTTTAACAGAATGTCCGTTTTTGTGTTTTTGATTTTCATACCGTGACCTCCATGGGAAAATAGAATCCTCTGTTTTGCCGCCCTTGTAAAGGAGGGAGGCTTGGGGGGAATACGATTTGATATGCCGTGTCTCACCTTCTATATACCATATCGGAGAAGAAATGGCAAGAGGTTGGCGTTTTTAGGTGACGGGTGGTGATTTTGTCTAACATTCAAGTTACTCTTGACTAACCAAGCGGCCGGGTGGTATGCTTTTGTCACAAAAGAAGTACCCGCTTGAGGGAGTAGTTTGCACGCCGTGGGCGTGTGGCAAGTCAACAAACTGACTGCGGCGTTGTGCCGGGTCTGGCTTGTCTTAATGAACGAGACTCTTGCACGCCTGTTTTTCGTGCAGCAGTCTTTTATTTTTTACCTAAAAAGACCTAACGCACGGCAACGGCGGTAGGTCTTTTTCTTTGTAAAAATGAAGCAGGAGGACTTTCTATGCAGGCATTTACCGCAGAAAAAACGGAGCTGCTGGCAACCTACGGTGCAGACGCGAACCGAGGGCTGACAGAAGCGCAGGCACAGAAAAACAAAGAACAGTACGGCGAGAACGCCCTCACCCGACGCAAGCCGGACACACTGCTGAAGCGCCTTTGGGATGCAGCCACGGAGCCTATGCTCTTAATGCTTATTGCAGCCGGGCTGATCGCCCTGGCGGTGAACATTGTGCGCCAGGTTACCGGCGGCGAGGCGGACTTTTTAGAATGCGTGGGCGTGTTCGTGGCCATTGCTTTGTCCGTGGTGATCAGCGTAGTGATGGAGGGGCGCAGCGCTAAGGCGTTTGAGGCCCTGTCCAAAATCAACGCGGATATGACCGTGCGCGTGGTGCGGGACGGCCAAACCGTTACCCTGCAAAGCGCCCTTCTGGCGGTGGGCGATGTGGTGTTGCTGTCTGCCGGAGACAAGGTGCCGGCGGACGGACGACTGCTGGAGAGCACCGCTCTGCGTGTGGATGAATCTGCCCTTACCGGTGAGAGCTTTCCGGTGAAGAAAGACAGCCAGCTGGTGCTTACGGACGAAAAAACGCCCCTGGCGGAGCGGGCCAATATGCTTTATAGCGGCACATTCGTTACCGAGGGGAACGGACGGCTGCTGGTGACGGCGGTGGGCGACGCTACGGAATTTGGCAAGATCGCCGGCGAGCTGGGCAATGCAGAAAAAAGCAGCACCCCCTTGCAGGAGAAGCTGGCCCGCCTGGGCAAGACCATTACCGTGCTTGGCGTGATTGCAGCGGGCATTGTGTTTGCGGCCCAGCTGATTTTCTTTGCCCTCCACGGCGGCCTGCATTTGGAGGCGGTGATGGAGGCGTTCATCACCAGTATTGTGCTGATTGTGGCGGCGGTGCCGGAGGGGCTGCCCACCATTGTGGCGGTGTCTCTGTCTATCAATATTATCAAGCTAAGTAAGCAAAACGCCCTGGTGAAGAAGATGATCGCCTCAGAGACCATCGGCTGTATCAGTGTGATCTGTTCGGACAAGACCGGTACTTTAACGGAAAACAAGATGACCGTGCGTGCCTTTTATGATACCCGGTGGCATAAAGAAGCGGCAGCGCTGCAAAACGAATACCTGACCCATAATATCTGCCTGAACACCACGGCAGACTTGGCGCCGGACGGCGGCTTTATCGGCAATCCCACGGAGTGCGCCATGCTGCGGTTCTTTGAGCAGGCAGACACCGGCAACACTTACCGTCGGGAGCGGGAGGACCACACCCGGCTGTGCGCGTTTCCTTTCTCGTCCGAGCTCAAGCACATGACCACCATTTCCAATGTGGACGGGCGCATTCTCTCTTATGTAAAGGGCAGTCCGGAGTGCGTGCTGGATATGTGTGCCTTGAAACCTGACCGTCTGGCGGAACTGTGCCGGGTGCTGGTGCAGGCAGAGGAGCAAGCCATGCGGGTGATCGCCTTTGCCCATAAGGAGTTGGCGGAGATGGAGGACTTCTCTGCAAAGGAAACCCACCGCCGAATGGAAAGCGATATGGTCTTTGACGGCTTTGTGGCCATTGCGGACCCGCTGCGCAGCGATGTGTACGACGCTGTGGCCGCCTGCCGCAGCGCCGGGGTGGGGGTGAAGATTCTTACCGGCGACAATATCGTTACCGCCACCGCCATTGCCAAGGAACTGGATCTGCTGGCGGACGGTTGTGTGGCGCTGGAAGCCAAAGAAGCGGAAGAAATGAGCGACCGCCGGCTGCAAAAAATGCTGCCCAAGATCAGCGTGATTGCTCGCAGCACCCCTACGGTGAAAATGCGGGTGGTGAAGTTACTGAAAGCACGAGGCGAAGTGGTGGCTGTCACCGGCGACGGGATCAACGACGCACCGGCGCTGAAGAACGCTGATGTGGGGATCGCCATGGGCATTTCCGGCACGGAGGTGTCCAAGGAAGCCAGCGATATTGTGCTGTTGGACGACTCCTTTGCCACCATCGTTAAGGCTGTGGAATGGGGCCGCAATATTTATGAGAACTTTAAGCGGTTCATCAGCTTCCAGCTGACGGTGAATATTGCCTCTGTGATTTGCGTATTTGTGTCTGTTCTGATGGGGCTGCCGGCGCCCTTTACCGCCTTGCAGCTGCTGTGGATCAATATTATTATGGACGGCCCGCCGGCCCTGACCTTGGGACTGGAGCCGGGATACAGTGACCTGATGCGTCGCCGCCCCACCAACCGCAGCGAGAATATTATCTCCAAGGGTATGCTGGCGCGGATCACCGCTACCGGCGTGTATATGAGCGTGGTGTTCCTGCTGCAATACAAGCTGAATTTCCTGGGTGCTGCCCAGGGCGAGATGACCACCGTGCTGTTCACCCTGTTTGTGCTGTTTCAGCTGTTTAACGCCTTTAACTGCCGGGAACTGCACAGCGAGAGTATCTTTTGCCACCTGTTTAAGAACAAGCTGATGCTGTTGGTCGTGGGCTGCACCTTTGTGCTACAAGTGCTGATCATCCAGTTTGCCGGTGCGTTCTTTGGCACCGTACCCCTGGGGATCGCCATGTGGGGCAAGCTGTTTGCTTTGGCATTCTCCGTCATCGTCCTTTCTGAGGTCATTAAGGTTTTTGCCCGCCTGTTCCAAAAGAAAAAGGCATAATAAAAAGCATAATCATTGGATAAAAACAAGACCGTGTGTACGAAAAGGTACATACGGCCTTTTGTGATTTTTGCAGCGTTGGCTGGCTGCTCCGGTTTTCGTATAGCCGGATGATGTTAAAACCGCGCCTGCTGCCGGGTAAAAGATTTTTTCATTTGTTAAGGTTTGTTAAGAAAAATGCGTGAAAATGGGAATAATCTTGCATTTTGTACAAAATTCCTGCCGCAGAGATAGGAATTCGGGGCGGGGATTTGTTTACTTTGCCTATGTCAATTTTTACCGATTTGTGCTATAATAGTGATGTTCAAATAGAAAAACTGGCGAAAAAACAGTGTATTACAGTGTATTATTGTATTATCAAGAAAGGTGAGTGTCATGCAAATCGGTACTTTCGTGCATTACAGTACCAAGGGTATCTGCCAAGTGCGCGAAATTGAAACCATGAAGTTCTCCAGCGAGACCAAGGACTACTATGTGCTGGTGCCTGTGTTTGACCGGAACTCCAAGTATTACGTGCCCACGGATTACGATCCCCAGCGGATCAAAATCCGCTCAGCCATTGCCCCGGCAATGGTGGAGGAATTGATGGGCTATGCCAAGACCTGTCAGCCCTATGAGTGGGTGAGCAACGTCCACGAGCGTAAGGCCAAGACGGAGGAGATCCTCCACAGCTCGGATCATAAGCGCATTTTGCGGTTGATTAAGACACTTCGCTGCCATGAGGAGCACCAAAAGCAGATCGGCAAGAAAATGTATCTTTCAGACGCCAAGGCGCTGCGCAGTGCGCTGCATATCATCAGCGATGAGTTTGCCTTTGTGCGGGGGGAAGATCCCAAGACCGTAGCCGCATATTTAGAAGCGGTATAAATCCAGATTATAAAAAACGCCGTATCCTGAGGATACGGCGCTTTTTTGCGCCTTTTTGGCAAACAAGTGCGTCTGTAAATGACGGATTTTATGCATGTTTTACCACAACCGTTCAAAACCGTGCAAAGAAAGCAGCTTTATTTGCATAAATTGCCTAAAAGAGCAGGCGCTCACTGTGCGGAATGAACGAAAATGAAGGAATGAACTTGACGGCTTTTGCTTACCGTGGTACACTTTGGGTGTAAGGACGAGGGCGACAAACGCCCGGAAAATTCAGAAAGGAACCGTCTATGCTTACCCAGGAAAGACACTTGCAGATTTTGGCCCAGTTAGAGGAAAAAGGGACCGTATCCGTTGCGCAGTTGACCCAGCTTTTGGGCGCCAGCGAAAGCACGGTGCGCCGGGATCTGATTGCGCTGGATCGGCTGGGCAAGCTGCACAAGGTGCATGGCGGCGCCACTTTGACTCGGCGGGATTTTATTCGCCGGGAAGAGAAGCTGGACGAAAAGCTGCAGCTGCACATGGACGAAAAAGAGATGATCGCCGCTTACGCCGCTGCCCAGGTGGACGATACAGATTTTGTATATTTAGACGCCGGCAGCTCCACCCTGTTAATGATCGACCACTTGCAGCCGGGTGCCACCTTTGTGACCAACGGTCTTCTCCACGCCCAGCGGCTGGTGGCTAAGGGCATGAAAACCTATGTGCTGGGCGGTGAACTAAAGCACTCCACCGATGCCATCATCGGTCTGGCGGCAGCCAAGAATTTGCACAACTACAATTTTTCCAAGTGTTTCATCGGCACCAACGGTATTGCCATTCGTCAGGGATTTACCACGCCGGACACGGACGAGGCCTACTTAAAAGCGGCGGCCATGGAGCGCAGTTTCGTCAGTTATGTGCTGGCAGACGCCAGCAAGTTTGACAAAGTATCTACCGTGAGCTTTGCGCCCCTGGATCAGGCGGCGATCATCACCGATCGGCTGCCGGACCCGGAGTACGGAGAACGCACGGTGGTAAAGGAGGTTGCGTTATTATGATCTATACCGTAACGTTGAACCCGGCGCTGGACTACATTCTGCGCTTGCCCCGGTTAAGCAGCGAGGATGTAAACCGGGCGGACAGCGCCCAACTGCTGTGCGGCGGCAAGGGAATCAATGTGTCCATGGTGCTGTCCGGACTGGAGGTGCCCACTCGGGCACTGGGGTTCGTGGCCGGATTTACCGGCCGGGCACTGGAGCAGATGCTGCAGGCCCAGGGGATCCAAACGGATTTTGTGCCGCTGGCAGCGGGCAACACCCGAATCAATGTTAAGATCTTTGCCGATCGGCAAACGGATATTAACGCCCCAGGCGCCCAGCCGGCAGAGGCGGAAGTGGAGGCTCTGTTCCACAAGCTGGAGGGACTGATGCCCGGCGACTTTTTGGTGCTGGCCGGGGCGGTGCCCAGTCAAATGCCCGGCTCCATTTATGAGCAAATCTGCGCCAAGCTGCAAAATAAAGGCGTGCATATTGTGGTAGACACCACCGGCGACGCGTTGCTGGCGGTGCTGGATTACCACCCGTTCCTTATTAAGCCCAATCACCACGAGCTGGGCGAGATCTTTGGCGAGGACATTCGCCCGGACGATGAAGAGAAGATTCGCTTCTTTGCAGCCAAGTTGCAAGAGAAAGGCGCACGCAATGTGCTGGTGAGTCGTGGCAAGTACGGCGCCACGCTGCTGGCAGAGGACGGCAGCACCCACTCCGTGGGCGTGGTGCCCGGCAAACCGGTGAACAATGTAGGCTGCGGCGACTCAATGGTGGCCGGGTTCCTGGCCGGGTACGCAGACAGCGGCGATTACAAGACGGCGCTCCAGTGGGCTTCCGCCGCCGGTAATGCCTCCGCCTTTTGTGAGGGCGTGGCAGACGGCGATACCATTCGCCAGTATAAGACACAGTATTTTGCCGACTGAGAGCAGTCGGAGAATAATAAAATGTGCAGGGCGACGCCCTGTGTAAGGAGGGTTCTCTATGAAGATTAAAGATTTGCTGTCTCCTCGGGCGATCCGGCTGAACGCCCCGGCTGAAAGCAAAAGCCAAGCCATCGACGCGCTGGTAGAGCTGCACGCAGCAGCAGGCAACCTAATGGACCCGTCGGCCTACAAGGCGGCGATCCTGGCGCGAGAGGAACAGGGCACCACTGCCATCGGCGAGGGCATTGCGGTGCCTCATGCGAAGAGCGACAGCGTGGCCCATGCGGCACTGGCGGCGATGACCGTGCCCGGCGGTGTGGATTATGACGCCCCGGACGGCAAGCCCAGCTCGCTGCTGTTTATGATCGCGGCTCCGCCGGACGGCGATGTGCATTTGGAAATTCTCTCTCGCCTGATGGTGATGCTCATGGAGCCGGAATTTTGCGATCGGCTTCGTGGCGCCAAAACGGCAGAGGAATTTATTGAAATTATTGACGCCCAAGAACGGGCCAAGTACCCGGAGGAGACCCCGGAGGATACGGTGGTAACCGCACAGGCGGCTCCGAAAGGCTATCGTATTTTGGCGGTGACCGCCTGCCCCACCGGCATTGCGCATACCTATATGGCTGCCGAGGCGCTGGAAAAGGCCGGCGCGGCCATGAATTGCCCCTTAAAGGCAGAGACCAACGGCTCCGGCGGTGCTAAAAATGTACTCACCCGCCGAGAGATCGCTGACTGTGACGGTATTATCATTGCAGCAGATAAAAATGTAGAGATGGACCGCTTTGACGGCAAGCCGGTATTGCAAACCACGGTTTCTGCCGGTATTAACAAACCGCAGGAGTTAATCCAAAAGGTGCTGGACGGTAAGGCTCCCATTTACCACGCAGAGGGCGGCGCAGCCCCCGTCGGGGATGACGATGAGAAAGAGAGCTTCGGCCACAAGGTGTATAAACACCTGATGAACGGCGTATCCCATATGCTGCCTTTCGTGGTCGGCGGCGGCGTGCTGATTGCTCTGGGCTTCTTGATTGATACATTGGCCGGTAACGCCAATGCCGGCGGCAACTTCGGCCAGACCAACCCGGTAGCAGCGGTGATCTTTTGGATCGGTAAAGCGGCATTTAGCTTTATGATTCCCATTTTGGCCGGGTATATTGCCCAGTCCATTGCGGATCGTCCCGGTTTGCTGCCCGGTATCGTTGGCGGTTATTTGGCCACCATCGGCGCCACGCTGCAGTCGCCTACCGGCGATGACAAGGCTGTGTCCGGATTCTTGGGCGCGCTGCTGGCCGGTTTTGTGGCCGGTCTGTTGGTCAACGGACTGAAAAAGGCCTTCTCCTGGATGCCCAAGAGCATGGACGGCATTAAGCCGGTGTTCCTGTATCCCCTGTTCGGCACTGTGTTGATCGGTCTGTTTATGTTGCTGATCAATCCCTTCGTGGGGTATATCAACTTGGCGTTGTCTGCCGGACTGAAAAGTCTGGGCGAAACCTCCCGCATTCTCCTGTCCGTTGTTCTGGCGGCTATGATGGCCACTGACATGGGCGGCCCGTTCAACAAGGCGGCTTATGTGTTCGGTACGGCTTCCGTCGCCACCGGCGATACCTGGATCATGGCGGCGGTGATGATCGGTGGTATGGTGCCGCCTATCGCCATCGCTTTGTCCACCACCTTTAACAAGAAGAAGTGGACCAAAGAGGAACTGAAAAGCGGTCCGGTCAATTATGCGATGGGTCTGTGCTTCATCACAGAGGGCGCAATTCCTTATGCGGCGTCTGATCCGCTGCGCGTGATTCCGTCCTGTATGGTGGGCTCTGCCGTAGCCGGTTTGGTCTGCGCGCTGTTTGGCTGTGCTTGCCCGGCACCCCACGGCGGTGTTTTCACTTTCGCAGTTGTGGATCATCCTCTGGGCTATATTGTGGCTCTGGTTGCAGGCTCTGTGGTCGGTGCGTTGATGCTGGCCCTGCTGAAAAAGAATAAAACAGAGAAGGAGAGAGCATAATGGTATCTCAGGTAACAAAGGTGATCAATAAAGAGGGCTTCCATATGCGCCCGGCAAATATGTTCGTTAAGGAAATGACTGCATTCCAAAGTGATGTGCATCTGATCTTAAACGGCAAGGACATTAACGCCAAGAGCATTATGAACATTATGGCCGGCTGCATTAAGTGCGGCAGCCAGCTGGAAGTGCGGGCCGACGGTCCGGACGAAAATGAGGCGCTGGCCAAGGCGGTCAGTCTGATTGAGTCCGGCTTAGGCGAGGCATAAGAAAAATTTTGCACACAGGGAACGGCTCTTTGGGGCAGTTCCCTGGCTGTGTTTATTAAGTTGAACAAGGAGAGGGAGCGATACCATGCTAAGAGGAACAGGCGTAAGCGAGGGCTGCGGCATCGGCAAGGCCTTGATCATTCAGCACCGGTCGCTGGATTACAGCGGCGTGGTCTTTGGCGGCGCCCAGCAGGAAAAAGAGCGGCTTCGGGCAGCCATTAACGCATTTATGCAAAAGACGGAGCAGCTGCGGGATCGTCTGCAAGCCTCTGCCGGAGAGAAAGAGGCAGCGATTTTAGACGGTCACATGGAGATGCTGCGGGATCCGTTTATGCTCTCCCAAATGGAGGAGCTGATCGATGGCGGCGCCACGGCGGAAGCGGCGGCTGATGGGGTGTGCAACCAATTTATTGCCATGTTTTCCGGCATGGACGACGAGCTGACCCGTCAGAGAGCCAGCGATATTGCCGATGTGCGAGAGGATCTGCTGGGTATTATGCTGGGTGCGGAGCAGGTGGATTTGGGTGCCATTGAACCGGGCACGGTACTGGTGGCCCACGACTTTACCCCCTCTATGACCGGCAAAATGAACCGGGAGCATGTGGCAGCCATTGTGGCAGAGGTGGGCGGTATGACCTCCCACAGTGCCATTTTGGCGCGGGCCATGGGCATTCCGGCGGTACTGTCCGTCAGCGGTGCAGTAGAGGCGCTGCACACCGGCCAATGCGTGGCGGTGGACGGCTTTCGCGGCACAGTGCTGCCGGAGCCTACGCCGGAGCAGACGGCGGAATTTAAGCAGCGGCAGCGGGAATATTTGGCAGAGCGAGAGGCGCTCAGCCGCTATTGTAATCTGCCTACCGTCACCAAGAACGGCGTGAAAAAGGCCGTGTACGGCAATATCGGCAAGCCGGAGGATGTGCAGGCGGTGGTGCAAAACGGCGGTGAGGGTATCGGCCTTTTCCGCACGGAATTCCTGTTTATGGATCGGATGTCCCGCCCCACGGAGGCAGAGCAGTTTGAGGCTTACGCCACGGTAGCCAAGGCCATGAACGGCCGGGAGGTCATCATCCGTACTCTGGACATTGGCGGTGATAAGGAAATTCCCTACTTAGAGATTGAAAAAGAGGACAATCCGTTCCTGGGACACCGGGCCATTCGCTACTGCCTGGACCACCCGGATCTGTTTTGCGACCAAATCCGCGCCATTTTGCGGGCGGCCAAGTTCGGCGACTTAAAGCTGATGCTGCCTCTGATCACCTGCAAGGAAGAGATCCTGGCAGCTAAAAAGCTGATTGAGCAGTGTCTGCGGGAGCTGATCGAAGCCGGCGAGGATGTGCACCCGGTGCCGGTAGGTATTATGGTAGAAACCCCGGCTGCGGCGCTGACCGCAGCGGAGCTGGCCAAGGAAGCGGACTTCTTCTCCATCGGCACCAATGATCTGACCGGCTATGTAATGGCGGTGGATCGTGGCAATCAGGCGGTGGCGCGGCTGTACGATCCTATGCAGCCGGCAGTGCTCTCTGCCATTGAAATGACCATTAAGGCCGCCAAGGCCGCCGGTATTCCGGTGGGTATGTGCGGCGAGGGGGCGGCGGACCCCCGGCTGATCCCTCATCTGCTGGTGTGGGGACTGGACGAATTTTCCGTGTCTGCCGCTTCTATTCTGAAAACCCGCAAGATGATCAGCGAGGAAGAAGCGTAAATATAGTACCCTTTTACGGCTCCCCTTGGAAACAAGGGGAGTTGCTTTATGGACAAATTACGGACCGATGTGGGTATCAATCCCTCCGTCAACGCCGTCGGCGTTGCCACCTCCCTTTACACAAGGGAGGCTGATTATACACAATATGGCTCCCCTTGTTTTTTCAAGGGGAGCTGTCGCATTTTGCGACTGAGGGGATAAAACGACCGTAGGGCGGGGGGCTTGCTCCCGCCGCATACCCCTGCCGGGCACGCGTCGATTAAAATGGAATGTGTATTGCAAAGGGGTGTAGCGTATGCTATACTGAGAATAGAAAATCGGGGCGGTTTACCGCTTTTTTCGCCGAGAGGAGGTTGCAGCCCATGCAAATGCTGTATATATGGATTCTTGCCGCCGTCGTATTTGGCGTGCTGGAGGGGATTACCGCCCAACTGGTGTCCATTTGGTTTGTGCTGGGCGCGGTGGCTGCGGCTGTTGCGGCTGCCTGCGGCGGGGCTGTCTGGCTCCAGGGGGTGCTGTTTGTGGCGGTGTCCGTGGTGGCGCTGCTGGCCACCAAACCGCTGGTGAAGAAGTACCTGCGCCCTCGTATTCAGGCCACCAACGCGGACCGCTGCGTTGGTCGAACCGGCGTGGTTCTGGAAGATATTGACAATTTAGCCGCCACCGGACAGGTGAGAGTGTGCGGCAGTGTGTGGTCTGCCCGCAGTACGGACGGTGCGCCCATTGCCGCCGGAACCACGGTGGTGGTGGATCGCATTGAGGGCGTGAAGCTGATGGTGCGCACGGCCAAGGCTCCGGTGGGCAAAGTTTGATCTTGTTATCCATTTTTATCTATATAGAATGAAAGAAAAGGAGAATTTGTATGTTAAAGTGGATTATTTTAGCTGTGGTCATTCTGGCGCTGATTGCGCTGGTGCTGGCCAACATTCGTGTAGTGCCCCAGTCCAAGGCATTCGTTTTGGAGCGGCTGGGCACTTTCTACGCCACCTGGCAGACCGGTCTGCATGTAAAAATTCCGTTCATTGACCGGATTGCCAAGACCGTTTCTCTTAAGGAGCAGGTGGTTGACTTTAAGCCGCAGGCGGTGATCACCAAGGACAATGTGACCATGCAGATCGACACGGTGGTGTTCTTCCAGATCACGGACCCCAAGCTGTACACCTACGGCGTGGAAAGCCCCATTTCTGCCATTGAGAATCTGTCTGCCACCACGCTGCGTAATATTATCGGCGAGATGGAGCTGGACAGCACCCTCACTTCCCGCGACACCATCAACACCAAGATCCGGGTGATTTTGGACGAGGCCACGGACCCCTGGGGCATTAAGGTGAACCGGGTGGAGTTGAAAAACATTATCCCGCCCCGGGAAATTCAGGACGCTATGGAAAAGCAGATGAAAGCGGAGCGCCAGCGCCGCGAGGCCATCTTGACCGCCGAGGGCGAGAAGCAGAGCCGTATTTTGGTGGCCGAGGGACACAAGGAGTCCAAGATTCTGGAAGCAGAGGCAGAAAAGCAGGCGGCCATCCTTCACGCCGAGGCTGTGAAAGAAGCGAAAATTCGCGAGGCCGAGGGTGAGGCTGCGGCCATTGGGGCGGTGCAAAAGGCCACCGCAGATGCCATTCGCCTGCTCAATGAGGCCAACGCCGGTGACGCGGTGATTAAGCTGAAAGCGCTGGAGGCGTTCTCCAAGGCTGCCGACGGTCAGGCCACCAAGATCATCATTCCGTCGGAAATTCAAGGCCTTGCCGGTTTGGCAGAGGGCGTTGTGTCTGCCGTGCAGAAATAAACAGATAAATGGGTATAAAAATGGAAACAGGGAACGGTGTGTGCCGTTCCCTGTTTTTTGCGGGCGGCAGATTGCCGCCCCTACCGTAGGGCGGGGGGCTTGCTCCCGCCGCTCCTTTTTACGCAAAAACACCCCTATGGCTCTTGCGGGTCATAGGGGTGTTTGGCATATTTATTGCGCTTATTTCTTGCTGTTCATACGCGCTGCGGCAGCGGTAACGAAACCGCGGAACAGCGGGTGCGGGCGGTTGGGACGGCTCTTGAATTCCGGATGGAACTGGCCGGCCACGAACCAGGGGTGATCCGGGATTTCCACCATCTCTACAATGTGGTTATCCGGCGAAGTACCGGCAAAGATCATGCCCCCATTCAGCAGGTCCGGGCGATAATCATTGTTTACCTCATAGCGGTGGCGGTGGCGCTCATAGATCATAGAGGCGCCGTACAGGCTATAGGCCTTGGACTCCGGGTTCAAGGTGCAGGGGTACTGACCCAGGCGCATGGTGCCGCCCATGTCCGTTACATCCTTTTGCTCCGGCAAAATGTCGATCACCGGGTGGGTGGTGGACGGGTCGATCTCTGCCGAGTTGGCGTCTGCCATGCCCAGCACATCCCGGGCAAATTCAATAATTGCAATTTGCATACCCAGGCAGATTCCCAGGTAGGGCACTCCGTGGGTGCGGGCGTAGCGGCAGGCGTTGATTTTGCCTTCTATGCCACGGGAGCCAAAGCCGCCGGGTACCAAAATGCCGTCCATATCGCCCAAGATGGCGTCCAGATCCACATCATCGCCCTCCAGGGTCTCCGAGTCGATCCAGTGAATATCCACGGCGCTGTGGGTGGCAATGCCGCCGTGCTTCAGCGCCTCGTTGACGCTGATATAGCTGTCGTGCAGCTCCACATATTTGCCCACCAGACCGATTTTGACCGTCTGTACTGGGTGGCGCAGTGCGTCCAGCATTTCCTGCCAGTCGGCAAGATCCGGCGCACCGGGGCAGTCAATGCCCAGCTTGCGGATCACCACATCGTCCATGTGCTGCTGGTGGAGCATGATGGGCACGGCATAGAGAATGTCGCAGTTGTTATTTTCAATGACGCATTCCGGATCCACATTGCAGAACAGGGAGATCTTGTGCTTGATCTCATCCGTCAGCGGGTGCTCCGTGCGGCAAACGATAATATCCGGATTGATGCCGATGGAAAGCATTTCCTTTACACTGTGCTGGGTGGGCTTGCTTTTCAGCTCATCGGAGGCTGCCAGGTAGGGCACCAAGGTCACATGGATAAACAGGCAGTTCTCTCGCCCGGCCTCCACGGCAAATTGGCGAATGGCCTCCAAAAACGGCTGGCTCTCAATATCGCCTACGGTGCCACCGATTTCTACCAGGCATACATCGGCGCCGGTGTCCGCGTTGCGGGCGATGGAACGCTTGATCTCATTGGTCACATGGGGAATGATCTGAATGGTCTGGCCGCCATACACGCCCTTGCGCTCGTCGGTGATCACTTTCCAGTACACGCGTCCGGAGGTCAGGTTGGAGTTTTGGCTCAGGGACTCGTCAATAAAGCGCTCGTAGTGCCCCAGGTCCAGGTCCGTTTCCGCACCATCGTCGGTAACGAATACCTCGCCGTGCTGTACCGGGTTCATGGTGCCCGGGTCCACATTCAGGTACGGGTCCAGCTTCTGCGCGGTGACCTTTAGCCCTCTGGACT
>OMBN01000366.1_pt1 | contig 34061 bp, 34 predicted proteins | sample 1644891 | NCBI WGS metagenome assembly OMBN01 (sample SAMEA103958144, study PRJEB25191) | human gut metagenome | reverse complement strand
AAGCCGTGTCTACTTTTTTGCCTTTTTCAATTTGCGCAATTTATTATACCTTATCCGCCAACGAGGTGTTGGTTCACCTCAAGGGCGGGAAAGAATATCGGCAGTCACTCAAATAAGAAACAGGGCAAAGAAAAGCGCGGCAGCAAGCCGTGTTTTTCTTTGCCCTGAAGCATATAAAATTCTCAGCGCGCCGTGTTTAGGAGAGCCGTCGTTTTCATATTGATGCCCATCAGATCCCGCTGCGTCTGGCGGTTAGTCTGGCACATGGGCATGAGGAAGTTCACCGCTTTTCGGATATGCTGAAGGTCCGAGCTTGTAAGCACATTCTGATGCAGATGCTCCAAAACACGGCTGTAAGCGTCCTTCAAAGACGCAGATACGGCAGGCTGAAAGAAATAAGTTGAGATCAGGCCGCCGATCAGGGCGGCTTCGGTATCCGTGTACTGTATCATGATTGCCCTCCTGCAAAGTTTTCACACAACGAGAGCAATCATACCACAAAATCTTGTACCTGGCTATTCGCAAAATGACGAAATATATGATGCGCGCCCGCGCGGAAAGGAGAAGCCATGAACGTCAGAAAACCAGTAGACTACGACGTAATGTACCGGGAATTAGCTGCAATTCTTGCGCAGAATCTTCCGCAGATGGATGAAACCTACGCCATTGGCAAGACCATTGGTCAGCGGCCGGAGAAAGGCGCGGCAGTCGCAGCCGCAGCGTACTTGCAGGCGAATTTCCCTGACTACACAGGCTTTTCTCCGCGCAACGTGCGCCGGATGCGCGATTTTTACAGGACTTGCGAAAACGACGAGCCACTCCTCCGACTGGCAATGAAAATCGGCTGGACGCTGAACGTGGTCATCATGGAAGCGGAGCTGACACGAGATGAGCGAAAATGGTATCTGGAGCAGGCGCTATGCCGTGGATGGTCAAAAACGCAGCTATTGAACGCCATACGCAGTGGCATAGATTCCACAGAGCATTTAGAACAGTTCGACTCGCCAGAGAAGCAGGTCGATCAGGTTGCAGTGGAAAATCCCGCTTTCATCGTAGAAGTTATGCGGAATGTCCATCCGAACAACGATCTTTTTGAAAAAATCCTTGGTGAGAAGCAGAGAATCAAGCTCCGACGCAGTCTTTTGCTCCGTGTCCATTCGGAATGCGGACTGAATATAGATTTTCCGGTCAGCATCATTGACAACAAAGTCGATCTCCTTTTGCGTATTGGCACCCTTTGTTCGGTCGGTTACAACACCGACATCGACCGAGTAGCCGCGCCGCAAAAGCTCGTTGTAGATCAGGTTTTCCATGATATGACCGGGATCATACTGCCGGTAATTCAGGCGCGCATTCCGAAGGCCGATATCTGTATAGTAATACTTATTCGGATAGTTGAAATATGTTTTGCCCTTGACATCATATCGTTTTGCTACGGAAATCAGAAACGAGTCGACAATATCCTGCACATAGTTGGAAACAAGCGCGGGATTGACCTTCTCGTTTTTCATACTGGCAATGGCGTTTGCGATGTTCGTTGGATTCGTCAGGGAGCTGATCTGAGAGGCAAGGAAATTGAGAATGTCATTCAGAATATCTTCACGCTCGATGCCGTTTCGTTCAACGATGTCTTTCACATACAGTTCGGTGTAAAGCGATGTCAGATAATCCTTTTTATCTTTTTCGTCCTGCATAGCAAGCAGGCGCGGCATACCGCCGTACAGCATATAAGTGTCCAGCGCTTTCTGCTCATCCCCGCCAACAAATGAGTAATACTCCTCAAAGCAAAGCGGGAATACATGGATCTGCGTGGCGCGGCCACGGAACTCCGTTGCAATATCCTTGGACAGCCCTTTGGAGTTGCTGCCGGTCACATAGACATCGAGATTTTTATATGCTTTCAGCTCATTGAGCATATCATAAATCGTGACCTCGATTCCGCCGTTTTCCTGATCTATGACTTTGGCAGTGAGTTGAACTTCGTCAATGAACAGATAGAACTTATGATCCTGCTGCCCAAGTACCAGATGCTCCACATATTCACAGAGCGTAATGGGGTTGCGGTATTTATAATACCGCCGCTGATCCAGCTCGATTTTTATGATCTGTGCGGCATCCGTGCCGTGATTGCGGAGATATTCATCAAACAGCTCAAAAAGCAGCACAGATTTTCCGCATCTGCGGATGCCGGTAATGACTTTGATCTCGCCATTCCACATATTACGAATGAGCCGATCCAGATAATAGTTGCGTTGAATCATTTTCTTCACCTCGAACTTGCGACGCATACGTCGCTACTTCTAGGATAGTATACCACGCAGGAAAGATATTATCAAGGCAAAATGCCTAACTGTTGATACGCCACATGGAAAAAAGCGAACCGAAGGCAAAATCACAGAGGTAAAATATTCTTTTCAACGGTGTATTGGAAATGGACCAAACTCCAACTGCGACAGTATGAGTAGTTTCCGTGTGGTAATAGAGAACATAGTGGCAATCATGCCAAAGGAGGCGGAAAGTGAACAGCGGATATAACATTGTGTATACCATCCTGTTTTGAAAAACCAATATATGCATATAATTATGCTGCGCGATGCATTTAAACGTACAACTATACTACATCTATTTGCTATATATGAAATGAAATGCCAGTAGCACTAAGTATAGTGCCGTTATAATGAGAAATGTTGAGAATTGGAAGGAGATGTAGTATAATGCATTTTACGGTGGTGATAGATATGAAAAACCCCAATGCATTAATTGCTATGGCGCAAGTTGCCCAGAATGCAAATAATCCATATGCAGCATTTTGCGAATACATCAAGTATTGCGTTTTTTCAACTGCTTCCAGTGTAGTGACGCTATCCGAAATCAGAACGGCTGTTGGCAAAGAGTTTGGACTCTATATGCCTCACAATGTCTTAGTGAAATGCCTGACCTATATCCGAACCGAAGGCGTAATTACGTTTGACACCCATCAAATCAAGCGAGTAGGATCATTTGATACAGAGGCGTTTGATCAAAACAGGGAAACATATCGCACTACGGAATCTGCTATTATTCAGTCATTGATGCAGTATGCTTCAAAGTATAATCGGAAGTGGACAGTCGAGCGCGCTCGCGAGCTTTTAATAAAAACGTTGGACAGAAATGGACTTGCATACGATATCTTTCTGCATGAGGGCGACACCAAGCAGGAAAACCACCTGCATACTATAAGTGAGAGCGAATTGACTGAGATGCTACCCGATGATGAAGAAGCAGAATCAAACGATATTGAGGGTCAACCACTGTTTACAGACGAGTATTTCGTCGGAAAATTTATTGAGGAAACCTTAGCAGGAGATACTGCTCAGAAGGATTATTTAAAGAAAATCTGCGAAGGACTTATGCTTTGCGTGGGAACTTACCAGTTGCCATCAGATGACACAAATGGACGCGCTCCGCAGATAAACGGAACAAAATTCTTCTTTGACACAAAACTATTGCTACGATTCCTTGGGTGCGCAAGTGAAGCCGCCGTGTCTGCTGCTGCCGAGCTGGTTGCGCTGATTCAAAAAGCAGGAGGCAGAATTTATTATTATCCACAGACACTGCAAGAAATGGAATGCGCTTTTGAGAACGCTGCAAAAAGATTAACTTATGGTTATTCTCCTGACGATGATGAGATGCGCTTGTATGCAATGCACATACAAAATAACCCCGCAATTATTACGGCCAAGAAAGCAAACCTGAAAAGTGAATTGGCTAAAGCAAATATATATCTTGCCCCTCACGAAAACTTCGCAGATAACGAACGCATTCGTTTTGGTTTTGATCAGAGCGATTTGCAACAATATATGCGTAGCAATTTGCATTGGGATCCTCAAGTAATCGATAATGATGCCTTAGCAATATGGGAAACACATATGCGCCGACAAGGTAATTATAGTGAATACTGTGGAACCGGAGCGCAGTTGCCCGTGTTTGTAACAACCAATACAAGGTTAATTGGTATAGCATTGAAATTCCGCGAAGACAGAGCAGCAACGCCATCCCTTTATGGCTGGAAACAAAACCGCTTGCCTGTGATAACAGATATTAGATTGACTTGCAGATTATGGTCACCTGCAAACGATAGCGAACGAATGTCGCTTCTTTATTTGACTGCTAATGCTGTTGCGGCGAAACGTCCGACTAAACGTTATTTGAATAGTATCCGTGAATTCGCAATTCAACTGGGACAACAGGCACCTGAATATTCTGACATTTGCTTGTCGGCATATTTTGACGATATGGTAACGGATACGATTCTTAACCACACAATGGGTGATGAAGACAATCTGGATATAAACAGCTTTGCTTCATCAATAGCTGAATTGTCCGAATGGAAGGCACGCGAGCAAGAGAAAATTACAAGTCAGGTAATTGCAGAGCGAGATAGTGTTTCGAATGAATTGAAAAATCAGACGCAAAGCATCATCAATGGTGCTGTAGAAAGCGGCCAAAAGCTGCTCGGTTGGAGGAAAACAGCTCTATGGTTTGTTGTAAAGTGGCCGGTTACCGTAACTGTTATCTTTAGCGCAATTACAGCAGGTATTTCGTTAATAATCGGCAATTGGCATCCCATGTGGGCAATTTCAATTCCTGCAATTCTCAAGATAGTTGAAATTTGCGGTGCTTCAAACTTTGTGGGTAAACCGCTGACAAAATGGTTGTTCCCCAAAATAGATGCAAGTATAGGCAAGAGAATTTCGAAGAAACTCAGAAAAGTCGAACAACCCTACAAAGACACCATTATCCGGCGAATCAAAGAGCAGACAGAACTATGGGTTGAATGTGCGAGAATAATGGAAAGTGAATAATATTTTTGTGCAAACATCCTACATTTATGCTCTGCTTGACGTGCTTGCGCTGAAGATCAGAACAAGTTGCTTGCAGGCGAGATTGAATCAAGAAAACATTCCTGAGAGGTTCCTTGTACGCGATCTTCTTCCTATTCAGTTTTATAGGATTGATCCATAGTGTTCAGTTCACACAGCGAATAGCCAGTAATTGTTCTGATTACTGGCTATTTTCTTTACTTCTACACACTTTTTGACTGAAAAAGTTCGTAAAATGCAACACCTAAAAAATTTACCCCACTTTTCCCCCCTATCGGGAGCAGGTAACAGGTGGTTGATTATACTTCCAGATGGTTATAAAATGCTTACATCCGCATGGCACTTTCCTGCCGCATTTTCTGCGTGACATGCCCGTAGACATCAAGTGTAAACTGTGCCGTAGCATGACCTAAATTAGCCTACACTGTTTTAACGTCGTCGCCAGAGTAAAATGAGGTTACTGCGAAGCTGTGACGCAGATCATGAAAGCAAACATCTGGTGGAATGTTTGCCCTTTCAATCACGGCCTTGAAGTGCTTTACGACTGTTCGGCGAACAAGATTTTTACCAAGTGCGTCCGTGAACACGAGGTTACATTTGTTTCCCCAGGCTGCTCCGACAAGTTGCTTGTTTGCATTTTGCTGTTGCTGCTCATCTTTTAGAGCTTCCATTACAACTGGGGCCGGGGATAGCACTCGATACTTTCCGCTCTTGGGCGTTTCCAGAAAGTAAACGCCGTCTTTGCATACATAATTACTGCTTCGCAGCCCGAAGTCATTCTGCCATTCTGGACGGCTTCATTTCAAACTACAGAAAGCTCGTGATGAATCTCGGAATGTTTGACCGGAAGCAGTGCGAACCGGATTCGCGCGAACTGGACTACACCGGAAAGATGCTTGTCCTCTCCCCCAACACCTTGAAAGAAGAATACTGGTCGCCGGAGAACCAGCTCTGGCTGGCGCAGAGCGGCTTTGGGTGCAGCCCGACTGCACGCGGCCGCTCCATTCTTTGCGTCTGCCTCGGTGATGGTGAACAAACACGCTGGAACCGGAATGATTTTATTGGCGTTCTGAAAGACGAATATCTGCCGGATTGGGCAAAAGAGAGCCTCAAGCAGTATCAGCGGGCAGAATGTAAGTTATTCTGTTCAATAATTAAACCTACAAAACAGACTTCATCGTAATGTTTGTGCCTGTTTCAACGCATAAATCATAGAATCGATACCTAATAGTGTCGTATAGCTACTGTTGGTTTTTCTGAAAGCGGGCGTGTAATAAACATTGTTTTCAGCATCAAAACAGAATTTTTCAGCAGTTAGTTCTTTCATCTCACGCGCCAATAGATTACTTCCATAGAAACGGCGGAGGAAGTCGATTCCCGCACACATGGCAGCGACAGGTTTCTTTTCGCTAATAAAATGTGTGACGCACGTTTTTATCACATTGGAGTCTCTATAATTGTTCAATAAACCAATTCCACCGGGTATGATCAATGCATCGTATTCTGCAAAATCAACCTCATGAATATCTTTAATGCGTCCCCTACCGATGCGGGCTGCTTCTATAAGGATATTCCGCTTTTCTGCCATCTGTTCTGTCAGGTGGTTAACAGACTGAATGGAAACATCTTCTGCGACAGGAGTGTAATCACACCCATATTTATCAAGCGCTACATACGTCAGAATTACTTCTTCTATACATGAACCATCACCGAGGCCACAGCCTGCTAATAGAACTAAATACTTCATTTGTTTTCACCTCCACAACTCACGGTTTGCCGACGACTTCTCACTGATAGGCATAGCATATAAAGTGACTTATCCGGCTTTCACCAGATACCCGTTACTTCGTTCCCAATCCCGCCTGACAGATGCTCATTTCGTAATTTCGGTCTAAACCTGTTTTACGAACGCCTGTCTATGCCGGTGGTTATGATTTATACGATCCATTACAGGAAGACCCGCCGGAGCAAAGCTTGCATTGTTCCGGCGGGTTTCTATTGCCTTTCCGATATGAAACGGTGGATGCCGCCTTTATTTGCAATTGTTCTTTTTGAGGATTTCCGCGATGGATTCCTCGACCGCCTCGACCTCCTCGTGGAATTCCGAGGCGGGGACGCGCTGCGCGCCGTGGCCGAGGATAATGAGCTGCTCCAGACCGTCGGAGGTCGCCACGCGCACCCTCCGGCGCTTCCCGAGCGCATAGGTCACGCGCTCGATATACTGGTCGGCGGTCTCGGCCTCCTTGGTGTAGACGATGTGGATGTTGTGATATTTTTCCACCGTGCCGAGGCCCTGCGGCACCCGGTAGGCGTCGAACACGAGGATCAGCGCGCAGTTCCGGTAGCCCTGATAATTGCACAGCCGGTCCATCAGCACATGCCGCGCGGCATCGAGATTGTCCTTCGCAAGCTCACGCAGCTCGTCCCATGCGTGGATGATGTTGTAGCCGTCCACCAGCACATATTCCTCCGCCGGTTCGAGGCTTCGGATGAGCGTCTCCTTGTCGTCGGAGCGCAGCGCCTGCGTCGGCAGGAAATCGCGCCGCCGGATGGCGCCGTAGGTGCGCTCGAAGATGCTCAGAAGCTCCTTTTCCAGCTCCGGCGCGCCGCCGGAGGCAACAGTCCGCCGGTAGCTCGTCTCGCCAGGCTCGTTCGACTTCCGGAATGTGCTCCAAAGAGGCAGGTGCGCGTAGCTGTCCACCTTGTCCCACTTGACCTCGAAGCCTGCGCCATGGCTGCAAAAGACGGAGCCGGTCGGGTTTTCGAGGTCACGCTCGCTGTCGTAGCCGATCTCCCGGACAATGCGCTCCTGCTCTGTGCAGGGGCGGTAGCCGGAGACGGTGCAGTGGAGCCGTCCGCGACCGCGCGTGTAGGCCGTGACCTCGCGCGCGTAGCCGCGCAGAAGGCGTACCGCCGCGCCGCCGCGCAGGATTGTCAGCCCGTTTTCGCCGATCTCCGGCGGCTCGAACGTGCCGCCCATCCGCTGGATATCGGTCATGGCGCGGCCCGTATTCTCCTGCGGAAGCTCCAGCCGGAAGTCGTACCACGGCTCCAGCAGGATGCTCCTTGCCTTCTTGAGGCCCTGACGCACCGCGCGATAGGTCGCCTGCCGGAAGTCGCCGCCCTCGGTGTGCTTGAGATGCGCGCGGCCGGAGAGCAGCGTGATGCGCAGGTCGGTAACGGGCGCGCCGGTCAGGACGCCGGGCTGCGTTTTTTCCATCAGGTGCGTCAGAATGAGCCGCTGCCAGCTCCGCGCCAGAACGTCCTCGCTGCAAACCGTGTCGAAGCGCAGTCCGCTGCCCGGCTCACCCGGCTCCAGCAGAAGATGCACCTCGGCATAGTGCCGCAGCGGCTCATAGTGACCCACACCCTCGACCGTATCGGCAATTGTCTCCTTATAGACGATGCTGCCCTCGTCGAATGTGACCTGCATCGCGCAGCGCTCCGCGATCACGCGGGCCAGGATCTCCATCTGCACCTCACCCATGAGCTGCATCCGGATCTCCTGATGCCGCGCGTCCCAGACGGGATGCAGCTGCGGGTCCTCCTCGGCCAGCTGCCGCAGGCGCAGAAAGGCTTCTTGCGGCGAAACGCCGTCCTCCGGCACCAGCCGGTATTCGAGCACCGGCAGCAGCACAGGGGCTTCCTGTGCGGTCTCAAAGCCGAGGCCGTCGCCCGGCTCGGTATGGCTCAGACCTGTCACGGCGCAGACCGTTCCCGCCTCCGCCGTCTCGGTCAGGGCGAATTTTGTCCCGGAGTAGACGCGGAGCTGATCGGCCTTTTCCTGCCAGCCGTCGCCGGAGATCAGGCTCTTGACGCGAAGGCTCCCGCCCGTGATCTTCAGGAAGGTCAGACGCGCGCCCTGCGGGTCGCGCGCGATCTTGAACACCCGCGCGCCGAAGCCCTCCGGGCGTTTCGGCTCTGCGGTCAGCTCCGAAAGTCCATGAAGAAATTCGTCTACGCCCGTGAGCTTCAAGGCGGAGCCGAACCAGCAGGGGAAGACCGTCCGGCGCGCGATCAGCTGCCGCGCATCCTCCGTGCTGACTGTTCCGCTTTCCAGATAGCGCTCCGCCACCTCGTCGTCCAGCAGCGCAAGCTGCTCGGAAAGCTCCGCGCTGTCCGCACCGAAGTCGATGCAGCCCTCGGAAAGCTCCGCTTTCAGCTGATGCAGCAGCGCTTCGCGGTCCGTTCCGTCGATGTCCATTTTGTTGACGAAGAGAAACGTCGGGATCTGATACCGCCGCAGGAGCTGCCAGAGCGTGTGGGTATGCCCCTGCACACCGCTGGTGCCGCTCACGACCAGGACGGCGTAGTCGAGCACCTGAAGCGTGCGCTCCATTTCCGCCGAAAAATCCACATGGCCCGGCGTGTCGAGCAGCGTCACCGAGCAGTCGTCCAGCCGAAGCATCGCCTGCTTGGAAAAGATCGTGATGCCGCGCTCGCGCTCCAGCGCGTCCGTGTCCAGAAAGGCGTCACGGTGATCGACGCGCCCGAGACTGCGGATCGCGCCGCTGCGGTAGAGCATTGCCTCCGACAGCGTCGTTTTGCCCGCGTCCACATGCGCGAGAATTCCAATCACAAGCTTTTTCATGGTATCCGCCTTTCTTAGGGTGTATCTGAAAACGGGCGAAGTGACCGGCAGCGAGAAATTTTTGCGCTGAGCAAGACATTTTACGCAGGAATACTGGCGTATTTCAAGGAAAAATGCCGCAGCACAGTGCGAAAAGGCACGTTGCCCGGGTGCGGTGGGAGTTGGAAGAATACACCCTAGTATTGGTTATCCTTCCGCCGTCCCGTCATGGGACGGCTGGGCCGCGATGTATTCATCCAGAATTCTGGCGGCGGCTGCCGCCACGTCCGCACAGGGACGCTTGTGATAGTATTCCGCCGTGCGCGGCTGCGGCTCCGTGGGCTTCGGATGCGCGCCGAGGCCCAGAATGTCCCTGCACAAAATGGTGCCGAATTCCGCACGGAAGGCGTCGGCGATGGTGCGGATGCGCGCGTAATGCGCCGCCTTTTCCTCCTTTGCGTCGGGGCTGTCATAGCCGAAGAGCAGGCCTGCGGCCATGCACGCGCCGCTCAGCGCACCGCACATTTCGCGCATCCCGCCGACGCCGCCGCCAAACGACGACGCCAGACGCAGCGCCGTGTTCTTTTCCAGCCCTGCGTCCTCCGCAAACGCAAGCAGCACCGCCTGCGCACAGTTGTAGCCCTCGAGAAAATTCGCTCTTGCGAGCGCCTCATGCTTTGTCATCTGAGTCCCTCCTCCACAATCAGGGAAAAGCTGCGCCCGCCGCATTTTTTGCAGACGCAGCTTCGCGTTTTTGGATGCTGCTCCAGCAGCTGTACGATCTTTCCGCGCCGCCGGTAGCGGCTCTCCGTCCCGCAGCCAAGGCAGCGGACGAGATAGACCGGGCCTCCGGCGCGGCTTTTTTCATAGGCGGCGGCGCGCTCCTGCGCTGCGGCGCAGGGCTTCGAGAGCCGCTCCGGACGGCAGCCGACGCGCAGGCAGACGCTTTTCCACACGGCGTCATGCCCATGCCGCCGCCCGGTCAGAAGCGCGGCGGCCGCGTGGGCGTATTCATGCAGTGCCGTCTGGCGCAGCTGCTCCGGCTCGTCCTTCAAAAACGCGGCAAGCCGGATCGCGGTGGGCCTGTCCGCGCGGAAGCAGCACACGCCGTACTGCCGCACCATGCGGGACGAAAACGAAAGCGGGATCTGCTCCGTGGAGATCCCGAGCAGGCGGTCGAGCCGCCGGTAGTCGCTGCGGATCGTCTCCAGCAGTGCCTGTTCCTCCATTTTATGCGCTTCCTTTCCAATTTACACGCCCAGTATAGCATACGACGCGGCGGAATACCACCGCGAAGCCGCTTCTCATTCCGAAATTTCTGTGCTATACTGTTTTTAATGACAATGTGAAGGAGAGCGCCATGCTTTCACGCATCTATCTGGAGATCACGAATATCTGCAACCGGAGCTGCGCGTTCTGCCCCGGGACGAAGCGCCCCGCGCGGATGCTCACGCCGGAGGAATTTGCACTGCTGGCCGGAAGGCTCCGACCCCATACGGACTATCTCTATCTGCACGTCATGGGCGAACCGCTGCTGCATCCGCAGCTGGGAGAGCTGCTGGATATCGCGTCGCGGCTTGGCTTCCGTGTGATCGTGACCACAAACGGAACGCTGCTGAAAAAACAGCAGGACACACTGCTGAACGCGGCGTGCCTGCACAAGGTCCATATCAGTCTGCATTCGTTCGAGGCCAACGAGGCGGAGAATTTTGAGGAATACCTGCGGGACTGCGCCGCGTTCGGAGCCGCCGCGAGGACGCGCGGCGTTCTGGTCAACTACCGCCTCTGGAATCTGGACGGCGCGGAAAGCGCGGGCCTCAACAGCCGGAACGAAGAAATTCTCGCCGCGCTTCGCGGGGCATTTCCGGCCCCGTGGGAGGAAAATTCCTGGGGCTGGCGGCTGGAACCGGGCGTTTTTGTCCAGTATGGCGAACGATTTGAATGGCCGGACGCCTCCGCCCGCGATCATGGTGAGCGCGGACGGTGCCTCGGCCTGCGGCAGCAGGCCGCCGTTCTGTGCGACGGGACGGTCGTCCCGTGCTGCCTCGACCATGAGGGCGATATCGCGCTTGGAAACCTGTTTACGCAGGAATGGGACGAGATCCTCTCGTCGGAGAAGGCGCGCGCCATCTGCGACGGCTTCGCCGCCGGAAAGCGCGTGCATCCGCTCTGCCGCCGCTGCGGCTTTTCGCAGCGCTTCGGCTGAACGCTCAGACGAGCGAAAGCTCCTCCACGATCAGAATGCCAAGCTCCTCGAGCATGCTCCGGGCGGCGCTGTAATGCGTCAGCTCCGCGAGCTGCTGCGGCCGGTGCGCGTCGAAGCCGATGACTGCGCGGCAGCCCTCGGCCGCGGCGATCTGCCAGAATTCGCGGCAGGGATAGCCGAGGCCGGAGAATACGCCGTTTTCGCGCTTGATCATGCCGTAGAGATTGCATTCCAGCGGCAGATCGAGCTGCTTTGCCTCCCGGCAGAGCCGGACGGCGCAGCGCTCCGTGACCGCGTCAAAGGCCGGATACTGTGCCAAAACCAGCTCTGGATGCGCAAGATAGGAGAACAGACCCGTCCGCATACCGGCAAGGGTGTCCTCCGTATATTCCTCGACCGCCTCCGGCGTCGAGGCAATCGAGAAGGCCGTCGCGCCCGGCTCGTCGGTCAGGGCGAAATGGTTCCCGAGTATCAGATAGTCAAGCTCACTGCGCACGCCGCGCAGCCAGTCGAGATATTCCGGGAAATACTCGCATTCGAGTCCCAGCAGGATCTGGATTTTCCCCGCATATTTCTCCCGGAGTGAGCGGATGGAGGCCAGATATTCCGGCAGCTCCGGCAGCGGCATTCGGACACCCGGATTGAGGAATCCGCTGCGGTACGGCCACGGCGTGTGGTCGGAAAAGCCGAGAATCTGAAACCCGGTCTCCAGAGCCTGGCGTACATAATCCTCGTCAGGGACCGCCGCCGCGTGACCGCAGCGGTAGGTGTGCGTATGATAATTCGTCAGCATTTTGATTTCTCCATGTTTTTTACGGCGGTTTCAGCCGCATTTTTATTCTGAAAGTCATTATAGCGCGTTTTTGAGCGGGTGCAAGCGAAAAAATGCTTGTTGACATAATTCTTTAGAAAATTTTCATGTTTCGTTTACAAACTGTTCACCAACCGAAGCTGAACTTCCGGTATGATTAGACCATCAGATGGAGCTGGTTCCCGGGAGCCCCCGTGAACAGGCGACGGCTTCCATCTGGCCGCAACCACAACCATCCACATTCTTTCCTCTTCTCTCTTTAACAAAAAATCAGGCGGACGCCCTCGGGCGTCCGCCTGATTTTTGCTGAACGGATCGGCTGTGCGGCGCGGCAGTTCAGAGCAGCTCAATCATTTTCTGAAGCATCTGGTAGAGCTTGCCGATATGGATGCCGTCAATCAGGCGGTGGTTGAGGTCGAACGTGATGTTGAGCGTCACGCGGCCGGACTCCTTGCGGTATTTTCCCCATGTCACGCGTGGAATGGAATCATCAATTTCGAGATTGCGCTCCGTGACGAAGCCCGTGACCGGGAACCACGGCAGGCAGGAGAAATAGACGAGCGTATCCAGCTTTTCCATCTCGCGGTCGAAAAGATACATCTGCCCGGCGGCCTTTTCCTTGGCCTGACGGCAGAATTCCGCCATATCGCCGCCGTGCGGCAGTGTGACGATCACGAAGGCGTCGCTTCCGGGCACAAGGTCGGTGCAGCTGGGGATCAGCTCGTCCACAATGTCGATACGCCCGTCCCGGATGCGCATCCGGAATGCCTCGACCTCCTCCATGGCGCGTGTCATGAGGTAGCACAGCGAATAGTAGAACGAAAGCCCGCTTTCGTGGGTATGCGCGTAGAGATTCGTCACGTCCAGCTCGAAGCTGACGGAATAGAACGGGTGGTCGCAGGCGGAGAACAGGTCGTAGATCTCCTTGCGGTCCCATGCGGCTATGTCAACGCTTTTCATAGGTGCCCTCCATAAACGCGCCGAAGTCGGCGACGGCCTTGAAATAGTATTTTCCGTAACGGCGCATGAAGCGCTCGATCTCGGGAATGTCGTTGGCCCAGCCTGCGGCGGCAAAATCGACGCCGCAGCGCTCACACATGTCGAAGCCGGGCTTGAGATCGTCCAGCATCAGCAGCTCATCCGGCCGCAGGGAAAACCGCGCCATGATCTGCTCCAGCGGCCACGGCTCCGGCTTGCGCTGCTCCGGCGGCAGCTCCCAGCCATAGACGGCGTCCGGCTCCGGGAGGCCGTTTTCACGGTAGTCACGCAGAATGTAATGCGACACCGAGTGCGAAACAACGGCAATGACGCCGCCCTGCTCCCGGAAGCGCCAGAGGATCTCCTTCATGCCGGGGTAGGCCTTGGGGACGCGTGTCCGGACGTATTCCTGCCAGAAGCGGTATTCGCCCTCCAGCTCCTCTTCCGAAAAGCCGAGCTCGCCGGTGAAGAGCGCAATGACGCCAGGGTCGAAATTCTTGCGGAAATAATCGTCAAGCGTATAGTGCAGGCCTGGACGCACCTGCTCCAGATACGCCAGAAAGGACGGAAAGTGGATGGCCGCCGTGCTGTTGACGACGGTATCGTCGTGGTCGAGCACCAGACATCTGTACTGCATGTTTTTTCCTCCGAAAACCACTGTTTGTCGAATATCATACCGCATATGCGGATTTTTGTCAAAGAAAAAGGAAAAATTAAGAAAGATTTCAGAGGAAAATCTGCATCTGCGGTGCGGGAGCATTTGCAAGACGCGGAAAAGTATGCTATAATTCTCAATAGGTATACATACAGAAGAAGCGTCCGGCGCGGGACGGCTGCACCGGATGAGATCGGAGGAATTAGAGTATGAAAAAGCGAATCGCGCTTCTGGCCGCACTGTGCCTGCTCGTGTCGCTCCTTGCCGGCTGCTCCGCAGGCGGTACGGACAACGGCATCCCGGCGGCTGCGTTTTCCTCGGGAAACGTTCTGACGCTGCCGGTCAAGGCTACGCTCAACGAGGGCGACTATGTTTCCTACGGCGGACATCAGTTCACCAGCACCAAGGCCCTCTCCAAGATGGCCGACCTGATCACGAAGAACAATGATACGGTCACAGCCGCCTCCTACACCAATGCGCACGGCGACTGCTGGCTGTTCTCGAAGCAGACCACGACCGGAACGGACTACTGGTGCCTGTACCAGTCCGATCCCGGCGGCGCAAAGAATCAGTACATCTTCTCCGGAATGCACCGGATCCTGACCCTCTCGGCCGGAGAAGGCGACCTCGACCTGCTGATGCCGCTGCACCTGATCTCCGACAGCTACATCCGCGACAACATGGGCAGCCGCCTCACGCTGGACAAGGAATACAGCTGCGGTGTGCAGGAGGCGGATTCCACCGTAGCGGAGCTTTTCCGCGCGTTCTATCAGAGCGCGGGCCTCTACCGCATCACGGCCTCCGGCGACGGCTTCACGCTGGCGCTCAACGACGTCAGCTCCCAGCTGCTTTTGCAGTTCTCCTTCTCGGAGCACGATGATTCCGGCTGGTTCACCATCACGGACGTGACCGTTCACGAGCCGGAGCCTGTGGACGAGCTGAGCGTCGTCTGGACGCAGGACGCGGAGACGGCGCCGGTGGAAAAAACGATCTCCGGCGGCGACGCGACGCAGCTCAGCGCACTGCTCATTGCCTTTGACTATACGGCAGGCGCGACCGATGTCGTCTATCCCTACCGCGTCGATCTCGGCGAGAATCAGTATTCGATCCGGCTCGTCTGGAAGGACAACACATGGAGCGGCACGGCGGAGTATAACGGTAAGACCTCCGCGCTCAATACGCGCACAGCCTCCATCGTGGCGGCGCTGCTCGGTGTGAACGGGCTGATGCCGCTTCAGGAAGGCTCCGATGAGCTTACGGACGCTCCGCTCATTGACTGCATGGCAACGACCAACGATGTCAACGTCCGTGCGACGCCCTCGACCAGCGGCAAGATCCTTGTGACGCTTCCGTCCAGCAGCCCCGTCGCCGTCGTCGGCAAGACGGACAACTGGTATCAGATTCTCTTCAACGATCAGCTGGCTTATATGAGCGCCGACTATCTCCGCGCGGTCAACGAGTGATCTGCCGCGGGAAGCTTTCAACATAACAGGAGCCCCGGCTCTGCGGATACAGAGCCGGGGCGTTTCTATGCGGAGCGATCTGCATGGACACAAACAGCTCCGCCCGTGAGCATTGCTCACGGGCGGAGCTTGTATTCAGTCAACAATTTCGACCGTGACCTTCTGGCCGGTACGCTGCGCGACCGACTTTACGATGGTGCGGATCTCACGGGCAATGCGGCCCTGACGGCCGATCAGCTTGCCCATATCCTCCGGCGCGACCCGAAGCTCGAGCGTCGTGGTCTCGCCTTCGATCTCGTTTACCTCGACCTTGTCCGGATTGTCAACCAAACTCTTTGCCATGTACAGCAAAAGTTCCTTCATTCTGTTACTCCTTAAGGCTTACAGAACGTTTGCCTTCTTGAGCAGACCGCGGACGGTATCGGTCGGCTGTGCGCCGTTCTTGATCCACTGCTGGGCCTTCTCGACATCGACCGTAACAGCGGAGTTGTTCTGCGGATCATAGGTGCCGATCTCTTCGATGAAGCGGCCGTCGCGCGGGAAGTGGGAGTCGGCGACGACGATGCGGTAGTAGGGATTCTTCTTGGCGCCCATTCTTCTGAGTCTGATCTTAACCATTTGTTTTTCCTCCAAAAATTATCTTCTTCAAAATGTATTTTCGTAAAGCTTTGCGCTGAAACGACGTTTACATACCAGGCATTCCGGGGAAGCCGCCCATTCTGCCCATGCGCTTCATCTTTTTCGACGCGCCGGGGCCGGAGAACTGCTTCATCATCTGATTCATCATATCGAACTGCTTGAGCAGCCGGTTGATGTCCTCGACCTTCACGCCGGAGCCTGCCGCGATGCGGCGCTTGCGGCTGTGATTCAGGACGGAGGGATTTTCGCGCTCATACGGCGTCATGGACTGAATGATCGCCTCGGTGCGCGCCATGGCCTTTTCATCGACGGTCGCGCCCTTGAGCGCGCCGGCGTTCATGCCCGGCATCATGCCTGCCAGATCTTCCAAGCTGCCCATGCCCTTGAGCTGCGTCAGCTGGTCATAGAAATCGGCAAGCGTGAATTTGTTGCTGCGGAGCTTCTTTTCCAGCTCCTCGGCCTTCTTCTGATCGAACGCGGCCTCTGCCTTTTCGATCAGCGTCAGCACGTCGCCCATGCCGAGAATGCGCGAGGCCATGCGGCCGGGATGGAACGGCTCGATCTGGTCGAGCTTTTCGCCCACGCCGATGAATTTGATCGGCTTGCCGGTCACAGCCTTGACCGAGAGCGCCGCGCCGCCTCTCGCATCGCCGTCGAGCTTGGAGAGGATCACGCCGTCGATGTCCAGATACTCGTTGAAGGTCTGTGCCGCGTTGACGGCGTCCTGACCGGTCATGGCATCGACCACGAGCAGGATCTCATTCGGCTTGACCGCCGCCTTGATGGCCTTCAACTCCTCCATCAGCGCCTCGTCCACATGCAGACGGCCCGCCGTATCAAGGAACACCATATCATTTCCGTGGCGCACAGCGTGCGCAATGGCCGCCTTCGCCACATCGACGGGGTTGGTCTGGCCCATCTCAAAGACCGGAACGCCGACCTGCGAGCCGACGATCTGGAGCTGCTTGATGGCCGCCGGACGGTAGATATCGCACGCGACGAGCAGCGGATTTTTGCCCTGCTTCTTGAACAGGCCCGCCAGCTTGCCGGTGTGGGTGGTTTTGCCCGCACCTTGAAGGCCGACCATCATGACGATCGTGGGCGGCTGGGAGGCCATGCGGATCTTCTGATTGTCGCTGCCCATCAGTGCAGTCAGCTCTTCGTTGACGATCTTGACGATCATCTGCGCCGGAGTCAGGCTTTCGAGCACATCCGCGCCGACCGCCCGCTCGGTCACCTTTTTGATAAAGTCCTTGACGACCTTGTAGCTGACGTCCGCCTCCAGAAGCGCCAGACGGATCTCCCGCATGGACTCCTTGACGTCCGCTTCGCTCAGCCGTCCCTTGCCGCGCAGCTTTTTGAAGGCGGCGGACAGTTTTTCGGTAAGACCTTCGAATGCCATTCGCTTACTCCTTTATTTTTTCCGCGGCGGAGAGAATTTTTCTGGCCTGCGCCGACGCCTCCGGCACTGAAAGCAACGTCTGCGCCGATGCGCAGATCTCCCGAAGCGCCGCCTGCGTTCTCTCAGCCCGGGCGATGCAGCCCGTCTTGTCCTCCATGTTCCGGAGGACGCTTTCCGCGCGCGCCAGCGTATCGTGTACGCCCTGCCGGGTGATCCCGGCCTCCTCGGCGATCTCGCTGAGCGAAAGATCCTGATTGTAATACAGGTCGAAGCAGGTCTTCTGCTTCTCGGTCAGAAGCTCGCCATAATAATCAAACAGCAGAGTCATGGCATATGCGTCCTGTTTCATGCGCCCTCCTCTGCCGGCAAGGTTTTTCCCTTTACAGCCTGTATAGCATACACGATTTTCTTCCGTCTGTCAAGCAAAAAGCTTGACAGGAAGGAAAAAACATTTACAATCTGACACAATTATGTTAACATGGTAGTCAGAAATCTGTATTTCGACCAAAGGAGTCAAATTATGAAACGGATCCTACATATTCTTCCGGCGCTGCTTCTGGCAGTCTGCCTGCTCGCGGGAAGCGTCTTTGCCGCGCTGGATCAGAACGTATTCAGCGAGAGCATCGACCTTGCCGACACCACACGCCTCTACAGCGGCACGCAGCTGATCTCTACGACGAAGGGCCTTTCCGGCGCGCAGGAAAACTATGTGCGCTACACGAAGGACCGCGACGTGCAGCCGATCATCGCCTACGGCAAGGAGATCTACGGCGCAAGCACCATCAGCCAGATCGCCAAAAAGCTCTCGGAGGACGGTCTGAGCATCGTCGCGGGCATCAACGCCTCCTTCTTTGAAACAGAGACCGGCCTTCCCTACGGCCTGCTGGTCACGGACGGCGTGCTGCGCAGCGCCAGCACCGACATGCCCTCCGTCGGCTTCTATGCGGACGGGAGCGCGATCATCGGCAGCCCCGAGCTTTCCATCAACGTCCGCCTGTCCGACGGCTATCAGACCTCGATCTTCTACAACAAGCGTCTGAACGATTCCAACGGCATCGGCCTGTATTCCCGTGACTATGACAGCAAGACCAAGAACAAGGTCTCTGCCTACAACGTCCTGCTCGAGCCGGTCAACGGCGCCGACGCGGCGCTTCCGCTGAACGGCTCCATCGAGCTGGAGGTCGTCAAGACGGCCTCCGCGACCGCCTCCTGCACCATTCCCGACGGCTCGTTCGTACTGGCCATCTCGGAGGCGAGCATCTATCCCACCGCGCTGGACAATGTGAAGGCGCTGAAGTCCGGCGACCGCGTGGTCGTCACCACCTCCTGTGCGCCGGAATGGACGCGGGTGCAGTATGCCTGCTCCGGCAGTGAGCTGCTGGTTGACCGCGGCATTCCGTGCGAGGAATTCACGCTGGACTCTGAAAAGAAGAGCGCCGCCCGTACCGCTGTCGGCATCGACCAGAACGGCGGCCTCGTCCTCTACACCGTGGACGGCGGCAAAAGCTCCTCCGGCATGAATCTTGCGGAGCTGGCCGACCGCATGGCGGAGCTTGGCTGCGTCACGGCGCTGAATCTTGACGGCGGCGGCTCGACCTCTCTTGGCGCGATCTATCCGGGCTACGCCTCCGGCACGACCGTCAACCAGCCCGAGGACGGCGCGCTGCGCGCCTGCGCAAACTTCATCTTTCTCGTGCGGGAGACGACCCGCTCCGAGGATGCGGATATGCTCTGCCTGTATCCCTACGGCGCGCAGGCTGTGCTTCCCGGCGCAAAGCTCAATATGACCGTAAAGGCAGCCGACCGTAACTATATGCCCGCCGAGCTTCCCGACGAGGTCGCCTTCGGCGCGGACGGCGGCGAGATCAGCGCGAAGGGCGTGCTGACCGTGGACGACGACGCCAGCGGCTATGTCACCGTCTCCGCCGTCTCCGGCGATCTGAGCGCCCGCGTCCAGCTTCCGGTCCTCGATACGATCACGGAGCTTTCGCTCAAGAAGGCCGATTCCAACGTCTCCTTCACGGAGGCGACCGTCCCCGGCGGCAGCTCGACCAGCCTCGCGGCCGTCGCCAGCTACTATGGGCGCACCGTTGCCTCGCAGAACAGCAGCTTTGAATGGACCGTCTCCGGCGGCATCGGCGCCATCGACAAAAACGGCGTTTTCAAGGCTGCCGATACCGCGCAGCGCATCGAGGGCACCATCACCGTCTCCTATGGCGATGTGACGGCGGAGGCAAAGATCACCGTCGCACCCGCCAACCCCTTCGCGGACATGAGCAAGCATTGGGCAAAGGACTACGTCAACGAGCTGTACTTCGACGGCGTTCTGACCGGCTCCACCGGGTCCGACGGCAAGCTCTACTACCGCCCGAACGACTCCATGACCCGTCAGGAGTTCGTCGTTGCGCTGATGCGCTTCCTCGACGTGGACGTCACGCTTTATACGAAGTCCGATCTGCCCTATGCCGACAACGATAAGATCGCAAAATGGGCGCAGGACGCCATGAAGGCTGCCTATCAGCTCGGCTACATGAGCGGCTCCTCCTCGAACGGCAAGCTCTACGCCAAGCCCACCGCCACCATCTCCCGTCAGGAGGCGATGGTCATTCTCGCCCGGAGCCAAAAGCTCCAGCAGGAGGACGAAAGCGTTCTGGATAAGTTCACCGACGCGGGCCGCGTCGCCTCCTGGGCGCGGCCGGAGCTTGCCGCCATGGTGGAGCGCGGCATCATCAGCGGCTCCAAGGGCAAGCTCAACCCGACCGGCAATGTCACCCGCGGCGAGGTCGCAAAGATGCTCTACGCCCTGCGCTATTCCGACAGCGATTCCTGAGCGCTGAACAGCAAACCGCATAGAACAAAGCGCCCGGCGCTGCATTTGCAGCGCCGGGACGTTTCTGCTTGTCAGGACTTCTTGGGAAACTGGATGACCTTTCCGTCCTCCGGCTTCTTTTTGTGCAGCGGGCGCTTGTTGCCCTTTTCATCGACAATATAGGTGTTGTCCAGATGCGAGCACAGCGCGGCCTTGACAGAGTCGATATACTCCCGGCGGAGCACGTCGCGCTCGGCAAGCTCCTCCTCCGTCAGCCCTTCGGCCTTTGCCTTTCTGGCAAGCTCATTGATGCGGTCGATTCGTTCCTGCTTCATAAAATTCACACAAACCGGCTGATGACAATGCCGGTTCTTCCTTTCTTTGTTGTTCCGGAGAGCTCCTCCAGCCGGATCTTTCCCAGTCCGCGCACGGAGACCACGTCGCCCTCGCAGACGGTTTTGTCGGATTTGACGCACGGCATGTGGTTCAGCTCCGCCTTGCCGCTTTCGATATACAGCGCGGCCTTGCCGCGGCTGAGCCCGAAGCCCGCGGATACGACGCTGTCCAGCCGGAGAGAAGAGACCGTGTCGCGCACGGTCTTGACCTGCGCGGCCGGAATTTCCAGCTCGGAAAGCGCCAGCTCCCGAAGCGTCAGTCTGGCCCGTCCGGCAGAGGTCAGGTTTTGCAGGACGTAGGGGAGAATCTCCCGCGTGACGAGAAAATCGCACCGGCCCTCGCGGACGAAAATATCGCCGACTGTCTCGCGCTTGATGCCCGCGCCCATGAGCGCGCCGAGAAAATCACGGTGCGAGAGCCTGTCGCCCGTGAAAAACTCCGCGCAGACGGCGGCACAGGGGCCGTCCTCCGACGAGAGCCAGCCTTCGTCCAGATAATCCGGCAGCCAGCAGCACATATTGCGCTCCGTTCCGGCGGCGCCTCCGAAGAAGTGCAGCTCCGTGCCGCGCAGGAGCTGCTGCGTCAGAAGCTGTTCGCGCGGTGAGAGAAAGCAGGTCGCGGCGGGAATGTTCCGCTGCGCGGCAAGGGTGATGCGGTCGTAGACCCGTGCCAGAAGCATGGCCTCGTCCTTGTCCTGCGCAAGCTTTTCGATTTTTTCACGCTTTTCCATTGCCTCGCCTCGCTTTCAATATTTTATTATACTACAGCTTTTGCAAAAGATAAAGACGCTGCGGCTGGCACTTGAGAAAAATTCGGTTTTCCGGTATACTAAACGAAAACAGGAAGGGAGGCGGCGCTATGAAGGTGCTGATTATCGGCGGCGGCGCCAGTGGAATGGCGGCGGCGCTCTCGGCGGCGCGTGATCCGGCGAACAGCGTCACGCTGCTGGAGCGGCAGGCGCGCGTCGGGCGGAAACTGCTGGCGACGGGAAACGGACGCTGCAATCTGACCAACCGGGAGCTGGGGCCGGAGCACTATCACGGCGAGCAGCCGGAATTTGCCCTGCCTGCGCTCCGGGCATGGGGCGTGGAAACGACGCTGGCGGAATTCCGGAGGCTCGGCCTTGTAACGGTCACGGAGCCGGGCGGACGGGTCTATCCCTTCTCCGATCAGGCGAACAGCGTCGTGGATGTCCTGCGCTTTGCGCTGGACGCGGCAGGCGTGACGGTCGTGTGCGGCTGCGAGGTCTGCGAGGTCAAAAAGAAGGCGCGCGGCTATCAGGCGCGGGCCGTGACCGGGGAGAGCTATTACGGCGACCGGCTGATCGTTGCGGCGGGCGGCTGCGCCGGGCGGAAGCTCGGCGGAACGGAGGCGGGCTATGCGCTGCTGAAAATGCTGGGCCACGACTGCACGCCGCTGCGGCCGAGTCTTGTGCAGATCCGGACGCAGACGGAGCTTGTGCGCGCGCTCAAGGGCGTCCGCGCGGATGGGCGCATCGTCCTGAAGCGGGACAGGCACGCGGTCTGCGCCGCCGAGGGCGAGCTTCAATTTACGGAATTCGGCGTCAGCGGCCCGGCGGCGTTTGAGCTGTCCCGCGCCGTTTCGACCGGAGACGGCGAGCAGACGCTGCTCATCGATTTCTGCCGGGATATGCCGGAGACGGAGCTGACGGCGCTTCTTTCGGAGCGCTGCGCGCGCTTCCCGAAGCTTGCGGCGGAGGAACTGCTGACGGGGCTTTTGCAGTCGCGGCTTGGAAAAACGCTCGTCCGCAGGGCGGGACTGGACGCGGAGAAGCCGCTGGAGGCGGTGACGGCCGCGGAGCGGCTGGCCGTCGGCAGGCTCGTCAAATGCTGCGCCGTGGAGGCCGTCGGCGTCCTCGGCATGGACAGCGCACAGGTCACGGCGGGCGGCATCCGAACGGCGCAGTTCCGCGCCGATACGCTCGAAAGCCGCGTCGCGCCGGGCGTTTTTGCCTGCGGCGAGGTGCTGGATATCGATGGCGACTGCGGCGGCTATAATCTGCAATGGGCATGGTCGTCCGGCACGGTCGCCGGGCGGCTCGGAAAAACGGGAGAAGAGACTTTATGATTCGAATTCGGGATATTTCCCTTGCACCCGGACACGACAGCGCGGAGCTTGTCCGCGCGGCGGCGCGTCAGCTCCGCATCCGGGAGACGGAGATCAAGCAGCTGGATATCCGGCGGCGCTCGGTCGATGCGCGGAAGAAAAACGATGTGCGGCTGATCTATACGGTCGATGTGCTGGTGAAGGGCCGCGAGGATAAAATTCTGAAAATGGCACACTGCCCGAAGGCGGCCGTCGCGTCGGACTATACTTATGCGGTGCCGCAGCCCGCGCGTCTGCCGGAGCAGCGGCCCATCGTGGCGGGCTTTGGCCCGGCAGGCATGTTTGCCGCGCTGGTGCTGGCTATGGCGGGCCTGCGGCCCATCGTGCTCGAACGCGGGCTGGACGCCGCGCAGAGAAAGGCGAAGGTAGAGGCGTTCTGGGCGGGCGGCGAGCTGGACCCGGAATGCAACGTGCAGTTCGGAGAGGGCGGTGCGGGAACATTTTCCGACGGAAAGCTCAACACCGGCACGAAAAATGAACGCATCGGCTGGGTGCTGGAGCAGTTTGCCGAGGCGGGTGCCGGTGCGGAGATCTTATTTGACGCCAAGCCCCACATCGGGACGGACGTGTTGGTGACGGTCGTGCAGAATCTGCGCGAAAAGATCCTGCACTACGGCGGCGAGGTGCGCTTCGGCACAAGGCTGACGGGCCTGCGGATGGAAAACGGCCGCCTTGCGGCGGTGCGCGCGGTGCAGAACGGCGAAGAGACGGAGCTTCCGTGTACGCAGCTGCTCCTTGCGATCGGTCACAGCGCGCGCGACACGTTCGAGATGCTGCACGCTGCGGGGATCCCGATGGAGCCGAAGCCCTTTTCGATGGGCGTGCGCATCGAGCATCCGCAGCGGCTGATCGACGAGAGCCAGTACGGCCCCTTCGCGGGCCGTCCCGGCCTTCCGGCGGCAGATTACAAGCTGAACGTCCATCTGCCGGACGGTGGTTCGGCATACACGTTCTGCATGTGTCCCGGCGGACAGGTGGTGGCCTCCGCGTCGGAGATGGGCGGCGTTGTGACGAACGGCATGAGCAATGCGGCCCGCGACGGCGAAAATGCCAATGCGGCGCTGCTCGTGACGCTGAATCCGGAGGATTTCCCAGACAAATCGACGCTTGGCGGCATGTACTGGCAGCGGGAGCTGGAGCGGGCGGCCTTCCGCGCGGGCGGCGAAAATTACCATGCGCCCGCGCAGCTTGTGGGCGATTTTCTGGCGCATAAACCTTCGGAAAGCGCCGGAGCGGTCGCGCCGACCTATCAGCCGGGCGTCCGGTACTGCGATCTGCATGACGTTCTGCCGGAGCGCATCACGTCCGTTCTCGAACGGGCGCTGCCGGAGCTGGACAGGAGGCTGCACGGCTTTGCACGCGCGGACGCAGTCATGACCGCGCCGGAGACGCGAAGCTCCTCGCCGGTGCGCATCGTCCGAGGCGCGAACCGCCAGTCCGCCGCGGCGGGGCTTTATCCCTGCGGCGAGGGCGCGGGCTATGCGGGCGGCATCATGTCGGCGGCGGTGGACGGGATGCTGAGCGCGGAGGCGCTCATCGCGGCGCTGAAATAAGAAACAAAGGGGAAGAAGTCTGTGACTTCTTCCCCTTAGTTGTTTTGATAGACGGCTTATTCGTCCACGGAAAAGGCGTAGACGGTCGTGCTGTCAAACGCTTCGCCCGCGCGCAGGATGCAGCTGGGCCAATCGGGATGGTGGATGCAGTCGGGATAATGCTGCGTTTCCAGACAGAACGCGGCGCGGTGGCCGTAGACCTGTCCGTTTTTGCCGCTGACCGGCCCCATGCCGTTGGCGGTGTAGAGCTGAACGCCGGGCTGATCGGTCGTGACCTGCATGACGATGCCGCTTTCCGGCGATCTTGCGGTGACGGCGGGAATGCTGCCGTCGAGGATGAAGTTCGCGTCATAGCCGCGGCTGGCGCGGACGCAGTCCTCGTCGTTGTCGGCGTCCTGGCCGATGGCCTTGAAGCGCCGGAAATCCATCGCCGTACCGGAGACGGGCCGGATCTCGCCCGTCGGCAGGCAGACGTCGTCGTTGGGCGTGAAGAGATCGGCGTGGATCTTCAGCAGCTGCTTCTGCACGTCGCCCTTGCCGTTGAGGTTAAAATAGCTGTGATTCGTGAGATTCAGGATCGTGTCCTGATCGGTCTCGGCATGGTAATGGATGCAGAAGCTGTCGCCCTTCCAGCAGAAGCGCACCGAGAGTGTGAGTGTGCCGGGATAGCCCTCCTCACCGTCGGGCGAGACGCGCGAAAATACGAGGCCGTCGGCCTCCTCGTGCGCATCCCAGACGTATTTGTCAAAGCCGCGCAGGCCGCCGTGCAGATGGTTCACGCCGTTGTTTTTTGCAAGGGGATAGCTTTGGCCGTTCAGCTCGAATGACGCGCCGCCGATGCGGTTGGCAAAGCGGCCGATGGTTGCGCCGAGGTAGCCGGGCGTTTTGACATAGCCCTCCAGCGTGTCATAGCCGAGCACCACGTCGGTCAGTACGCCGTACCGGTCCGGCACCTGAAGGCTGCGGATGGTTGCGCCGTAGTCCAGCAGCTCCGCGCGCAGGCCGTGTTCGTTTTCCATCGTCCAGCAGTGTACTGCCGTTCCGTTTTCAAGTGCCCCAAAGGGACGTTTTGTAAGCTTCATATCGGAAATCTCCAATCTTATCTGCATTGTGCCGCAGACGCAACGCCTGCGGCGCTTTTATCATAGCACAGAATCGTCTGCGCGCCAAGTCTTTGCGGAAAAAGCGGATGCTGCGGAATGTTAAATAAATTTAAGATAACACCGCAGTATACGGGAAGACAAACAGCGTGTGGAATGTTTTTGAAAGAAAAAGCTGCCCGATTAGGATAATACAGCCAAAAGTACGAAAATTGTTATTGCATTTTTGTAAAATTTAAGTTAAAATAACGAAACCGCAAAGGAAAGCCGCGCAAATACGCGGCCGCACAGGAATAGTCGGGAAGCTGCCGCGTAGGATGAAGGAAGAACGCGGACGCTTCCCGGACTGCATTCCGGGAAAGCGGTGCGGAAGGAGGAGTCGGAATGCCGCAGTTTCAGCAATCCATCGAATCGGCGCAGCCCGTCGCGGCAGTGATTATCTCCGTGGCGCTGATGCTGTTTGCGGGCTTTGCGCTCACGCGCATCACAAAGCTGCTTCGCCTGCCGAACGTGACGGCCTATATTCTCGCGGGCATTCTGATCGGCCCGTACTGCCTGAACCTTGTTCCGCAGCGCATCATTGACGGGACGGATTTCCTGTCCGACATCGCGCTGGCGTTCATCGCGTTTTCGACCGGTGAGTTCTTCAAGCTCTCCGTTCTGAAAAAGAGCGGCATGAGGGTCGTGTGGATCACGCTGTTCGAGGCCGTTCTGGCCTCGGTCTTTGTCTTTGTTCTGACATATTTTGTGCTTCGGCTCGAACTGGCGTTTTCCGTCGTGCTGGCGGCGTTGGCCTCGGCGACGGCTCCGGCCTCGACCATGATGACCATTCGTCAGACCGGCGCGAAGGGCGACTTTGTCGATACGCTGTTACAGGTCGTGGCGCTGGACGACGTGGTGGGGCTGGTGCTCTACTCCGTGGCGATCTCCGTCGCGCTGGCAAGCCTCGGCGGCGCGGGCGGCTTCTCGTTTGAGACGTTGGTAAAGCCGGTGCTGCTGAATCTGGCGGCGCTGGCGCTGGGCGGGGTGTTCGGCCTGTTCATGAAGCTGCTGATGCCGGAGCGCCGCTCGACCGACAACAAGCTCATTATCTCCGTGGCGCTTCTGTTCGCGTTCTGCGGCGTATGCGCGCTGATCGATGTTTCGCCGCTGCTCGGGTGCATGGCGATGGGCACGGTCTACACGAACGTCGCCGAAAATGACAAACTTTTCAAGCAGCTCGGCTATTTCAGCCCGCCGATCCTGCTGCTGTTTTTCGTCCGTTCGGGCATGAATTTCAAGCTCGACGCGCTCTTTTCCGCGTCCGGCAGCCTGAACGGCGTGCCGCTGATCGCGGTCGGCGTGGGCTATTTCCTCGTCCGTATCCTCGGCAAATACGTCGGCGCGTGGCTTGGCTGCGCAGCGGTCAAAAAGGATCGGCTCGTCCGCAACTATCTGGGACTCGCGCTCATTCCGCAGGCGGGCGTGGCCATCGGCCTCGCTGCGCTTGGCGCGCGGACGCTCGGCGGCGTGATGGGCAGCGACCTTGAGACGATCATTCTTGCCTCGAGCGTGCTCTACGAGCTGCTTGGGCCGGGCTGCGCGAAGCTGGCGCTGTATCTGTCGAAGTCCTATTCGACGAGGCTCGAGGACGTTGCGGTCGTCGCGGAAACGACGGAGACCGGCGAAAGGAAATCCGACGTGCAGCTCCTGATCGAGCGTATCCAGAAGATCCGGTCGGAGCTTCCGGCGCAGCCGCGTGAGGAAATGAGCGAGGAGGAGGCCGCCTTTATGGAGGCGGCGGAGGAACAGTTGGCGCAGACACAGGCGCAGCGCCGGCATTTTTATCTCAGGAGGTAACGGAGAATGAATCAGGATGTGATCGCGGGCCTGCTTGGCCCATGGAGCGCGGAGCTTGGCCTCGGCGCGATCTTGCTGCGCGCGGCGCTGAGCGTGCTGTTTTCCGCGGTGATCGGCTGCGAACGCTCCAGCAAGCGGCATTCCGCCGGTCTGCGTACCTTTATTCTGGTCAGTATCACCGGGACGGCGGCCATGCTGACCGACCGGCTTTTGATGGAGCTGGCGGGCGTGCCGGTGCCGGTGCTCTCGGCGGCGGCCGTGATCGGCATGGCGACCATCAGCGGCAATTCCATTCTTTTCAGCTCCAAGAATCAGATCAAGGGCCTTACGACCTCGGCGGGCCTGTGGTGCTGCGGACTGATCGGGATGGCGCTTGGCGCGGGGCTGTATACGCTGTCGCTCGTGCTGTTTCTGGTGCTGCTTTGCAGCATGTCCGGTCTGCCAGTGCTGGAAAAGCACCTCAAGGACCGCTCGAATCATTTTGAGGTGCATCTGGAGCTGAAAAACAAGGGCGACCTTGCCGAGTTTGTGGCGACCATCCGCGCGCTGGGCATCCGCATCGACGATATCGAGTCGAACCCGGCCTACGTCGGCTCGGGCCTGAGCGTGTTTTCGGTGTCCTTTACTGTGACCAGCGCGGAGCTGAAGCAGTACAAAAAGCACGAGGAGATCATTGAGGCACTCCGTTCGCTGGAATACGTCTACTACATCGAGGAGATGAACTGACCGCGCCGCCTGCACACAGGGCGCGCAGACAGTTTTCGGAACGGCCCTGACCGCAGCCTGCGGTCAGGGCCTTTGCACATGGCGAGAACTGCGGCGGCATTTTCGATTTTTTTACGGAAAAAGTGTGCATTCCGTCTTGAAAGTGCCGCAGGCGCGTGCTGAACGAAGGACACTTATGAAGCGCCGCAGAGATGCGGCGTTTCCAAAGACAGATGGTTAGAAACATCTAACCGTGATTTGCACGATGGTTAGATAAAACTAACTGCGAGTTGCATTCCGGTGTGTGCGGCCTATGCTGCCGAAGCATGGGCGGAAGCGCCCGGAGCGCCTCGCCGGACGCAAAAATTCGGGACTGCGGCTGCGGCGGAGGCGCGAACATCCGCAGGCTCCTGAAAAAGTATCCGCAGAGCATCGTCAAGGGCGTTGACTATTCCGCTGTCAGCGTGGAAAAGGCGCGGAGGCTCAACCGGGATGCGATCGCGGACGAGCGCTGCGCCGTGTGGCAGGGAAGCGTGGCAAAAATGATCTTCGCGGCCTCGTGGTTCGACGCGGTCACGGCGTTTGAGACGGGCTGCTTCTGGCCGGAGCTGACGCAAAGCTTCCGCGAGGTTTTGCGCGTTTTGAAGCCGGGCGGCACGTTTTTGATCTGCAAAGAGTGCGGCGGCGACAACGAAAAGGACGAAAAATGGACGGAGCGGATCGAAGGCATGACGATCTACAAGGATACCGAGCTGAAGGCGGCGCTGGAGCAGAGCGGCTTCCGCGACGTGCAGATCCACAAAAATCAAAGGGGCTGGCTCTGTGTGCTTGCCCGGAAATGAGGGTGCATGAGCTGCGCCGTCCACCTCGACTATCAGGGAGGCACGGTTCTGACCGGCGGCGTCGGCAACATCATCGGCACGCTCTTCGGCGTTCTGTCCCTGAGCACGATCAAGAACATCGTTTCGTCGCTCGGTCTTGACGAGGCGTGGTGGACAAATATCACCGTTGCTGCTATGATATGTCTGTTCCTGGTCGTGCAGAGCCTTGTGCTCTCGCGCAAGAACAAAAATGAAAACTGAGGTGCAGGCATGAAAAACTATTTTCTCGGCATTGAGCTTGGCTCGACCCGCATCAAGGCGGTTCTGCTCGACGAAGCGCACAAGATCGTAAAGAGCGGCGACGATACATGGAAAAGCAGTCTGGAAAACGGCATCTGGACATACCACATGGACGAGGTGCAGACAGGCCTTCGCGCCGCAATTCAAAATCTCGGCGAGCTGCCGGGTGAGATTTCCGCCATGGGCGTCTCCGGCATGATGCACGGCTATCTGGCCTTTGATAAGGACTGGAACCTGCTGGCCCCGTTCCGCACCTGGCAGAACACCATGACCGGCGAGGCCGCCGAGGCGCTGAGCGCTGAATTCGGCTTCAATGTTCCGCAGCGTTGGTCCATCGCGCACCTGTATCAGGCCGTCCTGAACGGCGAAGAGCATGTGAAAAGCATCGCGCATATCACGACGCTTGCTGGCTACGTCCACTATCTGCTGACGGGCGAGAACGTCCTCGGCATCGGCGAAGCCTCCGGCATGTTCCCCATCGACAGCGAGGCGCTCAGCTATGACGCGGCTATGCTCGACAAATTCGACGCGCTGATTCAAAAATACGACTTTTCATGGAGCATCCGCGGCATTCTTCCGAAGGTTCTGACTGCCGGGCAGGCGGCCGGGACGCTGACAGAAGCCGGAGGCACATATCTCGGCGGGCTTCTGCCCGCAGGCATTCCGCTCTGCCCGCCGGAGGGCGACGCGGGTACCGGCATGACGGCGACGAACGCCGTCGCACCGCGCACGGGCAACGTCTCTGCCGGTACGTCCATTTTCGCCATGGTCGTTCTGGAAAAGCCGCTTTCGAAGGTCTATCCCGAGATCGACATGGTCACGACGCCGACCGGCAAGCCCGTTGCGATGGTCCACTGCAACAACTGCACGAACGACATGAACGCATGGGTCTCTCTTCTCGGCGAGACCGCGAAGCTTTTCGGCGCGGACGTGTCTACCGGCGAGCTGTTCACGAGACTCTATCAGAAGAGCCTTGAGGGCGAGGCCGACTGCTCCGGCGTTCTGACCTTCAACTATATGGCCGGCGAGGGCGTTACGCACTTTGACGAGGGCCGTCCGATGATCGTCCGCAGACCCGAAAGCAGGCTGACGCTTGCAAATTTCCTGCGTTCGCAGCTCTACGCTACAATGGCAACGCTCAAGATCGGCATGGACATTCTGGCGGGGGAGCATGTCGCCATCGACAGTCTGACCGGCCACGGCGGCCTGTTCAAGACCCCGGTCGTCGGACAGAAATACATGGCCGCGGCCTGCCGCGCACCGGTCACCTGCATGGAATCGGCAGGCGAGGGCGGCCCCTATGGTATGGCGCTGCTGGCGTCGTACATGGTGCAGAAGGCGCCCGCGCAGACGCTGGAGCAGTATCTGGAGACGGAGGTCTTTGCGGATGTCAAACGCATGACGCTGGCTCCCGATTCCGAGGACGCGGCGGGCTTTGACCACTATCTGACGCAGTACCGCGCGGCGCTTGCTGCTGAGCAGGCTGCGGTTGCGGCATTTTAAGAAGGTTACATCATGAAACAGTATGAATTCTGGCTTATTGTCGGCTCGCAGACGCTCTATGGCGAGGAGGTTCTGGCAACGGTCACAAGCCGCGCCGAGGAAATGGCGCAGAGGCTGTCCGCCGTCCTTCCGTATCCCCTCAAGTATAAGGTCACGGCCAAATCCAGCGCCGAGATCACGCAGGTTATAAAAGAAGCAAACTATGACGATTCCTGCGCCGGCATCGTGACGTGGTGTCATACGTTCAGCCCGTCTAAAATGTGAATCAGCGACCTCGACCTTCTGCAAAAGCCGTGGCTGCATTTTGCCACGCAGTATAACCGCGAGATCCCCTGCACGCGCGAAATGACCCCGGAAGAAATTGCGGGCGAATAGGAAAAGGAGACCGGCAACGTGATCGTCGAGACGTTCGCGGGCAAGGATCCGGCGGCGATTCCAGCCGTCCTCGTCCACAGCCACGGCCCGTTCACATGGGGCAAGAATCCGGCGGAGGCCGTCCATAATGCGGCCGTTCTGGAAGAGGTCGCGTTCATGAACTTCCATTCGCTGCAATTGGATCCAAAGCAGACGCGGATGCAGCAGGAGCTGCTGGACAAGCACTATCTCCGCAAGCACAGCAAGAACGCCTATTACGGACAGACTGCGAAATAATCCGATAAAGCGCAGAAAATCCCGGCGCACCGCCTAGGGTGCATCTGAAAACTCCCAATGTGACCGGCAGCGAGGAATTTTTGCGTTGAGCAAGACATTTTTTCGCAGGAATACTGACGTATTTCAAGGAAAAATGGCGCAGCGCAGCGTGAAAAGACCCGCTGTCCGGGTGCGTTGGGAGTTTTCAGATACACCTTAGATCTGGCAGCGCGCCGGGAAATTTTTATGGGATGCGGTCGGAAAATGCCTGCGCCGCGCGTTCAGCGTCCGGTGCGATCATAGCCGAGCGCACGCCGGAGCACCGGCGCGATCAGACAGGCGAGCACGCCGCCGATGGCGGCGGTGACGAGCTGCGGCCAGGTGAACGAGGCGGTGACGGCGCTCAGCTTCGCTGCAGGAACGATGACTGGTGCAACCAGCCGGACGAGCACGGCGTAAAGAACGGCGAATTTGGCCAGCGCAGCCAGCGCCATGCAGCCGAATGCGCCGATCGTCTGCTTTTTTTGCAGGCATTTGCCGACGAGCAGGCCGAACAGCACCGCGTAGACGGCGTTGCCCAGCGCGACACACGGAACCAGCGGGAAAAAAGCCGGGCCGATGCCGAGCAGATACGCGCAGAACGGCGAGACGAGCGCGACGGTCACGCCCGACCAGATGCCGCCGAGGAGCGCCGCGACGGCCAGCACCAGATTGACGCACGAGCCGGTCACGAGCTGGCCGAGGCTTCTGGTGAGAAGCTGAAACGCGATCAAAAGTGCGAGGCAGACGGCTGTCTGCGCGATCCAGGTCGTTTTTTTCATGAAAACCCCTCCATACTTGCATTCTGCCCATATTATAGCTATACTGTCCAGGAATAACGTTGCATTTGCAACGAAACGGAGGGATCCATATGCTGACATCTGCGGAACGTGTCTGCCTGCTGGAAAACCGGCTCTTTCGGGGCTTTTTGCCTGCGGAGCTGGACGGGCTGCTGGAGAGTCTGTCGGCCCGTGCGGTCAGCCTGCCGGGAAACTGCGTCCTTTGGAGCATGGGAGACCGGGTCGAGCGCGCCGGGATCGTGCTGTCCGGGCGCGTGGAGGCGTGGCGCTACACGGCGGACGGACAGGCGTGCCTTTCCGCCGTGCATGAGGCGGGCGGCCTCTTCGGCGATGTGCTGATGTCTGCGCGTACCGTTGGTAGTCCGGTGGAGCTGCGCACGGCTCGGCAGTCGCGCGTTCTGTTTCTTTCGCTGGACGCGCTGCTTCAATGCTGCGCGAGAGACGGCGGACAGAAATGCACGCGGCTCCTGTCCAATCTGCTGGAGGAAATCTCAGAAAAATACTGGGCGCAGGAAAAGCGCGTGCGCCTGCTGTCCATCCCGGACGGCAGGGCCCGTCTGGAGCGCTATCTGACGGAGGAGGCGCAAAAGACCGGCGCGGTCGTCTGCGTGGGCGTTACGCGCGAACGGATGGCGCAATACCTCGGCATGAACCGGAGCGCGCTTTCGCGCCTGCTTGGCGCGATGCAGCGGGAGGGCCGGGTCGAGCTGCACCGGGGCTGGCTCCGGCTTCTGGTGCAGGACGCGCCGGAAAATGAATAGGGGAGTGCCGCAGCCTCAATGCAGCTCCATGACATGGTCCGAGCAGGTCTGCGCTACCTCTGTATCTGCAAAATAGCGATGCTTCTTCGCAAGCAGGGCGCAAATGACCTCCAATGCCTCACGGAAGGCGGCTTCCTGCTCCGGAGGGAAGTCGGGGGTGCTGCAAAATTCCCGTTCGAATGCAAATCGGTCATAGCCCTCGTCGCTCTCCTTCACTGAGCGTGCAGTTTCAAACTGTTCGCGCAGATACCGGATATATTTGCGCCACCACTCCCGGTAAAACGGAAGCACCATGCCGTTCCACTCTCGAGGATTGAGTTATCCCGAGGGAGCCGGTCACCATACTGCTCTTTGCTTGAGGTAGGGCGCTTTTTCTGGGCATTACATTATCAAACCTCCGAATAATAAATTTGCGGCGGCCGGAAGAAACCAACCGGTCGCCGCCTGGCGGTTATTGTTGAATGTGCTTATCGACTTCACGCAGCTGAACGAAAAATAGACGCAAATTGCAAGTGCAAGTTGGACACCTGCACTGTAGAAATTATAGCATTTTTCAAAATTAAAGCGCATATCCACATGAACGGAACCACCCTGAACAGTCAGAAGGCGAAACATTCTGAAAGGCGTGTTGGAGCGCGTTCGGAAGAGCATCCGATGACCTTGCCTTGAATTTGCGCAAAAGAGCCTTTACCTTCGACCAGAGTTTTTCAATAGGATTCAGGTCAGGGCTATACGGCGGAAGATAAATGTATCGAACACCGGAACTGTCCAATAAATCTTTCACTGTCTTTGCATGGTGCGACTTCATATTATCCATCACAAGGACAGAATCGCAGTTCAGATGAGGCAGCAAAATATCCTTCAAATAATGTTTGAAATGTTCTACTGTCGTTCCACCTGAGAAAGTTGTGTAGTGGAATGTCCCGTCCAACTGGATGGATGACAGAATCGTTGTATTCTTTGGCTTGGCAAGCGGAGTGGCGTCAACGGCTCGACTTCCGCCAAGCGAATAGGCATACCGTCTTGTCATATCGGTGTTGCAGCCGCTTTCATCCAGAAACACAAGGTCACTTTCCTTGAATCCAGACATAA
>OMBN01000354.1_pt1 | contig 35145 bp, 32 predicted proteins | sample 1644891 | NCBI WGS metagenome assembly OMBN01 (sample SAMEA103958144, study PRJEB25191) | human gut metagenome | reverse complement strand
GGAGTTTACTGCTCGATACGGTAGTATTTGAATGTTTCATCTTCTCCAACAAAGCGAAAGCCTACCTTTTCCAGCACATGCTGACTCCGGGTATTTTTCCTGATGGTATCTGCGTTTACCGCAGCCATTCCCAACTCGTCAAAGGCGGTTTTTACCGCCAAACGTTCTGCCTGCGTTCCGTATCCCTTTCCCTTCACCGCGTCGTTTTGCATATGGATACTCAGGGAACATTCTTTTTTATCATGGTCGATCTGCTTCAATTGCAATTCCCCGATCACCTTATCTCCAAGCATGATCGCAAACAGTCTGCGTGAAGCATCCTGCCCCTTCATATCAAAATATCGATTTACCGCAGCTTCGTCATAAACATAGGGCTGAAACAGGTGCATATCCATATAGATAGACGCATCATTCGTCCAATGCTTGTATAGTTCGTGACATAGTTCTCGCGTCATCGCCTTTAACTGAATTGTTTGCATGTTAGACCTTACCTACCTTATCATTCCAACTTATTGCTTTGTTTCATTCTATCATGTGGCTTTAATAACATTCCCGGCAGACATTACTGCCGGGAATGAAACTGTCTTATAACCACCCGCTCTTTCACCGGAGCTTTTAGCTCTGCAATTACTTTTTCTTCTTGTCGGCCTTGGCCTGCTTGCGGGCTTCGGCAGCGGCAGTACGCTTCTTGGCAGCTTCCTTTTCCGCCGTGTTGTTCGTCGAAACGGCGAACTTCGCGAATTCCACGCGGACGCGGTCGGAGCTGGTCTCAAGGACGATGGAATCGTCCTTGACGCTGACAATGTCGCCGATGATGCCGCCGATGGTCGTGATGTTATCGCCGACCTTCAGCGCGTTGCGCATGGCCTCCGCTTCCTTTTTCCGTTTGTTTTCCGGGCGGATCATCAGGAAGTAGAACACAGCGATCAGAACGACCATCATGATAATCATGGAGCCGCCGCCGGCAGCCGCGTCAGTTCCGGCCGCAGAGCTTAAAAACAGGTACATATACTTTCCTCCGTGTTTTAATCTTTTGTTATTATAGCGTTATAAAGCGCATTTTTCAAGTGACGCTCAGGATTTTCGATGAATAATTTGTAAAATCTGCGGCTCAGATCTTCTGCGAGAGCTTTTCGGAATACTCCGCGCGGAAATCCGCAAAGCAGCCGTCGTCCAGCGCTGCGCGGATGCGCTCAGTGAGCTTGTTGTAGAAATACAGATTGTGCATCACGCTCAGCCGCATCGCAAGCATTTCCTCCGCCTTGAAAAGGTGATGGATGTAGCTCCGGCTGAACCGGCGGCAGACCGGGCAGTCGCATTCCGGGTCGATCGGGCGCTCGTCGCGCTCGTATTTCGCGTTTTTCATATTGACCGCGCCGCTCCATGTGAAGAGACGGCCGTGACGTGCGTTGCGCGCGGGCATGACGCAGTCGAAGAAGTCCACGCCGCGCGCGACGGCCTCAATGATGTTCGACGGTGTCCCAACGCCCATCAGATAGCGCGGCCGGTCGGCGGGCATGTACGGCTCGACGGCCTCAATGATCCGGTACATCTCCTCCGTGCTTTCACCGACGGCAAGGCCGCCGATGGCGTAGCCCGGCAGGTCGAGCTTGGCGATCTCCTTCATGTGCCAGATGCGCAGATCGTCAAACGTAGCGCCCTGATTGATGCCCCAGAGCTGCTGGCCGGGATTGACGGCGTCCGGCTCGGCATTGTACTTTGCAAGCGCCTCCTTGCAGCGCGCAAGCCAGCGCGCCGTCCGTTCGCAGGAGGCCTTGGCATAGGGATACTTCGCAGGATTTTCCACGCACTCGTCAAACGCCATGGCGATGTCCGAGCCAAGGTTGGACTGGATGCGCATGCTCTCCTCCGGCCCCATAAAGATCTTGTGACCATCGAGGTGGGAGGCGAACGTCACGCCCTCTTCCTTGATTTTGCGCAGCTGCGCAAGAGAAAATACCTGAAAGCCGCCGGAATCCGTGAGAATGGGGCCGTTCCACGTCATGAACTTATGCAGTCCGCCCATGGCCTTGACCGTCTCGTCGCCGGGACGAAGATGCAGGTGATAGGTATTCGAAAGCTCGACCTGCGTGCCGATGTGATCCAGATCCTCTGCGCTCAGCGCGCCCTTGATCGCGGCCTGTGTGCCGACATTCATGAAAACCGGCGTCTGCACCGTTCCGTGCGGGCAGGTGAACTCGCCGCGCCGGGCTTTCCCCTCAGTTTTGATAAGCTTGAACATGATCGTATCTCCCTACAGGCAAAGGATACCGCCAGCGCGGACCGTTTTTATTCTATCAGATAATCGCCTCAAGTCAAGTCTCTGCGTTCTCACATGTCGAAACCTGACGGCATACATTGGGAATGGGCAGAACACTGCCGCAAACACACTCAGAAAGGGAGTTTTATTTTGACAGCTTGTTGCAGAAACGAACAGGAGCAGCGCGCGGCCATGCAGGCACGGGCAGCGGCTGACGAGCAGACGCCGGCTCTCCCCTATCTCTGCGCGGACGCGGACGGACAGCTTCCGAGCTGCGCGCCGCTGGCCAATCCATACGTTCCGTTCCAGCAGGGCGGAAGTAAGCAGTACCAGACGCCGAAGGCGCTCGTTCGCGGGACGATCTTCCCGGGCCTTGACCTGCCGTTTATGGGAAAGGTCAACGAGACGGAGAAAAACGGCACGGCGCTCGTCCAGATCCAGGAGCTTGGCTTTGCGCTCCGGGAACTGGGACTTTATCTCGATACGCACCAGAGCGACACAGAGGCGACCGCGCTCTTCAATCAGTACGCGGAGCGCTACGAAGAGGCCATGCAGCAGTACCAGCAGAGCGGCGCCGCGCTCACACAGCTGGAATCGGCACAGAGCGGAACATACACCTGGCTGAACGATCCGTGGCCGTGGGAATACCGTAAGGAGGGCTGAGCATGTTTGTATATGAAAAACGGTTGGAGTATCCGATCAAGATCGCCAATACCGATCCGCGCCTCGCGGCGATCATCATTTCGCAATATGGCGGTCCAGACGGGGAGCTTGGCGCTTCCCTCCGGTATCTGAGCCAGCGCTATTCCATGCCCTATCCGGAGCTGAAGGGCCTCCTGACGGACATCGGCACGGAGGAGCTTGGGCATCTGGAGATGGTCGGTACGATCGTTCACCAGCTGACACGGAATCTGACGGAGGAGCAGCAGCGGGAAGCGGGCTTCGCGCCCTACTTCGTCGATCATACGGCGGGCGTCTATCCGCAGGCGGCCTCCGGCACGCCGTGGAGCGCGGGCAGCATCGCCGTCACCGGCGACCCCATGGCCGATCTCGTCGAGGATCTGGCGGCAGAGCAGAAGGCCCGCTTGACTTACGACAACATCCTGCGGCTTTCCGACGACCCGGATGTGAACGACGTCATCCGCTTCCTCCGTGAGCGCGAGATCGTGCATTTCCAGCGCTTCGGCGAGGCTGTCCAGCTGCTGCGCGAAAAGCTCGACCAGAAGAATGTCTATTTTATGAATCCCGCCATTGATTCCTGACAAAAAGGCTGCCGCCCTGAAATGGGGCGGCAGCTCAGCTTTTTAAACATTCAGTTCCGAGGGATACTGCGTCAGGACGCGGACATTCGGCAGCTCCGCGCCATAGCGCTGCATATTGCGTTCGCTCTTGCGCCGGATGCCGCTTTGGTCTGCCGGATCGACCGGCATGTGATAGATCGCGCTCTGCTCCGTTTCCTCGCGCAGGAGCGCGCGCATATCCGGATAGGACAGGCTCTGGCTGTTCCAGAAGGCCAGCTGCGGTCTCCGGCCGTGCAGGACTGCGCGATGCGCCGCCGCATCCGGAACGGCGTCCGCCGTGATGTAGACGCTCCGGCCGCCTGCTGTGACCAGCAGGACATAGTGCGCCACATCCGGGAACTTCGGAGCCGGCATGTGCGGAAAGCGGCGGCATTCCACGGTAAACGGCCCGGCCGTCCGTGTGATCGTCTCAGGCGTCTGTTTGTCCGGCAAAAACGTTGTCAGTGCGCCGCGCCTGCAGAGCAGGGCGTTTACCCGCGCTTCATCGTAATGATCCGGGTGCAGATGCGTAAAAAACACGCCGCACAGGCCGGAATAAACGCCCGTCCCATCCAATAATTTCTGCATTTCCGCTTCCGAGAATTCATAAAACGGCGGGAGGCTTCCGTTTGGCGCGTCGATCAGGAGGCTTTCACCCGCGTGCTCCAGCAAAAGGCCGCAGCTGCAAAGAAGCGTGATCCTCATTTGAGCATCTCCAGGAATTCTTCCTCGGTCAGGACAGGGATCCCAAGCTCATTGGCTTTTTTCAGCTTGCTGCCCGCATTCTCGCCCGCGACGACATAGGTCGTTTTCCTAGAAACAGAGCCGGAGGCCTTGCCGCCGAAGCCTTCGATCCTTTCCGTCGCCTCGTCGCGCGTGAACAGGCTCAGAGAGCCGGTCAGAACGAAGGTCTTTCCGGCAAAACGCGTGTCAGTCACGGTATTGCGGCTTTCGAAATTGACGCCAGCTGCGCGCAGCCGCTCGATCAGGTCGCGGGACTGCGCGCTTGCGAACCAGCCGTGGATGCTCTCGGCGGTGATCTCGCCCACATCCGGAACTGCGCTCAGCTCCTCCACCGATGCGCCCATCAGCGCGTCCAGCGTGCCGAAGTGCGCGGCGAGGGTCTTTGCCGCCTTGACGCCGACCTGACGAATGCCGAACGCGGTCAGCAGGCGCGAAAGATCGTTCTGCTTGCTTGCTTCGATTGCCTTGCGGAGGTTGTCCGCCGATTTTTGTCCCTGACCCGGCAGCTCCGCAAAGGCCTCGTAGTCGAGCTGATAGAGGTCGGCGGGATTGGCGATCATTTTATGCTCGATCAGCTGATCGATGATGGCGCTTCCGAGGCCGTCGATGTCCATTGCCTCGCGTGAGACAAAGTGCGCCAGATTCCGTGAAAGCTGCGCCGGACATTCCGCGCCGGTGCAGCGGAGCGCCGCTCCATCCTCGTCGCGCTCGACCGGCGCGCCGCAGACCGGGCAGAACTGCGGCAAAAAATACGGCTTCGCGCCGACGGGGCGCTTGTCCAGCTCGACCTCCAGAATTTCGGGGATGATCTCCCCCGCCTTCCGGATCTTCACGGTATCGCCGATGCGGACGTCTTTTTCGGAAATGAAGTCCTGATTGTGGAGCGTCGCGCTCGTGACGGTCGTTCCGGCCAGATAGACCGGCGCGACGACCGCGCGCGGCGTCAGCACGCCCGTCCGGCCGACCTGCACGACGATATCCTCCAGAACGGTCGATTTGATCTCCGGCGGGTATTTGAACGCCGCAGCCCAGCGTGGGAATTTTGCCGTGCTGCCAAGACGTGCGCGTCCGGCGAGGCTGTTGAGCTTCATGACCGCGCCGTCGATATCGTAGCTCAGGCCATAGCGGCCCTCATTGATGGCTGTGATCTGGTTTTCCGCTTCCCTTGCGGAGCCGCAGAGCGTATAGGGAATGACCTTGAAGCGGAGGCCGCGCAGATAATCCAGCGTCTGCGCGTGCGTCTCAAAGAAGACGCCCTCCGCCAGCTGCATATTGAAAACAAGGATATCCAGCCCGCGCTGGGCGGCGATCTTCGGGTCGAGCTGGCGCAGGGAGCCAGCCGCCGCATTGCGCGGATTGGCGAATAGGCTCTTCCCTGCCGCCTCACGCGCCTCGTTGAGGCGCGCAAAGCTGGCGCGCGGCATGAACACCTCGCCGCGCACGATCAGCCGTGCGGGCGCGCCCTCAAGCGTCATGGGAATGGAGCGGATGGTCTTGAGATTTTCGGTCACGTCCTCGCCGATGAGACCGTCGCCGCGCGTCGCGCCGCGCACGAACTGCCCATCCACATATTCCAGCGCGACGGAAAGGCCATCCACCTTCGGCTCGACGCTGTAGACGGCGTTCGGCTCCGTCTCACGCAGCCGCGCGTCGAATTCCTCAAATTCCTCAAAGGAAAAAACATCCTGCAAGCTTTCCAGCGGGACGGCGTGGCGTACCTTCTGGAACGCGCTGACCGCTTCGCCGCCGACGCGCTTCGTCGGACTCAGCGGCGAGGCGTACTGCGGATATTCGCGTTCCAGCTCCTCGAGCTGCCGAAGCTTCCGGTCGTACTCAAAGTCCGGCATCTCCGGCGCGTCGAGCACATAATACTGGTGATTGGCGCGTTCCAGCTCACGAATGAGCTGCTCCATTTCCTGTCTGATATCCATATCGGTCATCCTTTCTCTTCTGAGGACGGCAATTGTCCGAGCTGAAAATAGCTGTCCGGCACGCTGCCGACAATCACGGTCTCCGCCACGACGATCACCGACGCCACATCGACGCTTTCCGTCCCGGCTGGCGTCAGGACGCTCATGCAGATCTTGATCTCCAGCAAAATGCGCTGGTGTGTCTGGTTGATCCCGGCAGAGGTGAACTCGCTGTAGAAGTCGGCGTCGGTCGTGCTGAGCGAGACGACGCGGACCGGCAGCCCCGGCCCCTTTCCGGCGAGAAATTCCGGCATGAGAATGCTCCCAATCGGAATTTTCAGCTCCTCCGTATCCATTTCCATCAGCTGCTCCGAAAGCAGCGCCAGCGTCTCCGCCTTCAGCTGATTGATCTCCGCCATATTCGTTCGCAGCGCCGTGATCTCCCCGTTCGTATTCTTTTCCAGACACACGACGCGGGAGTAATCGATCGAGCCGCTGGCGATCTGAGCATAAATAGCGTCGTTGATGCGGTCGGAGGCGACGTTGATGACGCGCGTCCGCGCGGCCTCACGCAAAAAGGGCATATAGCGGAAGCGCAGCAGCACCAGCACCCCGGTAAAAAGCAGCAGGAACACGATCAGCCGGAAGCGGCTTCGGTTTCGTTTTCTTCGATTCATGGGCACACCTCCACACCCTATGGGTATGAAGGTGCGCGCGATTTATTCAGGATTCCTTAGGGAAGCTCTGATTAAATCAGCGGCTGTGGACGGCGAGAGATTTTTCGTCAAGACAAGGTTTGAAAAACGATGGAATACTGTATGTATTTCTCGTTTTTCAAACCGCAGGATTGGCGGAAAAGATCCGTCGTCCGCGGTCGGGGGTTTATTCAGAGGTTCCTTAGAGCTTCGTCATGTGGACGCCTGCGGCGTTGGCCATGAGGCGCTTGGTGCCGCAGCCGTCGAACGCGATCTCCAGCAGCGCGTCGCCGCCCATCGGCAGAACGGTCAGCACCATTCCCTTTCCGAACGCCTTGTGCATGACCATATCACCCTTAGCGAACGAAACGTTCGCCTTCGGCTTTTTCAGCGTCTGCGTAACGGAGGAATAGTCCCGCGCAGGACGCGCAGGCGCAGACGGGCGGTACCAGCCGTCGTCGCCGTAGAGGCTCGACCGCGGGCGCTCATAGCGCTCTGTCTCCGGACTGTGCGGCATCACGCCGACGCGTTCTACGCATTCCTCGGGCAGCTCGTCGATAAAGCGCGACGGAAGGCAGCTGTTGGTGCGTCCGTAAAGCATACGCTGCCGTGCGTAGCTGACGCAGAGCGTCTGCTTGGCGCGCGTGATGGCGACGTAGCAGAGCCGCCGCTCCTCCTCCATCTCGTCCGGGTCGCCGAGGCTTCGCGTACCGGGGAAAAGTCCCTCCTCCACGCCGACAAGGAACACATTCGGAAATTCCAGTCCCTTGGCGCTGTGCATGGTCATCATGACGACGGCGTCCGCGTCGGCGTCATACTGCTCGATGTCGGTATAGAGCGCGATCTCCTCCAAAAAACCGGAGAGTGTCGGCGCATCGCTGTTTTCCATATAGCTGAGGATGCTGGATTTGAGTTCGCGGACGTTTTCCGCGCGGGTGCGCGATTCCACGTCGTCCTTTTCCTCCAGCATGGCGAGATAGCCCGTCCGCACCAGCACCTCGTCGTAAAAATCCGCAAGGCTCAGCGTTTGCAGCAGCTCCGCGCATTCCTCGATCATGACTGTGAACGCCATCAGCTTCTGCGCCGCCTTTTCAAGGCTCGGATAGCTGTAGGGGTCGGAAATGACACTGTAGAGCGGTAGGGCAGCCGCGGTTGACTGCCGCTCGGCCATCTCGATGGTTTTCGGGCCGATGCCGCGCGGCGGATTGTTCAGGATGCGCCGCAGGCGGAGATCGTCCGCGCGGTTATTGATCACGCAGAGATAGGCCAGCATGTCCTTGACCTCCGCGCGGTCAAAGAAGCGCGTGCCGCCGATGATGCGGTATGGAACGCCGCTGCGCTTGAACGCATATTCCATCGCGTTGGACTGCGCGTTCGTGCGGTAAAGAACGGCGTAATCCTTGAAGCCGCGGCCGTGCGAACGGGTAATGATCCGGTTTGCAACGTAGTTTGCCTCGTCCACGCCGTCGTTTGCCTCGTAGACTGTGATCTTTTCACCGCCGCCGTTTTTCGTCCAGAGCGTCTTCCCCTTACGGCCCTTGTTGTGGGAAATAACGGCGTTGGCCGCCTGCAAAATGATCTCCGTGGAGCGGTAATTCTGCTCGAGGCGAATGACCTTCGCGCCGCGGTACTGCTTCTCAAAGGAAAGAATGTTTTCGATGGTCGCGCCGCGGAACTTGTAAATCGACTGGTCGTCGTCGCCGACGACGCAGATATTCTCATACCCGCCTGCCAGCAGCGACGAGAGCTGGTATTGCAGCAGGTTCGTGTCCTGATACTCGTCGATCAGAACATAGCGGAACTTCTTCTGATAGTATGTACGAACATCCTCAAATCGTTCCAGAAGCTCGACGGTCTTGAGGATGATGTCGTCAAAGTCCAGAGCGTTCGCCTCCTTGAGGCGCTTTTGGTACTCGGCGTAGATGAGCGCGATTTTCTCCATCCGGTAGTCGCCGGAGAAGGCCGCCGTGCGCTCGAATTCCGCAGGCTCCTGCCGCTTGTCCTTGGCCTTGGAGACGATGCTCAGCACCAGACGCGGTGCAAAGACCTTTTCGTCCAGACTCATGTCGCGCAGGATATCCTTCACCACGCGCTCAGAGTCGCTCGTGTCGTAGATCGTAAAGCTCCGGTCAAAGCCCAGCTTCTCGATGTCGCGCCGTAGGATGCGGCAGCAGGCAGAGTGGAAGGTCATGGCCCACACGTCCAGCGCTTCCGTGCCCAGCATCCGCGTCAGACGCTCCTTCAGCTCGTTCGCAGCCTTGTTGGTGAACGTGATGGCAATGATGCTCCACGGCGCAACGGGCCGGAGCGCGCAGAGCGCGTCCGCGCGGGCCTTCTGCGAAGGCTCCGGCGCAGCTAAATACTGCTCGAGGAACGTGACATCCTCCTCGCAGATATAGTCGGGGATCTCCGCGCTGTCGGAGGCGCAGCCATAGGAGATCAGATTGGCGATGCGCTGGATCAAAACGGTCGTTTTGCCGCTTCCGGCTCCGGCCAGAAGCAGCAAAGGCCCCTCTGTCGTCAGAGCGGCCTGAAGCTGCATATCATTGAGGCTGGAAAAGCGGGATGCGATCACAGCCCTCCGTGCGCTCAGAAATCGGTTTTCAAATTCAGTGTTCATAACGGCACCCATTTCATTCGGATGCTGTTATTCTAAAACATTTTCGCCCTTGCGTCAAATATATTTACGAAGCTCAGCCAGCGCCTTCTTTTCGATGCGGCTCACCTGCACCTGCGACACACCGACGATCTGCGCCACCTTTTCCTGTGTCAGTGCGTGGAAATAGCGCAGGATGATGACGGTCTGCTCCCGGCTTTGCAGCCTTGCAATAGCGTCGCGCAGCGCAACGCGCTCCAGAATGCCGTCCTCGATCCCGGACGTGCAGAGCACGTTTTCGAGCGTGAAGCCCTCCTCGCCGGTCTCCTTCTGGATGGATTCGGCGCTGGCGGTCGCCGTCTCCGCCGACGCGATCTCCTCAACGGTCAAATCAAGCTCCGCCGCAAGCTCCGAGAGCGTCGGCTCCCGTCCGAGCGTTCCGGTCAGCCTCTGGCGCGTGAGCTTGATGGCGGCGGCGCGTTCCTTGAGGCTCCGGCTGACCTTGACGGAGCCGTCATCGCGGAGAAAGCGCCGGATCTCGCCTGCGATCTTCGGGACGGCATACGTCGAAAACTGCGTCCCGTACTGCACGTCAAAGCCCGCGATGGCCTTGAGAAAGCCTACGCAGCCGAGCTGGTACAGATCGTCCGGATCGACGCCGCGCCCGAAATAGCGCCGCGCGATCGACCAGATCAGGCCGGAATTCTCCACGACCAGCTGCTCCCCCGCCTGCCGGTCGCCGCTCTGGGCGCGGAGGATCAGTTCTTCCTGCGTCACGGTCACGCCGGACTCCCCCGCCGGACGATCTTCCGCTTCATATGTACGGTCGTTCCCTTTCCGGGCGCGGAGGAGACGCGCAGCTCCGTCATGAAGCTCTCCATGATCGTAAAGCCCATACCGCTGCGCTCCTCACCGCCGGTCGTGAACATCGGCTTGCGGGCAGCCTCCACATCCGCAATGCCGCAGCCCCGGTCCTTGACCTGTATGTCCAGCGTATCGCCGGACAGGATGCGGCAGCGGAGATAGACTGTCCCGATGGTGTCCTTATAGGCGTGGACAATGCAGTTTGTGACCGCCTCGGAGACGGCAGTCTTGATGTCGTTCATTTCGTCGAGCGTCGGGTCTAGCTGCGCGGCAAAGCACGCGACGCTGGCCCGCGCGAAGCTCTCGTTTGCGGAACGGCTCGGAAATTCGAGCTTCATATAATTCTCACACTTCATTGACTAGGCTCCTCTCTTCAATTTGCACGATTTTGTCGATCCCGGAGGCCAGCAGCACCTTCATCGGCTGCGCCGGAACGTCCCGGAGCAGCACCTTTCCTCCGATCTCCCGCATATGCCGGATGGCGGAAATAACGATGGCGATACCGCTGGAATCCATAAAGCCGACCTCCCGGAAATCCAGCACGCAGACGACCGGCAGATAGAGGTCGATCTTGTTTCCGACCACGCGCATCGTGTCCTTCGCGCTGTGGTGGTCGATCTCGCCCTTGAGCGCGATGGTCAGACGCTTGTCCTGTAAAAAGCTCGTCAGATTCAAAGGAAATCCTCCCTATATCAAAAAATGGACACGCACGGAAGCTCCATGCGTGTCCATTATAGAATTTATTCCCGGCTTTTCCCGTCGAAACGCGGGCGGCGTCTTACTTTTTCAGACGCGCTTCGCTTTCCTCCAGCTGATGCAGGAGCGCGCGGTTCTTTTCAAGCTTTTCGCGCTGATCGGCGACGACCTTTTCCGGCGCGCGGGAGACGAACTGCTCATTGTTGAGCTTGCCCTCGAACATGGCGATCTGCCGCAGGCAGTTTTCCTTTTCCTTTGCGATGCGGGCCAGCTCCTTTTCCACGTCGATGAGCTGTGACAGCGGGATATAGAGCTTCGCGTCCGCCGTGACCACGCAGAGCATATCCTCGTGACCCTCCGGGTCGCCGTCGCAGATGACGACCTGATCGGCATAGGCCAGACGCTTGATAAAGCCCTCGCCCTGACGGAAGGTATCGGCGTGCGAAGAAACGACGTAGAGCGCGGCCTTCTTCGACGGCGGGACGTTCATCTCCGCACGGCGTGCGCGGATGGCCGAAATGGCGTTCTTGACCGATTCCATGACGGCGGCCTCCGCCTTGAAGCTCAGCTCCTCGCGGTAGACGGGCCACTCGGCCTTGATGAGGAATTCGCCCTCGTGCGGGATGGCCTGCCAGATCTCCTCGGTGATGAACGGCATGAACGGATGCAGCAGCCGCAGGAACTGATCGAGCACATAGACCAGCACCTTTTGGGCGTTGCGCTTGCTCTTTTCGTCCTCGGCGTACAGGCGGGCCTTGGTCAGCTCGATATACCAGTCGCAGTAGGTGTCCCAGATGAAGTCATAGACCTTCGCGGAGGCCACGCCCAGCTCGTAGGCGTCCATGTTCTCCGTGACCTCTTTGATGAGCGTATTGAGCTTCGAGAGCACCCACTTGTCCTCGATCTCCAGCTCGTCCATGGGCGGAAGGCCGGTCTCGTCGATGGTCAGATTCATGAGCACATAGCGGCTTGCGTTCCAGATCTTGTTGGCGAAATTACGCATGGCCTCGCACTTTTCGGTGTAGAAGCGCATGTCGTTTCCGGGCGAATTTCCGGTAATGAGGTTGAAGCGCAGGGCGTCCGCGCCGTAGCTGTCGATCATTTCCAGCGGGTCGATGCCGTTGCCGAGCGACTTGGACATCTTGCGTCCCTTGTCGTCGCGGACAAGGCCGTGGATAAAGACGGTCTTGAACGGCTCCTTCTTCATCTGCTCCATGCCGGAGAAGATCATACGCGCGACCCAGAAGAAGATGATGTCATAGCCCGTGACCATATCGGTCGTGGGATACCAGTATTGCAGATCCTTCGAATCCAGATCCGGCCAGCCGAGCGTCGAAAACGGCCAGAGCGCCGACGAGAACCAGGTATCGAGCACGTCCTCCTCGCGGGTCAGCTTCGTGCAGCCGCACTTTTTGCACTTCGTCGGGTCCTCACGCGAGACGTTGATGTGGCCGCACTCGTCGCAGTACCACGCCGGGATCTGGTGGCCCCACCAGAGCTGACGGGAGATGCACCAGTCGTGGACGTTTTCCATCCAGTTGTTGTAGATCTTGGTGAAGCGGTCGGGAACGAAGCGGATGCGGCCATCCTTCACGACCTCGAGCGCTTCCTTCGCCAGCGGCGCCATTTTGACGAACCACTGCGCGGAGATGAGCGGCTCCACGTCGTTGTGGCAGCGGTAGCAGGTGCCGACGTTGTGGGAATACGGCTCGACCTTCACAAGGTAGCCCTCGGCCTCGAGATCCGCAACGATCGCCTTCCGGCAGGCGTAGCGGTCCATGCCCTGATACTTGCCGCCGTTTTCGTTGACGGTGCCGTCGTCGTTGAGGACGCGGATGATCTCCAGATTGTGCCGCAGGCCGACTTCAAAGTCGTTGGGGTCATGCGCCGGGGTCATTTTGACCGCGCCGGTGCCGAAGCCGATCTCGCAGTATTCATCGCCCACGATGGGAATCTCCCGATTCATAATGGGCAGGATGCAGGTCTTGCCGATCAGGTGCTTGAACTTTTCATCCTCGGGGTTGACAGCCACACCGGTATCACCCATCATGGTTTCCGGACGGGTCGTGGCGACGACGATATCGCCGCTGCCGTCGGCCAGCGGGTAGCGGATATACCAGAGATGGCCGGGCTTGTCGATGTACTCGACCTCCGCGTCGGACAGGGCGGTCATGCAGTGCGGACACCAGTTGATGATGCGGCTGCCCTTATAGATGAGTCCCTTGTCGTAAAGCTCGCAGAACGTTTCGCGGACGGCCTTGGAGCAGCCCTCGTCCATCGTGAAGCGCGCACGCGACCAGTCGCAGCTGACACCCATCTTCTTCTGCTGCTCCACGATGCGGTTTCCGTACTTCTCCTTCCACGCCCAGACGCGCTCAAGGAACTTCTCGCGGCCAAGATCGTAGCGGGTCAGATTTTCTTTGGTGCGCAGCTCCTCCTCGACCTTGATCTGCGTGGCGATGCCCGCGTGATCGATGCCGGGGACCCAGAGGGCACTGTAGCCCTGCATCCGCTTGTAGCGGGTCAGGATATCCTGGAGGGTGGAGTCCATCGCATGGCCCATATGGAGCTGTCCGGTGACGTTGGGGGGCGGCATGACGATGGAATACGGCTTTTTGTCGGGGTCGGGGTCTGCGTGGAAGCAGTCGTTCTCCATCCACATCTGATAGATGGAGTCCTCGACGAGCTTTGGATCATACTGCTTGGGTAATTCTCTTCTCATAATGCTTCTCCTGTTGTTTCTGTCTCAGACGCGGCGCCGGACGGCGCTTCGTCTGCGTTTTCTTCTGTTATTTCCTCTGTCCATGCGATCCGCTCCGTCGAGCAGCCGGAGGCTGCGGCAATGTCTGACAGGAACGCCTCCGGCGATCCCTCCGTCAGATCGCGCTTTTGAAGCACGACGCCCGCCTGCCCGTAGGTCACGAACCACATATGCTCCGTCTCCACGACCGAATGAAGCTCGGGATACGGAACATCCACATTTGTACTCTTCGTCGCAATGGTCATTTTCTCGTCGTCAAAGCGGACGTTGAGGCCATTTACGAAATTGTTCTGCCGCAGCGCGGCCAGAAGCCGCTGTGCCTTCTGGAGCGATCTCGGACTTGCGTGCGCTTCACCGGCAGATGCGCCGGAGCGCATCACCATCAGTCCGACGCCGAGCAGCAGAAAACCAAGGATTTGGAGCAGCTTCGAGCGCTGCACCATACTGGTAACATAGAGCAGCAGCGCGCCGCCCAGCACCATCACCGTGATCCCCGCGATCTTGCGCCATTTGCGGCTCACGGCGGAGGCCTCCTTCACGGCCTTCGGCGGCGTTGGCTTTGCGCCGCGCTTGCGCATGGAAAGCGCGGAACGCGCGTCGAGCGCCAGCGCAATTTCCTTTTCCAGCGCGGGCGCTTTGTAGCTGCTGACGGAAAAGCTGTAATTCATCTGCGATCTCCTTCCGTTTTTGGGGGATACACGGCCCCAAAGGGCCGTGCAGCATGAATCTGATTATCTGCGCGGTATAAAAAACGCCCTGAGCAACTGCTCAGGGCGATTCTAAACCGCGGTACCACCTGAATTTCCGCTGCTGCGGACACTCTGCCTCTGTAACGGGAGGAACCGGCAGGACCTACTGGGCATACGCCGTTCAGTCCGCGGCTCGGAGGCGACATTCTCCGCATACGGACGAAGGCTTGCACCGACCGCCTTCTCTCTTTGCTCCCTCTGCGGATACTCTTCCTCGTCACTGCCTTTGGAAGTATTTCAAATGCAGGATCATCGTACCGGAAATTCCGAAAAAAGTCAAGCCCGGATCAGATGTCCTCAATGATGGGCGACGGCTTCGCCGCCTGCGGGTTGACCAGCGCACGGAACTTGCTGCGCGATTCGCGGATCTCACCGAGCGACTGCGCGATGGCATCCTCGGTGCGCTTCATGGCGTCATCCACATAGTCGTTGGTGACCTGACGCAGCTCCTTGATCTTGGCCTGCGCGGCCTTGATCATTTCAGCCGACTGCTGCTCAGCCTGACGGACGATCTCCTCGCGGGAGATCATCTGCTTGGCGCGCTGCTCCGCCTGCTTGAGGATATTCTCCGCCTCGCGCTTGGCGTTGGTAATGACCTCCGTGCGGGACTCGACAATGGTCTTGGCCTGCTTGATCTCGCCGGGAAGCTGGTTGCTGATCTCGTCGAGAAGGTCAAGCGCCTTGTCGCGCTCAATGACGCACTTTTCCGCGCCCAGCGGCAGGCTCCATGCGTCCTGGATCATTTCGTACAATGAGGTGATGATCTCTTCAACTCCGTTTGCGTTTGCCATAATGCTTCCTCCTTAGTTTTGCTCCGCCATGCGAGCCAGAAAATCCGGAATGATCTCCGGGGGTAAAAAGCGATCCAATTCCCCGTTTTGAAGCTCATAGCGCCCAAGCTCCTTGACGATGCTGGAGCTGAGGAACATGAACTGATGCTCCGATGTCAAAAACATCGTGTCCAGCTCGGGGTTGAGCTGGTGATTGATCAGCGCCATCTGGAACTCGTGCTCGAAATCCGATACGGCGCGGAGGCCCTTGACGACCACGCCGCACTGCTTGCGCCGCGCATAGTCGGCCAGCAGCTCGTCGGAGTGCTCGATCTCCACGTTCGGGATATCCTGCGTCACACGCCGCAGCAGCTCGACGCGCTCCTCCGGCGAAAACATCGGATGCTTGGCGCCGTTGACCATCACGCAGACGGTCAGCCGGTCGAAGATCCCGGCGGCGCGGCGAATGATGTTGAGGTGTCCGTTCGTGACGGGGTCAAAGCTGCCGGGATAGATCGCAGATTTCATAGGGACTGCTCCAGATCGTTGTTTTTGCGGTAAAGAGAGACGGCGACGCGCCCGTAGCGGTACTCACGGCTGACATGCAGGCAGCCGATCTGCGCCGGAAGCGTCTTTTCCGCCGGCCTTTCACAAATCAGTATACCACATTCCGAAAGAATGTCAATTTCCGATATGGATTTCAGCGCATTTTCAAGAAAAATCTCCGCGTAGGGCGGGTCGAGGAAGATGAGATCGAACGTTTCCCGGCAATGGGACAGATAGCTCAGGTAATCTGAGCGCAGGACCTGCGCGTTTGGCGTCAGGCGCGTCTTTTCGAGATTCGACCTGACGACGGCGCAGGCGTCCTGCCGCATGTCCACAAAGACCGCGCTTTTCGCGCCGCGGCTGAGCGCCTCAATGCCCATCTGGCCGGAGCCAGCGAACAGATCGAGCACGCGCCGCCCCTCCACCTCGAACTGGATGGCGGAAAAAATGCCTTCCTTGACCTGATCGAGCGTCGGGCGCGTATCCATGCCCTTCGGGGCCTGCAAACGCACGCCGCGTGCGCTTCCCGTAATGACTCTCATGCTTCTTCCGTATCCTTTCCGCCGTGGAAATACGCATAGACCGCCTCCGCCTGCTTCTCGGAGAGTACCTCGCAAAGCTGCTGCTGGGTCGCGTTTTTCACAGCCGTAACTGATTTGAATTTTTTCAGAAGGAGCTGACGGCGCTTTTCGCCGATGCCCGGTATTTTTTCCAGCTCCGATTCCCGCATCCGCTTGCTGCGCAGCAGGCGGTGATAAGTGATGGCGAAGCGGTGGACCTCCTCCTGTATACCGCCGATGAACGCAAACACAGCGGGAACGGCGGAAATTGCGATCTCCTGCCCATCCGGCGTGACCAGCGCGCGCGTCCGGTGGCGGTCGTCCTTGACCATGCCGAACACCGGAATCTCGATCGACAGCTCCCGCAGCACGTTCAGCGCCACATTCGCGTGCTCCACGCCGCCGTCGATCAGCAGCGCGTCCGGACGGTCGGAAAACCCGGCGTCGCCCGCCAGAAAATGTGCGAACCGACGCTCCAGCACCTGCTTCATCGACGCATAATCGTCCTGATCGCGCAGGCCCTCGACCTTGAAGTGCTTGTAGTCCTTCTTGCACGGCCGCCCGTCCACATAGACGACCATCGAGGCCACGATATCCGTGCCTGCCGTGTTGGAGATGTCATACGCCTCCAGCCGCTGCGGCTGCGGAAGCCCCAGCATTCCCTGCATCAGCGTCAGGACGCCCGCCGCGCGTTCGGCCTTGGTCGTGACGCGCTCCGCCTCCTCGCGGGCATTTTTCTGCGCCAGCTCCACGAGCCGCACGCCGTCGCCGCGAACCGGCTTGCGGATATGCACCTTCTTTTTCAGTTCCTGATACAGGAGCTGTTCGAAAAGCGCCGCGTCGTCCATCTCGACCGGAAGGAGAATTTCCTTCGGAGCCGCGCCTCTCGCCAGATAATACTGCTTGACGAGGGTCGAGACGGCCTCCTGCGCGTCGTCCGACGGCGCAAGAATTTCATAGTCCTTGTCGAGCAGATTGCCGTTTACATAGTGCAGCACCGCGAAGCAGCCCTTTGCCTCGCTCTGATAGTAGCCAATCACGTCGGTGCTTGCCATGGAGCCTGCCGTAACGAGCTGACGCTGACCGAGCGATTCGACCGCAAGCAGGCGGTCGCGCAGAGCGGCGGCGCGTTCAAAATCGAGCGCTTCAGCGGCAGACTCCATCTGGGTGCGCAGTTCCTGCGCCGTTTCCTTGTATTTTCCCTCGAGCATCTGCACAGCCTGCCGGATGCGTGCGCGATATTCCTCCGGACTGCGCGAGAGCTGGCACCATGCGTCGCAGTTGTTCATGTGGTAGTTGAGGCAGGGCCGATCCTTCCCGAGGTCGCGCGGAAACTTCTTCCCGCAGCCCGGAAGCTTGAGCGTCAGCCGGAGCGTGTCGATCACATGCTGCGAAACGTAGCGCCCGCCGTAGGGGCCGAAATACTCCGCGCCGTCGTCCTGCACGCGCGTGGCCAGCTCGATCACCGGGTATTCCTCATGCAGATTGACGCGCAGATAGGGATAGCCCTTGTCGTCCTTCAAAAGGATATTATATTTCGGCATGTACCGCTTGATAAGCGAGCATTCCAGCACAAGCGCCTCAAACTCCGTCCGCGCAACGATCACGTCGAAGTGATCGATCTGCGAGACCATCCGCCGGGTTTTCGGCGTATGGGCGGAGGAGTCCTGAAAATACTGGCTCACGCGGTTTTTGAGCTTTTTTGCCTTGCCGACATAAATGACCGTGTTGGTCTTGTCCTGCATGATGTAGACGCCGGGCTCATACGGCAGGCTCAGCGCCTTTTCCTTTAATTCTTCAAACGTCATAATTCCGAAAAAACCGCCTCAAAAACCCAAGGCTTTTGAGGCGGTCACGATCCACTCAGGGCTTTGCCGCACGATCCGGCAGCCGCTCCGCAGCACAGCCTCAGCCGGTCAAGAGTCGAAAGGCGAAACGCAATTCTGAGTTTCGAGTCTTTCCGACCGTCGAACCGGCAAAAGAGTGAGCGAAGCGCACCGGCGCGAGCATACGGCGATGCCTTAGAAAATTTCCTTAACCAGCATTTCTGTCAGTGCCTTGACGGCCTCTTCCTCATCCGGGCCTTCGGCAAGGATGCTCACGCGGGTGCCCTTCGTGATTCCCATGGACAGGACGCCGAGCAGGCTCTTTGCGTTGATTTTCCGATCCTCCACCTCAATCCAGATGCTGGACTTGAATTCATTGGCCTTTTGAATGAAGTAGGTGGCCTGACGGTTATAGAGGCCGGACTCGCATTTGACAATGGATTGCTGCATGTACATAGACGACACTCCTTACATATCGTGCTTGTGAAGATCCGTTTCCATTCAGGCGCGTGCCTGAAAAGGGGTCAGCTTGGCTTTATTTTATCAAAAATCAGGAAAAAGTCAATATTTATTCACGCCTTATTTGAATTCCGCGATGGTCACGCCGTTTTCACCCTCGCCGTAGACGCCCAATCGGAAGCTTTTTACATATTTCGACCGGCGCAGCTCGTCCTGCACCGCGCTTCTGAGCACGCCCGTTCCCTTACCGTGGATAATGCGCACGGTCGGGAGATTGGCAAGGAACGCGCTGTCGAGGAAGTTATCCAGCACCGGCAGCGCCTCGTCCACGGCCATGCCGCGAAGATCCAGCTCCGGCGAAACCGCGGCTTTCAGCTCGCGTACCTTTCCCTCGATGACCTTTTTCGCATTGCCCTTCGGCTGGTTTTCGAGCAGATAGATTTCATTTGCCTTGGCGTTCACCTTCATGATGCCCGCCTGGAGCTGATACGTTCCGTCCTTCCCGATGGAAAGCACCGTCGCCTTCGAGCCGTATTTCAGAAGCTCGACTGTATCGCCCACGCGAATTTCGCGGCTGGCCTTCGGCCGTTCCTTCTTTTCCTCGCCGCCGGAGAGCTTTGCCTCCGCCTCGTTGAGCGTCCGGCGCAGCGCGGCCTGCCGCTCGTTGGAATTCTGCACGTCGGCGCTGTCCTGCATCTGCTTGCGCAGCTGCTTCAGCTCGTCATAGACCTGATTGGCCGTCCGGCGCGCGTCGTCGATGATATACTGCGCTTCCTTCTTGGCCTGCTGTGCGGCCTTCTCGCGCTGGAGCTTGATCTCGTTGTAATACTGCTCGGACTGCTTTTTCTGCTTCTCGGTTTCCAGACGGAGCTGCTCGGCCTCTGCTCTGGCGCGCTCCATCTCCTGACGCTGCTGCTCGAGCTGATTGAGCACGTCCTCAAAATTCGTGTCATTCTCGTTGACCATGCTCTTCGCCTTGTCGATGATATGCTCCGGCAGGCCGAGCCTGCGGGAAATGGCGAACGCATTGGATTTTCCGGGAATGCCGATCAGGAGCCGGTAGGTCGGCTTGAGCGTCTCCACGTCAAACTCGCAGGAGGCGTTGATCACGCCGTCGGTACGCATGGCGTAAATTTTCAGCTCCGCGTAATGCGTCGTCGCGGCGACCTTTGCGCCGCACTGGCGGCAGAATTCGATCAGCGCGACGGCCAGCGCCGCGCCCTCCGCCGGGTCGGTACCTGCGCCAAGCTCGTCCAGCAGCACCAGCGACTCGCTGTCGCAGACGTTCACGATCTCGACGATATTCTTCATATGCGCCGAGAAGGTGGACAGCGACTGCTCGATCGACTGCTCGTCGCCGATATCGGCCAGAACCAGCGGAAAAACGGAGACATAGCTTCCGTCGTCGGCTGGAATGTGCATACCGCACTCCGCCATCAGCGTCAGAAGGCCGATGGTCTTGAGCGTAACGGTCTTGCCGCCTGTGTTCGGGCCAGTGATGATGAGGGTGTCAAAATCCGTGCCGAGGCGCACCGAGATCGGCACGACCGCCTGCCTGTCGATCAGCGGATGGCGGGCGCGTTTGAGTTCGAGCCTTCCGTCCGTTCGAATTTCCGGCTCCATCGCGTTCATCGCAAAGGAGAGCTTTGCCCTTGCAAAGATGCAGTCGAGCGTCACGAGCACACGGTAGTTTTCCTCGATATGCGTCCGGTAATTCGCGCATTCGGAGGAAAGCTCCGCAAGGATGCGCTCGATCTCCTTCCGCTCGGCCACAAACAGCTCCCGAAGCGCGTTGTTCGCATTGACGGCCTGCATCGGCTCGATGAAAAACGTGCTGCCGGAGGCGGAAACGTCATGCACAAGGCCCGGCAGATCGTTCTTGCACTCGCTCTTGACCGGCACGACAAAGCGGTCGGAGCGGATGGTGATGATCGGCTCACGCAGAATCTTTGCGTAGGACGGCGAGGAGATGATCTTTTGCAGCGATTCGCGGATCTTTGCGCTCTGCTGGCGGATCTTCCGGCGGATGGAGGCCAGCTCATCGCTGGCGGCGTCCGCGATCTCGTCCTTCGCGGGAATGCAGGTATAGATCTTCTCTTCCAGATACTTATTGGCCATCAGCTGGAAAAACCACGGATCGAGCACAGTCGGGACGCTGTCGCCGTCCGCATAATTCTTGACCATCCGGGCAGACTTGAGACAGCCCGCGATCTGGAGCAGCTCCTCCGTGCTGAGGACGCCGCCGCGGTCGGCGCGGGCCAGCGACGCGCTCATGTCGCGGATGCCGCCGAGGCTCGGCGAACCTTTGAGCGTAATGAGCTTGCAGGCATCGCTTGTTTCCTTCTGGAGCGCGCGGATATCGTCCGCGTCCGTGAGCGGCGTCATGGCGCGGCATTTTTCCTTTGCCGCATCGCTTCCGGCGTGTTCCGCCAAAAGGTCCAAAACCTTGTCAAGCTCCAGCTTTTTCAGAGATTTTTCGTATAATTCGTTCATAATTCTCAACTCATTAACAGGGATTTGTAAAAATCGAGCGTGTAAAAGCCGCGCTCCAGCTGGGTTTGCAGATACGTTTCCGTGAGGTCGCACAGCTCCTTCACCGCGCGGCCCTCGAGCCGGAACGCAAAGAGGCGCTTCGCATCGCAGGAGACCAGATACCGCATCGCGGCAAGCGAACCGGGACTGACCGGCAGGCGAAGGCCCTCGCCTGCGCTGCATGACGCACAGCAGAGGATGCCGCCGCGCACGTCAAAGCGGTCCGGCTCCGGATCTCCGCAGACGGCGCAGCCGGAAAGCTCCGGCGTATAGCCGCCGAGGCAGGCCGCGCGCAGCTCAAACGCCGCCTTGACCAGCTCCGGCGTGCAGAGCCGTCTGCACAGCGCGTAAAGCGCGTTGAGCGTCAGCGAGAGCAGCTCCGGATTCGGCATATCCTCCTGCGAAAGAACCTCCGCGACCTGCGCGAAGTAGGACGCAAGCGACAGAAGCTCGATATCCGTCCGAAGCTCCGGGAACATCTGGATGGCGTTCGCCTCGTCGATCGTGTGGAAGCCGCGGTTTTCAAAGACCGTGAATTCGGAATACGCCAGCAGCTGGCAGGCGCCCTTGAGCCGGCTCGACCGGCTGCGGACGCCGCGTGCCTTGAGCGTCATCAGTCCGTGTTCCTTCGTCAGGACGGTCAGGATCTGATCGTTGTCCTTGTAATTTACCTGCCGGACCACCAGCCCGTCCGTTTTCAGAAACATATGTAAACTCCCGCCTCAGGCGGAGACAGGCTCCGCCGTTTTTACCGCGTGCCGATAAAGCAAATACGCCTCCGGTGCGCCGGTCTCCAGAAAAAGCGTCCAGTAAAATGCTGCGTCCATCTGCGTCCCTCCATGCGGTTAGAATGGACGCCGGGCGCGGCGGCTATACAGGAAGTTCCTTCCCTACGCCGGGCGTGCGCGGCACGTCCCGGCAAAAAGCGTCGGAAATTCCACACCCTAGGGGAAAATACCGGGAAATCTGACGCAGGAATACCGGCCGCAGGGAGACTTTCCCATGCGCAGAAAAAGGGCGCTGCCCGAAAACAGCGCCCCGATGCACAGCTTACTTTTCCACGACCTCGAGAATCTCCATCGGGCAGGCCTTGGCGCAGATGCCGCAGGCGATGCACTTGGAGGCCGGCAGCTCCGGCTCCTGAACCAGCACGCCGAACGGGCAAGCTTCCTTGCACTTGCCGCACTGGACGCAGAGCTTCTTATTGATCATGTAGACGCCCTTTGCGTTCTGGGTGATCGCGCCGTGCTCACACGCCTGCGCGCACTTGCCGCACTGGACGCAGACCATGGGCTTCGGCTGACCGTTGCGCTCAATGATCTGGATGCAGGACTTGTCCTGATGGAACTCCTTATAGAACGCGGTGGAGCATGCACGAACGCACTCGAGGCACGCCATGCACTGGGAACCCTTCTTGACCGACAGCTTTTTCATGGGATGGACTCCTTTGTTTCTGTTAGTGTTTTATTGTTTTTTTCATTATACAAAGTTAGGGCGCAATAATCAACCGCCTTTTCGGATTTTCTCCGTCCGGCGGCTTTCTTTTTTCCTTTCCTCCCATTTCCAGACGCTTTTCGAATAAGCCCGCGCACGGCGCGGATACTATATCATGCAAAGCGATTATTTGAAGCAGGAGGTATTTTCAATGAAACGCATCGCAATTCTTGCCCTTTCCGTTCTGCTGCTTACGGCGCTTCTGTGCGCGTGCAGCGCGACCGGCACGATGGATCCCTATTATGGTGGCTACAGCAACGTATCCACGACGCGCAACGGCCGTGTCAACGGCACGAACGACGGCTACTACCGCGGTCAGTACGGCTACAACGGCATGTACGGCCAGACGGGCTATGCAAACGGCTACGGCCGGACCGGCTACGCAAATGGTTACGCACAGGGCGGCTACGCGGGCAGCTCCTATCCGAACGGCTACAGCCAGAACGGATATACGAACGGCAGCGCAGCAAGCGGATACACCGGCAGTGCAAACAGCACGACCGGCATGAGCACGACGACCACAACAGGCCGTGCGGCTACCGTCCGATAATTCTCAAGGCGGCAGGGTGATTCCCCTGCCGCCGCTTTTTGCAGCCAGGCGCAGTTATCTCTGCGGGACGGAGATATCCATTTTCAGCACAGCAGAGCAGTCCGTCTCGCGCTGTGAAAGAAAGCCCTGCCGCTCGAAGAAATGCAGCGCACGGCGCATTTCGTCCGGCACGGCGGCCGCAAGCGTTCCGCAGTCCATTTTCCGCGCAAGGCTGACCGCCTGTCCGAGCAGCTGCGCACCAAGCGCACGCCCGCGATGGCTTTCCTCCAGGAAAATATCCTCGATGCGAAGCTCGCCCTTTTCGCAGTCTCTTCCGCACACGCGGATATGTCCGACGCGCCGGTCGCGCAGGACGGCGTAGGAGGTCTCCCCTTCCGTCTCGAACCACATGTTGAAGTCTCGGCGGTCGCCGCCCGTGCGCCACCATTTCTGCCGCGCGAAGGTGGATATCTCGTCGCTCAGATGCGAGCTGTCGTTGAGGTATTCGATTTGAAACGCGCCGTTTTCGTAGCCGAGCAGCGAGACCGCCGTGTTGTCGCAGTAGGGCGGCCATTCGTTTCCGCCCAGCAGATACTGCACACCGCGCAGGACGCAGCCGTGCGTGAATACGGCGATCGTTTTTCCGTCGTTTTCCTCCGCAGCCTCCCGCAGCGCCGTCAGAAAGCGCTGCGTATATTCCGGGAAGGTCTCGCTGTTCTTCACGGACCAGAGCTGCGGCTCCTTGTTGAACTGCGTCATACGCTCCGGCTCGAAGCGCTCAAGCCATCCGAACGGGATGTCCTCCCAGCGGCCTAAATTCACTTCGCGGAAGCGGCGGTCGCGGCGCAGCTCCAGTCCCTTCGGCAAGTAAACGGAGCGTGCCGTCACGCAGGTGCGGTTCAGGTCGCTGGCATAGCAGGCATCGATGGGAATGTCCTGAAAGCGTGCCCGGAGCGCATCGACCTGCCGCAGGCCGTTGGGCGTGATGCGGGAATCATATTGTCCGTGGATGCGGCGGTAGACGTTTCCCTCCGCCTCCGCATGCCGTACCAGATAGATTTTTGTCATATCAGATCACCGTAATGTAGGTCAAGATCTGCTCGCGCATCTTCTGCGCGGCATTCCGGGCGGCCTGTGCATATTCGTGCTCGTCCGTTTCCTTTTTCAGATAGGCGTACAGAATGCTGCGTCCGGCCATGACAACCGCGCCGTGGCCCATGCGGTCAAAGGCGTACTGCACATCCTTCGCACCTGCGCCCTGTGCACCGAAGCCGGGGACCAGCAGGAACAGCCGGTCATAGCGTCTGCGGATGCTTTGCAGCACAGGCACGTTGTTCGCGCCGACAACAAGGCCAATCTCCGAATAGCCGTTGGTTCCAAAAAGATCCGTGCTCCAGCGCATGGCGAGGTCTGCCATGACCTGATAGACAACGCGGTCGCCGGAAAGCAGATCCTGCACCTCGCGAGCGGACTTGTTGGAGCTGTGCGCCAGCAGGAAAACGTTCCGGCCCTCCGCGCAGAAGCGCGTAAACGGCTTCACGGCGTCGCTGCCGAGATAGCTGCTGAGCAGAACGCCGTCGCAGACATACGGCCTGTAGCCATAATCGCCGACCTGGATCAGCCCGAAGCAGGACTGCGCCAGAAGCTCTGCATTCGGAGCGATGTCGCAGCGCATCGCGTCGAGCAGGACGTAGTAGCCCTTCTGCGTGGCATAATTAAGCACCTGCTGCATCGCGGTGGTGCCGTCGGCGCCCAGCGCCGTGAAGCAGGCCGTCTCTACGCTGACCGCCGGGACGATATCCGCAAGCGCATCCAGGATCCCACAGGAGAACGCCAGGCAGGCCTCCGCCGCCGCGCGCAGCGTATCACCGAATTCCGCGCGGGCATTCTCGCGCAGGTAGGCCGGGATCTGGTCGTAATACGGGCAGATACAGACCATAGTCGGATTTTTCATCTTACGGATCTTGCTCTGCAAAGCGTCAATGGACATAGTCGGCTTCCTCCCTGAAAATTCATTTACCGCTATTTTAACACAAAAAATACCGTTTGAAAAGGCAACTCATCCACACTTTTATCCACATTTTTCGTTTTTTCCCGTGGTTAACATTGCATCGGTTACGCGCCGCGCTTCGCGGAAAAACTATTGCCGGAGGGAGATGAGAGTATGAAGCTGAGTTCTTTTCTGGCGACCATGGGCGCGGGCATCGCGGTCGGCGCGCTGGGCGTGATGATGCTGCCGAAGAACGGCGAGGCCTACAAGTTCACCAAGGACGCCGCCAAGACCATCAAGCAGGAGGCCGAGAACGTCATGGATTCCATGAGCGGGATGCACTGACGGACGGAGCCCGCAGAAGCGGACGCAAACACGTCCGCTTCTGTATGCATTGTATATGCTTAACAAACCAATCAGCTTTTCCCATACATTTTGAATTCTAATCCATGTACCTTCTTTTGAAAGCTAAGTCGGTATTCACTTACAAATTTAAGATCTTCACGCCATCGCTCACACGCATTTGCATAGTTTAGTTGATTCTCATGAAGAGAGATATTTCTGTTGATTCTTTCGATAATCTCATATTTTGGCGCTTTTCCTGTATCGAGGACATAGCTAAGAATCGCTTGTCTATACTCTTTTGACGCCCCCTCCTTTACAGTATAACCGCATCGACTCAAGACAGAATCTGGTTTGAACTCAAACCATGAATCACGAATGGACAAAGAATCCAAACTTTTACACTCTAGCAATAGCCCACCGTAAATTGTTTTGCACTCTTTGAGGGCCTCCAAACTAATGAAATATTTTCCACATCCTTTGCAAAACATTACATTTATACTAACTGACATCTTGTTAACGGTATCAACAATCGCAGTCCTATTTTCAATTGTCCTGATATTATATTTTTTCTCACAATCTTGACAATGGCATTTATTAATATATACGTTTACAATTTTATTTTCTTTCGATAGATTATTCGTTGCACTAATACAGCCTTCATAAGGTAGCAGCTTTTTTGTATCATTTTCTTTTTCGGGTAGTCTTATTGAATCTCCCATCATTTCTTTTGCACTTTTATAGGCTGATGGAAAAATCGTGTATGTACGGTCACAATCATTCAACACTTGGTTTGTGTTTAGTTGTGTTTTGTCCGCAAATACTGCTTTGCAATGATTACATACATGTACCATTGCGTATCTGACACTCTCTTTCACATAAGAATCAAATGTATAATATTTAATGCGAGTAAATGCATCTAAATTACAGTTACAGAAAGGGCACAATTTTTTATAGGTTTCAAGTACTGGTACCTGTTTCAAAGTATATTGAATCGTGAATGTTTTAATGGCATTGCCATCCACTGGTGGCGCTTTTTCTTTTTGCTCCAATATTTCTTGAATGCGTGTTTTCCAGCTTAGAGGCAAATATGCAGTATTGCAAAATAAGCAACAAAATGCATGGTATTTGAATTTCTGTCCATTGATTTTAAAGGTGACGCGTTGAACGTCTATAAGTTCGTGGCCGTCAAATGTACAACAATTAGGGATATTTTCAACAAATTCTATTTTCCCTACAAAATACTCCTTATAATCGCCACTCATGATGCGGTCTCGAATTGCATTAACAGCTTTTTCCTTTTCTCTTTTCTTTTTTGACTTGATTTTCTTCTCCGTTTTTGTCTGTTTATCCTTACTCATATTTCCATTCGATTTAGTTGCTTTTTCTTTTTTCAAAACCTTTTCCGAGATTACGGAAGTTACGTCCTCTTTTGAGGCTTTATTCATTATCTGCTGGCTTGTTTTTTTCGGAATTGCTATAGATTCTTCCGGAGGAAACGCTGTATGTAGTCTGTCATAGAACTGATATATCTGTCCATTAAGCTGAAAAGTATCTGATGCCGAAAAGAACCTACGGTTTATATAATATACTTGACATTTGGGACACCTTCCGATTATCACAGCATATTTCTTCCCCATTATATCCAGTTGTCGTTTTGCTATTTTCAACGGAATACTGTGCTTCTGACATTTGACATCCATCACCATCACTCCATTGATACACTGTATAGTTTAAATGCTTGCTCTTTATCATTCAGGCACCATGATATAACAATTTTTACATACGTCAACTATAAAGAAAAGCAGATGATCGAAATCATCTGCTTTTCTGGTACGCCGGAAGGGACTCGAACCCCCGACCTACTGGTTCGTAGCCAGTCACTCTATCCAACTGAGCTACCGGCGCGTACCGCGCTTCCATCGCGCTCAAGTATATTAGCACAGGCCCTCTCAAAATGCAAGTCCTTTTTTTCATTTCTTTTGAATTTTTTTATTTTCGTCTCACAAGCTTGCGTCCTCGCGGAAACGCGGTATAATGAAAGCATCCTGAAAAGTGAGGACACGACTATGAAACGACTCATGCTGCGCAATATTTTCCGTCTCGTCTCCTGCGACGACAAGGATACAGTCTATGAAAACGTTGATCTCTACGCCGAGGACGGCGTGATCCGTGCCATCGGCCAAAATCTCCCGCGTCAGGCGGAGGAAACGCTCGACGCCTCGCATATGCTCTGCTACCCCGGCCTTATCAACACACATCACCACCTCTACCAGCAGTTTTCCCGCAATCTGCCGCAGGTGCAGAATATGGAGCTGTTCGACTGGCTGAAAACGCTCTATGAGATCTGGAAAAACCTCGACGAGGACGTCATCCGGCTCTCGTCTCTGACCGGCATGGGCGAGCTGATGAAGCACGGCTGCACGACCTGCTTCGATCATCATTACGTATTCCCCGCCGGCTCCGGCGACCTGATCGGTGCGCAGCTGGACGCCGCCGGTCAGCTCGGTATCCGGATGGCCTGCTCGCGCGGCTCGATGGACCTTTCCGTCAAGGACGGCGGACTGCCGCCAGACTCCGTGGTGCAGAGCGTAGACGAGATCATGGCTGACAGCGTCCGCCTGATCGAAAAGTACCACGATCCGTCCTTCGGCTCGATGCACACGCTGGCGCTTGCGCCATGCTCACCATTCTCCGTCTCGCCGGAGCTTCTGCGCCAGAGCGCCATTCTCGCACGGCAGTATCATGTCCGGCTCCATACGCATCTGTGCGAAACGAAGGACGAGGAAAACTACATGCTTGAACGCGAGGGTATGCGCCCGCTGGCGTTCATGGAAAAGCTCGGCTGGGTCGGCCCGGACGTCTGGTACGCGCACGGCATTCATTTCAACGACGAGGAATTGAAGCTGCTTGCCGACACGCACACCGGCGTATGCCACTGCCCCATTTCCAATATGAAGCTCTCCTCCGGCATCGCGCGCATTCCCGAAATGCTGCGCCTCGGCGTGCCGGTCGGCCTCGGCGTGGATGGCTCCGCCTCCAACGACGGCTCAAGCCTCATGGAGGAGCTGCGTACGGCGTTCCTCCTGCACCGGCTCCAGTCCAGCAAAAATGCGCCGTCCGGCTACGATTTCCTGAAAATCGCCACGCGCGGGAGCGCTTCCCTGCTTGGCCGCAGCGACGTCGGCTCTCTGGAAGCCGGAAAGTGCTGCGACTTGTTCCTGATCGACAGCCGCAGGCTCGAGCTGACCGGCGCATGCTTTGACCCGAAATCAGTCCTTGCGACCGTCGGCGTGCGCGGTCCGGTCGATTATACCGTCGTAAACGGAAAGATCACCGTCCGTGACGGACGACTCGTCACCATCGACGAGCCTCTGGCCGCCGAAGCCGCGCGGAAGAAGTGCGCCGCCTATCTCGGCATGTGAGCGCCGCTTCTCCGCAGAAGCTTTGCCCGTCATACGCTTACACAGGGCCGGTGCGCCATAAGGCTGCACCGGCCCAAAATTTTTGGATACGCCAAACGATTTTTGTCAAAATATCAAAAAGCATTCGTATATTTTTGTAAAAAATACCGCTTAAAATTGCAAACAGTATCCGCTATAATATTAGTACAATCTAAGATTGGTAGCTGTAAGGAAGTGTTTCGCACACGGGCTGCAACTATCACTCGGCGCGGCGCTTGAGTGTTTCAAACCGGAAGGTTTGAAACATTTTTCGTTATCCGGCGGGTGGTGCAATCAGTTGGATCAAGATAGGAGGAATTCACGATGTACATTCTCACAAACGGACGGCTCATTACCCGCGATCCCGACGCAAAGGGCTACTACGAAAAGGGTGCCGTGGTCTACGAGGGCAGCAAAATCGTCGAGGTCGGCGAGGAAGCGGCTCTGACGGCGAAGTACCCTCAGGCGGAAAGAATCGACGCCAAGGGCGGCGTCATCATGCCCGCGTTCATCAACGCGCACACGCATATTTATTCCGCGCTGGCGCGCGGCCTTTCCATCGTCGGAAACAACCCCACCAACTTTTTTGAAGTGCTCGACGGCACATGGTGGGCCATCGACCGCCATCTGACGCTCGAAGGCACCCGCGCCAGCGCCGACGCGCTCTACATCGACTGCATCAAACAGGGCGTCACGACCATCTTCGACCATCACGCATCCTACTGCCAGATCCCCGGCTCGCTGTTCCAGATCGGCGAGAGCGCCAAGAAATTCGGCATCCGCTCATGCCTCTGCTACGAGGTCTCCGACCGCGACGGCGAGGAAAAGTGTCTCGAGGCCATTCAGGAAAATGCCGACTGGATCACCTACTGTCAGGAACACAAGGACCCGATGCTGGCCGCCATGTTCGGCGGACACGCCCTGTTCACCATCTCCGACAAGACCTTTGACCGCATGGTCGCCGCCAACAACGGCCGCACCGGCTATCATATTCACGTCTCTGAGGGCATGAACGACGTCTACGACAGCCTCCAGAACTATGGCCGCCGTCCCGTCCAGCGCCTTCAGGATCACGGCATTCTCGGCGAAAAGACCATCCTCGGCCACTGCATCCATGTGAACACCGCCGAAATGGAGATCATCAAGGAGACCGGCACGATGGTCGTCAACAACCCGGAATCCAACATGGGCAACGCCATCGGCATCTGCCCGGTGCTCCAGCTTTACAAGCGCGGTATTCTGCTCGGCATGGGTACCGACGCCTACACCAACGACATGCTTGAATCACTCAAGGTCGCGCTCTGCTCCCAGCGCAGCCAGAACTGCCTGCCGAACGTCGGCTGGTGCGAGGTCACGGACATGCTTTTCAAGAACAACGCAAAGATCGGCGCGAAGTACTTCCCCGATCAGCTCGGCGTCCTCAAGGCCGGGGCGGCGGCGGACATCATCGTCATGGACTACAAGCCGTTCACGCCGTTCTCGGATGAGAACATCGACGGCCATATGATCTTCGGCATGACCGGCCGTCAGTGCCAGACCACCATTGCTGCTGGCAAGCTCCTGATGAAGGACCGCGAGCTGGTAGGCATCGATGAAGAAGCCGAGAATGCACACATCCTCGAGGCCTCCAAGAAGCTCTGGGGCAGCCTGAATCACCGCGAATATTAAGGAGGAAGCGTCATGTCTGAAAAAATGTATCCGATCCCCTTCCGTTCCCTTATGAACTGGATCGTTGAAGAATATGCCTCGACCGGCGATATCTTCGGCGTACATAAAGCCTATCACGCATCCGGAAAGACGCTCCCTATCTTCGGTGAGCGCATCGAAACCCCCTTTGGCCCGGCCGCAGGCCCCAACAGCCAGCTGGCGCAGAACATCATCGCCGCCTACTTTGCCGGCGCGCGCTTCTTCGAGGTCAAGACTGTTCAGAAGATGGACGGACATGATCTGGCCGTCTGCGTGCCGCGTCCGTGCATTCTTGCCGACGACGAGGGCTACAATCAGGAATGGTCCACGGAGCTGGAAGTCCCGCAGGCCATGAACGAGTATATCAAGGCATGGTGCGCTCTCAAGGTGCTTTCGAAGGTCTATGGACTCGGCGACCCGGACGGCTTCGTGTTCAATATGTCCGTCGGCTATGACCTGGACGGCATCAAGGGTGAAAAAGTCGATACTTACATCAACGGCATGATGGATGCATCCAACACTGAGCAGTTCCGCGAATGCCTGGACGTCCTGACCGAGCTGTTCCCGGAGGAGAAGGACTGCATCGCGTCCATTTCTCCGCGCGTCAGCCGCAGTGTCACCGTTTCCACGCTCCACGGCTGCCCGCCGCAGGAGATCGAGCGCATCGCGTCCTACCTTCTGACGGAAAAGGGCCTGCACACCTTCGTCAAGTGCAATCCGACCATTCTCGGCTACAAGACCGCCCGCAGCATTCTCGACTCGATGGGCTACGGCTACATCGTCTTTGACGAGCATCATTTCAACGAGGATCTCCAGTGGGCTGACGCCGTTCCGATGTTTGAACGGCTTCAGGCGCTGGCGGCCTCGAAGGGGCTGGAATTCGGCCTCAAGCTGTCGAACACCTTCCCGGTCGATACCACGCGCGGTGAGCTGCCCGGAAACGAGATGTACATGTCCGGCCGCAGCCTGTTCCCGCTGACCATCGAGATGTGCAATCGCATTTCCCGTCAGTTCAAGGGCAAAATGCGCATTTCCTTCGCGGGCGGCGCAGAATTCTTCAACTGCGATAAGCTGTTCGCAGCCGGAATCTGGCCCATCACCGTCGCCACCACCATTCTCAAGCCCGGCGGCTACAACCGCCTTGCGCAGATGGTTGAAAAGGTCGAGCCGCTTCCCTACCGCGCGTTTGCCGGTACGGATACCGCAGCCATCGCGGATATGAGCGCTGCGTCGCACACCGATATCCACCATCTCAAGCCCATCAAGCCCATTCCCGCCCGCAAGAGCACGGAAAGTGTCCCGCTGATCGACTGCTTCATGGCTCCGTGCAAGGGCGGCTGCCCCATCCATCAGGATATCCCTGAGTACATCGAGCTTTGCCGCAAGGGCCTCTACGGCCCGGCGCTGAAGCTCATCACCGAGAAGAACGCCCTGCCGTTTATCACCGGCACCATCTGCGCACACCGCTGCCAGAACCGCTGCTCCCGCAACTTCTATGAAGAGTCCGTCCAGATCCGCGACACCAAGCTGGTCGCAGCGGAAAAGGGCTACGGCGCACTGATGGCCTCCATCCGCCGTCCGGCACGCCTGGAGGGCAAAAAAGCTGCCATCATCGGCGGCGGCCCGACCGGTATTGCGGCGGCCTACTTCCTTGGAAGAGCTGGTGTGGAAACGACGATCTTCGAGCGCGAGGAAAAGCTCGGCGGCGTGCCGCGCTATGTCATTCCCGCGTTCCGCATCTCCGACGAGGCCATCGACAAGGACGTTGCTCTGATGGAGAAGTACGGCGTCGAAGTCAAGTGCGGCGCTCCGGCACCATCCGTCGAGGAGCTGAAAAAGCAGGGCTATACCCATATCCTTCTCGCCACCGGCGCATGGCAGGCCGGGAAACTTGACATTCCCGGCAACGTCAAGGGCGTTATCGGCTGGATGAAGGAAATGAAGCAGCAGGTCAAGCCGTGCCTCGAGGGCCATGTGGTCGTCGTTGGCGCGGGCAACACCGCCATGGACGCAGCGCGCGTCGCCAAGCGCATGGGCGCGGAGTCCTCAACCATCGTCTACCGCCGCACCAAAAAGGAAATGCCCGCCGACGAGCACGAGCTGAAACTCGCCATCGACGAAGGCGTTCAGATGGTCGAGCTGGCAGTCCCCGTCGAGCAGAAGGACGGCAAGCTGCGTCTTGAGAAGATGAAGCTCGGCGAGCCGGACGCTTCCGGACGCCGCGCACCGGTCGGGACCGGCGAATTCTTTGAGATCCCGTGCGATCTGGTGCTCTCTGCCGTCGGTGAAAAGGTCGATGCACAGTTCATGGCCGCAAACGGCATTGAAATGGAGCGCAAAGGCCCCGCCTTCAAGACCAACGTCGAAAACGTCTGGTGCGCGGGCGATGCTCATCGCGGCCCCGCGACCGTCGTTGAGGGCATTGCCGATGCCGCCGCGTTCGCGGAAGCCGTTATCGGCGAGGCGCATACCTACGAGATCCCGGCGGCGGCCTATCCGTCGAAGTCTCAGGCCGTCTCGAAGAAGGGCATTCTGAAAATGGCGAAGGACGCCTGCTGCGAGGGTGCGCGCTGCCTGAGCTGCAATACCGTCTGCGAGAACTGCGTCGATTCCTGCCCGAACCGCGCCAATGTCGCGGTCGTGCTGGCCGACGGCCGGACGCAGATCGTCCACGTCGATAAGATGTGCAACGAGTGCGGCAACTGTACGCACTTCTGCCCCTACGCCTCGGAGCCGTGCCACGACAAGTTCACGCTTTTCCAGACGGCGGAGGACATGGCCGACAGCGCCAATCCGGGCGTTCTGTTCCTCGGCGGCGACGCCGTCCGCGTCCGCCTCGGAGGCGAGGTCAAGGACGTCGATCTGGCGAAGCCGAACGACCTGCCGAAGGAGATCGAGGTGCTGATCCTGCGTATCCGCAGCCATTACAGCTATCTCTTCAACTAAAAAGTGCAGAAAGCCCGACCGGAAATTCCGGCCGGGCTTTTCCTTTCTGCACAGCACTTGCGTATTTTGCATCCCAGCGCCTTTTTCTCCCCATTTTTTCTGTCTTGACAGAAAAAATGGGTCAGCGAAGCAAAGCTGGAATGCCGATTGCAAATCAGCTTCACGCGGGCAGCACCGCATAAAGCAGCAGATCGACCGCGACCGCAGCCAGTACGCACACAATGACAGGCAGCCTTCGCCATGCCAGCAGCCCCGCCGCTGCGCCGCCTGCAAGGCCGATATAGGGCCGCGCCGGGTCGAGGGTCACGACGCCCGGAAACACCAGCGCCGCCATGGCCGTATAGGGTATCAGCTGCAAAAACTTCTCGACCTTCGGCCCGAAATGCAGCTTTTCGAGCAAAACGGCAGGCAGCATCCGGGGAATGTAGGTCACGAGCGTCATTCCGGCGATCAGAAGCAGGATATCAGTCCGCATCGGCATCTTCCTCTTTCGGCAGCTCTACGAAGAAAACGCCCGCGGCGGCTCCGGCCATCGTGGACGCGATCAGCGCCCAGCCGGAATCAAGGAACCGCGACAGAAGCGTATTGACCGCAGCCGTCAGCAGCACCAGAAGCCCCAGCCGCCCGTTTCCACGTACGCTTGGCGCAAGCAGTGAAATGAACATGGCGTACATGGCGACACCCAGCGCCGCCGTCAGCAGCGCAGGCAGAAAATCGGACGCGACCGCGCCGATCACCGTCCCCAGATTCCACGACAGATAGGAGATCAGCGCCATGCCGAGAAAGACAAGCCCTGGCCGCTCCAGCTTTTTCTGCGTCGTATAGATGGCAAAAACCTCATCCGTCACGCCGAAGGCCGCAAGCTCCTTGAACGCGCGCTTTTCCGAGCGCATCCCGTTCATCACGCAGGCTGACATGATAAAGTGCCGCAGATTCAGGATAAACGTCGCAAGCACGATGGCCGCGATGCCCGCGCCCTGCGCGTACATGCCCGCCGCCATCATTTCGCTGGCTCCGGCATAGACAAAGACCGACATCATGCACGTTTCGAGTACGGAAAAGCCCGCCTGCCGCGCGATGAGCGCATACGCGATCCCGACAGGGATATAGCCGAGAATGACGGGAATGCCGAGCCTCGCGCCCGTCCAGAAGACGGAAGCGCCTGATTTTTTCATGCTTCGCCGCATCCAGGAAGCATTTTCTGGCAGAAAGCCACGTCAAGCCAGCGGCCAAGCTTGAAGCCGGACTTATAGAGCCGTCCGACCTCGCGGTAGCCGTGCCTCTCGTGGAAGGCAATGCTCCGCGCATTTTCCTCCGTGATGATGGCGACAATGCTGTGCAGTCTCATTTTCTCGCCTTCACGCTCGATGGCCGTCAGCAGCTGCGAACCAACGCCGCGCCCCATGCAGCTGTGCGCCAGATAGATCGACAGATCGGCGGTATAGCGATAGGCGGAGCGCTCGTTAT
>OMBN01000337.1_pt1 | contig 37537 bp, 37 predicted proteins | sample 1644891 | NCBI WGS metagenome assembly OMBN01 (sample SAMEA103958144, study PRJEB25191) | human gut metagenome | reverse complement strand
ACCGGCAAGCCCATCAAGTTCGTGGGTACCGGCGAAAAGCTGGACATGATCGAGCTGTTCCACCCGGACCGCATGGCCTCCCGCATTCTGGGCATGGGCGACATGCTCACCTTCATCGAAAAGGCCGAGCAGCAGTACGACGAGGAGCAGGCCCGGAAGCTGGAGGAAAAGCTCAAGAAAAACCGCCTGACCCTGACGGACTACATGGAGCAGATGGACCAGCTGCAAAAAATGGGCAACCTGGGCCAGCTGGCCGGGATGCTGCCCGGTGACATGGGCAAGCAGCTGGACGCCGCTAACCTGGACGAAAAGCAGCTGGGCCGCACCCGGGCCATCATCCAGTCCATGACCCCTCTGGAGCGGGAAAATCCCTCCATCCTCAACGCCAGCCGCAAAAAGCGCATTGCCGCCGGCTGCGGCTTGCAGGTGTCGGATGTGAACCGGCTGCTGAAGTCCTTCGAGATGCTCCAGCAGCTCACCAAGTCCATTTCCAAGGGCCGCTTCGGCGGCTTCGGAGGTCCCGGCGGCATGCCTACCCTGGGCAAGGCCAAAAAGGGCAAGCTCCAGGGCTTCGGTCGGAAAAAACGTTTGAAATAAGTGCACAGGCATTTATATAATCTGAAATTACATTACAATTTGGAGGAAAAACATCATGGTTAAGATTCGTCTGAGAAGAATGGGCGCCAAGAAGGCTCCTTACTATCGCGTGGTCGTGGCTGATTCCCGCTATCCCCGCGACGGCCGCTTCATCGAGGAGATCGGCACTTATAACCCCTGCGTCTCCCCTGCCGAGATCAAGATCGACGCTGACCGCGCCCGTGAGTGGATCAAGACCGGCGCTCAGCCCACCGACACCGTTCGCGCCCTGCTGAAGAAGGTCGACGTTCTGTAAGGCAGGGGCACCATGAAGGAACTGCTGCTCTACATCGCCAGGAGCCTTGTGGACCACCCGGACCAGGTCACGGTGACGGAGGTGGAAAACGGCGACGAGCTGACGCTGGAGCTGCGCGTGGCCCCCGAGGATATGGGTAAGGTCATCGGCCGCCAGGGCCGTATCGCCAAGGAGATCCGCACGGTCGTGCGCTCCTATGCCCAGCGCACAGGCGTCAAGGCATCCGTGGATATCGTGGACTGATCGTCCGATATCCCTGCAATGGCTGAAAAAAGAGACAGACACTTTCGTGTCTGTCTCTTTTTTACGCATTTTCGTCCAGGTTGCGGAATACCGGCCGCAGCAGCAGGGCCGTCACATAGCTGAGGCTGCTGTATCCGATCAGCACCCACACGATGCTCAGGTAGAACCCCACCTCCGGGATAAACACGCTTACGCCCACCGGCACCGCCCAAACGGCCCAGATCAGCAGCATCCGGGGCAGGTGCCCCACCGCCACCAGCATGGCGTTTTTCAGGTGGTTGCGCCAGGTGTTTTCATACCGGGCCATCAGCGGGAAGGCGAAGGTCATCACCATGGCGGCCAGCTGCAAGGCGAACACCGCCAGCAGCTCCCACAAAAACGAGTCGTTCAGCCGGGCCATATACAGGTCGAAGCCGCACAGGGCCGCCACCGCCAGCAAAATCAGCCACACCGGCGTGGCTTTTTTCCAGTTTTCGCCCCAGGCCCGGAAGAATTGCCGGGCAACGTGGCCGTCCTCCCCGGCGATGAGCTTTCCCAGCACCTGGTACAGGGCGGCGCAGGAGGCCCCCATGGTCACCACCGGCAGCGAGCACACCAGCCACAGCACATTCAGAACGATCAGGCTCCAAACCCGCTCCATGCCCCGGGCAAAGGCCCCGTTGGGGTCAAAAAACGACTTCAGCACCGCTTATTCCCCCTTCAGTAGGTCCCGGAACCGGTGGGGCGTCTCCTGTCCCGCCAGCACCCGGGAGGCTCCGGCGGCCAGGGCCTCCATCTCGAACTCACCGGCCATAACCTCCACCGGCGCGATAAATCCTACCTTTTGGGTCAGGTAATCCGTCACGTACCGGGAGTGGGCAATGCCGCCGGTGAGGATGATGCGGTCAATATCGCCGCCGGCAGCGGCGGCCAGGGCCCCGATGGACTTGGCCGCGGTATACAGCATGGCGTCGTACACCATCCGGGCCTTCTCGTCCCCGGCGGCGATACGGCGCTCCACCTCCATGGCGTCGCTGGTGCCCAGGTGGGCCAGCAGGCCGCTTTTGCCCCGCACCAGCTTCATCATCTGCCCCCGGTCATACTTGCCGGAGTAGCACAGCTTCACCAGCTGCTCGGCGGCAATGCCGCCGCTGCGCTCCGGGGCAAACAGCAGCTCGTCGTCCCGGACGTTATCCACCATTTTTCCGCCGATGAACAGCCGCACCGACGCACCACCGCCCAGGTGCAGCACGATCAGGCGGCACTGGTCAAAGGGCTTGTGCAGCACCGCCTCCGCGCAGCGGATGGCCATGGCCCGGGTATTCAGGGCGTGGCCCATCATCCGCCGGGGCAGCTCGGGAATGCCGGTGATCCGGGCCATAGGCGGCATCTCGTCCACCGCCACGGGGTCGTATACATAGGCCGGGATGTGCAGCGGCTCCGCCAGGTCCCGGGCCATGACGCAGCCCAGGTTGGAGGCGTGTGCCCCCTGGGTGATGGCGGAGAGATAGCCGATCATGTCCTGGTCCACGGCGAAGGCCCCGCTGGGGCAGGCCGGCAGCATGCCGCCCCGGGCGCACACCGCGTCCAGCCGGGTCAGGTCGAACCCGGCCAGGGCCTGCTCCACGCACCGCAGGCGGAAGGGGGCCTGGTCCATAATGGCTCCAAAGGGGGCCAGCTCCTCCCCGCTGTGGCGGATGGTTTTCTGCAAAAGGGCCTTCTCCCCCTGAAACACGGCGATTTTGGTGGAGGTAGACCCTGGGTTGACCACAAGGATGCAATATTCCATACCCTTATGCCTCCTTCCGGTCCGGAAATGTTACCCCGTTGCACCGCAGCAGCATCCGGAAGGGATAGTCCCGGTCCAGATAGTTCCTGCAGTACCATTCGTAGGTGGCCTGGGGCAGGTGCACCAGCTCCGGCGCTTCGCAGCGGAAGGTCTCAAAGGTATGTTGGTCTCCGGACAGCAGCGCCGCCAGCAGCTCCAGCCGCCCCTCCTGCCGCAGCCGCTCCAGGCAGGCGTCCATCACCGCGGCGCAGACCCGCTCCTCGTCGTCGGCCCAAAGCTCCTTGTTGCCCAGCCAGAACAGAAATTCCTCCGGGTCCAGGTCCATTTTCGTGGTGATCTGGGACAGCTTGTAAAACCCCGCCCAGTTCCGGTCCCGCAGCACCTGGGTCAGATACTGCACCAGGCCGTCGTCCAGGGCCACGCAGTCCAGCAGCACCTGGAAGGCGTGCTTTCCGGCGTCCGGGTCCGGCTGCTGTTCCGGTTCCTCCGGGGCTGCATCCCCTTCCCCTGCCAGCTGGGTCAGGGACTCCGGGTCGAAGCTGTCGAACAACTCCTGGGGAATCTCCGTGCCGTCCTGGGCGGCGCACATCCGCACCAGGGTGGGGATGTCGCCGGCCTTCTGCATCAGCTCCAGGCTGCGGCGCATGGGGTCCGTCTCCGTCAGGGTCACGCCCTCCGGGGCGGCGCGTTTCCCGTCCATGATCTCGCCGATATATTGCATGCAATAGTCCATCAAGGTCATAAAAAGTTCCTCACTTTGCAGATATCTACCCCAGACTATACCATATCCGGGGCGCTTTTGCAAGGCACAGGATCGTCCCGGCTTGTCCCGGCCCTGTCCCGGGATAAATCACCCCTGTCCCGGGACAAAATGTCGCGCATTGGGACAGAAAGAGCCGCACCCTCGGGTGCGGCTCAGTTTTTGAAGGATAACCATTATTTTCCTGTTTTGGGGTGCTGATGATGCAGGTGCAGCACTGCCTCCAGCACGCCGCCGCCTACCGCCAGGGCCTTGTCCGAGGCGGTGGTGCAGTACTCCGGCTTGCACCGGGGGTCCACGTCTCCGGCCTTCATACCTCGGAAAACCGGCGTTCCATCGGCCAGAATGCCCCGCAGTACGCCGTAAATGGTGCATCTCATGGGCTGGCCCGCCACCTCTCCGGCGACGTCTCCGGCCCGGACCACCGCGCCGATTTCCAGCTTCTGGCAGAAAATCCCATCAGCCGGGGCCCGCAGCACCCGCTCCCCGGCATATCCGCCGATGAGGCCGGGAATGTTGGTGTTGGGCAGGGCGCTTCCCCGGTAGATCACCCGGCCCAGGGTATGGCCCCGCATGGTCTCCACCACGGCGTGGCAGTCCTCCCCCGCCGTGAAGCCCGGGCCGATGCCCACGACAATGGGCGCATCGTCCATTTTCGTGCCCAGGTTGCGCTTGGCCAGAATGGCGTCCACCAGGGCGTCGGGCCGCAGGCGGGTGCGGCAGGTGCAGTCCGGGTCCGCCAGCACCGGGATCAGCCCCTGGGCCAGCAGGGCCTCCGCCCGGTCCGGGGTCTCCGCCCGCCGGGCGGTGACGTCCTCCACCGTCATCTCCCCCAGGATAATGGCCTGGGAAAAGCACACCGTCCGGCGGATGGCCGTGGGGGCGGGCAGGTCGGTCATGACCACCTGCATCCCGGCCCGGTACAGGCGCAGGGCGATGCCGGTGGCGATGTCCCCGGCGCCGCGAATGAGAATTTTCATAAAAGCTCCTCGATTTCTTGCCGTTTTCCCAAGAATAACACGTTTTTGCGGCTGCGTCAAGGTTGACGGGGACCCCGGAAGCTGGTACAATAGGGGCATGGATGAGAAAATGACGTACAACCTGACGGTCCGGCTGTTCTGCGGAGAGAAGTGCTTCGGGCCGGGAATGGCCCAGCTGCTGCGGAAGGTGCAGGAGCTGCACTCGCTGCGGGCGGCGGCCATGTCCATGAACATGGCCTATTCCAAGGCGTGGACCATTACCAAAAAGGCTCAGGAGGCCCTGGGCTTTCCTCTGTTGCACTCCGTCACCGGCGGACGGGGCGGCGGCGGCGCGGAGCTGACGCCGGAGGCCGTGCGGATGATGGCGGCCTATGACGACTACTGCCGGAAGCTGCGGGCCTTTGCGGATGAGCTGTTTCAGGAGGAGTTCGGCTATTTGCAGGAGGAAAACGGGGACCTTTGATTCCTTCCTCCTGTCCTATCTCATCAAAATACATACAAAGAGGGCTGTCTCGTGACGAGACAGCCCTCTTTATGACTGTCAAAAAAGGGCAAAGCCCTTTTTTGGCAAAAGGCTTGCAGTCTGCCGCGCGCATAATTTGTTCGCTGAAAGCGAACAAATTCCACACTTGCAGACTGAGAAGTGTTTTTTGCGACGTACACGCCCAACGGAAGTCCCCTTGGGGGGCGCCGCCGCAAAAAACGGACCAAACTTGCTTTGCCGCCTGCGGGCGGCAAACTCTGCGAGGCTTTCTTTGACAAGCTGAGGGCTGTCTCGTGACGAGACAGCCCTCTTTTGGGGTGAAAAATGCGGCTCAGCCCAGAGTCACCTGGGTGTCGGTGAAGGTCAGAGCGGCCTCGTAGCAGGCGGTCACCGCCCGGACGAAGTGGGCCACGTCCCGGCTGCCCATGGTCTCGAAGCAGGAGTGCATGGCCAGCTGGGCCATGCCGATGTCCACGGTGTTCACCGGCAGCTTGGTGTTGGCGATGTTCCCCAGGGTGGCGCCGCCGGCCTGGTCGGGACGGTTGGCGTAGTGCTGGGTGGGCACCTGGGCCCGGCGGCAGATCTCCTGGAAGGCGGCGGCGGAGACGGCGTCGGTGGCATAGCGGGGGGAGTGCTTCACCACCACGCCGCCGTTGAGCACCGGGGCTTCGTTGGCGTCCGCCAGCTCCGGGTGGTTGGGGTGGCGGGCATGGCCGTTGTCGCAGGACAGCAGGAAGCTGTTGGCCACCAGGCGGCGATAGTCCCCGGAGGTGAGGCCCAGGGCAGTGGTGATGGCCGTCAGCGTCTCCGGCAGGAAGGCGGAGGCCGCGCCCTGCTTGGTCTCGGAGCCAATCTCCTCGTTGTCGAACACACACAGCACCGGGATGGCGGTGGTCTCATGGGCGGTCAGGAAGCCTTGGGTGCAGGCGAACACACAGGCCAGGTCATCCAGCCGGGGGGCGGACAGGAACTCCCCTGCCGGGCCCCAGACGGTGCCGGGCTGGTTGTTATACAGGAACAGGTCCCGGGCCACGATGTCCTCCGGCTGGCACCCGGCGGCGGCGGCGATCTCCCGGTCGAAGCTGCCCTTCTGCTCCCCGCCGGCGTACAGGGCCACCAGGTCCTGGGCAGGGTTATACTTGGTGCCGTTGTTGCCGTCCCGGTTCAGGTGGATGGCCACCCGGGGGATCAGGGCCATGTCCTTCTTCATATCCACCAGGCGCATATCCAGGCCGTTCTCCCGGCGGACCAGCACCCGACCAGCCACGCTCAGGGGGCGGTCCAGCCAGCAGTCGTTGATCATGCCGCCGTAGCGCTCGGCGGACAGGCGGACAAACTCGCCGGCAAGCTCCGCGTGATCCCGCAGGCGGAAGCAGGGAGAGTCGGAGTGGCTGGCGGTCAGCACAAAGCCCGTGGGGCGGCCCTGGGGTACACGAAAGGCCATCAGCGAGGAGCCGTTCTTGGTGACAAAATACTTCCCGCCGGGGATCAGGGTCCACTCCCCTGCCGTCAGCTGGGTGTAACCCTCGGACAGCAGACGCTGGCGGAGATTCTCCACCGCGTGGAAGCAGTCGGGGCTTTTCTGAATGTATTGCAGCATGGATGAAATCATAATAATCCTCCCATTTTTCGATAATGCGTATAAAAAGGGGCGTCCTCCGGCTGGAGGACGCCCCTTTTGGGGTCTGATCTTTCCGCAATCAGCGGAACAGAAGCGTCAGAATCAGGATAAACACTCCGAATCCCACCAGGTAAGCCGCACAGATCAGCAGCGACGCCTTCATGGTTCCGAAGAAGAAGGCATGCCGGTCCTGCTTGCTCAGGGAATTGTCAACCCAGGGGGGAGATTTCTTGGCTTCCTCCCGCTCCTCCGGCTGCTCCTCCCGCTGGTAAGCGCTGCCGGGCAGATTGCCGAACAGCGACGGGCGCTTCACCTGGGACATGTCCGCTATGGTGCGGCCGTCGTCGTCCTCCCAGTGTTTTTCCTTCCTGGCCATTACTTCTGGTCGTACAGGTGGCAGACCACGAAGTGGCCGGGCTCGATCTCACGCTGCTCGGGCACCTCGGTCTTGCACTGCTCCATGCACTGGGCACAGCGGGTGTGGAACTTGCAGCCTGCGGGGGGATTGGCGGGGGAAGGAATGGAACCCTCCAGCACAATGCGGTTCATCTTGGCCGTGGGGTCCGGCACGGGGATGGCGGAGAACAGGGCCTTGGTGTAGGGGTGCAGAGGATTCTTGAAGATATCCTCGGTGGCGCCGTATTCCACCAGGTTGCCCAGGTACATGACGCCCACGGTGTCGGAGATGTGCTCCACCACGGACAGGTCGTGGGAGATGAACAGGTAGGTGAACTTGTACTGCTCCTGGAGCTCCTTCAGCAGGTTGATGATCTGGGCCTGGATGGACACATCCAGAGCGGAAACGGGCTCATCGCAGACGATGAACTCGGGCTTCAGAGCCAGAGCGCGGGCGATGCAGATACGCTGGCGCTGGCCGCCGGAGAACTCGTGGGGATAGCGGTCCTTGTGGAAGGACTGCAGGCCGCAGTCGTCCATGACCTTGTCGATGTAGTCGTCGAACTCCTCCTTGGGAACCAGTTCGTGTTCACGGACGGCCTCGCCGATGATCTCGCCCACGGGCATACGGGGCTGCAGAGAGGAGAAGGGGTCCTGGAAGATGATCTGCATCTTGGTGCGCATGTCGCGCATCTCCTTGGCGTTGAGGTCATAGACCTCCTGGCCGTTGAACAGCACCTGGCCGCCGGTCTTTTCGCCGGACAGACGGAGGATGGTGCGGCCGGTGGTGGTCTTGCCGCAGCCGGACTCGCCCACCAGACCCATGGTGGTGCCGCGCTTGAGGTTGAAGGTGACGCCGTCCACGGCCTTCACGTAACCCACGGTCTTGTTGAGCATACCGCCCTTGATGGGGAAGTATTTCTTCAGGTCCTTGACCTGGAGGATATACTGAGGATCGTACTGGACCTGCTCCTCAGCGGTCTTCTTGACATCAGCCATTCTGGGCGTCCTCCTTTCCGTAGTAACGGTAGCAGCTGACCATGTGGGTGGGGGACAGCTGGATCATGTGAGGATACTCACCCTGGCAGCCTTCCACGCACATTTCGCAGCGATCCTTGAAATAGCAGTAGTTGGGCATGTTGATGGGGTTGGGGACCTTGCCGGGGATGGAATACAGCTTATCCACCTTCTTACCGACCATGGGCTTGGAGGCCATCAGGCCGATGGTGTAGGGGTGAGCGGGATTGGCGAAGATCTCCTGGGCGGTGCCCTTTTCCACCACGCGGCCAGCGTACATGACCACCACATAGTCGGCCATCTCGGCGATGACACCCAGGTCGTGGGTGATCAGCATGATGGAGGAGTTGATCTTATCCTTCAGGTTGCGCAACAGGTCCAGGATCTGGGCCTGGATGGTCACGTCCAGAGCCGTGGTGGGCTCGTCGGCGATGATCAGGCGGGGATTGCAGGACAGGGCCATGGCGATCATGACACGCTGACGCATACCGCCGGACAACTCGTGGGGGTACATCTTATAGACACCCTCGCTGTTGGCGATGCCGGCCATCTCCAGCAGATGGATGGAGCGGGCCTTGATGTCCTCGGGGGTCTTGCCCTCACCGTCGTGCAGGGCAATGACCTCGTCCAGCTGGGCGCCGATGCGGAACACCGGGTTCAGGCTGGTCATGGGCTCCTGGAAAATCATGGACATGTAGTTGCCGCGGAGCTTCTGCATCTGCTCAATGGGGGTCTTGGTGATGTCGTAGGCCTTGCCGTTGCCGAGATTCAGGCGAATCTCGCCCTCCACCACCTGGCCCTGGGGCCGCTGGAGCAGCTGCATGATGGACAGGCTGGTGACGGACTTGCCGCAGCCGGACTCGCCCACCACGCCCACGGTCTTGCCGATGGGCACGTCGAAGGAGACGCCATCCACGGCGCGGACGGTACCCACGTCAGAGAAGAAGTAGGTGTGCAGGTTCTCGATCTCCAGGGAGTTATTCTGGTCGTGCATCTGGGTGAGGAACTCCTCCTCAGGCACGTTCTTGCGCTTGTGCAGCTTTTCAAACTGGTCCGTGATCTTGCGGTTCTCCCGGGAAATCCGGCGAGACTCCTTGGCGGACAGATAGCCGCTTTCGTTTTTCTTAGCCATATGATCTCCTCCTTCCTCAGCGCTTCATCTTCGGGTCAAAGGCATCCCGCAGACCATCGCCAACCAGGTTGAATGCCAGAACCGTCAGCAGCAGCAGCACGCCGGCGGGGATCCAGATGAACCAATAGGTGGTCAGAACGTGGGTGTTATTGACGTCGCTGATGATATTGCCCCAGGAAGCGAAGGGGAACTTGACGCCCAGGCCCAGGAAGGACAGGGTAGCCTCCATGATGATGACGCTGCCCAGGCCCATGGTGCAGGTGACGATCAGCTGGGGAATGACATTGGGGATCAGGTGCTTGAAGATCCGGCGGGACACACTGAGGCCGCAGGCCTCGGCGGCGGTCATGTACTCCTGCTCACGCAGGGACAGGATCTGGCCGCGGACCAGACGGGCGATACCGGCCCAGCCCAGGAAACCCAGGATCAGCATTAAGTAGACCATTCGGATGGTGGGGTCCACGCGGGATGCATCCATGGCCGCGCCCAGAATAATGATGATGGGCATGGAGGGGATGCAGTAGAAGATATCGACGATACGCATGATCAGGTTATCCACCCAGCCGCCGAAGTAGCCGGAGATACCGCCGAAGATCACGCCGATGACGGTTTCAATGATGATGACGATGAAGCCGATCAGCAGGGAGACGCGGCCGCCGTACATCAGGCGGGTCAGCATATCCATACCGTACATATCGGTGCCCAGCCAGTGGTCCTTGCTGGGGAAGGAATACTGATCGTACTGACGGCTGGGCTTCTCCTGGAGGATCTTCCAGCTCATGGTGGCGGGATCATACTCCAGATCGTACTCAGCGGTGGCGCTGGTGGGAGTATCCTCCTGAGTGGGAGCGTTGGGGTCCTCGGTGTTGATGCCGGAGGACGGCTCCTCGGTGTCGGGCTCCTCCTCAGGCTCCTCGGCGACGATCAGGGACTCGTCGGTATAGCTGAAGGCAGCCTTGCCGTTTTCAGCTGTAGCAATGGCGGCATACAGCTTCTCCTTGAAGTCGCGGCTCAGGAACACGTCGGGGGAAATGGCGTTGACGATGATGTTGCTGACATAGGCCACATCGGCGCCGTCCTGGGAGGTGATGCTGCCATCCTCAGCCAGGGTGTAGGCTACGCCGTCGGCGGTGAATTCCTTAGCGCCGGAGGCGGAGGCCAGCAGGGCCTGATAGTTGAACTCGAAGGACAGGGTGCTGTCCTTGGCGGAGGCGTTCACCAGCTTCTTGCCGGCGTAGCCCACCACCTGACCGTTGTATTCCACGGAATAGAAGTCGTCGGAAACCTTGGTCAGGGTGAAGTTGTCGCTCTTGTTGGAGAAGGTGGTCTTCCCCTGCTGGATGGCCAGCATAGCTCTGGCCTGGGCGGTGAGGCCGAACACCTCGTCGTTGTTGCTGGCGTACTGGAACTCGGTGTTTTCCTTGGCTGCGCCGAAGTTACGGCGGATGGTCTTATCGGTGTAGAAGAACTGGTCCTGACCATAGGGGGAGATCAGGCCGCCGATGAAGGAAAACACGAACATGAAAACCAGGATGACCAGACCGGTGACGGCCATGCGGTTGCGGATGAAGCGCTTGGCTACCAGCATACCGGGAGAAAGGACCTTAACACGACGGTCATCGTTCAGAGAATACTGCTCCTGAGCAGGCTCCTGGTCGGCGTGCTTCATTTCCTCGCGGATCTCCTCACGGATCTCCTGCTCGACCTGCTGCTCATTGATCTTATCTTTGCGATCTGCCATTTTACTTCCTCCTCCCTTCTTAAGCGATGCGTACGCGAGGATCGACCACGGCGTACAGAATATCAGAAATCAGGTTACCCAACAGGGTCAGCACGGCCATAAAGACCAGGTAGAACATGGAGAACGGAATGTCGCCGCCCACCATGGACTGGTAGGAAATGTAGCCGATGCCGGGGATGGAGTACAGCGTCTCGGTGATCAGCGCGCCGGAGAACAGGCCGGGCAGAGAACCGCCGATGATGGTGACCAGGGGGATCAGGGTGTTGCGGAACGCATGGTGATAGATGACCTTGCGCTCGGACAGACCCTTGGCCCGGGCCGTGCGGATGAAGTCAGCGTTGAGCACCTCCAGCATGTTGGTGCGGGTGTAACGCATGAGGGAACCGACACTGATAACCACCAGGGTGACGATGGGCAGAACCAGATGATGTCCCATGTCCAGGAGCTTCGCGAAGGCTGAGAGCTGCTCGTGATTGCGACCGGTGAGACCATACAGGTCGAACCAGCCCATCCTCACGGAGAAAACCAGCTTCAGCAGAGAAGCAAAGAAGAAGGTGGGCAGCGAAATACCGGCCAGAGCCAGCACCGAAATGACATAGTCTGTCTTGCTGTACTGCTTGGTGGCGGCAATGACGCCCAGGGGGATCGCGATGATGATCTGCAGCACGAAGGCGATAAGGCCCATGAAGAAGGAGATCCACACACAGTTGTTGAATACTTCCGTGACGGGTTTGGTCCACAGCCAGCTGTCGCCGAATTTGAAGGTCAGCATCTGGCCCAGCCACTTGAAGAAGCCGGGGATAATGCCCACATCCAGGTTGTACATGTGGGTGAGCTGCTCCATCCACTCCTCAAAGGACTTGGAACCGGGCTGCATGGACTTCTGACGCGCCATAGCCTCCACGTAGGACGTGGGGAGACAGCGCATCAATGCGTAGATGACGAATGCGACAAGGAACAGGATGACGATTGAGATTAGAATTCTTTTGATGATGTATTTGCGCACTGATAACCCTCCGATCTGATGATACAGTGATGCAGATTGGCGGAACACGTCTGTTCCGCCCCTCCCTATAGACTACCCACTGCACATCAAGCAACACCCCCGGCCCCGCCCGGGTCGCTCCTTGATATGCAGTCGGGGCACCCCCCGGCGGCCGGAGCCGCCGGGGGCGTACCTTGTGACTTAACCTATGTTGTCGTACAGGTCTTGGGTGCGGAACTTTGTCAGTTCAGCTCGATCTTCTCGACCTCGCTCAGCCAGCCATAGAAGGTGGTGATGTCGGGGGTAACAGTGTTCATGTTGACACGCTGGGTGGAGAAGATGATGGCGTTCTGACGCTGATAGACAGGAACCTCAACGGCCCAGTCAACGATGATGTCCAGGCAGGACTTGTACAGAGTCTTACGATAGCTCTGGTCCAGAGAAGCGCGGGCATCCAGGATCAGCTGGTTCAGCTCGGCATCGTTGAGGTCGTACATGTAGTTGGAGCCGCCGGCAGCCTTGCCGTCCATGCCGGAGAAGTAGATCTGATACATATCAGGATCCACGGTGGCGCTCCAAGCGGCAGCCCACATGTCAGCCTGGTCGGCCTCGATGGTATCCCACAGCTGCGTGCTGTCGGACAGGTCGGTGACGATCAGGTGCACGCCGATCTTCTCCAGAGCCTTGGAGGCCTCGGTGAGGATCATGAAGGAGGGGTGATCGCCCTTGCCGTCGGCGGGGATCAGGGCCTCGCGCTCGATGGCGTAGTTAGCGGTATCCATACCACCCTCGGGGTTGGAGACGACCTTGCCGTTCTCGACCTTGCAGCCGGCGGCCTCAAAGAAGGTCAGGGCAGCCTGCAGGGCGGCCTCGTACTTCTGCTCGTCGTTCATGTCGGAGGTATAGATGTCCTTACCCTGAGCATCCACAGAGAAGGCGACCTTGTAGCCAGGATCGGCAGCCTGAGGAGCAGCCCAAGAGGTGTTGGAGATGGGGTAGTTGATGACGGAAGCGCGCTCGCCATAGTAGGACTCGATGGCGACGGTGCGGTAAGCAGCCAGAACGGTGGCGAAAGCCTTACGATAAGCCTTGGAGGCATCGGAGCCGGGCTCTTTGTTGACGTTCATGGTGTTGGCGCTCATGCCGATGTAACCATAGCCCAGGTTATCCACGGTATCGGTGGTGATGGCGGGGCCGTTGACATCGTCGTTCTTGTTGGCAGCCTTGATGGCGTCCACGGCGGTGGCGCTGAAGGAAGGATCGGTGATATCCACGGTGCCGGTGACGACGCCGTTGAGCTTATCGTCTTCCTGAGTCTGCAGGAAGTTGACATACTTGGTCTTGGGGGCGCCCAGATAGTAGGAATCGTTAGCCTCGAAGTTAACGGTACCATTCTCGAACTTGATGAACTTGTAGGGGCCAGCACCCAGGGGGGTGGTGGTCTTCTCGCGAACGTGGCTCAGATCGCCCTTGTCAAAGCCGAACTGGTTGTTCTCGTAGTTGTACTTGGTCTTGTCGCCATAGTAGTGCATGGGGGCGATGGTCACACCCAGCTGATAGATGGCGGTGGCGTCGACCTGGGTCAGGGAGACGGTCATGCTGTAGTCGCCGGTCTTCTTGATGCCGGAGATGTTGGCAGCGGAGGTGCCGGTCTCGATACCCTTGGTGTACTTGGTCTCGTAGTCGTTCAGCAGGCTGGTGAAGGTGGTGCCTTCGGGCTTCTCAGCGTCGACAGCCTCGGCCAGGGAGGGATACTTGGCGACGATGGCGTTGAAGGCATCAGCCTCGGTAGCATCGGCGGGCAGCTCGAAGCCCCAGTTCTTCATGCAGGCGGAAACGGAATCGCCCTCGGCGTTAGCGCCCTGGGCAATGCAGTACTGCATGATGGCCTGGACGAACTTCACGCCGGCCTGATCCACGTCAGCCCAGAAGGCAGTCTGATCCGCCTCTTTCCACTTGGAGAAGTCGGTGTTGTCGCGGCCGGCAGCCAGCATCAGGTTGTACAGGGTGTCCATACCGGAACGGTAAGCATCCATGCCCTCGATGGGCAGAGCAAACAGGGTGCTGTTGCCGTCGTAGGTAGGATCGCACAGGACGTACATGGAGAAGATGACGTCATCGATGGTGATAGGCTCACCGTCGGAGAACTTCAGGTCCTCGCGCAGCTTGAAGTTGTAGTCCACAGTGCCATCGGTGTTCTCCACGATCTCGCAGTCAGCGGGACCATAGTAGGTGTAGTCGGTGCCATTGTAGGCCTTGGTTTCGCCTTCGATACCCTTCATGATGATGGAGCCCTGGCGATCGCTGTTCAGCAGGCCGATAGCGGTCATCGTCCAGACGTCCTGGTCATAAGCGGTCTCGGAGAAGAAGGGGGAGAACTTGCTGTTGAACGGGGAATAACCCACGACCAACGGGGTGTCGCTGTTCTGCTTGCCTTTGTTGCCGCAGCCAACGAACAGGCCCAGGCACATGACAGCGCAAAGTACCAGAGCCAAGATACGGGTAGCTTTCTTCATTGGAATCCTCCTTAAATATTTTTGAACGCGGGCAGAAGCCCGGAGTTCACAAAAGAAATTGGTGGATCACGCCTGAGGCGTATCCAGGTCGCGGGCGGGGAGCTTTTCCCACTTGAGGGTCAGCATATACCGCCAGAGAAGCCACGCTCCCCCGGCCACCAGCGCCTTCAGCGCCAGGTAGGCAATCACGGAGGCCACGCGGCCGCCGGAGCCGTTCATCACCAGGTACAGCACCATGGTCACGAAGCCCAGGCCCGCGAAGATCATGCACAGCATGGCCCGGTGGGGCAGCGCCTGCACGCTCTTTTTATAAACGTACTCCCGGATGGGTTCCTCCGCCTTCCGCAGCCGGAGCACCGCCCAGATCACGCTGACCGCCGCGGCGGCCTCGCAGATATAGGGGAGGATGACGTACCAGCAGTTCAGCATGGCGGGGGCATCGCTGCAGCCGCCGGCCACCACGGCCAGCATGACGGCAACGCTCAGTCCCAGCAGCTCCCGCTGGACCCGGTCGCGGCTGCGGCCCTGGTCCACATAGGAGTAGTGGGTGCCGGTATATACATAATCACCGGCAAGATTCACATGGAAATCGTTGAGGTGGGCGCGGCGTCCGCCGCGCTTTTTATTCTTTTCTGCCATGATCTTTCCTTTGGGGACGGCTGGGTGCGTCCATGGCTCGCTGTCCACTACGCACCAGTCTGTTCGCCGATGGCGGACGGTTTTTGTGCATTTTACTTATCGCCGCTCAGGATTAAAATGTTTTCCTAATTCTATCATGAAACAATAGATTTTTCAACACTAAGATTGAACTTTCTGTGAATATTCCAAAAAAAATGACAATTATCCATTTTCTTTGTATTTTTATTCTCTTGCGCCGGATTTTTTGCTGTTTTTATCCGCTAACTTTCGCCGCAGATTAGCGACACGCAGTTATGTCTCGCAGATGTTTTCGGTGAACGGTTAGGTCAATTCAATCATGTTGTGGCAGAGCTGATAGTACTTCCCCTTCTGGTCCAGCAGCTCCTGGTGGTCGCCCCGCTCGATGATCCGGCCCTGCTCCAGCACCATGATGGCGTTGGCGTTGCGGACGGTGGAAAGCCGGTGAGCGATGACGAACACGGTGCGCCCGGCCATCAGGCCGTCCAGCCCCTGGCCGATGAGCTTCTCGGTGCGGGTGTCCACGGAGGAGGTGGCCTCGTCCAGAATCAGCACCGGAGCCCGGGACACCGCCGCCCGGGCGATGGCCACCAGCTGGCGCTGGCCCTGGCTGAGGTTGGCGCCGTCGGAATAGAGGACGGTGTCGTACCCCCGGGGCAGGTGGGAGATGAAATAGTGGGCGTTGGCGATCTTGGCGGCCTCCATGCACTCCTCGTCGGTGGCGTCCAGGCGGCCGTAGCGGATGTTCTCCATGACGGTGCCGGTGAACAGGTGGGTATCCTGCAGCACGATGCCCAGGGAGCGGCGCAGGTCGTCCTTGCGGATGTTGCGCACGTCGATGCCGTCGTAGGTGATGGAGCCGGCCTGGATATCGTAAAACCGGTTGATGAGGTTGGTAATGGTGGTTTTTCCCGCGCCGGTGGAGCCGACGAAGGCGATCTTCTGGCCGGGCTTGGCGTACAGGGACAGGTCCCGCAGCACCGGCTTTTCCGGCACATAGGCAAAGTCCACATGGGAAAAGCGTACATCGCCCCGCAGGGGCACCAGGGTGCCGTCCGGCATACGCCAGTGGTAGTCGTCGCCCTTCTGCTCCAGGGTCACCTGGCCCTGGTCCTCCTCGGGAGGCAGGTCCAGGATGCCAAAAATCCGCTCGGCACCGGCCAGGGCCATCATCAGGGCGTTGAACTGCTCGGAGATCTGGCTGACGCGGTCAGCAAAGGTGCGGACATACTGCAAAAAACCGATGAGGATGCCGCCGGCCCCCTCCCCTGTCAGCCACAGGACGCCCACCGCGCAGGTGATGGCATAGAAGATGTGGGACAGGTTGTTGAGAATGGGGCCCACCATGGAGGTGACGGTGGTGGCGGTGGTGGAGGCCTTGCACAGGTCCTGATTGATGACGTCGAACTGCTCCATGACCTCCTTTTCGTGGGTGAACACCTTCACGTCACGCTGGCCGGTGATCATCTCCTCCATATAGCCGCTGACGGCGGCGGTGAGGCGCTGCTGGCTGGCGTAGGTGCGCTTGCTGATTTTGGTGGTGACCCGCACCACCAGCACCACAATGGCCCCCAGCACCACCATGATGGCAAACAGCCGCATGGACAGGGCCAGCATCATGCCGATGGTCCCCAGCAGAGAGGTGATGGAGATGGCCAGCTGGGTGATGCTGTGCTGCAGCAGCTCGTTGGTGGCCTCGATGTCGCTGGTGTAGTAGCTCATCAGGGCGCCGGTCTTGTTTTCGTCGAAGAACCGCACCGGCTGGCGCTGCATGGTGTCGAACAGCTCCGTGCGCAGCTGCTTCATGATGATGGCGCTGCACTCCAGCATCAGGCGGTTGAGCAGATAGTTGGTCAGGGCCGACAGCAGGTAAAGCCCCGCCAGGCCCAGAATCAGGCTGATGTACTTGGCGTAGGTCTCGTTGGGGGCTGCGCCGCTGCTCTCCAGCAGGTTGGTCAGGGGCTTCATGCAGTAGGCGGCCCCGATAGTGGCGGCCACATAGGCCAGGATGGACAGCATGGCCGCCGTCAGCAGCAGGCGGCAGTGCTTGAAGTAGCACACCAGACGCCACAGGATGGCGAAGGGGTTCTCTACCTTTTTATTATATTTCTGCAGGTCAACTCGCGGCATGATCCACCGCCCCCTCTCTCATCTGGCTCTCGTACACGTCACGGTAAATATGGCTGCGGGACAGCAGCTCCTGATGGGTGCCCATGTCCGCCAGACGCCCCTGGTCCAGCACCACAATGCGGTCGCAGGACATGATGGAGTTGATGCGCTGGGCAATGATGACCTTGGTGGCGCCGGGCAGGGCCGTCCGCAGACAGCGGCGGATGTGCTCGTCGGTGGCCATGTCCACGGCGGAGGTGGAGTCGTCCAGGATCAGGATCCTGGGCTTTTTCAGGATGGCCCGGGCGATCAGCAGCCGCTGGCGCTGGCCGCCGGACAGGTTGGCGGCGTTCTGCTCCAGCACCGTGTCATAGCCGTCGGGGAAGCGGTCGATGTACTCGTCGGCCCGGGCGATGGCGCAGGCGGCCTGCATCTGGGCCAGGGTGGCGTTGGGGTCTGCCCAGCGGAGGTTGTCGGCGATGGTGCCGGAGAACAGGGAGCCGTTCTGCAGCACCATGGACACGCCGCTGCGCAGATTTTCCAGGGTATACTCCCGGACGTCCCGGCCGTCCACCTTCACAGTGCCGGACAGGGCGTCGTAAAACCGGGGGATCAGGCTCACCAGGGTGGACTTGCCCTCGCCGGTGCCGCCGATGACGCCGATGGTCTCGCCGGAGGCGATGTGCAGGGTCACATGGCGCAGGGCCAGCTTGTCGGGGTCCCGGGTATAGCTGAAGCACACGTCCTCGAAGTCGATGCTGCCGCTTTCCACTGCGGCGTCGGAGGGGCCGTCGGTGATGTCGATCTCCTCGTCCAGCACCTCGTTGATGCGGACCAGGGAGGCCTGGGCCCGGGACAGGGACATGACCAGCCAGCTGATCATGGACAGGGAGTTCACCGCCATACCGGCGTAGTTCACCAGGCTCACCAGCTGGCCGGTCAGCAGGCCGGTGGTCCGGAAAATGATCTCCCGGCCGCCGAAAAACAGGATCAGCACGCTGCACGTCCACATAATGCCCATGGTAATGGGGCCGGACAGGGTAAACAGTCTCCCTGCGCCCAGCTGGGCCTGGCGCAGGTCATCGGTGGTCTTGTCAAACCGTTTGGACTCATACCCGCCCCGGACGAAGGCCTTCACCACGCGGCTGGCCACCAGATTCTCCCGGACGGCCTGGTTCATGCCGTCCATCATCTTCAGCATCCGCTTGAAGCGGGGCTGGCCCACCTTCAGCAGGATCACCATCAGCACCACCAGCAGGGGGATGCAGATCAGCAGCAGGGGCGCAAGACCCGGGGAGACGATGAAGCTCATGACCGTGGCCAGGATCACCATCACCGGGGCCCGGTACAGGGTCACCAGGGACTGACGCATGGTGTCACGCAGGGTGTTGATGTCCGTGGTGGCCCGGGTGATCAGCTGGGGGGTGGAGATGTGGTCGATGTTGGAGAAGGAGAAGCTCTCGATCTTCCCCAGCAGAGTGCTGCGCATATTCCGGGCGAAGCCCTGGGTGGCGATGGCAGAGCAGCGGGCGGCCAGAACGCCCATGGCCATGGACAGGCAGGCCACGCCCACCATAATGGCCCCCACCGTCAGCACGAAGCGGCTGCGGTTGGCGATGAGCTCCGGGGAAAACAGCCCCTGGAGCATGAAGGTGCTCTCCCGGTACAGGCCGCCGTCCACGATGGTGGACATGAGCATGGGGATCAGCAGCTCCAGCACCACCTCGGTGATGCCGAATATCAGGGCGGCTGCCGTCCAGCCCTTATAACGGCCCAGGACAGGGCCCAGGTGCCGGAAAAGCCCCGGTTTTTTCTGTGTCTTGATAAGACGTCACCTCTGTTTCTTTTATGCAGGATTTCTGAAGTTATACACGGCTATTATATCAGACCCCGCCGAGTTTCACAAGCGGAAAAATTCCGCGGCATTTTATCCGCCAGAATCCACAAAAAGCGCAAAAAAATGCTGCAAGCGCAGCGCTTGCAGCATTTTTTTATTTGGGTGAAACTTACTTCAGCTCGACCTTGCCGCCGACTTCCTCGACCTGCTTCTTCAGAGCCTCGGCGTCCTCCTTGGACAGGCCTTCCTTCATGGTGGTGGGGGCGCCCTCGACGGCAGCCTTGGCCTCGGCCAGACCCAGACCCATGACCTCGCGGACGACCTTGATGACCTTGATCTTCTGAGCGGCGTCGAAACCGGTCAGGACCACGTCGAACTCGGTCTTCTCCTCGGCAGCGGGAGCAGCAGCGCCGGCAGCGGGAGCGGCCATGGCGGCGGCGGACACGCCGAACTCTTCCTCCAGAGCGTGGACCAGCTCGGACAGCTCCAGAACGGTCAGGCCCTTGATTTCCTCGATCATAGCAGTAATCTTCTCGGACATTTTGATAAGCCTCCTAATTGTAAGATATTTGTTTGATTTGGGTGGGGCGGAGAGGCCCCGGGGTGGTGCCGGAATTTACTCGGCGGCGGCTTCCTCGGCGGGAGCGCCGTCCTTCTCGGCGATCTGCTTCAGCACGCAGGCCAGAGCAGAGATGGGGGCCAGCATGGTGCCCAGAACCTGGGCCTGCAGCACGGGCAGAGCGGGGATGGAAGCCAGAGCATTCACGGTCTCCAGGGAGACGACCTTGCCTTCCATGAAGCCGCCCTTGATCTCGAACTTGCCATTGAGCTTCTTTGCATAGTCAGCGATGACGCGGGCAGGGGCGACGGGATCGTCCATGCACACGGCCAGGGACGTGGTGCCGTTGAGCTGATCGTCCAGCTCGTTGAGACCCACGTTGTTGAATGCAAAGCGCAGCAGGGTGTTCTTGATGACAGCGTATTCCACGTTGTTCTCGCGGCAGTCCGCGCGCAGAGCGGTGTCCTCTGCCACGGTGATGCCCTTGTAATCAACGATGACACCGGCGGCTGCATTCTGCAGCTTCTCGGTCAGCGCCGCCACGATGGCCTGCTTTTCGGACAGAACTTTTGCGTTGGGCATTCTTTGATTTCACCTCCGGAAAATTTGTCGGTGCGTTCAAAAAGAAAACCGTCCCTGTATCCAAGGACACAAGGACGGTGTAAAGCAATCGGAAACGATTTGCCATCCTCGGCAGGACTTACGGCTTGCGCCACCTGCTGTCTTTGGAACGCATCTGGTATTATATCAGGGGCGTGACGGTTTGTCAAGCCGAAGATATCAAATGTTTCAGCCGGTTTTTTTACAGCTGCTTGTTGGCGTTCATCTTGACGCCGGGGCCCATGGTGGAAGCGGCCACGCAGGACTTGATATACTGGCCCTTGGCGGCAGCGGGCTTGGCCTTGATGATGGCACCAATGAGGGCGGAATAGTTCTCAAACAGCTTGTCAGCGCCGAAGGACACCTTGCCGATGGGGCAGTGGATGATGTTGGTCTTGTCCAGACGATACTCGACCTTACCGGCCTTCGCCTCCTGAACGGCCTTGGCGGCGTCGGGAGTCACGGTGCCGGACTTGGGAGAGGGCATCAGACCCTTGGGGCCCAGGACCTTACCCAGACGACCCACAACACCCATCATGTCGGGGGTGGCGACGACCACGTCGAAGTCGAACCAGTTTTCCTTCTGGATCTTCTCCACCAGGTCCATCTCGCCCACGTAGTCGGCGCCGGCGGCCTTGGCAGCCTCGGCCTTGTCGCCCTTGGCGAACACCAGGACGCGGACGGACTTGCCGGTGCCGTTGGGCAGCACGATGGCGCCGCGGACCTGCTGGTCAGCGTGACGGGAGTCCACGCCCAGCTTGACGTGCAGCTCCACGGTCTCGTCGAACTTGGCGGAAGCGGTCTTGCAGATCAGCTCCAGACCCTCCTTGGGATCATACAGTGTAGCCTTGTCGATCTGCTTGGCGCTCTCTTGATATTTCTTACCTCTAAACATTTCTTACACCCTCCTTACTCGCCGACCACGACGCCCATGGAACGGGCGGTACCGGCGATCATGCTCATGGCGGCTTCCAGAGACGCGGCGTTCAGGTCGCGCATCTTCAGCTCGGCGATCTTCTGAATGGAGGCCTTGGAAATGGTGGCGACCTTCTCCTTGTTGGGAACGCCGGAACCGGACTCAATGTTGCACTCCTTCTTGATGAGGACAGCCGCGGGAGGGGTCTTGGTGATAAAGCTAAAGGAACGGTCGGCGTACACGGTGATGACCACGGGGATGATCAGGCCCATGTCATTCTTGGTGCGCTCGTTGAATTCCTTGGTAAAGGCAGCGATGTTGATGCCGTGCTGACCCAGGGCAGGGCCAACGGGGGGTGCGGGAGTTGCTTTGCCCGCGGGGATCTGCAGTTTGACGTATCCAACTACTTTCTGTGCCATTTGTAGGCACCTCCTTCAATAAAATGTGGTAGCGGCGGGGATACTTGCCGCTTTTGGCGAGACGCGCAGCGTCTCTCCCACTTTGCCGGCACACCTGCGCCGGACTTCCGCGCAGACGTTCTGCGCTCAGTTACTGCTGACCTCGACCTGGTCCAGCTCGAGATCAACGGGGGTCTCGCGTCCGAACATGGATACGACCACGCGCACCCGGTTCTTCTCCGGCTCGATCTCCTCCACGGTACCGGTGAAGCTGGACAGCGGGCCCTCGGTGATACGCACCGTGTCGCCCACATGGTAGAGCACGACGATCTCGCGCTTCTCCATGCCCAGCGCCGCCACCTCGTCCTCGGTCAGGGGGATAGCCTTGTTGGCCTCGCCCACGAAGCCGGTGACGCCGCGGATGTTGCGGATCAGGTGCCAGGTATCGTCCGTCATGACCATCTTGATGAGGACGTAGCCGGGAAATACCTTCCGCTGCACTTCCTTCATCACGCCGGTCTCGGTGACCTCGGTGACCGTCTCCATCGGGATCTCGGTCTTGAGGACCATGTCCTCCATCCCGCGGTTCACCACGGATTTTTCGATGGCGGCCTTTACCGCGTTTTCATAGCCGGAATAGGTATGTGCCACATACCACTTTGCGTTATCAGCCATGTCCTGTACCTTAGAACAGACCGATGAGGGTATCCACCGCCAGCACGGCCACGGCATCAAAGATCCAGATCGCCGCGCCCACGATCAGGGAGCACAGCAGAACGGTGCCGGTGTTCTTGGCGGTAGTCTTGCCATCAGGCCAAACGACCTTCTTCAGTTCGCTTCTCATTTCGCGGAACCACTTGCCGCGATCCTTACTGACCTTCTTCTCTTCAGCCATGTCAATATCTCCTTCCGGTTACTTCGTCTCGGTATGGACGGTGTGCTTTCTGCAGAAGGGGCAATACTTGTTCAGCTCAAGCTTGTCAGGGGTATTCTTCTTGTTCTTCATCGTGTTGTAGTTTCTCTGCTTGCACTCGTTGCATCTCAAAGTGATCTTCACGCGCATTAACGGCACCTCCTTATTAGATTAGGCTTCCGTTCCGGAACGCCCTTTTGCCTCCCTGCCGGATGATCTCCACCTGCGCCCCCGAAGCGAAAAAGCGCGCAAAAAGAAAGCACCCACTCACAGGTAATGCCCACTATACCACACTTTCCCCCGCCGGTCAACCGCTTTTTGCAGAAAAACCCGTATTTTTCGCGGTTTCGTCCCATTTTCTGTTGCTTCCCGCCGTCATTTTGTGTATGATAGAGCCGATATGAAAAAACGCGGCGGCTGCCGCCGCGAAAAGTGAGGTACATCCCCATGAAGATCATGGCCATCGACTACGGCGACGCCCACACCGGCATCGCCATTTCCGACTACACCGAAACGCTGGCGGGCTACTCCGACACCCTCCACTCCCGCCGGCAGGAGGAGGTGCTCTCCGGCATACAGCGGCTCATCGCCGAGCACGGCGTACAGCTGCTGGTGCTGGGCTACCCTCGGAACATGGACGGCACCGAGGGGCCCCGGGCCGAGAAATGCGCCGCCTTCGGCGCGCTGCTGCGGCAGGCGACCGGGCTGGAGGTCATCCTCTGGGACGAGCGCCGCACCACCATCGATGCCCACAACATCCTGTTTCAGAACGGGCAGAACGCCAAGAAGCGGAAGAAGACCGTGGACGCGGTAGCCGCTGCGCTGATGCTGGAGGGCTATCTGACCCGCCGGCGGCTGGAGGGCGCGAAATGACGGACGTTATCGTTATCGGCGGCGGCGCCAGCGGCATGATGGCGGCGCTGACCGCCGCGGAAAACGGCCGCAGCGTCGTCCTGCTGGAACGGCAGAGCCGGGTGGGGCGCAAGCTGCTGGCCACCGGCAACGGCCGGTGCAATCTGACCAACTACCATGTATCTCCCGATCATTACCATGGGGAGGACAGCAGTTTCTGCGCTCACGCGCTGTGCGCCTTTGACACAGGCACAACGCTGCAGTATTTTGCCTCACTGGGACTGCTGACGGTCAGCGAGGACAGCGGCCGGGTGTATCCCATGAGCAACATGGCCGGCAGCGTGCTGGACGTGCTGCGCTACGCACTGGAACGCCCCGGCATCCGGGTCTGCACCGGGCAGGCGGTCACCGCCGTAAAGCGAATAGCGGAGGGCTTCACCGTCAGGACCGAGACGGAGGTCTTTGCCGCGCGGAAGGTCATACTGGCCGCCGGCGGAGCCGCCGGCAGCAAGGTGGGCGGCGTCATGGACGGCTATCGCCTTGCCAAAATGCTGGGGCACCACCGCACCGTGCTGTATCCCTCCCTGGTGCAGCTGAGGACCGATCCTACCTACCCCCGGGCGCTGAAGGGCGTCAAAGCCGAGTGCAGCATCGCCATCCTCCGGGGCGGCGAGCGTGTGGCGGAGAACCGCGGCGAGGTGCTGTTCACTGAATATGGCGTCAGCGGTCCGGCGATCTTCGACATCTCCCGGACGGTGTCCACCGGCGGCGAGGGGCTGGTCTGCGCGCTGGACTTCTTCCCTGACTGGGAGACGCGGGACGTGCTGGACTGGCTGCGCCTGCGGCGGGAGGCCATGGGCGCTCACGAGGCCTCCACCCTGCTGGTAGGCTCCTGCCACACCCGGCTGGGGCAAATGCTCTGCAAGGCCGCCGGGTTCACCAGCCAGCGCGCCGCCGACCTCACCGACGGGGACCTGGAGCGTATCGCCCGGCAGGCGAAGCGCTTTGCGCTCCCTATCACCGGCACCTGCGGCTTTGACCAGGCACAGGTCACGGCGGGCGGCCTGCGGACGGAGGAATTCCATCCGGAAACACTGGAAAGCCGCGTCGTTCCGGGGCTGTACGCCTGCGGCGAGGTGCTGGACGTGGACGGCGACTGTGGCGGCTTCAACCTGCAATGGGCCTGGTCATCCGGGCATCTGGCCGGGCTGCTGCTGTAATAAGTTGACAATAATTTTAATTATGGTAAACCTGCAAACTGCCCGCGGCAGCTTACAGGTTTACTTTTCGTCTTAATAAAGTCTTAATCCTCCCCCTGCTTGTTTCTTAAGAGGCATTTCGGTACCATGGAGCCAGAAAGGAAAGAAAGGAAGTGCCCCTATGGAACCCACGCTGCGGACCATCAACGCCGTGATCTCGGCGCTGTTTTTTATCTGCTACACCTATCAATTTCTCTATATCCCACTGGTGCTGCTGAAAAAGCGCCGGCCCCTTCCCCGCCCTGCCGCGTCCCATCGGTACGCGGTGCTCATCGCTGCGCGGAACGAGGAAAACGTCATTGCCGGGCTGCTGGACTCACTGGCCGCGCAGACCTACGATATGTCCCTGGTGACGGTGTTCGTGGCGGCGGACAACTGCACCGACAGCACCGCCGCCATCGCGCGGGCACACGGGGCGGTGGTGTATGAGCGCTTCAATCACGTGAACGTGGGTAAGGGCTATGCCCTGGATTTTCTGCTGCAGCACATCGGCGCAGACTATCCGGAGGGCTTTGACGGCTACTTCGTGTTCGATGCGGACAACATCCTCTCGCCGGACTACCTCGAGCGCATGAACGAAAGCTTCTCCGCCGGAAACGAGATCGTGACCAGCTACCGCAACAGCAAAAACTTCGGCGACAACTGGATCAGCGCCGGGTACGCCCTGTGGTTCCTGCGGGAGAGCCGCTATCTGAACGGCGCGCGGAACCGGCTGGGCAGCAGCGCCGCCGTGGGCGGGACAGGCTTTCTGTTCTCGCAGCGGATACTGGACGAGAGCCATGGCTGGCGGTTCTATCTGCTGACGGAGGATATCGAGTTTTCCATCCACCACATCCTGCAGGGCGAGAGGATCGCCATCTGCGAGGACGCGGTGCTCTATGACGAGCAGCCCACCGATTTCCGGCAGTCCTGCCGGCAGCGGCTGCGCTGGGCCAAGGGCTACATACAGGTGTTCCGCCGCTACGGTGCGGACCTGCTGAAGGGCACGGCCAAGGGCAGCTGGAGCTGCTTCGATATGTCCATGTCCATCCTGCCGGCGTTTATCCTGACGGCCCTGTGTCTGCTGGCCAACCTGACGCTGACGGCGCTGGGCCTTATGCAGGGCGACGGCGTATGGTTCGCCATGCGGTCCCTGCTGGAGTGCATGGGCAGTGTCCTGGCCACGCTGTTGGTGCTGGGCGGCATCACCGTGGCCAGCGAGTGGCGGCGTATCCACGCGCCGGCGTGGAAAAAGATCGCTTTCACTCTGACGTTCCCGCTGTTTATGCTGACGTATCTGCCCATCTCGCTGGCGGCGCTGTTTATGAAGGTGGAGTGGAAGCCCATCCACCACAGCGTGAACCTGACGTCGCTCCCCTCCCCCGCTGTGAAGAATTGACCTTGTGCAAAGGCGGGAATAGGGGTATGATAGATGTATTACTCCCACAGGAGGTCCCTCTATGTACACGATTTTGGTCGTTGATGATGAAAAGGATATTGTCTCCGCGCTGGAGATCTATCTCAAGGCCGAGGGCTACCGGGTGCTGTCCGCCTGCAACAGGAAAGAGGCCCTGGCCGCGGCGGCGCGGGAGGACGTGCACCTCATTCTGATGGATATCATGATGCCCGTGATGGACGGACTGTCCGCCATGGCCCAGCTGCGGCAGACCAGCAACGTACCCGTGATCCTGCTGACCGCCAAGGGCGAGGACACCGACAAGGTACTGGGGCTGAACGTGGGCGCGGACGACTATATCACCAAGCCCTTCAACCCGGTGGAGCTGCTGGCCCGGGTACGCTCACAGCTGCGGCGGTATTTGCAGCTGGGCGGCGGGCAGGTGCAGGCCAGCACGCTCATCATCGGCGGCATCTGCCTGGATGACAACGCCAAGACCGTCACCGTGGACGGCGACCCGGTGGCGCTGACACCCAAGGAGTACGACATCCTGCGGTTCCTCATGCGGAACGCGGGGACGGTGTTCTCCCCCAATGAGATCTACCGCCGGGTGTGGGAGGACGTGCCGCTGAACGCCGCGGGCGCCATCGCGGTACACATCCGGCACCTGCGGGAAAAGCTGGAGATCAACCCCTCAGAGCCCCGGTACATCAAGGTGGTCTGGGGCAAGGGCTATAAGATGGAGGGCGGCATCTCATGAAGGGATTTTTAGACAAGACGTGGGCGAAGGCCGCCGCCTTCGTGCTGACGCTGGTGTTCGGCGTTCTGACCGTTCTGGGCGGCGTGGGTGTGGGTATCCTTATCAGCTACGACGTGTTTCTGGACGGCGGCGACTTCATGCGCCAGACGATGTACGAGGGAAGCTGCGTCAGATCCATCGACACCGCCGACAGCTTCCTGCGCGGCACGCTGGCCAATGCGGGCGTGCTGGTCAGTGACGGTACCTATGACTACGACACCGTTGAAAACGGGGACATCACCGAGGAGGAGCAGGCTCAGGTGATCAGCGACCTGCCCCGCGTTTTTGCGGAGGAGTTCTCCCGCGATGCCGCCGACTGTCACCTGACCGTCACCGTCAGAGGGAATGGGGAGGTCGTCGGTACCTTTGAAAATTTTGAACTGACAGACGGCGACAAGCCGCTGTATACCACGCAGGAGACGTTCACCTACGCGCTGAACACCGGCAACACCGCCATGGTCACCATTGCCGCTGATCTGCTGCGGTCGGAAAACGCGCCCAGCTATTCATATCTGCTGTGCCAATGGCTGCTGGAGCACACCGGCCTGACTATCTTCCTCACCGCACTATTCGCACTGCTGGCACTGTTCTTCTTCTGCTTCCTCATGGCCTCTGCCGGCCATTGGGCGGGGCATGAGGGCATCCATCTGACGTGGCTGGATAAGATCCCGGCGGACGTGTGGCTGATCGTACTGCTGTGTACGTTTTTCATTGGCTGGGAAGCGTTCTATTACGGGTGGGGACGCGTTTTCTTCTGCGCGGCGCTGGTGCCGCTGGTGCTGCTGTTCCTGTGCGCCTTTGCCGCCCAGTGCAAGGCGGGCACCGTCCTGCGGAGCGCGCTGATCGCGCGGATAGCCCGGTTCCTCTGGCGCATTGTCCGTTCGCTGTTTCTGGGGCTGTGGCGCATCGCCAAAAGCCTGCCGCTGATCTGGAAGACAGCTTTGGCGGGACTGGTACTGGCGTTTGTGGAGTTCTTCCTGTTTGAGCAATCCCGCAGTGCCAGCGAAAGCACCGTCATCTTCCTGCTGCTGAAGCTGGTGGAGCTGCTGGCCATCCTGTACATCGCCCTGAATCTGCGGATGCTGCAAAAGGGCGGCGAAAAGCTGGCCCGGGGCGACTTCTCCTCCCCCATCGACACGAAGTACCTCATCGGCGACTTCAAGCGCTACGGGCAGGAGCTCAACGATGTACAGTCCGGCCTGGAGCAGGCGGTGCAGGAGCAGATGAAGGCCGAGCACCTGAAGACAGAGCTCATCACCAACGTGTCCCACGACATCAAGACGCCCCTGACCTCCATCGTCAACTATGTGGACCTGCTGAAAAAGGAGGACATCCCCTCCCCGGAGGCCCGGGAGTACATCGCCGTGCTGGACCGGCAGAGCCATCGGCTGAAAAAGCTGACAGAGGACCTGGTGGAGGCGTCCAAAGCCTCCTCCGGCGTGCTGAATGTGGACCTACAGCCCACGGACGTGAACGTGCTGTTTTCACAGATCGAGGGCGAGTATCAGGAACGGTTGGCCGCCTGCCAGTTGACGCTGGTAACGCAGCCTCCCGCACCGGGTACCGTCATCCGCGCCGACAGTCGTTTGCTGAGCCGCGTCATGGACAATCTGGTGTCCAATATCTGCAAGTACGCCCTGCCCAGCACACGGGTCTATGTGGTTTCCACGCTGTCCCGGGAGGCCGTTACCATCAGCTTCAAGAACGTCTCGCGGGACGAGCTGAATATCTCCCCCGACGAGCTGATGGAGCGTTTTGTGCGCGGCGATGCCTCGCGGCACACAGAGGGCAGCGGACTGGGGCTGTCCATCGCACGGAGCCTGGTGCAGCTGCAGGGCGGCCGCTTCGACCTGGCCATCGACGCCGACCTTTTCCGCGCGGATATCACCTTCCCGCTGTCGGAGAGCGCAGCAAGCTAAGCGTTTTATACAGATCTGAATAAGGTCGTCATCGGCAGGCAAGCGCCCGCCGATGACGACCTTATTTATGTAAACCAAAAATTTTCTCTTCCCTTCCACCCGCAGCTGTGCTATACTAAGGAGGTATCCGGGTATAGCGAAGTTGGTATCGCGCCTGGTTTGGGAGAATACGACCAGCCGGATAAAATAACTTAATAACCGGGTGTAGCGCAGTTGGTAGCGCGCCTGCTTTGGGAGCAGGATGCCGCAGGTTCGAATCCTGTCACTCGGACCACCTTTCCCAGAAAAACCGCCTTTTTAGGCGGTTTTTCTGCGTTATTAGTTCAATTTTTGAAGCGTGCTTGACCACATCCCAATTGTGGTCAGAGCGGTAAAATGGCGGTTGCAACCTCGGTACGGAGGAACGCCGAAAACCGCAAAATCCCTAACCCATCCCTAACAGCAAGCAGCCCACAAAAATCGCATATCAGGCAATGCGCGATTGAAATTGAGCGTAATCTTCACTATAATAAATTATGATAGGAATTTCATGCGTAGGCATAATCCTTGCCGATGTAATCTCGCGAAATTTACAACCTCTTTTATAGAGTAGAAAAGGAGGTACAACCATATATGGAGTACATAGTAATTGGCATTTGCCTCATAGCGATTGTTGCTATTGGTGCGCGTATATTTTTCAAACCCAAATCGAAAGACACAGTGACACCAACAGTCTCTGTGTCTCCCAAAGAAGACGAAGAACTATCCCTGTCCGCGCCGCAAGGTGAGTCTGCACATGATTTGGTCATTCAAGTAGAAATGCTACCTGCCGAAGCTATCAGCGAAGAAGGCAGTTTGGTTGAGATCACAGACAGCAAAGTCTTGGCTCGAGTTAATAACCTCATTCCCAATTTGGTACAAGCCGGCAACGCCGTGAATAACGCTGTCCAAGCTGTGGAAGCCCAAGGAGAGGTTTTGTATCGTGCTATTATTCCTGCCGGAGCAAAACTAACGAACTCCAGAGAAATGGAAGCTGCTGTTCGAGGTTTCTATCGTGGCGCAGATGGTATCCAAGGACACGCAAATTTAGTAGCAGTCGAAGCACAGAAAGGTACCGCTGTTGTTGCCAACACAGCTGCAGCCGCAATGGGTGTCGCATCCATGGTCGTTGGTCAATATTACATGACACAAATCAACGCAGAGTTAGGACAGATCAGTGACGGCATCTCAAAAATTTCGGATTTCCAAGACAATGAGTATCGGAGCCGGGTTTTCTCCCTGGTCAGCCATGTTAAGACAATCGCTGAGTTTCAGGTGGAGATTCTTGAAAACGATGAATTGAGGCTTTCTAAAATCGCACAGTTGGATAGTCTGGAAGAAGAATGCACTAAACTTTTAGGACAAGCCAATCTCACCTTGGCAGGCTTCGCAAAGAAAACTGACCTCGATTTTGAAGCCTATGAAAAGGAATTGCAAGAAGCTCAGAACTGGTACATTTATCAGAACACCTTACTGGAAATGCTCTATAAGATTTCCGACCTGAGATTCACCCTGCATCTCGGTGCAGTGTCCAGAGAGCAGTGTACCGCATTGCTACCGACCTATACTCAGCAAGTCGAGGAAACACAAACTCGCCTAACGCATTGGCATCAAGGAACCACGAAGCGTCTTAGTGTCGATACTGCAGAAATACGCCGGAAGAGGGGTGGTTGGGATAAAGCTATTCATTTCATCCCCGGACTGATAAATGATGAGTGGAATTTCCGCTCCATATCTGAACGAACTGCTGGTATGATCGATTCGCAGGTTGGCGGACACAGTGAACTGCACCATGATAACTCAGACCTCTATGTTGAAGATGTGCAATTGATTTCGAAGGACGGAAAAGTGTACTATTTGCCTTCGCGCAAAAAATGAGGGAGTTTTCCTTTCAATTGAAAAGGATTGGCCCAAGGGACGCAATCTTGTCCCTTGGGCCTTGTTGCTTTTATCCCACTTTCTCGAACGGTATCACCTTGCACCGGTTCTGTTCCGGCGGGTCGGGAGGTTCCGGGGTGTTGGCTGCCGTGACCGATTCCATGAAGCCGCCGATTTTCTCCGCCGCGCCCCGCTGCATATCGTTGGTGATGTGCGTATAGGTGTCCAGAGTGAACCCAGCGCTGAAGTGGCCCAACATACTGGACAGGGTTTTCACATCCACGCCGCTGGAGATTGCCATCGTTGCGAATGTGTGTCTGAGGTCATGGAAGCGCACATGCTCCTCGATGCCCGCGTTTTTCAGCAGTTTCCGGTTGATCCTTGACACGGCATCCGGACTCCAGTAGCCGCCCGTCCGGGGCGACGGGAACAGGATTGGATTGTCCGGGTGCTGTTCATGCTCCTGCACCAGCAGGTCCACTGCCTGCTGAGACAGCGCCACCTTGCGGACGGAGTTTTTCGTTTTCGGCTCCGTCACATCCAGCTCGCCCTCCATGCGGGTGACCTGCTTATTCACCGTCAGAATGCGCTCTTTCACATTCAAATCTGTCCACTGGAGCGCCAGCAGTTCGCCCCGGCGCAGGCCGCTGGACAGTTCCAGATAGAACATGGGCAGGACACCGTACTTCTCCGCTTCCTGAAGGTATCTGCCGATCTTCTCCGGCGGGAGGATGGTCATCTCTTTCTTGTCCTTGGGCGGGATGCGGCAGTTCTCGCAGGGGTTGTATGGGATGAGCCGCTCTTTCACCGCCTGCTTCAGTGCCGCCTGCAGCACCGCATGGACACGCCGCACGAAGGTGTTGGACAGGGGCTTGTCGTTCTGCTTCGACCCACGCTGCATCCTGCCGTTTTCTTTCAGGTCGTTATACATTCTCTGGATGTGGATGGACGAGAGCTGCTTAAGCTTGATCGTACCGATGGCCGGGATGATGTGGTGCTCGATGATCCCCTCATAGCCCTTGGCGGTATTGTAGCGGATGTTGGGCTTGCTGTAAGTTTCAAACCACAGGCGGCACCACTCCGCTGCGGTGTAGTCGCCCGTGTGATTGAGCGGCACGCCGCGATTCTCCCGAATGGCTTTCGCCAGCTTTTCTTTGCATTCCGCCTGGGTCTTGGCAGACACACTTTTCTGGATGGCCCGGCCGGTGACCGGGTCGATGCCCTGGGTATATCTGCCCTCCCAGCGGCCGCTGGGCTTTTTGCGGATGCTGCCCTCGCCGTTGGCTCGTTTCTTTGCCATTTATGATCCCTCCTTTTTAACACAAACACATACCACAGAATCTCCGAAATAGCTATCACAATATTTCGGGCTTTTTTGTAGCCTGCTCGTCGATCCATTCCATGAATTTATCACGGGGAACGATGATGCGGCTGCCCAGGGTGATGGTGGGGAAATCCCTGCGGTGGGCCACCTCATAGGCGTGGGCCAGACCGATGCCCAGCACATGGGACACATCCTCCACGGTCAGCATCAGCGGGAGTTCGTCAAAAGAATTGTATTTGGATTTTCTCATTCAGTCCCTTTCTACCTCCCGAGTGGAAGGGTTTTAGTTCTTTGTTTTGCGACCCATTTTTTGCGCCTCTTACATGGTCAGATTGGGCCACTGCTCCTCATGGTCATCCGGCTTGTGGCCCAGGGCGATGCGCTTTTCTTGGAGCTTCTTCAGCCGCTTACGGTCGATCTGGATTCCGCCGGGGCAGGACTTAGGGACGGAGTTGTCCCGGAAGATCCGGCTCATGTGATGGAGCAGCCGGGTCACTGCCAGCATCGCAGAGGGCGGACGGTTTTCCTCCAAATGGTTCAGAAGGTACTGTGCATACTGATTGCCTTGCTCGGCGGATTGGGTCAACCAATATGCGGCTTTCTCCTCGTCGCGGGGAACCTCCTTACCAGCAAGGTACAGCTTGCCCAGCATATACTGGGCGTAGGGATTTCCCCCCTCCGCCGACCTGGCGAACCACTCCACCGCGGCATCACTATTTCGTTTGATCAAATCACCTTTGAACAGTTCTTTAGCCAAACGGTACATGGCGTAGTGGCTGCCGTTGACCGCAGCGGTGTAGAGCCAGTGCATCCCCTTCCGGGTATCCCGCACTTCCAAATCATCCGAGAGGTATAACTTAGCAAGGGAATATTGTGCCACCAGATGTCCCTGATCCGCCGCCTGCTCGAACCAGTACCGTGCTTCCACCGAGTCCGGGATCAGCAAAGGTCCGTCCCGCCAGAGCTTTCCCATCAGGTACTGCGCATACATATCGCCGCTTTCCGCCAGCCTTTCCATTTCAGAGACGGCTTCGCCGCGCTCCTCCATGGTCAGGCTCTCGTCCCGGATCACATCCCGCAGTGTCCAGTAGTCGTAGGAGGCGTTGCGGTATTCCTCCGGCTCGTCCTGCTGATTGAGACCCTTCTCCTCGAAGCCGATCTCACCCAAGTGCAGGCGCTCCGCTTCCTGAATGACCGCATTCTTGATCTGCCGGAACTCCTTTTGCTGTGAGAGCGGGATGCGCTCCTGGGGCTTGTCGTGATAGTAGCTGTCCACCTTGCCCTGAAGCATCAGCCAATGGTCATAGCATTTGCTCACAGCGGGGAACCGTTCCATCTCGTCCACGATCTCATCCACCAGCTGCTTCAACCGTTTGGGAAGGTAACCGTAGGATTTCTTGCCCTTGACCGTTCCAAGCTGCGCCGCCAGTTCCAGCATGAGCTGCTCAGCGTCCGGGTGGTCACATACGCCGTCCTGCATGGCACGCACCAGTTCCAACATCGCCCGCCGCGCTTGGCGCACCAGCTCGTCTCTGGACTCAGACTTCTGTTCGTAGAGATGCAGCATTTCGTTGCGGAAGATATCATTGGTCAGCTTGGACTTGATCTGACGGATACCTTCCTTGGAGAGGTAGGCCTGTCCCGGCTTTGCGGACCAGGCCATCATGTGGATGTGCGGATGCTCGCCCTCGTCGTGGAAGGCAGCGTACCATCGGAAGTCGCCGGGCGGGATCTTCATTGCCGCCGCGATGTCGTTGCGGTGGGCGCGGATGAGATTTCGCCACGCTGCAGCGTTATCGAAGCCGAGCCGGGCCGCATCCTCACGCTTGAGGGAGATGATGTGCGTCCACACATTTCCGGTGTAGCTCTCCAGCTCCTCCACGGCTTTCTCCATAGAGACCGTTTCCTCATCACCGAACAGGCCGTGGGTACCGATGCGCTCAGCGCGGGGGCGGGTGGCGATGTACTTCATGTACTGGCCTGACTCGTGGATGGCATCCCAGTTGGTTTCCAGCGCCAGCGTGATGAATGCAGAGGCGCTGACCTTGGCGGGCTTCGCTTGGTAGTCCTCGTACTCGTAGAGCGTCTTGCTGTCCGGGAAGTCCTTGACCAGTTTGGCGATGAGCTGCTCCTGCTTTCGTGTGGGCGGACGGTCATCCGGGATAAGCTCCACACGCTCCCGGGTCGCGATGTAGCGAAGGTATCCGGAGGCCCCGCCGGTGCTTTTGATATAGGGACTCTTGAGGATCAGTCTTGCCATTCGTCATCATCCCAGTCCGGCTCCTGACGGGAGCGCGCATACTTCTCCAGAGAGATGGTACCGTTTGTGGCCTTTACATTCCGGACACTCTGCGCTCGTCTGCGATTCAGGTCATCCCGGTCCATCTCGAACGTTTCCGCGATGATACTGTTGGTCATGTCCTGCTCCACGCATCTGGTAAAATCTCTGCGGGCGATATAGTCCTCCAATCTGCTCAGCCTGCCGTCGATGGCAGACATGATTGCCATGGGCAGCAGCGTTGTGTTGTCCTGTATTCCCAGATAATCCACATAGAAGTTCACGGCTTTCTCGATGAACTCATTTTTGCTCTGGCAGTTGTCGGCAGCGTACCACTGCTCGATTCTTCTTCTGGTTTCCGGCTGCATCCGGAATGCAATACGATCTCTGGTTTCTTTACTCATTCAATTCCTCCTTTTTGCTGTAAGACACCCTTGAAAAGCCCTGCAACACGGGGCTTTTCGGGGAAGCTGACGCCCTCGGTGCTTATTTCGCCTCTCAAAGACGCCAGCTTCAAGCTCCCGAAACTGCCCGCACTGCGGGCAGAAGTGGCGGCTGCGGCGGCACGTGCGACGCCATGCCTTTATCCTGCTTTTTCTTTCGTCCTGCAAAAGTCTGCCGAAAACGGCTCACATCCGGCTTCAATCCCCTGGTCGGGACTGGGACTCTCTTCTTCCCGGAAAGGCGCACACAAGGCGTTCTGGCGACCCTGGGCGTTGGACTTTTTGAGGAGTTCTGCCACACGATAGCGGGCGGTAGCCTCCTCCACCTGCCGGAGCTGCCGCTCATAGAATGCTTCGAGTACACCTTGGATAGGGCGAACGGTGTAGAGCAGATTTCCGTTCAGGGGTCTGCCATCTTTGCTTCGTACCATCGTCGGCTCCGTGTAGATGAGACCTTTCTCCTCCAACTGCCGCACATACTTTGCCACCGTATTTTCACTCATGCCGATCGCATGGCCGATGGTTTTGTAACTGGGGTAGCACTGGTAGGTCTTACGATTCTCGCACCGGAGCAGATAGGAATAGAGGGAGATCTCACGAAAATCCAGACCGATGCTGAATATCTCGTTTGGTACCATAAAATAGTTTTTCTCTGCACTGCGCTTGGGCCATTTGTTGAAACTCAATTCATACCTCCTGTATTGTCGTAGAGTCCGATGACGCTCACACAGGGGACAGAAAAATTTTCATTGCTTTTCTGCTGTTTACCTGATATACTTTTATCAGTAGATTTGTGCGTGCCTGTGTGTGCGCCGAGCCGCCGGACTGTTGCCGCAGTCGCGGCGGTTTTTATTTTGCGGGTGTGTTGTGTGATCCACATTCCTCCTTTGCCCTCATCTGTAAACTATCTTTTTCACCTCCTCCGTGTTAGAATAAAAAGAGACCGTGCTCCCGGGAGCACGGCCAGAGATGGAATGACCTTCCGAGCGGATTGCCGTATGGCGGAGAGCGCTCACGCTCTCATAGATGCTCTGTCGAAGACCATGTGGATTCGTCGGCGCGGATGCCGTGCCGTACCGAACCAGGGGCAACCTCACCCGGGTGAAATTGTCCTTCTATTATTACTTAGAGAAAATTCGCAAAATCGGAAGGTCTGGAATCGTAAATTTTTTGTGAACGCAGAAAGGGTGGTGAGCTCATGTCCTTCAAGGATACCCAATCTTATAAAGAGCTTCAGGCAGATTGGCGCTGGATACACTCTATGGACCCGGAAGCTGCCGCCGCTGCAGACCAGTGGGTGAAGGAGCATCCGGAGGAGTGGAAGGAGCTGGAGCATATGCTCTACTACAGCGAGGCGAACTTTCGCAAGCGTGTAGCACCAGATACTCTGGAGGATGTGGATATAAAACAGCCCCAATCTTACAATCCGGAAGCGTTCCTGCCGGAGGAAGTACGCAATGCGATTTACAATGACAGACGTTGGTTTGACCGAAGCAAGTATCTGCCAGAGGGTTCTGATGAAGATCCCTTCATGTATTTGGACACCCAAATCTATGACGCCCTGCATGCACTGACCGAACTGCAGAGGGAGATTTTGTTCCGCACGGTCATCAATGGTGAATCCACTGAATCCGTCGCACAGGACAAACAGTGTTCGTCCAGAAACATCCGGGATATCCGAGCCCGTGCGCTTCGACAGATACGGGCCAAAATCAAAAGACGTGAAGGCTACGGCAGACCCGACGTTGTCATCATTATTTTGCTGTTTATGCTGCTTGTTGGTGTTCCGCTTGCTTGCTGGGGAGAACAACTTTGGACCGCATATCCCTGGCTGGAGCCTGTGGCTGCAGTGCTTAGCGCATTGGTTGTGGCTGTCATGTTCCAAAGTTCCCTTCGCAGAGAAGCAGAAAGGCTGCTGCACCAGCATTGGGCCAGCCTGAATGGGGCGCAGAAAAAAGAATAGTCGCTGCGAAAGAAGGAGCTGAGACCTGTTGGCCTCAGCTCCTTCTCGTTGATGGATTTGTTTTGTTCGTAGTAATATCTCAGCGGTAGGCAGTACATCACAGGGATTTCTTTTTGGGTTCAGAGCTCCAAATCTCCGAATGGATTTCTCTCACTGTGAACTTATCCCCATCAAAATATCCGATATAGCTTTTGTCTCGGTCTGCGCCAAACTCCCCAAATTTCTCTTGTGCATTTCCAGTTCTAATTCGGCGCTCTCGCATTATCCATACCAGACGTTTCCCAGCGCGTTGCAGCCTTTCGAAGAGTACAGGTCTATCTACAATTACATAATTTTGGTATGTTCTCCACTTCTCTCCTACAATGCTATGTTCTGCAATTACCTTTCTCGAGTTATCAAAAAACAGATATCCATCCGAATCGACAATGCCAAGGATATCTCTGATTGGTGCCGACGGAAGGTAAAAGTAAACATCTCCATATTCAGGAGAATTGTAGCAACAGCCATCTACAGCGGATTTCAGTTCGAACTGTGGAAATTCTTCAATGTTGGCGGAGTCGTAGCGTGCTTTCCAAGAAAACCAACAAACTTCCTTCGGTGTAATATAGCACGAGGAATGGATTCCTCCATACCAATCAGTCGGATTTGCAACACGATTGTCAGCATTGCTTTTCTCTGTAATGGCTTCTGCGAACTCCAGGGCATCATCTTGGTTAATCAAAATGGCATTCATAAAGAGGCAGGTTTCTACTCCTGCACTTCCATAAAAACAGGAGTACATATCCAGTGCAATGAGGTCTTCTGCTTCTACTCTGTATGCTCCATCAATATTTTTGAAGAAAATCCATTTTTCCCAATCAAGAGTAGGTGCCTTTAACACATTTGTTATCACATCTTTTGCATTG
>OMBN01000330.1_pt1 | contig 38371 bp, 31 predicted proteins | sample 1644891 | NCBI WGS metagenome assembly OMBN01 (sample SAMEA103958144, study PRJEB25191) | human gut metagenome | reverse complement strand
TCTACGGCGGAAGTACTTGGGGGTTGCCCCCTGGGAGATAGGCGAGTGGCCAAGTGAACTGGAGGAGCTAAGGCTCCTCTTTTTTTTATCTCGCTAACGAGATTCAAGAGATGTGATGTATGAATAAATAAAAAAAGACCTTTCGGGCCTTTTTTTATTTATTCTGGAAATGTATAATCACGCAATGCGCTACTAATATCATCATATGAAAAACCTTTTCTAGCCAAAGCCTGCGTAACTTTTTGCTTTCGCTCGTACCCCTCATAGTTTTTACTGTAGCGTTTGGAAACTTTTTCTAGTGCTGTGTAGAGAAGTTGGGTCTCATTTTCTTCATCTGTTTCTAATTCAAGTGATTCTAGAGCAATTGAAGAGATAGAATACGTAAAACCTTTATTCATTAGGTTTTGAATAATTTTATCTTTCAGCTGTTTTAGGGTCAATCTTTGGCCATAAGTTCTGTCTGTTTTTTCGGCAAGTTTGTAGGCAACATCTATTTGTTTTTCCTCATCATAAATGTTAGAAAGTGCATGGTCAATGATTAGGGGATCAATACCCTTTGTTATTAATTTCTGTTTAATTTGATAGGGGCCAGCACTTCCCATTGAAATTTTTCCTTCAATAAAATTTTCAGCGTAGGCTTTATCATTAATTAGATTGTTTTTTGTAAGAGCATTTATGACCTCGTCAATTTGGTCAGTATTGTCAATTTCGTGTTCACTAAGATATTTTCTTACTTCCGAACTTGTCCTCATTTTAAAGGAAATGTAGTAGAGTGCTAGTGATTTTCCTTGAGCAAATTGGTCATAAGATTGAATCTCTTCTAAATCTGCATCATCGAGCTCTTTATCAACATTTAGAAAAAAGTGAACAATTGTATCCTCAGAAAGATATATTTTTTCTTCATCAAATCCAGATAAATCGACGCGGTAAAGTCGTTTTAATTTTTTTATTGCAGTGATTTTTCCCATGTATATATTATATACGAAAATAATTAAAAATTGTCACTTATGAATCGTGTAGTAAAACAATTACGTGAAATGAAAGTGTAGTTTATAAACCTGTTTGTAAAAGATGGTTATTTCTGTAAACTTATTAAAAAATACCGTTTAAACGTTGGTATTATACAGTTTTCATTATTTTTAAAAATAATAGGATTTAAATGATGTAATATTTACAAGACAAAATATCCGATATCTTCCACTTTTTGTAGTAAAATTATAACAAACAATCTACAAATATGACGGAGATGAAGAAATGAATAAAAAATCGAGTGCTCTTTTAACTATGGGAACTTTAACGCTTCTGGCAGGTGGCGGGGTTGTTTTAACAAACCTCCCCGACTCTTTTAAAATACAGAGAGTTTATGCTGCTACTTCCAGGGATATAACAGTCTATCCAAAAGATTTTCTAAATTATTTTCAGAGAAATGGTTCTGCTGCTGGATTTGATTATGATTTAACTACCTATACTCAAACTCTAACACCTGACCTTGGAAATCAAGCGGGAAATGTAACTCTGAAAACAAAAGTTGATATGTCGCAAAACTTTACTTTTACTGGACAAATCAACTTAGGGAATAAATCACAGCAAAATGGTGGAGCTGATGGTGTTGGTTTCCTTTTTCATCCTGGTGATACAAGTGTAGTAGGAGCACCGGGTGGAGCTGCTGGTATTGGTGGTGTTAATGGAGCATTTGGTTTTAAGCTGGATACTTACTATAATGGCGTAGGAGAAACAAGCTTTACACCCGACCCATCTACTTTCTCTGGTAAGCCTTTTGGAGCCTTTGTTGATGGTTTGAATGGACAGGCTAAAACAATAAGTGCTAGTGCTAAAGGTATTCCTCAACCATCAAATAATAATTTTGTTGACTTTACAATGAGTTATAATGGTGCGACGAAGGTAATGTCAGTTACTTATGGTGGTCAAACTTGGACGCAAGATGTTTCTTCTTTTGTTGGAACAAATCAGGCGATGTCTTTCTCAATTGCGGCCTCAACTGGTGCCCAAATGAATTTGCAACAACTGCGTAATGTTAATTTTACTTATACGGTAGCTCAAGGTACTGTTATTGCTAATTATGTGGATGAACAAGGAAAGACGATTGCTCCGTCAGAAACAACAAGTGGAGATATTGATACTCCATATGTGACAAGTCAAAAGACTATTCCAGGTTATGCCTTTAAGGCATCAAACGGAGCAGCAACTTCGGGGAACTATGCTGCCAATGACCAAACTGTAAACTATGTTTATACTCGAAATCAAGGAACCATCGATGTTACTTATATTGACCAAACAACGGGACAGACTTTAAGTAAAAAAGATTTATCTGGTGGAACAGGTGATTCTTCTAATTACACAACAACTGACACCATTAAATCTTATACAGATGCAGGTTATGAATTGGTTTCGGATAATTATCCAAGTGGTGGTACAGTCTTTACGGATACAGCTCAACACTATGTTGTTAATTTGAAACAAAAATTAGTTGTAAGTTCTGAGCAAAAACAAGTCAATGAAACAATTCAATATGTTTATGAAGATGGAAGCAAGGCAGCAGATGATTATAATGCTCCACCATTGAATTTTACAAGAAGTGTGACAACCAATCAAGTAACTGGTGAAAAGACTTATGGGGACTGGCAAGCACAAAATGGTGATAGTTTTGGAGAAGTAGTTTCGCCAACAATTAAAGGAGAGACAGCTGACCAATTAAAAATTGATGCAATAAGTGGAATTACAGCCAATTCAGCAGATATTCAGAAAAAGGTCGTTTATAAACGTAACCAAGGAACCATTGATGTTACTTACATTGATGAAACAACTGGTCAAGTTTTGACTAAAAAAGATTTATCTGGTGGAACGGATGATCCGTCAAATTATACAACTGCTGCTGATATCAAGTCATATACAGCTAAAGGCTATGAATTAGTTTCTGATGATTACCCAAGTGGGGGGACAGTCTTTACGGATGAGCCACAACACTATGTAGTAAAATTAAAACACGGCTTAACAGAATCAACTGATAAAAAAGCTGTCAATCAAGTGATTCATTATGTTTATGAAGGTGGAGGTGAAGCAGCTACTGACCACAATGCTACGGTTGACTTTAGCCGGACAATTACTACTGACAGAGTAACGAATGATAAGACATACGGTGATTGGACTGCTGATAACGGTGATAGTTTTGCGTCAGTAACTTCTCCAGTAATTGACGGTTATACAGCTGATCAACTTAAAGTTTCTGAAATGACAGGGATTACTGCTGATACAGAAGACATTTCTGTGACAGTAACTTATACTCGAAATCAAGGAACTATTGATATTACTTATATTGATGAAACAACGGGACAGACTTTAAGTAAAAAAGATTTGTCTGGTGGAACTGGAGATGATTCAGGTTATACAACGGCTGACATGATTAAATCTTATACAGATAAAGGCTACGAATTAGTTTCAAATGATTATCCAGAAGATGGAACTAAATTTGCTGATGACCCTCAACATTATATTGTGAGATTAAAACACGGGTTAACAGAAGTGACTGAGAATAAAACGGTCAATCAAGTGATTCATTATGTTTATGAAGGTGGGGGAGAAGCAGCTACTGACCACAATGCTACGGTTGTCTTTAGTCAGACAATCACTACTGACAAAGTGACGGGTGAGAAAACTTATAGTGATTGGACAGCTGATAACGGTGATAGTTTTGCGTCAGTAACTTCTCCAGTAATTGATGGCTATACAGCTGATCAACTTAAAGTTTCTGAAATGACAGGGATTACGGTAGATACAGAAGATATTTCTGTGACAGTAACTTACACTCGAAATCAAGGAACCATTGATGTTATTTATATCGATGAAACAACTGGAAAAATTTTGACTACAAAAGATTTATCTGGTGGAACGGGCGACCCAGCTGACTATGCAACGGCTGACACGATTAAATCTTATACAGATAAAGGTTACGAGTTAGTTTCAAATGATTATCCAAAAGATGGAACTAAATTTGCTGATGACCCTCAACATTATATTGTGAGATTAAAACATGGCACAGTAGTTGAGACGGAAAATAAATCAGTTAATGAAGACATTCATTATGTTTATGATAATGGGGATAAGGCTGCTGACAACTATAAGGCAACAATTGTCTTTAGTCGGACAATCACTACTGACAAAGTGACGGGTGAGAAAACTTATAGTGACTGGACAGCTGATAATGGTGGAAGATTTGCTGCAGTTCTTTCGCCAATCATTAAAGATTACATCGCAAGTCAACTTAAGATTGATGAAATGACAGGAATTACGGTAGATACAGCGGACATTGAAAGAATTGTCGTTTATCATAAGGTGCCTGCAGGAATTATCGTTCCTCCAGTTCACCCAGATAAACCAAGTCAACCGTCTAATAATCAATCAAAAACACCTACGGCTAAGGCTGTAAAAGATAGTAAGCCAACAGATGTTCTTCCAAGTACTGGTGATAGTCAAAAATCACAAATTGTTTTGACTCTGCTGGGAATTATGGCAGTGATTATTTCGCCACTTACTCTTTTACTTAGACGTAAAAAACAATAATTAAAGAAAAATAAAAGGTCTGACAGTGTCAGGCTTTTTATTTGGAGAGTAATATTCATAGATGAAAAAATAAGTTCAAATCTTTTAGGATTCAAGTAGAAAAAGACTACAAAAAGAAATTGTGAAATGTTATAATAGTGTATCACACAATCCTTTATTAGTGATTTTTTATAATGGATTGAAAATGGTCATTTAATTGACGAACTAGAGGGAAAATAATTAAAGAATGATAAATTTAAAAATAGGACAGAAACTTCAACTCGAAATCGAGCGAATGGGAATAAATGGGGAAGGAATTGGCGTCATTTCAGGACGACTTGTTTTTATTCCTTATGCACTTCCAGGTGAAGAAGTTTTAGTTGAAATTACTGAAAATGCTAGAAATTTTAGTCGTGCAAAATTGGTTAAGATTATTGAAAAATCACCAAACCGTGTGAAACCACAGGATAGAGCTTATCATGAAATGAGTCAATCTCACATCATGCATCTTTCTTATCCAATGCAATTGGAATTTAAGCGTGATGTTATGCGTCAGGCCTTAGAAAAATATAAACCAGCAGGTTGGCGTAATTATGAATTGCGTGCAACTTTGGGAATGGAAAATACACTTGGTTATCGTAACAAATTGCAGTTCCAAGTGCGTCGTTTGAATGACGGAACAGTGATTGCGGGACTTTATCAAGAAGGAACGCATCATTTGGTTAACCTAGATAACTGTTTGGTTCAAGATCCCAAAACCCAAGAAATTATCAATCACATTTGCCGTTTGATTGAAAAATTTGATTTACCTGTATATGATGAACGTAAAATCGGCGGAATTCGTACGGTCATGGTTCGTCGCTCACAAAAAACAGGTGAAGTACAAATTATTTTTGTGACTTCAACACCAATTATTTTGGACGGACAAGTTTGGCCTGAATTACGTGAAGAACCTTCAAAACGTCAAAAAAATTCTTTTGTTAAATTTGATAAAATGTTGTCAGCACTGACAGAAGAATTTGAAGAAATCGTGACGGTTGCGGTCAATTTCCACCCAAGAAAAACCAGTGAAATCTATGGCGAACGCACACAAATTTTATTCAATGAAAAAGAAACAATTACCGAAGGCGTTTTGGATTATGAATTTGAATTAAGTCCTCGTGCTTTCTACCAATTGAACTCTGAGCAAGCCAATGTACTTTATGGTGAAGCAGTTAAGGCTTTGAATCCTAAAAAAGATGACCGTGTCATTGATGCATATTGTGGTGTAGGTACGATTGGTTTTGCGGTGGCTAAAAAAGTAAAATCGGTTCATGGAATGGATATTACACCAGAATCAATTTTTGATGCGCGTGAAAATGCCAAACGTTTGGGGCTTAAAAATTGCCACTATGAAATTGGTAAAGCTGAGCGAATTATTCCAAATTGGAACAAATCTGGTCATAGAGCAACTGCAATGATTGTTGACCCACCACGTACGGGGCTTGATGATGCATTGCTTGAAACAATTACTAAATTCCCACCGGAAAAAATGGTTTATGTCAGCTGTAACGTTTCAACTTTGGCAAAAGATTTAGTCGTTTTGGCCAATTATTACAAAGTAGAATACATCCAATCAGTGGACATGTTCCCACATACAGCAAGAACTGAAGCAGTTGTTAAATTGACAAAACGTGATGAACCTTTGAAAATTGTTAAATTTGAACATTTGGAAGAAGAACGTAAAGCTGAAGCTTTTGCTAAGGGTAAAAAACGTGGACGTCGTCCGCAAAAATATGGTAAATATTGAGAAATTTTGCTGACAGAATTATTAGTTGCTAGTAGCTAAAGTTTAAGTGAAAATTTACTGACAAAATGGATATTTTAGTTGTTCATTCTTTTAATTACGTTTTACCTGCCCGTTGTTCACTCGCTGACGATGGATAGAATGCTCAGCTTTGCTGGTCATTCTTTTATCTACAGATAAAATACTCCTTATTCAGTCGTATTTTACTGACAAGATTTTCGTCAGTAAATTTTATAGTTAAAATTAGAAAAGTAAGAAAAAATTATGAAAAAATTTATTGTTGAACCTGAATTTTGGGAACTTTTTCCTGAGACAAAAATCGGAATTGTTTTAGCTAAAAATATTGATAATAGTATGGAATCAAGTGCTGAAATCAAAAAAAATCTTGATGAGGCGAATGAAAATGCAGAGCAATTTTTAGAAGCGGCTGTTTTTAGTGAAAATTCTGTAGTCTCTGTTTGGCGCAAGGCTTATCAACAATTTAAAACAAAAAAAGGGGCTAGAAGTTCGATTGAAAATCTGCTTAAACGAGTAGATAAAGGTAAAGCTGTGGGTTCGATTAATCCTTTGGTTGATATTTACAATAGTATTAGCTTGAACTATGGGCTACCTGCTGGTGGTGAGGATATTGATACTTTTGCAGGAAATCTACGTTTGACAAAAGCTGTTGGTGGCGAACATTTCTTGGCTTTGGGTGATGATGAAGCTGATAATGCTTTGCCTGGTGAAATCTGCTATCTTGATGATGAAGGGGCAGTTTGTCGCTCATGGAATTGGCGTGATGGTCAAAGAACGATGCTGACAGAACAAACCAAAAATGCTTTTTTGATTATTGAATCTGTTGACCCTGAACGCGGTGAAGTTCTAGATGCTGCAACACAAAAATTAGCTGAATTGAGTGAAAAATATTTAGGAGGAACAGCACAGGTACTCCTAGTCACTAAAGAAAATCCAGAAATTTCTTTAGACTAGCGTTTTGTGACATCTAAAGAAATCAGATTTACTGACAAATAAGAGATTTGATAGGAAAGTTGATGATACTGTCAATAAAAAGAGCCGTCAGTAAATCTGACGGTTCTGTCATTAATTATTTTTATGATAAAATGGAAAAAATCCGAGGTTTTATATGATTTATATGAGAAAAGCAGGCCCGAAAGATTTGCTTTCAATTATGAAAATTATTGAAGAAGCAAGAACTTTTTTGGCTGATTCCGGGAGTGACCAATGGCAAAATGCTTATCCAGCAGTTTTTAATATTGAAGAGGATTTTGCGAAAGAACAGGCCTATGTCTTACTAGTTGATGATAAAATAGCCGGTTATTGTGCAATTATTACAGGTGAAGAACCAGCTTATACTCAAATTACTGACGGCGCTTGGTCAAATCAAAATTTTGATTATGTGACCATTCATCGAATTGCTTTGTCTAACGAATTTCGTGGACAATCTTTGACAAGATATCTATTTTCAAATATTTTTACCTTGATGTTATCTAAAGGATACTCTGATTTTCGCCTAGATACCCACCCAGTCAATAAATTGATGCAACATGTCTTTGAACGTGAAGGCTTTGTAAAACGAGGACTTGTTCAATTTGAAGGTGACCGTTTTGCTTATCAATTGGAGCTTAATAAATAGATGAATAAAAAAGAACTTATTGATTTTTGCTTGTCTCTTGGGCCGACTTTTGCAGATACTCCCTTTGCCAAAATGGAGAAGGGTCAGCCAACGGTAGTGATGCGACATTTAAAGAATAAAAAATCATTTGCTTATATTTCTGAGCGAGAAGGCCGAGTCAATATCGCAATCAAGCAGAAGCCAGAAATCGCAATCGAATTGCGAGATTTCTTTGTGGATATTAATCCAGCATTTCACATGAATAAAACGCATTGGAACGATGTTTTACTTGGTGGAGATGTTGTTGATGAGCAAGTTTGCAAAATGGTTGAGCAAAGCTATGATTTAATCAAACCCAAAAGATAATGATGAGCCGACAGCTCTGAATTTTAATAGGAGAAAAAATGACTTACGAACAAAATTTTTTAAAAGATTTTCAAGAATGGGTGGACCAACAAGTTCAAATTTCTGAACTTGCCATGAAAGCAGCTGAAAAAATTGCCACAGAAGACGGTAAAAAAGAAGCGAAAGAAGCTGCTATTCGTTATGAAAGTCGTTTAGACGCATACCAATTTTTGCAAGGAAAATTTGAAAACTACAAAAATGGTAAAGATTTCCATGACGTTCCAGATTTTGGAACAAAAACATTTTAATTAATAATTGAGTTCGCCCTCCTTGAAGTGAGTGAAAATAGAGAAAATGGAACCTGTGCTTTGCACAGAACCGCATTTTCCTAATTTTCATAACTTCAAATCAGTCGGGCTCACATCTTAAGGAGATTCAAATGAATTTTAAGAAGATGGTTGGTAATCAAGTGCGAGTAAGAGCTCTCGCTTAGATTACCGCAAAGTCTTATTTCTTTGCGGATAAGAACAAATTGAGTTCACCCTCCTTGAAGTTGAGTGAAAATGCGATTCGCCTTGCAACTTTAGTTGCTTAGAGCGAATGGACAGCATAGGCCACATAGTGGCATGGATAGAGAAAATGGAACTTGTGCCTTGCACAGAACCGCATTTTCTCAATTTTCATAACTTCAAAGCAGTCGGGTTCACATCTTAAGGAATAAGAAAATGTTAAAACCATATGAATATAATCGAATTAAATACCTGACCTTTGACCTCGTCAATGTCTATCACTCTGTCAATGATAAATCGACAGTTGAGGCAGTTTACGCCCAAGTCGCCACAGAAATTTTGCAAATCGCTGAAAATGCTGACAGCCTTGTCAGCGAAAATAATCTGTCAGTAAAAGTTGCTATTCAAGAATACTTATCAGCCATTGATAATCCTAAATTATCAAGAGAACAAGCTGAAAAATTACTGACAGAACTTAAAACCTTAGTCGAAGCTTTTCATTTACCGAGCGAAGCTCAAATGAAAAAAGCTTTCAAAAAAGTTAAAAAGTTAAAAATTCCAGCGACAAGTCAATGGGATTTACGTGATGTCACTTACTTTGCTTGGAATGAAGTTTCAAGCGGCCGAAAATATCTTTTGACCGCTGACGGGCGTGGTTTCTCTGGCAGTATCTCTGGCAGTATGAAAAATATCTGTGCCATTTGCCAAAAAACAAGTATTGTCACTCAATTTCTAGCGACAACAAAAAGAGGTGCTGACGGCACTTATACTAAAAATGGCACCTATATTTGCTTAGATTCTGAACAATGTAATCAGCAAATTCAAGCCAAAGAAGGCTTGGAGCATTTTTTAGAAATCATTAAAGAAAAATAAAAATTTAGAAGTATCTTGTAAAAAAACAAGAATTCTGCTAAAATAAAAACAAGTTGACGAGGAGTAATAAAGCAAGACTTATAGAGAGAACACGGTTGGTGAAAGTGTTCAGTCAAACTTTATGAAGGTTGCGTCATTTCAAGAAATAATTGCTGACAAAAGTCCTGTCAGTAATTATGACATAAAATGAGTGTCTGTCAGTAAATCTGTCAGGAATTTAGGTGGTACCGCGCGTGAGCGTCCTATTTTTAGGAAGCTTGGGGGCGGTATTTTTTGTGCAAGATAGTTGAGAGAGAGAATGGATGAATACTTGGCTATTGCGAGCGGGAGAGAAAGGAAAGTATTGGAAAGGATTTCAGGATAATAATGAAATTTATCTTGATTTTGCTGGTGCCGATTTTGACTTATCTCTGGCTAATGATCAAGAAATAAAAGAAAAAATTGATACTCCCAACCATGGTGGAACGTTGATTAGATTTTATAAAGATATGAAGATTGGTGATATTGTTTACATAATAGGTGAAAATAAAACACTATTGGCAAAGGCAAAAGTAACATCTGATTATCAATATAACAAACAAGGGAGAGATGCTGACAATAATCACCATGTTAGAAAAGTTGAGTTTTTAAAAGTTGGGGCATGGTCAGCAAAAAAAATTAATTTTAGTCAGTATACACTGGTAAATTGGACGAATAAATTAAAAGAAATCCAAGTATTAAATAGTTTAATTGAAAATAAAGAAGGTAAGTCTATGGAACAGGTAAGTGTCTTAGGAAAACAACTTTCAATATCTAAAAATATTATCTTACATGGAGCTCCGGGAACGGGAAAAACCTATCTTGCTAAAAAGATTGCTGAGGAATTGGGGTCAACGCAAGAAAATGGACAACTTGAATTTGTACAGTTTCATCCTAGCTATGACTATACTGATTTTATTGAAGGTTTAAGACCTGTAAAAAGTGATGATGGTCAATTGAATTTTGAATTGCAAAAAGGGATTTTTAAACTTTTTTGTGAACGAGCCAAAGCTAAAATCGAAGTGGAATCAACAAAATCAGTTGCTGAAGTATGGGATGAATTTATCTCTAGCATCGGAGATGATGAAGTTCAAATTAATAATTATAAATTTCATGTTAATGGTAAAGGTAATATTACCTACAATGTTCCCGGAGGAAGTTCTGCCAGCTTGACATTAGATAATGTTGTTTATTTTTTAGAGCATAAACGATGGGGAAGCAAAAACTACCATTCGACATATAAACAACCTATTTTTGATGAATATCTTTCCGATAAAATTAACGTTGATAATTTAGTTGAGAATAACAAATCCTATGTCTTTATTATCGACGAGATTAATCGTGGTGAAGTTTCAAAAATTTTTGGAGAACTTTTCTTCTCTTTGGACCCCAGTTATCGTGGGAAAAAAGGTTCGATTTCTACTCAGTATAGTAACATGAATGAGACAGATGAAAAGTTCTATATTCCTGAAAATGTCTATATCATTGGTACGATGAACGATATTGACCGCTCGGTTGAAAGTTTTGATTTTGCTATGCGTAGACGTTTTAGATTTATTGAAGTGACTGCCGAAGATTCCATTAATCGAATGCTTGAAGACAATGCTATTAGCTCTGAACGAGCAAACAAAGCAAAAGTTTTAAATGATAAAATTTCAGAGATTGAGGGATTGGGTAAAGATTATCAGATTGGTGGAGCTTACTTTAAAGAAGTTCCTGATAGTGATGTTGAGCTTTGGAGTGACTATTTAGAGCCATTGCTAATGTCTTATCTTGTTGGTAACTACGAAAATGTTAAAATTCTTGACGAGTTGAAAAAGATTTATGATGAGAATTAAAGATAACTCGTTAGTTTCGGCACTTCCAGCATGGTTTTTGAATTTAGCAAACCTTGATATTAGGGCGCTTCAAAAGCAAGGTTTTATAATTTTTCCACCTAATCTAAATGAATCCGAGGATTTAGACGAACAATTTTTGCTTGAATATAAAAATGGAGATTATCGTACAACAAATTTGATTGGCTGGCTAGCAGAAGGTGATGATAAAATAACGATTCATTCACGATTTGATGATGAAAAGTCTGATTTTTTCCTAAATTATATGCTTCAAAAAGTTTTGAAAATCAACGTGATAAACTTTAATCTTGGTGCTTCAGACGAACAATTTTATGATTTATTAATCTATCTCTTTCCTTACTATCTACACCAGGCTTTGAAAAAAGGAATATATAAGGAATATCAACGGTTTGAATATAATGATTTTAGTATAAAAGGTTCATTAGATATTGCAAGACATATTAAGAAAAATATTCCATTTCTTGGAAAGGTAGCATATCAAACACACGAATTTTCATATGACAATGCTGTTAATCAAATTATTAGACATACCATTGAATTTATAAAACTAAAACAGCCTTGGAATAATGCAGATTTTCAAAAAGTAAGAGAAGTGACCCTAAGCTTTAAGAAGTCAGATTTATCAAAGATGCTTAGTAAAAAAATTTCGATAAAAAATCCTTATTTTCATGAATATATACAGCTCGTACAAATTTGTAAAATAATTCTACGACGAGAAAAGCAAGGAATTGGGGAAAATAAAAATTTTGTTAAAGGAATTTTGATTGATGCTTCGTGGCTTTGGGAAGAATATCTTGCTACTATTTTAAGGGATTATCAACATCCAAAAAGTAATGAAAGTTTATACCTTCAAGGTCACTCTGGCTTGGTAAGACCTGATTTTTACAACGATAAAGCTAGGTGTATTATTGATACGAAGTATAAAAAAGTTGACTCTGGTATTAAACGTATGGATAGATTTCAGATTATTAGTTATTTACATTATCGAAATGCAACAAGAGCTGGATTACTTTATCCCGGTAATAAAACGAAATATGAAACAGAAGGGATGTTGAAAGGGTATGGTGGAGAAATTTTTAAAATTTCTCTTGCCATTCCACAAAATTGTGAAAGCTATGAATCTTTCAGTAAACAAATAGAAATTGAAGAAAATATATTATTAAGAGAACTAGAAAAGGAAAATAAATTATGACAAACGAACTAACCCCAAAATTCAACCCGACAGAGGTTGAAGCAGGACGCTACGAAAAATGGCTTGAAGCTGATGTTTTCAAACCTTCTGGAAATCCCGATGCAGAGCCTTATAGCATCGTTATTCCACCACCAAATGTGACCGGAAAACTCCACTTGGGTCATGCTTGGGATACAACTTTGCAAGACATCATCATCCGTCAAAAACGGATGCAAGGTTTTGATACGCTTTGGTTGCCAGGAATGGACCATGCGGGGATTGCCACTCAAGCAAAAGTTGCTGCCCGCCTTGCTGAAGATGGTATTTTACCACAAGACCTTGGACGTGAAAAATTCCTTGATAAAGTTTGGGAGTGGAAAGATGAATATGCCACAACAATCAAGGAACAATGGGGTAAAATGGGGATTTCAGTAGATTATTCTCGTGAACGTTTCACTCTTGATGAAGGCCTTTCGCAAGCAGTTCGTAAAGTTTTTGTTCAGCTTTACAATAAAGGTTGGATTTACCGTGGTGAAAAACTCATCAACTGGGATCCAAAAGCGATGACTGCTTTGTCAGACATTGAAGTCATTCACAAAGAAATTGATGGGGCTTTTTACCACATCACTTACCAAATTGAAGGAAGTGATGAGTTTGTTGAAATCGCCACAACACGTCCAGAAACTTTCCTTGGTGATACAGCTGTTATCGTCAATGAAAAAGATGAACGCTATAAACATTTAATGGGCAAAAATGTTATCCTCCCAATCATTAATCGTGTCATTCCGATTTTGACAGACGACCATGCTGATATGGAAAAAGGAACTGGGGTTGTAAAAATTACACCTGCTCATGATCCTAATGACTTTGAAGTTGCGATGCGCCATGATTTGCCAATGATTAACATGATGAACAACGACGGAACCATCAATGAAAATGGTGGAAAATATGAAGGACTTGACCGTTTTGAAGCCCGCAAACAAATTGTTGCTGACCTCAAGGAATTGGGGCAGTTGGTTGATATAAAACCAGTCCGCCATGAAGTTGGGCACTCAGAGCGAACAGGAGTGGTTGTTGAACCACGTTTATCAACACAATGGTTTGTCAAAATGGACGAATTAGCTAAGAATGCCATTGCTAATCAAGCGACAGAAGATGCCGTAGAATTTTATCCGCCACGTTTCAATGATACTTTCATGCAATGGATGGAAAATGTTCATGATTGGGTTATTTCACGTCAACTTTGGTGGGGACATCAAATTCCAGCTTGGTATAACGAAGCGGGTGAAATGTATGTTGGTGAAGAAGCACCTGAGGGAGAAGGTTGGACACAAGATGAAGATGTGCTCGATACTTGGTTTAGTTCAGCTTTGTGGCCATTTTCAACAATGGGTTGGCCAGATGAAAACTCAGCAGACTTCAAACGTTATTTCCCAACAAGTACCCTTGTAACAGGTTATGATATTATCTTCTTCTGGGTTTCACGCATGATTTTCCAATCTTTAGAATTCACAGGCAAAGCACCATTTAACAATGTCTTGATTCATGGTTTGATTCGTGACGAAGAAGGACGTAAAATGTCTAAATCACTCGGTAACGGAATTGACCCAATGGACGTGATTGAAAAGTATGGAGCTGATGCACTCCGTTGGTTCTTATCAAATGGTTCTGCACCAGGACAAGATGTGCGTTTCTCTTATGATAAAATGGATGCTGCTTGGAATTTCATCAATAAAATTTGGAATGTTTCACGTTATATATTGATGAATGCAGAAGATGTCAGCGCTGATGCTGTCTCTTCGGCTTTGACAAAAGTTGCAAATCAAACTGCTGGTAATGTCACTGACCGTTGGATTTTGACACGTTTGAATGATACAGTTGAGCGCGTGACTGAACAAATGGATAAATTTGAATTTGGTGTCGCTGGTCATATTCTTTACAATTTCATTTGGGATGAGTTTGCAAACTGGTATTTGGAATTAACAAAAGAAGTTATGTTTGGTGAGGATGAAGCTGAAAAAGACATTACACGTGCAGTATTGCTCCATGTTTTAGATCAAGTTTTACGTCTATTACACCCAATTATGCCTTTCTTCACTGAAGAAATCTTTGAAAAATTACCAAACACTTCTGGTTCAATTGTTGTTGCCGAATATCCAAAAGTACGTCCAGAATTTAATGACGACAAGGCAAGCGAAGGTGTGGCGATGTTAATCGAATTAATTACAGCCGTTCGTAATATTCGTGCTGAGGTTAATACTCCATTGTCTAAAGCTGTCCCAATGTTGATTAAATCTGAACATGCAGATTTCTTGAATGCTGTTTCTCCTTACATCAGCCGTTTCACTAATCCTTCAGAATTAACAATTGCTAAAGACTTGGCGGTTCCAGAACAAGCGATGTCAGCGGTCATTACTGGAGCAGAATTATACTTACCATTGGCTGGTTTGATTAACATCGAAGAAGAAATTGCTCGACTTGAAAAAGAACTTGCCAAATGGCAAAAAGAGTTAGATTTAGTGAATAAAAAATTGGGTAATGAACGTTTTGTAGCGAATGCTAAAGCAGAAGTTGTCCAAAAAGAAAAAGATAAATTAGCCGATTATCAAGAAAAATTTGATACTGTGAAAGCTCGTATCGCAGAATTGAAAGAAAACTAATCATAAATAAAAGCCAGTAGCTTTTGAGCTACTGGTTTTTTTTAGAATAAAATCAAAAAAATAAGAAAGATAGCAAATTTTCTACTTGTTTTTTATGTAGATTGATACTTTGACCTAAAATAAATAGTAGAAAAATCCAGAAATCAGCTGTTTTACTGACCGATTGTTCACCGTATTTTTGAAAAATTAGAAAAAGTGCGCAGAAATTTATAAATAATTAAACAAAAATTACTGACAGAATTTCCTGTCAGTAATTTTTATCTTTAAGCTTTGCTGATTTCTTTTTTATAAAGATTTCCCCAAGCTGCCATCGTATCATGGATGGGCTTGAGGGTTCTTCCAAGTTCTGTCAGTGAATATTCAACACGAGGGGGTACTTCTGCATAGACTTCACGATGAACCAGCCCGCTTTCTTCGAGGGCACGTAAATGTTGAGTCAAAACTTTTTGTGAGATATGTCCAACTGAACGTTGAAGTTCGCCAAAGCGCATGGTTCGCTCTAATAAATCACGGACAATGAGCATTTTCCAGCGGTCGCCCATCAAAACAAGTGCTGTTTCAACAGGACAATCTGGAAGTTCAGAAATTTTTTTCATTTTTTTATTACCTCTAATCGTTGGTATTATACAATAGTATCTAAATGGGAAGTATCTAACTTTAAAGTGCTTACTTTACATAGTGGTAGTACAATGATATTATACACTTAGGTAGTCAAAAAAGCAAGCTACTTTAAAATATAAAAAATAATAAATAAATGGAGGATTTAACATGAAATATTTAGTAACAGGTGCGACAGGTGGATACGGTACTTATGCACTCGGATTTTTGAAAGAATTGGTTCCAATTTCTGATATTGCGGTTTTGGCTCGCACAGAAGAAAAAGCAGCCCCACTCAAAGCGGCAGGTTTCGATGTACGTTTGGCAGATTATTCAGATTTAACTGCTTTAGAACAAGCATTTACAGGAATTGACCGTTTGCTTTTTGTTTCAGGAGTGCCGGGAAATCGGCAAGCTGAGCATCAAAATGTGGTTGATGCAGCCAAAAGTGCTGGTATTTCTTATATTGCTTATACAAGTTTTCCTCAAGCAGAAAGGGCAACAAGTGACTTAGCTGCTGACCACATCTATACTGAAAAGGCGATTGAAAAATCAGGAATTGCCCACACATTTTTACGTAATAATTGGTACTTTGAAAATGAAATGCCAATTATTGCTGCTGCACTTTCAACTGGAAAATTTGTTTACAATGCACCAACAGGTAAAGTGGGCTGGGCTTTGAAACGTGAATATGCAGAAGTTGGAGCAAAAGCACTTGCTGGAGTAAATTTTCCAGAAGTTTTGGAGCTTTCAGGAAAAAGATTGACTTACGCCGAACTTGCTCAAGTCCTCAAATCAGTTTCTGATAAGGATTTTGAAGTGATTATCGCTGATGACAAAACTTTTGTCAGTCATTTAGTTGAAACTGGACTTCCAGATTTTGTAGCGGAACTTTTCCTCGGCTTCCAAAAAGATATTGAAGCAAAAGATTTAGATGTGGAATCTAAAGATTTTGAAAAAGCCTTAGGACATTCACTGACGGATACAAAAGAAGCTTTGAAAGAGCTTTTGGCCTAATAAAAAAATTACTGACAGACCTGTCAGTAATTTTTATTTGAGTCTATAAGATAATTTCTCAACAAATTCATAAGCAGCTGGACAGTAAAGTGTATTTTTTATCGTTAAATTATTGATTTGATAAATCTTTTTACGGTCAGTATGGGGAAATTCGCGACAAGCTTTAGGCCGAACTTCGTAAATGCTACAGAGATTGTCAGAACCAAGAAACTGACAAGGCATGGTTTGAAAAACTTTGTCACCATCTTCGTCAGTTCGGAGATATGTGGCTTCAAAGTCACTCACTTTCATTTTTAAATGTTTGGCGACGCGTTCAATATCGGCCTCTGTCCAAAGAGGGCCTAAGGTTTTGCAACAATTAGCACATTTGGTGCAATCAATTTCTAAAAAAACCTCTTCATGAACTTCTTTAACGATTTTATCTAATTGCTTTGGTGGTTTTTTGGCAAGTCCAGCTAAAAATTTCTTATGTGTCTTTTGTTTTTGTTGGGCTAGATTTTTATAACGGTCAAGGTCAATTTCAAATGTATATTTCATCATTAATATTTTAGCAAAAATTTAAATGAAAGACTGATTTGTCAGTCGTCAAAGAGATTTGACACCCTTAAAAGTGTTAGGAGTTAGCTTATCAGTAAATCTTTTGATAACAATAAATATTCATTGAAATCTTAAACTAAATTTTTATAAAAAAAGCTGTCCCAAAGCTGGAAAAGTTTCACAGATAGAAAGCTAAACAAATAAGCGCTTACATAACCTTTAGTATTGTTAAAAAGCCGAAAAAGTGATAAAATGAACTAGAAAATTCGAAGATAAAACAATGCAAAAGTTGTCGTTCTTCAATAGCTAAATTCTCGTAAAAAGCGAGAAATTGAAAGGAATTAAAATGGCTCATATTAAATTTGACTATTCAAAACTCACTCCATTTGTAGCTGAAAATGAATTAGACGAAATCCAATGGCAAATCGACGGGGCAGCTAAATTGCTCCACGAAGGAAAAGGTGCTGGGAGCGATTATATCGGATGGCTTGACCTTCCTGAAGATTACGACAAAGAAGAATTTGCTCGTATTCAAAAAGCAGCTAAAAAAATTCAATCTGATTCAGAAGTTCTTATTGTTATCGGTATCGGTGGTTCATACCTCGGTGCACGTGCAGCAATTGACTTTTTGAGCAACAGCTTTGTTAACTTGCAAACTGCCGAAGAACGTAAAGCACCACGTATTCTTTATGCTGGTAACTCAATTTCTTCATCATACTTGGCTGACCTTGTAGATTACGTTGCTGACAAAGATTTCTCTGTAAATGTAATCTCTAAATCAGGTACAACAACAGAACCAGCGATTGCTTTCCGTGTCTTCGAAGAAATGTTAGTTAAAAAATACGGTCGTGAAGAAGCAAACAAACGGATTTACGCAACTACTGACAAAGAAAAAGGTGCTGTAAAAGTTAATGCTGACGCAAACAACTGGGAAACTTTTGTTGTTCCAGATTCAGTTGGTGGACGCTTCTCAGTATTGACAGCTGTTGGACTTTTGCCAATTGCAGCTTCAGGTGCTGATATCACAGCTTTGATGGAAGGTGCTAACGCTGCGCGTAAAGAATACACTTCTACAAATGTTCATGAAAATGATGCTTACGCCTATGCTGCACTTCGCAATATCCTTTACCGTAAAGGTAAATTCTCAGAAATCTTGATCAATTACGAACCAAGCCTTCAATATTTCTCAGAATGGTGGAAACAATTGGCTGGTGAATCAGAAGGGAAAGACCAAAAAGGAATTTACCCAACTTCAGCTAACTTCTCAACAGACCTTCACTCATTAGGACAATGGATTCAAGAAGGAACACGTACTGTTTTTGAAACAGCAATCCGTATTGAAAAACCACGTAAAAACATCAACATTCCAGAACTTGACGCTGACCTTGATGGACTTGGATACTTGCAAGGTAAAGATGTTGACTTCGTTAACAAAAAAGCAGCTGACGGCGTGCTTCTTGCTCACACTGACGGAAATGTTCCAAACATGATCGTGACATTGCCTGAACAAGACGAATTCACACTTGGATATGCAATTTACTTCTTTGAACTTGCTATCGGTGTTTCTGGTTACTTGAACGGAATTAACCCATTCAACCAACCAGGTGTTGAAGCTTACAAGAAAAATATGTTCGCTCTTCTTGGTAAACCAGGATTTGAAGAACTCAGCAAAGAATTGAATGACCGCCTTTAATCTTTGATTAAAAGTGTCATAAAAATCACTGACAAGATTTCTGTCAGTGATTTTTTGTATATTTTCATAAGTTATATTTTCAATCTCTGTATTTTATTAACAACTTTTAAAAAATCCATCTAGTTTTTGTTTATTATTTGTGCTACAATTATAGATAAATTAAAAAAATCGGAAAATTTAAGGAATAATATGAAAGAGTTTTGGAATTTAGACAAAAATTTGCAACTCCGTTTAGGAATTGTTTTTTTAGGTGCCTTTTCATATGGCACCGTTTTTTCTTCAATGACCATTTATTATAATCAACATTTGGGAAGTGCAATTACAGGGATTTTGCTTGCCTTATCTGCAGTAGCCACTTTTGTTGCAGGAATTCTTGCAGGTTTTTTTGCTGACCGAAATGGTCGAAAACCAGTGATGGTTTTTGGGACAGTGATTCAACTTTTGGGAGCTCTTTTAGCTATTGCTTCAAACTTACCAGGTCACGTGAATCCTTGGTCAACTTTTATTGCTTTTTTGCTGATTAGTTTTGGTTATAATCTTGTGATTACTGCAGGCAATGCCATGATTATTGATGCATCAAATGCTGAAAATCGTAAAGTTGTTTTTATGTTGGATTATTGGGCGCAAAACTTGTCAGTTATTTTAGGAGCAGCATTAGGTGCTTGGCTTTTTAGGCCAGCATTTGAAGCACTTTTAGTGATATTACTTTTAACTGTCTTAGTCTCATTTTTCTTAACCACTTTTGTCATGACTGAGACTTTTAGACCGATTGTAAAGGCCAAAGAGGAAGCAGAAAATATTTTTCAGGCCTATAAGACAGTACTACAAGATAAAACTTACATGATTTTTATGGGTGCTAATATTGCGACCACTTTTATTATCATGCAATTTGATAATTTTTTGCCTGTTCATTTATCAAATAGTTTTAAAACAATCACTTTTTTTGGTTTTGAAATCTATGGACAACGGATGCTTACGATTTATTTGATTTTAGCTTGTGTATTAGTGGTCCTATTAATGACCACCCTAAATCGATTGACCAAGGACTGGTCACACCAAAAAGGATTTATTTGGGGAAGTTTATTTATGGCAATTGGGATGATTTTTTCATTTTTGACAACGACGTTTACTCCTATTTTCATTGCCGGTATTGTTTATACTTTAGGTGAAATTGTTTATACACCAAGTGTTCAAACTTTAGGTGCAGATTTGATGAATCCAGAAAAAATTGGTTCTTACAATGGCGTTGCCGCAATTAAGATGCCGATTGCCTCCATTCTTGCCGGTTTACTTGTTTCGATTTCACCAATGATTAAAGCAACAGGAGTTTCTTTAGTCTTAGCATTGACTGAAGTTCTAGCGATTATTTTAGTGCTTATTGCTGTAAACAGACACCAGAAAACAAAAATTAATTAAAAAATGACTTCTAAAAACAGGAATTTATCTTGAAAAGGAGTCAAGATAGATTTTTTATTGAAAAAAACAGAAAGAAATAAAATGAAAGATTTTTTTGGATTACATCCTACACTTAAAATTCGTTTAATTATGAATTTTTTTGGGACGCTTTGCTTTAGTACAGTGGGTGGCTCAATGACAATTTACTACAATAAATATATGGGAGCGGGAATCACGGGATTACTTTTAGTCATTAGTTCAGTCATGGTTTTCTTGGTTGGGCTTTATGCTGGTCATTTGTCCGACGTTCAGGGACGAAGACCTGTGATGATTTTCTCAACTGCCATTACTGGTTTTGGTGGAGCTTTAGCAACATTTGCAAACTCATCTTTTTACTTCAATCCTTGGGTTACTTTTTTAGGATTTCTTATTATTAATTTTGGTTTTGGCTTTTTTAACACCGCAAGTCAAGCGATGATTGTAGATTTGACAACAAGTGAAAATCGGCGAGTTGTTTATAGTATTCAATATTGGATTATCAATTTTGCAATCATGATTGGTTCAGGACTTTCAGGTTGGTTTTTCCGAGATTATTTGGTTTGGTTACTTTTAGCTATCACAATTGAAGAAATCGTTAGTTGTTTGGTTGTAATTTTTTGGATTTATGAATCCTTCAATCCAGATACTCAGCAGCATAAGCAAGAATCAAACATTATTAAAGCCTATTTCACAGTTGCTAAAGACCGTATTTTCATGTATTATTTATTTGCTTCGGTCTTTATTGCGATGATTTTTAATCAAATTGATTATTATCTTCCAGTCCATTTGAGTGATAGTTTTAGAACAGCAAGGATTTTTGGAATTGAAGTTTATGGACAACGGATGCTGACAATTTTCCTAATGGTCAATACCTTAGTCATCGTATTATTTATGGGGAGAGTCAACAAACTAACCAAAAATTGGTCACGAAGTAGTGGAATAGCCATTGGAATTATTTTGCAAGGTTTGGGCTTCATGATTGCATTTCTTGGTCATGATTTAACTTGGGAACTGATTGCAGCATTGGTAGCAACAATCGGTGAAATGATTTTGGTTCCATTTTCACAGGCTCTGCGAGCCGATTTAATGGATGGAGACCAAGTGGGAACTTATACAGGAGCTTTTTCAGTGACTCAGCCTATCGCTTCGGTCTTGTCAGGAATCCTTGTCTCTCTCTCAAGTCTTTATGGAAATATTGGAATGACCATCTTCATGTTTTTCATTATTGTATTAGGTGTGCTGCCCTCACTACGAGCAATTCGGATGCATGAAAGTCATTCATGAGTTAAATATAGGTAAAAATAAGTTTCAAAAGTTAGAATGAAATTCTGATTTGAGAAACTTATTTTTTTGTCAGTAAAATAATAAGAAAATTTTTACTGACAGAACCTTTAGACCAAGGCTTACAGGGAGATTCGGCTCTCCATTTGAAATTTTGTGATATAATTATTTTCATGAGAGTAGTATCAGGAAATTATGGCGGAAGACCGCTGAAAACATTGGCAGGAAAAACAACAAGACCAACCACAGATAAAGTTAAAGGAGCCATTTTTAATATGATTGGCCCTTATTTTGAAGGGGGACGTGTTCTTGATTTATTTGCAGGCTCAGGCAGTTTGGCAATTGAAGCCATTTCAAGAGGAATGGATCATGCCCTTCTTGTCGAAAAAGACAGAGCAGCTCAACAAGTCATTTTGGAAAATATCAAGATGACCAAAGAGTCTGAAAAATTTCAATTATTAAAAATGTCAGCAGAACGAGTCTTATCAAACTTGTCAGAGACTTTTGATTTAGTCCTCTTAGACCCACCTTATGCTAAAGAACAAATTGTTGAAAACTTAGAACTTTTGCAAGAGAAAAAACGACTGACAGAAAATGTAATTGTCGTCTGTGAAACAGACAAGGAAGTTGAACTCCCTGACCAAATTGGGAAATTAGAGCTGACCAGACAAAAAACTTACGGAATTTCTAAAATTTCAATTTATGAATTTTGACTTTTACTGACAGAAATTCTGTCAGTAAATTAAGAAAGAAAAAAGTAATGACAGAAAAAATTGGACTCTTTACAGGAACTTTTGACCCACTGACAAATGGTCATTTAGACGTTATCAAACGTGCCAGTCAACATTTTGATCAACTTTATGTTGGAATTTTTAAAAATGACCAAAAAAATCCACTTTTTCCAACTGATAAACGAGTGGAAATGCTAGAAGAAGCACTGACAAGTCTGTCAGTAACTCATAAAGTCAAAGTCATCAAACATGAACGTGATTTGACAGTGAATATCGCAAAAAAACTTGGCGTGACAGCTCTGGTTCGTTCTTTGCGTAATAGCCAAGATTTAGAATATGAAAAAAATATGTTCTATTTTAATATGGAGATGACAGGCATTGAAACCATCTTTTTCTTAGCAAAACCAGAACTTGAACCATTAAATTCCACACGGATGCGAGAATTACATGCCTTTGGCCAAGATGTCAGTGCTTGGGTTCCAGAAAATGTGAGTCGTGAATTAAGGAAATTAGATGAAAAAAAATAAAAAAATTAATCCCAAATTAAAATGGGGAATCTCGATTGGTCTAATTGTTGTTGCCCTTTTAGCTTTATTTTATCCAACAAGTTACTATGTGGAAATGCCCGGAACAACCGAGCCTTTAGGAAAAATGGTCAAAGTTGAAGGCAAAAAAGATGAACATAAAGGTGATTTTTTCCTGACGACTGTCCAAATTGCACGAGCAAATCTTGCTACAATGATTTACAGCCATTTTAATAGTTTTACAAGCATTTACAGTGAGCAAGAAATGACTGGTGGACTTAACGACGCACAGTTCAACCGTGTCAACCAGTTTTACATGGAAACGGCACAGAATACAGCGATTTATCAAGCTTTTAAATTAGCTAATAAACCTTATGAACTTAAATATGAAGGCGTTTATGTCCTTGATATTGCTAAAAATTCGACCTTTAAAAATAAGCTAGAACTTGCAGATACGATTACAGCAGTCAATGGTCAACAGTTTACATCAAGTGCCGACATGATTGCTTATGTTTCCAAACAAAAAGTCGGTGATACAGTAACGATTGAATACACGAGAATTGACGGCACAAAGCACAAGTCAACTGGCAAATACATCAAAATTGCTAATGGAAAAACAGGAATTGGGATCAGCCTAGTTGACCATACTGAAGTCGTGACGACTCCAAAAGTTACTGTCAACGCGGGTTCAATCGGTGGTCCCTCTGCGGGGATGATGTTTACACTAGAAATTTACAGTCAGTTGACAGGAAAAGATTTGCGAAACGGTCGCGAAATTGCTGGAACTGGAACGATTGAACATGACGGAAGCATTGGCCAAATCGGCGGTGTTGATAAAAAAGTAGCCACAGCGAGCAAAGAAGGGGCAAAGGTCTTCTTAGTGCCTGACTCAGGCACCAAAAAGGAAAGTAGCAACAATTACCTTGGAGCCAAAGCCGCAGCTAAAAAACTAAAAACGAAGATGAAAATCGTTCCCGTCAAAACTATTCAGGACGCTTTAGATTATTTAGAAAAATAAAAACTACTGACAGCTTTTCTGTCAGTAGTTTTTTCATCTAGTTTACAAGCTAAAAGCAAAGTTGTATAATAATTTCAAATAATTTAATAAATTTGGAATATATGACAAAGGGAAAATGAAATGGAAAAAAATTTAAAAATCGGAAAAATCATTGCTTTTATCAAAGAAACGAAGCATCTAAAATTAAAAGAAATGACTGGTGGTTCTTTTTCAGAATCTCAGCTCGCAAAATTTGAAAAAGGAGAAACAGAGATTACGGTGGGTAAACTATTTACCGTCCTAGAAAATTCAAATGTCTATTTAGACGAATTTCAAAATCTTTATAACGACTATGAACAATCAGATGAATACAACTTTCGTCACAAGTTGGCGGTTGCTTATGCGCAAAAAAACATCGAGAAAATCATAGAAATTCATAATTTTTGGAAAGAAAAATCTCAACAAAATCCTGAAAATAAATACTATAAAATTAATGAAACAGTAGTTAAAACCAACTTAGTAATGGTTCAAAATGCAGAGGATATCAAAAAAGATACTGATCTTTTGATGAACTACCTTGAATCTGTCAGCGAATGGGGACGCTATGAACTGTGGGTTTTTGGCAATTGTCTTCGACATTTTGATGATAATGCACTAAAGTATTACGGAATGCAAATTTTAGGAAAATCAAATTATTATCATTCAATTCATCTCAATCAACAGATCGTAATAAGAACATTTTTAAATCTCATTGATACTTGGTTACGTCGAGAAAACTTAATACAAGCTTTTAAATATATCAACCATTTAAAAGAAATAGGAATAAGTATCAATTTTTTCTATGAAAAAATTCTCTTTGAATATCACAAAGCTCATTATAAGGTATTGCAAAAACAAAACGGAGCGATAGAAGAAATGAAAAAACACGCGCAAACTCTTGCAGATTATGGTTTCCCACTAGAAGCAAAGGTCCTTTTTGAAGAAATTGAAAAATTATAGGGCTTTGGCATATATTCCAAAAGAAAATTTCCACCCAATTTTATATGTTAAGATACAGATAATAAAAATTATCTGTATTTTTTTATAGATTGGAGAAGTAAGATGATTAATTACCTAAAAAATCCACTGTTCCTGACTTGGATGCTTACCAACAAATGTAATTTAAGGTGTAAATTTTGTTATTTGGAAGATAATCAAGGAAAAGAGTTGGAGCTTGATGAAATAAATCAGGTCCTAGATATTATACAAGATAAAGAATTTACCCATGTTTCTCTATTGGGCGGTGAACCGACAGAATGTGAGTACTTTGAACATATTATTATTCAACTAGAAAAATTGAGAATTTCATACTCATTTTCAACTAATGGTCAAAAACTATTTAGAAATGAAGAGTTAATTAGAATACTTTCTAAATCTCAGTATTTAAAAGAGGTTCAAATTTCTTTAGAGTCTCCCCAAAAGTTAATCAATGACGCAGTCAGGGGGAAAGGAACATTTGAACGTGCAATAAAAAGTGTAGCACTATTAGTAAAAGAGAATGTTCCTACACGGCTCGCTATGGTCGTGACAAAAGAAAATAATTCTACCATTCAACAAATGATTGATATGTGTGCCACGTTAGGATGTAGAGAATTGCGATTAATGCCATTTATGCCCATAGGAACGGGATTATTAGAAAAAGAACGCCTATTCATGGATTATGAAGCTTTAGTTCGAGCATGCTCAGATTTAAAAATACCAGATAATCTAATTGTCACAACATATCTAAAAGAAGAAAACACTGCTGAAACTTTAGGTTGTGGTGCTGGAACAGCTGCCTGCGTTATAAATAGTGACTTGACACTTTCAGCCTGTCCTGTAGTATCTCAAACCCAAAAATCTATCGAAAAATTAGGTAACGATGGTTCAAGTTTTGATTACATATGGGGAACAAGTTCGATTTTTAATATATGGAGAGCGGGAAAATATCGAAAATCAACCTCGTGTAACTTATGTCCGCTATTTGAGGAATGTGGGGGTTACCAATGACTCAATTTTTCAATGGTCAGAAAATTTTATTCATAAATAGAATACTTTTTGATGATGCATTTATAACGGTTGTAGAGGTTATATTTTTCAGTGTGTATTTAAAGCTTTCTTTTTCAGATTTTTCAAGTATTATGGGCTTATGTTTGTTAATTTCGTTGTTAGTTCAGATTCCAACAGGTTACTTATCCGATAAGTTCGATAGGAAATTAATGTTAGTATTAGGAAATGGTGCGGAAATTGTGTGTCTTATAACTTTACTTTTTCTTCCTAGTTTGATAAAAGGCTCTTTATTTATTCCAGTTTTAATTATAGAAATTATAAGAACAGGCATGTTGGCTTTAGCGAGTGGTAATTTTGAAGTGTTAATATTTAATATGTTTAAGAGAGAAGGAAAAACTGAAAAAGATTTTATGGAGAAATCCGCCTCATATTTTTCCATAGGAGCGATTATAGCAGCAATTTCTGGATTTGTTTCCACGGTTCTATTTTCCTATCTAGTGATTTTGCCACTTATATTGGATTTATCGATAAAAATCATCAAATTATTATCTGCTATTTTCATGTGTTCTGAAGCGAGACATAAAGAAATGACAAAAATAAAAATGAAAGTAAAGTCCTTAAATCATAAATTGTTATTTCTCTTGTTCTCGCTTGCCCTTTTATTTTGTATTTCAAGGGGGACATTTTCTTTATACCAACCAGTTATGACTTCATTAGGTATTCCTCTTTATTATTATGGCCTACTTATTATGATAGTGAACCTGTCGATATTCGTTCTTTTGAGAGTTTTGAAAAAGAAAGTATCGCTGTTCAAACTTTCAACATTACTCCTTGTTTCTTTTGTGGTTCTTACTTTTCAAGGAGTATTGGTAATTGAACATTTTATACCAGGAAATCTTTTTCGTTTTTTGATTGTAGCAATAATATTTTCAAGTATGCAGATTATCAGACTATTTTCAGAAGGACTCTCCTCTTATTTTATCAACACCGCGATTAAGGATAGAGACGATAAAACAACTATTTTTTCTCTTTATTCTACAATGGCCCAGCTTTTACTATCTGCTTCTTTCTTCCTGATGGGTGTTGTTCAAGGGGGAGTTGATAACTATTTGATGACCTATTTATATATTAGTGCAATTTTTGTCCTAATTATTATGGCTTTAGGTATCTTTGGAAAGGGGAAAAAATATGTTTAGAGATGACGAACTTTTTTTACCAATTAAGGTGTATATATATTTAACTAATCATTGTCATTACGAATGTGATTACTGCTTCCTTAAAGAAATGAAGATGTTAAATACAAAGGAGATCTCAAAAGAAGATTTAGAAAAAATAGCTTATTATTTAGAAAAATATAAAGTACCATTAGTTGCTATTTGTGGGGGAGATCCAATTCTCCACCCAAAACTTATTGATTTTGTCCAATTACTATCAGAACATAACAATTATCCAACTATAGCGACTAATGCAGTTGACGTATCCTATGAGTATTTATATCAGTTAAAATCAGCAGGAATTCGATATTTACAGATAGGCATTGATAGTTTGCGATATTCAAAATTGGATAATTACAAAGAAAACGGGCATCTTAGAAAAGTTGAAAAAACTGTGAAATATTTAAAAGAATTGGGGATATTATATGGTTTTGCAACTTGTGTCACTCGAAAAAATATTGGAGAGCTTAGTAAAATTGCGAGTTATGCTAAAGAAACAGGAGCCGAACTGTTGAAACTTTCAACTTATGATGGAGAAAATCAAGTATATAAATTAACAGAAATTCAAAAAGAAGAGTTAAAAATCTTTGTAAGACAATATAATACTGATGGGATTTATGTACGCTACTCGCCTGTTCAAGAAACATTAAATTATGTATCGGAATATCCCTCCCTGACAATATATGCAAACGGGGATTTAGCAATTGAAGAAACAGGAGATGTTATTGGAAATATTTCCACTTCTGAACCAGCTGTAGAATATAAAAAATATATATTAGAAAAATGGAGAACAAATAAATGAAGTATAAATTAAACCCATTATTTACGCTCAGAAAAACAGATAAAGCAGTCTTCAATTTCTCAAGGGCGGAATTAACATAATTCAACGATACAGGTTTTGATATTTTATTGGCAGTTCTTGAACAAGAAAGTGATAGAGAGTGGACAGATGATGAAGATGAATTTCTGAAAGAGTTAATCAAGGAGAAAATCGTTGAAGAATCTTGAAGAGCTTATTCAACTAAGAAAATCAAATAAATTTCATAATATTGGTGTAAATGTTGAAAGTGTAATAGAAGTAGTAAAAAAATCCTACTATAATTTTGAGAAACATAGCGTTCCTTCTGCCGGAGCTATATATGGTTTGAAAGTTTTACTTTTTTATAAGAACAATAAAAAAATATTTAACTCTAAAGGGGAGATAAGTACAGAGAAATTCGAGATAAATCAAATTAAAAAAACTTGTTTTTATGATGATAAATATTTTTCTTCAAGTTCAATTCTTATTGCTGTAACATATGATTACGATAAATATTTTGGTAAATATGGTAATTGTGGGATAAGGTATGCTTCAATCGAATGTGGTGCTTTTCTGCAAAATTTTCAACTACTACTTTCAGAAAAAGAGATATACGGTTGTCCATTAGGCTTCGTAGATAATGATGCTCTGTTGGGAATAGAAGAACCCCTAATTTATTTTATTATTAATTAATCTTTGATAAGATATCCGAAGTTTAGGATTCTTATATAACTATTTGGGCTCAAAATAGTACCATAATAAGGAGGGATTTTCATGAACAAAGAAACTGTGAAAGATGTTCGCAAAGAACATAAAGAAAAACCAGAATTTAAAACAATTTCATTATTAGCATGCATGAACTCGACTTCTATCGCTAATTAATTATTGATTTTTATAGAAATATAAATCAGTGGAGTGAAAAGAGCCTATATCGAAATTGATTTATACCTTTTGATAGTTGTATAAGCTATAATAAAAAATGCTCTGACGAATTCATCAGAGCGTTTTTATTATTTTTATCAACAGATTATTAGTATTGATCTAACAACAACTGTTTAATCTCATCAATTCTTGGTTGACGAGGATTAGCAGGAGTACATTGATCATCATAAACAAGGTCAGCCAATTTATCAAGTTCACGTTCAAGGTGAGCTTTATCGACACCATTTCCTGAAAGGGTGATATTAATATCAATGCTATCAGTCAGTTTCTTAAGTTCAGCAACCAGAGCTTGAACAGCTTTTTCATCTGAATCATCTTTGCCAGCAAATCCCATAAAGCGTGAAATTTCGGCATAGTCCTCTTGAGCACGATATGTTTCATAACGTGGGTAAGGGGTACGTTTAACGTTTCCTGTTACAGCGTTAAATTTAATGACATGTGGCATAGCGATGGCAATGGCAAGACCATGAGGAAGTCCAAATTCACCACCAATTTTATGAGCAAGTGAGTGGTTAATTCCAAGGAAAGCATTAGCGAAGGCCATACCAGCGAGTGTTGCAGCATTGTGCATGTTTTCGCGGGCTTTTTGTCCTTCTTTAGTTGGATGCGCTGGGTCATAATGATAAGACTCAGTCAAGTTTTCAAAGATAAGTTTGATAGCTTGAAGTGAAATTGGTTTTGTATAGTCAGAAGACATAACAGAAACGTAAGATTCAAGCGCGTGTGACATCGCATCAATACCAGACCAAGAAACAGTACGTTTTGGTACAGTCATAACAAACTCAGGGTCAACAATGGCAACTTGTGGTGTTAATTGATAGTCAGCAAGTGGGTACTTAACATGAGTTTCATCGTCAGTGATAACTGCAAATGGAGTCACTTCAGAACCAGTACCAGAAGTAGTAGGAATTGCAACCATTTGTGCTTTATGTGGATGGTAGAATTTAATAATACGTTTACGAATATCGACAAATTTTTGAGCTAATTCTTGGAAAAGTTCTTTCAAACTTGCATCATCAGAAAGGTCAGCTTCACCACGAGCATCATATTCATAAATCAAACGACCAATCTTACCGGCATCGAGAGCAGAACCACCACCAAGACAGATGACAGTGTCAGGTTCAAATTGTTTCATTTGACGAGCGATTGCAATTGCTTCGCTCAAAGTTGGGTCAGGTTGAACAGAGCCATAAATGCTTGTTTCAACTTGAGTTGGGCGGATAGCAAGTTGTTCCAAAACTTTATCAACGAAACCAAATTTAACCATACCAGGGTCAGCAACAATGAAAGCTTTGTGGACGTGTGGCAATTCTTGTAAGTAAGAAATTGCATTTTTTTCGTAGTAAATTTCTTTTGGCAAACGAACCCATTGTGGGCGATTACGACGTTTAGCCACTGTTTTAACATTCAATAGATCGTATGTACTCAAATTGTGTGAAAGTGAATTTTTCCCCCATGAACCAGTTCCAAGTGTAAGTGATGGACGCATTGCATCAGTATAGATATCTCCGACCCCACCAATAGAATCTGGTTGGTTAACGAGGATACGAGAAGCTTCAACTTTTTCGCCATATTCTTTAACGAATGGATCATCCATTGCACCGATTTGAATTGCAGTATTATGTCCAGCACCTTGATAAGCAAGTAAGCTACGTACAATCTCAATTCCTTCTTCACGTGTTTCAGCTTTGTAGATTGAAAGCAAAGGAGAAAGTTTTTCAGAAGAAAGTGCTTCACCAATATTTTTCTTATCAAGTTCAAAAAGAAGGACATCTTTATCTTTAGGAACTTTGACGCCAGCTTGTTCAGCAATCCATTGACCAGAACGACCGGCAACAGGACCAGTTACTCCAAAACCTTCACCAGCACGTTCAACAAAAACGAAACTTTCAATAGCTTTGTAGTCTTTTTTAGGAACCATATAAGCGCCTTGTTCTTGCATTTTAGCAATAAATTCATCATAAACTGAAGCATCAATAACAGCTGAATTTTCAGTGGCACAAATCATCCCATTATCAAAACGTTTTGAAAGCAAAAGATCTTCAACAGCACGTTCGATATTTGCAGTAGCATCGACATAAACAGCACCATTACCAGCTCCAACACCGAGTGAAGGGTTACCAGATTTGAGTGCGGCGTTTACCATTCCTGGGCCACCAGTTGCAAGGATTGTTGCAAGTCCACGGTTTTGAATCAAGGCGGTAGTCATGTCAAGGCTTGGTACTTCAATCCATTGAATAAAGTCTTCCGGTGCACCAGCTTCAATTGCAGCATCGTAAACAATTTTTGCTGCATGGCTTGAACATTTTTGAGCTTGAGGGTGGAAAGCGAAAACAATAGCATTACGTGTTTTTGCAGTCAATAAAGATTTAAAGATTGCTGTTGATGTTGGATTAGTTGTTGGAACGATACCAGCAAGTACACCGAGAGGGCTTGCGATTTCAACAGATCCAGCAACCTTGTTTTCAGAAATGACACCAACAGTTTTGTCATTTTTAATTGCGTTATAAACAGATTCAGAAGCAAAGTGGTTTTTTGTATCTTTGTCTTCGACAACACCACGACCAGTTTCGTTAACGGCTTCATGAGCGAGTTCTAGAGAATGTTTGCTTGCTGCAAGAGCCATTGCAGCGACAATAGTATCGACTTGAGTTTGTGTATATCCTTCAAATTTAAGAACAGCAGCTTGTGCTTTTTTGACTAATTTGTCAGTATAAGCAACAGCTTCTTGGAATTTTGCGGCTTTTTCTTCAGCGCTTAAAACTTTCTTTGCAGCTGGAGCGGCTTTTTTAGTTGCCATATTTGTAGGTTCTCCTTTGTGATTTCATTCACTTTCTTTTACGTGAATAGTTTAACAAAGTTTTTTATAGATGTCAAGCAATATTGTGATGATTTTTACAAAAACACTCATCAAAAGTTTAGAAAACGGTTTATAACAAGCTTTACTGAAGAAAAAAAGATTACTAATTCTTTGATAGGAATTAGCAATCTTTTTTAGTTTATCAGTCAAACTTTGTGAAAAAATAAATTTTTATAGTGGTAAAACGCAAGTGATTTCAGGAGCGTAAAAATCTTTTTGTTCCAAAGTTAAAGTACCGGTTTTTTTATCTCGCAAGAAAAGAGATAAATTATCAGATTCTTGATGAGCGACAATGATATAATCTTCAGTTTTGTTGAAATTAAAATCGCGAGGGATATGACCTTCAGTATTTGTCCAACCAATAGTTTCAAGTTTTGTACCAAGAGGACTTACTTTGTAAGTTGTTAAAGAATCATGTCCACGATTAGAAGTATAGAGGAATTTACCGTCAGATGAAATACGGATGGCAGCAACACCATTTGCTCCATGATAGTCTTCAGGTAGGGTGCTAATTGTTTGAAGACGAGCAAAGCGTCCTTTTTCTTCATTGTAACTTAAAACTTCAATTGTTGAATTTAACTCTCCAACCAAATAAGCGATTTTACCATTTGGATGGAAAGTAATATGACGAGCACCCATTCCTTTTTCTGCCCGATAAATTGTAGCAATATTGAGTTTACCTTCACCAATGACATCATAAACAGTGACTTCATCTGTTCCCAAATCACAGGTGACAAGTCGTCCGTCAGGAGTCAAATCAGAATAATGAACGTGTGAGCTAGCTTGTTCAGGACGTGGTCCAGAACCAGTATGTTTAACTGTATCCGTTAATCGGAGTGAGCCATTAGCTTGAATCTTATAAACACGAACTTCTCCAAGATGATAGTTCGCTCCGTAAACTAATTGGCGCGCTTCGTCCACGGCAACATAGCAGAGTGGAGCTCCCGTGGTTGTGACATTTCCGAGATGAGTGGCAGTTTCGCCATCAAAATCAAAGGCGGCGATTCCTCCACCATTACTATCTGCTGCACAAGTATAGAGGTGTCCCTTTTCATCGAGAGTGATATAAGTAGGGTTTTGAACCGCAGCGACTTCATTTAATGATGATAATTCAGCAGCTTTAGTGTCCAAAAGAACACTGTATACGCCTTTAGATACACGTTTTGTATAGCCGCCTAAAAGGATTTTTTCTTTCATATTTCTCTCCTCACAAACTAATTTATTTACTATAATTATTTTATCACAAAAAAAGCGGTTTCAGCAAAAATATTAATTTTTTTCTTAGAAAAAAATTTGAAAACTTACTCTTTTAGTGATTATAGAGCCTAAATTAACAATTAAATTTGTCAGACAATAGGAGTGGCTAGAAAAATAGATTTACTGAACAATAGAAGCATGAATAGATACTTGCAAAAATAGGTCAAACAATGTATAATGATAGAGTTGTTATGCAACCATCTCGCATTTCGTCTCGACAAAGTCGTAGTGTACGCAAGTATTGCGGCTGCGGATGACAGATGAAAGAGGAAAAACTATTTTAAAAGGAGACATTAACATGTCAGTTATTTCAATGAAACAACTTCTTGAAGCTGGTGTTCACTTCGGTCACCAAACTCGTCGTTGGAACCCAAAAATGAAACCATACATCTTCACAGAACGTAATGGTATCCACGTTATCGACCTTCAAAAAACTGTAAAACTTGTTGACGATGCTTACAACTATGTAAAAAACGCTTCACAAGAAGGTGCAGTAGTTCTTTTTGTTGGTACTAAAAAACAAGCTGCAGAAGCAGTTAAAGAAGAAGCTCTCCGCGCTGGTCAATACTACGTAAACCACCGTTGGTTGGGTGGTATGCTCACTAACTGGAACACTATCCAAACACGTGTGACACGCCTTAAAGAAATCAACAAAATGGAAGAAGAAGGAACTTTCGAAGTTTTACCTAAGAAAGAAGTAGTTCTTCTTAACAAAGAACGCGAACGCCTTGAAAAATTCATCGGTGGTATCGCTGATATGCCTCGTATTCCAGATGTTATGTACATCGTTGACCCACATGCTGAACAAATCGCAGTTAAAGAAGCTAAAACTTTGGGAATCCCAGTTGTAGCAATGGTTGACACAAACGCAGATCCAGAACCAATCGATGTAGTTATTCCTGCAAATGATGATGCTATCCGTGCTGTTAAATTGATTACAGCTAAAATGGCAGACGCTATCATTGAAGGACGTCAAGGTGAAGATGCAGCGGAAGATTTCGTAGCAGAAGAAGCAGCTTCAGAAGAATCACTTGAAGAACTTGCTGAAATCGTTGAAGGTAAATAATTTTAACTTCAACTTATACTAATTAAGTAACTACAACAGGCGAGGCCTTACGCCTCGCCTGTTTTTTTAAATAAAACTACTGTCAATACTGACAGAAAAAAACACATAGGAGATTTACAAAATGGCAGTAACAGCAGCTCAAGTAAAAGAATTACGTGAAAAAACTGGTGCAGGAATCATGGACGCTAAACGCGCTCTTGTTGAAACTGACGGAAATATGGAAGCGGCAGCAGAACTTCTTCGTGAAAAAGGGATTGCAAAAGCAGCTAAAAAAGCTGATCGTGTAGCCGCTGAAGGACTTACAGGAATTGCTGTAAACGGAAATGTTGCAGCGATTGTTGAATTGAACTCAGAAACAGACTTCGTAGCTAAAAATGATCAATTTGTTGCCTTGGTTAAAGAAACAGCAGAACTTATTGCGTCTAAAAAACCAGCAACTAACGAAGAAGCATTGGCACTTGAAACAGCTTCAGGTATTACTCTTGAAGCAGAACTTGTTCAAGCGACTGCTACAATCGGAGAAAAAATTACTTTCCGTCGTTTTGCAGTAATTGAAAAAACTGATGCTCAACACTTTGGAGCTTACCAACATAACGGTGGTAAAATTGGGGTTGTTTCTGTCGTTGAAGGTGCAGATGAAACACTTGCTAAACAACTATCAATGCATATCGCTGCAATGAACCCTACTGTTCTTTCAGCTGATGAACTTGATTCAGAATTTGTTAAAGCTGAATTAGCACAAATGAACCACAAAATTGATGAAGACAACGCTAGCCGTGTACTTGTTAACAAACCAGAACTTCCACACCATGAATTTGGTTCTAAGAGCCAATTAACAGAAGAAGTTCTTGCAGCAGCGAAAGCTTCATTTGAAGAAGAACTTAAAGCTGAAGGAAAACCAGAAAAAATCTGGGACAAAATTCTTCCAGGTAAAATGGCTAAATTCATCGTTGACAATACAAAAGTTGACCAACAATTTGCTCTTCTTGCACAACTTTACATCATGGATGACAGCAAAACAGTCGAAGCTTTCCTTGAATCAAAAGGAGCTAAAGCAATTGCATTCACACGTTTTGAAGTTGGTGAAGGAATTGAAAAAGCTGAAACAGACTTTGCAGCAGAAGTTGAAGCAGCAAAAGCAGGACTTTAATTTAATTAAAAAGCAGCCTCTAGAGGTTGCTTTTTTTATTTTGAAAATAAAAAAGGGCTTTTCGGTTAGAAAACTAAGAAAATAGTGTATTTCTTTGACGCAATATGCTATAATTATATTTGAGATTTTCTATCTATTTAAAATCTATCTAACCTAAGTAATTAAACTATTTTTAAGTAATTAAATCATTTTATGGAGTAAAGCATGTCAAGTACTGTCATTATCCTCATTGTTGTCTTATTAGTTATCCTCGTAGCCTTTTATGCTTTTGCAATATTAATGCGAAAGAAAACAGAAGACCGTATCCTAGCCTTAGAAGAGAGAAAGGAATCGCTTTTCGATTTACCTGTTCAAGAAGAAATTGATTCTGTTAAAAAAATGCATCTCGTCGGACAATCGCAAACAATTTTCCGTGAATGGAACCAAAAATGGCTTGACTTATCATCAAACTCTTTTGCTGATTTGGAAGAACATATTTTTGAAGCTGAACAATTAAACGACTCATTCCATTTTTTCCGTGCTCGTGAATCTGTAGCGGATAGTGAGGCACAAATTGAATTAATGGAAGGTGATGTCGAAGGAATTCGTCAAGGTGTTGCTCAACTTGTTGAACAAGAAAAGCGTAATTCAAATAAAATTCAAGAATCCCTTGATTTATATGATAACTTACGTAGCGATATTGCTGACAATGCAGATTTGTATGGAACAGTTATTACTGAACTTGAAAAACATTTAGCCAATATCGAAACAGAATTTTCTCAGTTTGTAACGCTAAACTCAACAGGTGATCCGATTGAAGCGGCTGAAGTTTTGGAGACTGCTGAAGAACATACGATTGCTTTACGTGCAATTACAGAGCAAATTCCATCATTTATTAAAACAATTGAAAAAGATGTTCCTAAACGACTTGAAGAATTGCAAGAAGCGAGTGATAAATTCGTTGCAGAAGAATACATTCTTCCCGATAATGTCAACATTAAAGAAAGAATGGATGATTTACATGATCATCTCGTTGAAAGTAGTTCATTATTAGAACAATTTGAACTAGATCGAGTGGAAGCTGAACTTGGTTTAATTCAAGAAAAAGTTGAAGAACTTTATGCTATTTTTGAAAGAGAATATAGCGCACGTCGAAATGTTGAAAAACGTTCATCAGTTCTCAAAGAATATATTGAACATATTAGAGCAAATAATAAAAATCTTCTCCTTGAAATTGACCATGTTACACAAGCCTATATCCTTTCTGGAAACGAAAAAGGATATGTTAGAGGTTATCAAGAACATTTAGAATCTCTTGACTCAGATGTTGATGAAATTCTAGGAAATATTCAAGCTAAAACAATGCCTTACTCAATCCTTTCTCGTAGAGTAAATTCAGTAGTCAATGCGCTTGAAGATATTGAGAAGAACCAAATTAAGATTAGTGATACCCTTACAGGACTCAGAGATGAAGAAAGAGCAGCTCAAGAAATTGCGGAACGCTTTGATTCTGAACTCCGTACAATAAAACGTTATGTTGAAAAATGTAATCTCCCTGGTCTTCCTAAAGATTATCTCGACTTGTTCTTCACAACAGGAGATCGAGTACAAAATCTTTTCAAAGAATTAGGACGAGTTAGAATCAACATTGATACAATTAATCATCTTGTCGACGTAAGCACTGAAGATATGCATGTTTTAAAAGAAGCAACGACTAATTTGACTGACCATGCGGTATTAGCTGAACAATTGATTCAATATGCTAATCGGTATAAAGCTGCAAATGAACAAGTAGCACAAGGGATCTCAAGAGCGCTTCAATTATTTGAAAACAGCCGTGACTATGATGGTTCATTTGATGAAATTTCAAAAACGCTAGAACTTGTAGAACCAGGTGCAGCTTCTAGAATTTCAGGAGTTTATTTTAAAAATAAACCTACTCCTGATTACTTATAAAATAAAAAAGCAAGGTAAATAGCCTTGCTTTTATTTATTGGGTTATAAATTCTGAATATTCGCATAATATCGTTAGGTAAAACACGTAGAAATTATTATAATGTAATAAAAGCCATAAAAATGTCTTGGAAGGATAGATATGAAAATAGCTCATTATAATAAGATGCTCCCTGACTGTTTATTAGATATACATTCTCCACCCCTATCTTCTTACTAATAAATCAAATAAAGATAATATAATATAATATAAAAGGAGAACTTTCCAATGACATATTACTTGGAAGAAGAGAATTTTGAAAATCTGTTTTCAGAAATGAAACCTATAGTTATGAAATTAATGAAACAAATTCGCATTAGAACATGGAAAATAGAGGATTATCTTCAAGAGGGGATGATTATTTTACATCTTCTATTAGAAGAGCAGAACGATGGTCAAAAGCTGCATACAAAATTTAAGGTAAAGTATCATCAAAGATTAATAGATGAATTAAGACGAAGTTATGCAAAGAAACGAAGCCATGACCATTTTATAGGTTTAGATGTTTATGAATGCTCAGACTGGATAAATTCAGGTGATACTAGTCCAGAAAATGAAGTGGTCTTCAATCATTTGCTGGCAGAAGTATATGAAGGTTTGAGCGCACATTATCAAGACTTACTACTTCGACAAATGCGAGGAGAAGAACTAACTCGCATGGAACGGTATCGCCTTCGTGAAAAAATAAAGGCCATTTTATTTTCAGAAGACGAAGAGTGAAGAGGAATTCCCTATTTTAGTAAAAATAGGGAGTTTTTTGATAAGAGAAGAAAAAAGCAAGTTAAAAAAGACTAATTTTTTTAATTTACCAAAGCTAGTGGTGGCATGAAATAAAGCGAATACAGGAGAGGGAAAAAGCGAACGTAAGATAAAAAAAGTCGT
>OMBN01000316.1_pt1 | contig 39402 bp, 62 predicted proteins | sample 1644891 | NCBI WGS metagenome assembly OMBN01 (sample SAMEA103958144, study PRJEB25191) | human gut metagenome | reverse complement strand
ATAACAACCACTTGCCAATGTTGTAGCAGGTAACTCTGGTGCTGTTGTCAGACTTGTACAATCTCTGAACATAGTTTGATAACAACTACTTGCCAATGTTGTAGCAGGTAACTCTGGTGCTGTTTTCAGACTTGTGCAGCCTTCGAACATACCACCATAACAACCACTTGCCAATGTTGTAGCAGATAATGTAGGAGCAGTTACAAGACTTGTACAATCTTTGAACATACCATAATAACAACCACCTGCCAATGTTGTAGCAGGCAAAACAAGATTTTTGGCATTTATAATATTTGCATTCTCAAACAAATAAACAAATACATAAGTTTTACCAGTAAGGTCTGTTTTTCCCTTGAATTTATCCCCAAACAACAATGACATAATGTTGCCTTGTACATTAAATGATGCCGTACTACCATTAAATGTGTTATAACTTGAACTATCTGCTCCATATGCAGGATTGTTTCCTTTAAATCTTACTTTGTCTCCAACGGATACATTAAATGAATCTCCTGTTGTTGAGGATGTAATATCAGTCCATTCTCCATTATTAATGCTATATAATATCGTTTTAACATTATTACTGTCTGATGTTTTCCACACAATTGTTCCTTCTGTAACAATATCAAAAGTGAGATATTCATCAGCCCAAGAAAAAGGATTATAATGTACCTCATTCTCTTCGGTACAATAACTGACGTTAGGCTTTACAAATGGGGTGTTTCCCCCACCCCCAATAAACGTTTCATATTGGGTATGGTTTTCGAATAACTTAAGATATTTACTCATTTTTATAAATAATATTTGTTTAAACAATTATATTAGTCACTAATAATTAGTGGCTGAGTTTCAAAAATTACACAATATTTATTAATAAAAAATAAATAAAAAATTTCAATTCATATGAAGAGAGCAATCAGATTGACTGAAAGTGAACTTACAAAAATGATTACTGAATGTGTAAAGAGTTCAATACGTAGCAATAAGAAAAAAGCATTAAAAGACCCAGCAGGAAACAGTTCGGAAGAAAAAGTTTACAAGAAACTTGAAGAAAACGTTGAATATGATGACTATGCCTCAATCTCAGAAGCACTTGTACAATGCGGTTGGGCATATACAGATTCATTCGAGGTTGTCAACAGAAAGACCGGGCAGTATGGCATGAGATACATTATTGAACCATATCCAAATAATCCGGATGGTATTAAACCAATGAACGTTGAGGAAATGAAGGCGAAAATGACAGAGTTTATCGGTCCTGACAATGTATTGTTCAGTGAAGGACAACACAGACAAGCACCCGAGATTAAAAACCTTTCAATGGTGGTTTTTGAGTAATTACTATAGGCAAAATCCTAAATGTTTTTGGAAAATCCCTAAATGGTGATTTTCCATTTTGTTTTTTGTAAAATATGGACTATCTTTGCAATAGTTATAAATAAAATAAACATTTAAAACGTTTTGCATTATGAAAAAGTTTTTATTTGGAATTGTTTTCGCAATTGGATGCATGTTACTTGTTTCTTGTGTCACGACTGTATCAGCACAGGATGACATGTATGGCCCAACAGAAGCGGTTGTTGTCAATGACAACGCACAAATCGAGGTTGTCATTACTTGTGGCACACCTTATATTATAGACGGACTTGTACAATACTACATTTATAACGATTTGTATTATTATCCTTATTATTATAGAAATCATTTCTATTGGAGAATGTACAGAAGTCCTCTATTGACTTATCCGAGATATTGGAAACCAATGCCAAGGGTATATTGGTACAAAGGTGGGAAATTCTATCATCCACGAAACTTTGACAGAAGACATTATGACAACGTAATAAGGCATAATGATTATCACAGACATCATTATGATAACAGAAACAGACACATCCCAAATAACGGTAAGATTACACCAAGGTCAAATAATAACAATAACAGAGTCGTTCCAAGGCAGCAAGGAAACAGAAATTTCGGACAAGGCAGATTTCCATCAAGCACAAGACAAACAGTACATTCAAGAGGTTCAATGCCAACAAGAAGTGGAGCAACAACACCAAATGGAAGATTCGGTGGCAGAAGATAAAGATATTTTCACCAAACGGAAAAATATATGGGATAATCTCAATTGGGGTTATCCCATTTTTATGTCCATTTCTTAAAAAATCTTAATTCAAGAAAAATAAATTGATTTTTATTTGGCCGTTTCGGAAAAAATGCATACCTTTGCACACAGAATTAGGAAACAAAGTGTTTAACATTTAAAAAAGTACAGAAAACAATGGGTAAGTATTCTTCAATTGACGGTTGTATCGAGAGTTTCTATCAGTCAAAGACAATTATTGTAAGTGGCAAGGTATATGACATTAAGGAGTATAAGAAGATGCAGAGGGCAGCATCAAAGAAGAAAAAGGCAAAGAAGACATATACGTCCATTACGATTCTCCCAAGTGAGATTAAGGAAATGATGCGAAACGTGCGTGTGTTGAAGTCATTGGTTGCGTATCATGAGCATGGTTATCGTCAGTGGGGCAGAATTGCCAACCTGCTTATGGGTTTGCGTGAAATCAAGTCACCTTTTAATAATGTGGTGATTAATACGAAACAGGCAATCCGTCTTGTTGATAAAATCAACGTCATCGCCAAGTCCAATGATAGGGATGTCTTTCAGTTTATCAAGAAACTCTCATGGAAACTTGATGATGTGAAGAACGAACTTGATATGCTTGTCAAAGGTATTGGTTCAAGTGGTGTGATTACTCAGTTCGGAAACCATGAGTGTATTAACGGTACCGGTAAACGTCTTGGACTGAAGATTCTGACACAGAGAAGTTATAAGGCAATTGACGAACTTTCCGCAATCTGTGCAAAACTTGATAACATTGAGAAAAATGGTGTTGACATTTTTGAATACAACACAAACGGAAAACACTTGAAAGTAAACCTTTAACGTTTTTTAACACGAAAAATTTGGCAGTTTAAAAATAAATTCATATCTTTGCATTGTCAAAATTAAAAAACAAATTAATATTTAAGTTCAACTTTAAAAATATTCAAGATTATGGCAAATGTAAATGTAAGACCGAGTGAGGCAAACAAGAGTTCATGGCAGTTGTTTGGTACAAACTTCGACCATCCTGTAACAATTGAAGAGGCAATTGAGAGTGCCGGACTGAATTACACCGTTGAATCACAGCCGTTGATTCGTGTTCCGAAGGAGATTGCTGATGCAATTCTTAGGGGCGAGAGTGTTGAGTTTTCACCTACACGTCAGAACATCATCACGTCTCATAAGTCCACTTTCAGAACGGATAACAATACAACCCTTGGTGTCGTTGGACGTGACTATGGTATCGTTGATAACACAAAGGCATTCGAGTTCATTAACTTTATTAAGGAGGTAAGCGGTGAAGAGCCTCTGATTGAGACCGCAGGTGCTCTTGGTTATGGTGAGCGTATGTTCGTAACCTGCCGTTTGGGTGCTGATAGTTATCTCAATGGTAACAGTGATGCCGTTAAAAATTATGTTGTGTTTACAAACTCACATGACGGTTCAGGTTCTGTAATGGCATTCTTTAGCCCTGTAAGGATTATCTGCCAGAACACACTCAATGTGGCTATTCGTGGTGCTGTAAACAAAGTCATCTTCAAGCACACCAAGAACGTAAATCATCGTCTTGATTGGGAGATTGAGGAAAACCGTAAAAAGGCACTTGAGGTGTTCTCAAAGTCCGTTCAGTTCTCCAAGACCTTTATGGATAAGATGCTTATGCTCAAAAGCGAGACACTGACAAATGAGGAAATCCGTGACATTACACACAAGATGTATCTCACTCCGAAGCAGTTCGACCTCTTCACAAAGAACAATTTCAGTGTTGATGGTATTGACGAAATCAGCACCCGCACCAAGAATCAGATTTTGCAGTTCAAGGACGCACTTGATTTTGGTATCGGTCAGGAAAACTATCGTGGAACTAAGTTGTGGATGCTCAACGGTATGACAACCATGTTGCAGAACGACAAGAAGTGGAAGAGTGAGGAGGACAAGTTCGAGTCCATCATGGGTGGAGACGCTTCCAAGAAGACACAGAAGATGTTTGACCTGCTGCTTGCCGCATAAAACAAACCTTAATAAAAATATACACAAGATATTATGAAACTTACAAGAACAAGCGAAATAAGAGGTGACGAAACAGCCTCATATATAGTTGAAGAATACAAAGCAACGACCCTTGGCGAATTTGTTGAGGAAGTATTGAAAGAAAGACCACATGAATGGGGATACATTTCATTTAATGGAAGTTTTGTTGCAAACAGAAACAAATGCGAATATGCAGATGGAAAAATAAAGGTTGATTTTCCAAATAAATCGGTACTTAATGAACCAATATATTATGTATTAGGTGATGGCGGTTGGTCCAGAATGGACTATGAAGTATATAACGGACAATAATAATATTTTTTTCAAGCGTTATTGATGTTGTTGCTTGGAGAACCAAGCACAATAGTTATCTATTAAACAGGAAAGGCTGCATAAATAAAAAAGGGATAATCCCCCAATTGAGATTATCCCAACAAGAGGAAAAAACTTGCTGGGATAACTTGTTATTAATTATTATAATTGTTTTTATACATCAATCTTAAATGCTATTTTTCCACTCATTGAATTACAAATGTTTTATGCTAAATTCATAAACATCACACACTCCAAACCTCCATGCACTGTTTGTTGCCGGGTTCCAAGATGAACCAATCCTGACTGTTAGGTCACTTATATTACCAAAATTATAGTCATACGTATCTATTGTTGTATTTGTTAATTTATTGTAAACTGTTACTGTTGTTAAATCATAAGTTATTCTTATTGAATAAATCGAATCGCTTGGTATTGTAAGTGTTGAAGCATGTGCTCCATTTCCGTCAGCAACAATTCTTAGAACATTAGACACAGTATCCTCATATCTTATAACAATACCTGGCCACGGACTAATCTCTTTCATCATATTAAGAAGTGTACAGTGAGTTTCAGTAAAATGTTGGCTTGTCCATGCAAATTTTGCAGTAATATCAACAACAAAACCATGCTGACCATCAAAAGGCACATATCCGGTGTCAATACTAGCAGAACCATTTATCTTAACTGGTTTTTCTTGGCTAACTGTTGTCATTGTATATTCAGTAACTTTTCCCTCTGAATCAGTTTTAACCTCTGGAACACCAGGTTCATTTACATAGATGATATCAGCATCAACAGGCAAATCAGACGGATTATATGAGTCTTCTGAACGTATTGGTATAGTCTCAACCCAACCACCATACTTATACGTAGTGATGCCATTTATCGTTAAAGAAGAATCCCAAGAGCTGTTTTTCTTCTGTAAGATATTTGTAATCTTACGTTTCTCCCACGCCCCTGCTTCCTTTATGCCTATATTAGTAACCCCATTGAAAGTTCCTTCGTTTTTAATAAAAATGTTTCCCATCTACCATTCTTAAATATTTATTACTCCATTCAATTATTGTAAATTTCCAGTGAACATTATGTTATTGGTCTTTATTTCATTATCCTTAATCCATTTAACGCCATTATGTGCATATATATCCTCAAGACTTAATTGCACCCATGCATTGTTCGCCTTTCCATAATAGGATGCACCGACCCAACTATCATTAATCTTCACCAATAACGGTATGTTTGGCTTTGTTGTCTGTACGGACAAATTATGTGCCGCTTGGACATTGGCAATCCTATATATATAGTTCTTAATCGTAACTGTTTGTCCATCTTTCTCCTTTTCAACATTTACATCTTTCAGTTGTGATGACACATCAGTACCATTATCGGTCAACGTTACAGTTTCATTCTGATTCTCAGGAACGATTATCAACTTATATTCATCCCCTGGTAGCACTATCGTTTGTCCATATGGGTATAGTTGTGCATTACTATTTGTTTGCGATGTGACAAAATAATACTCAACATTACCAAATACAAAATTCAATACATGCTCACCGCTTATGTTTTGAATGTCATATGTGTAATAGAAATCATAGACATCAAGAGGCTCAATACTTAGAACCTTAAATTGCAAATTATCATTATTACTATTTACGGTATCATTTTTCCTATACTTTATATCAATATAGTGAGAACCACTTTCAAACTCATAAGTCAATGTCTGAGGTGTTGAAATGTTGTATGATGCATTATTGCAGACAAGTTTCGCATTCGTATCGATGGTGTTGCTAGTACTTAAAGCAGTATCAATGTTGCCAAATATACCAAAGTCATTTCCAGCTTCAGCATAGTTAATGTATTGTATTGTCACAAGACATCTTACTGGTGAATTAAACGTAATCCTGCATACAGCAGCACTATCCGCTACACCAGTGTTTGTTGATGTATAATATCCAGTATTTGAATTTAAATTAAACCCATAACTTGCACCTTGAACAGTTGCAACGGTTGGTGTTTGAAACGCATTTCCATGACCCACCAATTGTGATGAAATGTCAACCCCATTATCAAGAGCAAGGGTCAATATTGGGTCAGTTGGTGCTATTTTTACCGTTCTGCTTGTTCCGCTCTCAATCTTCGTTGTTCCCTTTGATGGGCTTGTTATTGCATTGATTGAGGATATCACAATTGGATAAAATACCTTTGTGGGGTCTTCCTCTGGTGGGATGTATCCTTCTTTTAACGCCTTTGGATATAATGTAATATTTTCAACGATTCTCATTGTGAATGTTGAATCAGTTGAGTATGAGTCACCTTCAAAATTCTCATTATCATACCACCCATCAAACACATAATTATTCTGTACCGTTGCTGAGAATGTACAAGTTTCACCCTCAACAACCTCTATGCTTGTGCTTGGAGTTGCTGTTACTATACCATTACCTTGTACGACTGTTGCTTTACAATCGTAGACATTATCATATTCAACTGTTAAGTTGACTGTTGATATTCTTATTCTTCGATAGGAGTTTGATGACATTAGTTATTTAGCAGTATAATTTCCACTTGTTTCGATTTTAACATTTATATTTGCATCATTAAATGATGTAAAAGTTCTGTTAATCCCATTTAAGTTACTTATTGAAAAATTATTTAATCTATATGTTCCATTACCAGTGTTAGTTGTTGATGATAAAGATGTATCACAATTCGAAACTTGCCCATCTATTGTAATAGATGGATTTATATTAAAGTTCCTAGATGAAGAATCAGATGCATAAAACTCATAATTCACATTTATTGTGACACCTTTGATTCTGAACTTACCTTTTGGAATAGAAGTATCACTATTATTGGGTAGGCAACTAAATTCAGAAGTTATTGACGATAAAGTTTGTGATAAGATTTGTCCTATATATGAAGTATCTCCGTCAGATGTCATTTCATTTATGCGGTTATACCCAACATTACCATTGTCTGGAGTGTGTCCAAGTATAACGTCTGATGATGGGTAAATTATAACTGTAGCCATGATTGTACCTCCTTTTCCAATTCTTTCTTCGATATGTTTTTTATTAAACTAGGTTCCTTCTTACTACCATGAGGTGGACATAATTGATAAATAATATCATTATAATCAGTTAAGGAAACGTGACATATTATACAGCACATACCATTATTATTGATTTCTGCACAGCCAACAACCTTTTTTCCACCAACTAATATATCATTACCATTTATTTCAACATTATCATTCCTTGTCTCAATAAAGGCTTTCAATTTTTTAAGGATGACATCAGCCAATGATAACCATGCTCTCTTTGGTATTGATATGCAGAAATTAAAATCCTTTATTCCTGTAATAATACATCCATGCATATAATTAAATTTAATTGGATACACATCCAATTCTTTATATCTTTCAAAATCATTGAAATCAGCACCAACAATTGCAACTGTACCCAATGATGGGTCTTCTATTTCGGCACTCCTAAAAAGTGTCTTCCCACCCATTGTAAGTTTAGCCCATTCATCAAGGCTTTCCTCGGTTATATATACATGTTCAATTTCAAGGTTTTGCGACTTGAGATAATATTCAGCCCCATCTTTATGATAGTCTTCTAGATTATCATATCCAGCTTCAGAAAGATATTCGTAGATGTTCGCTGTGTTATCATTCTCTACAATTTTCCTATGAAGATACTCTTGCTCTTTCTTTAATGCCAATGCTATATCCTTTTCCATATATCATAAACTATGTTAACGCCCCACCGAATATCATTCCATTGGTGGTTATTGTTCTCTGAGTGTTCTCAATCCAAGCAGAACCATTATGCACCCATATTCTTATTATATTATTTAACTTGTCTGCAAGTAGATGTCACCATCATTACCTGTGCTTGAACTTGGTGTGCCACTACCTGTGTAGATTGTTGTAGGTGTAACCCAAGCAAGTTGCCCATTCACAACACCTAATATCTTTCCATTATCAGAAGCACTGAATGCAGGAACACCTGTAAGTGTTATATCTCCAGCACCAGTCAATGCAGTACCGTTCAATGTCTTGATACTTTGATGTTGTGTCAGGAATGTAGTTCCCTTTGTAAGCGTAATTTGGTGTCCACTTACAGTGATATCAGTAACAGCATTACCAGTACCACTTGTACTACCCTTGCTCAATGTGGTTTCAGAAGTAATAACAGTACCCAAATCCACAACACCATTTGTTGGGTTGTTTGTTGTACCATTCATTTTCACACCCGTAACTGTACCTACATTGTCAGTCTTACTGTTCCAATTTGTAATGTCGGTTGAACTTATACCATCCAAAACAGATTTGTTACTATGTGTATGACTGTTTGTTGCTGCATTGTCCCAATTGGAAACTTTTGTTGAGGTAATTCCAGTCAAAACATCCGCATTTGTCAATGCATCTTGTTTTCCGTTCCAAGTTGTTTTCTCACTTGCGGTTACAACCTTATTTGTTGTACCGTCAGCAATCAGGTCAGCAGACAATTTATTGGTTGAGGTAATTTCACTTTGAAGACCACTTACCAAATCAGCAACACTAAATTCAACTGTTGAACCACTTTGTAATGTCAAAACAACCTTTTTCGTTGTATTATTGTAAGAACCATTTACCACAACCGATTCAAGAGGTAAATCAATCACGTCTGAAACAGTGAATGTTGTTCCGTCAACTTTCGTACCGCTCAATGTAATCTTATAATTCGTACTATCCAACGAAAGTGAAAGAGAACCAATTGCAGCAGATTTATCAGCCTTACCGCTGATATCTTGGTGCGAAGTAATAACAGTACCCAAATCCACAACACCACTTGTTGGATTTTTTGTTGTACCGTTCATTTTAACACCTGTTACAGTACCCGTATTTTTTGTGAATCCCCATCCGCTAACGGTACTCTCAGTAACGGCAGCAGGAATAGTTGGTTTATTTAATATTTGGGCCAATCCACTTGTTGCGTTCCAATCTGCTTGAACATTGCTAACTTTATTATTCCAAGTTGTTTTCTCAGTGTCGCTTACAAATCTATATGTTGTGTCTTGTGTTACAATAGTTGCAGGTACTGCCGTAATATTAACAGCCTTATTAGCGTCCGGTGTCAATGCACTACCATTCACTTTCACACTTTCTATTACATTGATGTCTCCACCACCACCTGAGCCTGAGCCACCTTCAAGTGTGATATTTCCACTTCCAAGAATACTTTGGTTGTTAATTGTCTTAATATTTATACCACTTACAAGTGTGTCCTGTTTTGTATTCAATCTTGTGTTCAAGTCATTAAGCGAACTTGAGATAACAAGGTGGTTATTATCTATTTCTTCCTTTGTATAAACGTTATTGATTAAATTGGTTAAATCATCCTTATCGGCTTTACTTTCTTCAAGGTTGTTTAATGCTGCTGAAACAATAAGTTCATTCTCATCAAAATCTGATACAGTTACGTAATTATCTAACTTTTTATCAGATGTAAAAGTTACAATTTCATTGTTACTGTTTTTTAATTATATTGTCTCCTTGTCCTTTGCATAATTGATTGCAATTTCACCATATTCTAATTGTCCTGAAGTAGGAAGTTTTGGATTGTTATCTACAAGTGCGCTACTGTTTTTATGGATGATATGTTCAAAATTTTTTGCCATGTCTAAATTAAAAATTTCTATTAATTATTACCTTAAGAAAGACTTCAAATATAATTATTTTGGTTTATACAAAAATGTAACTTAATATACATTATAAATATCTTTTTTCATAAATTATGTGATATTCACTTTTTTAATCTATATAATTTGGTACTTTCAATTTTTTGTACTATATTTGCAAATAATGAAAATGTAAATTGTCTAAATGTAAAAAGTGAATTATATATGATAAGTTTTTCAGCAAAAGACCTTTGTACAAGGTCATGTATGCAAATAAGATTCTTCAATGAAAACCCCGACAAACGTCCAAAGCCAAATGTCAACACGATTTTTGGTGAATCGTTCCAGCACAAAGTAGCTGAAACAACAAAGGAAGTTATCGGAGAAGAAATGAGAGGAACTTATATAAAGGATAACATCTGTATCAATTTCAGCAATGATATACAATTTGACCCCAAATCAAAAATACTGACAGTAATGACAGTATTTTTTTGTTTACATACTATTTATAATAAAATAACGAAAATAAATATGAATAAGAATATGATTAGGCTCACGGAATCACAGTTACACAGAGTAATTAAGGAGTGCGTAAAAAAAGTGTTAAAGGAAGACTTATATCATACATATGGTGTTGAATTTACGCCTAATGAGGCTTTAAGACAATTTAAAATAAATATGTATGATTATCTTGACTGCCCAACAATCGGAGGTGGATTTAGATTACGAAATGATATGAAATCAATAAAAAACCATTTCCCACAAATAAATCTTATAAAAATAATATCACAGATATTAAACGAATACCAACCAAATGAAGATTATACATATGAAGATGGACAATTTGAATATGTGAAAGATAACCTTATAAATTTTGCTAAAACACTAAATTAATACGGTGACAATTGTTTTATAAATATGTATCAATTGACTATTCGTTAACTGAACAAAATAAGACCCCGAAAGTATTAGATTACCTTCAGGGTCAAATTGTATATAGTTGCCAAAAAATATACTGTAAATAAAATATGAAAAGAAAGAGAAATAATTTTAATAAAAAATAAAAAAAAATGAAAAAAAATACAATACTGGTGTGTGGAGATATACATGGCCGTAAATTTTGGAAAAAACCATGCGAAAATATAGACAACTACGATAAGGTTGTCTTCCTGGGTGATTATCTTGACCCATATAATTTTGAGTTTATAAGTGTAGAAGAGGCAATCGAGAATTTTAAGGAAATTATTGAACTGAAAAGAAACAATATGGATAAGGTAATATTGTTAATCGGAAACCATGATTGCCCATATGCTTTCAAAGATTATTTTAATCTATCTTCATATCATTGCAGACATTCAAAACTTTTCCATAATGTAATATCCAAGTTATTCACGGAAAATAAGGATTTATTTCAAATCGCTTATGTATATCCAACCCAATCATTGTCCATTAATGATGAAATCTTGTTCACACATGCGGGTGTTGAAAGTAAATGGCTTGATAAGGTTGTAAAATGTGATGAAACTGACATACATAAGATAGCAGAAACATTAAACACCCTTACCGAGACGAAAACCGGACTTATTAAACTATTCTGTATAACCCCAGAAAGAGGTGGAAGAGATAAATATGGTTCTTGTATTTGGTGTGACGTACATGACATGTATTGGGACAATGAATTAAAACGCAATCCGGAAGTCACCATTAAACCAATACAGAATATCAAACAGATATTCGGACACACATTGCAAGCATACTACAATGAAAATAGGAAAATTGTATATGGTGACGCATGGGAGTTTGACAACTGTAAAATGCTCGACACAACAAATGCATATGAACTGAATGCGGAAACGTTTACAATAACAAAAATTGGATAGCCAAAACAAGGTTATCCAATTTTAATATGTGCTAAAGTCCAAATAATCATCGTGATTTTAAAAAAGTTTTAAGTATTTTGCCATTTTCTAATTTTAATTGTTTAAACAAAATTATTCTTTCAAGTGAAACATCTCACTCACTGATAATTAGTGACTAAGACAAAAAAAGTTACATAAATTTAACAAAATTTAATTGATTTTATTTTGTAAATTGAATTTTTTGCCTTATATTTGCAGTATAAAAGAGAGTTTTTTAATAAAAATTTAAAAACATTATGATTATTGTAATATTATTGGCCTGCGTTGGTTTATTCATTATAAGCCTTATTGTGCATTTATATTCAAAATATGAATATAACAATTTTATTCAGAAAATGGCAAATGAAAATACCATTGAGCATATTGATGAAATCATATCGGAAGATGAAAAGCTGATTAATACCAAAACGTTTAAAGGATACATGTTAGAAAGTCTTCTCGGACATAAAGAACTTTGGGAACAAATAAAAAATCACAAAATGAAAAATGAGCAAAATAGTTGAACAATTAAGAAAACACTTTGAGGAAGCCACCCAAGAAGAATTGGATAAGGAGTGGGAGGAACTTAAACATTGGAATGAAATCGGTCCAACTGTTGACGAGTATTTGGAAAATCTTAAAAAGTATGGTCTTTATCCAAATGAAACTGATAATAATAGCAAAAAATGAAAATACTGTTTATTGATTTCGATGGCGTTGTCTCAACCTTTGAAAAGGGTTGGAGACTTGATGAGGAAAAACTATCTTTGTTAAAAGAGATAATAGATAATACCAATGCCAAAATTGTTGTATCATCCTCTTGGAAGGTTGGTTATAATGATGTTGACAATTTTATAGAGACACTTGGCAGCAGAAGAGAGTCAGAAACAATAAAAAACAACGGAAATATGTTCCAATGGTTTTGCAATAACATATACGACATTACTGATAGTAATGGTTCTTGGCGTGGTGACGAGATACAAAGATGGATTGATGCACATGAAGAGGAAATAGAATCCTATGCCATACTTGATGATGATTCAGACATGAGGGAAAATCAACTCTTCAATTTCGTACAAACAGACGGTTATGAGGGGATAACTTCAAGAGAAGTAAAACTTTGTATCAAAATTCTGAATAACGAAAGAATACAAAACCCAATACGCCTCAATTTGGAACTTACTACCAAATGGAGAAATAATTGTAACGGATTAGACAAAAACAACATTTCATTATTATTAAAAGAATACTATAACAAATTTGTGTAAAATATGAAATATAATGATATGCCAGAATTTAATACGAAAAGGTGGTTTGATATAACACCGTTAGATGGTGAAATATGGAGAAAAATAGAAGGTTGGGATGATGCATACGAAATATCCAACTATGGAAGAGTTAAATCGTGTTATAGGCTTGTAAAACAGAAAAATGGAAGAATAAGACCATACAAAGAAAAGATTATGAAGTGTTTTCTAACACCTCTTAATTATGTTCGTTTAAATTTAGAAAAAGATGGTTTCAAGAAAAAGTTTTTCGTACATCAATTGGTTGCTAAAGCATTCATTGATAACCCATTAAATTATACACAAATAAACCATAAAGATGAAAATCCACAAAATAACATTGTTGATAATTTGGAGTGGTGTGATGCAAAATATAATTTGAATTATGGTACAAGAATAGAAAGACTGATAAAAACATCAACAAATAATCCTAAAAATTCAAAACCGGTTTTACAATATACTTTTGACGGCAAATTAATTAAAGAATACCCATCAATAATGGAAACAAGAAGATTGTACGGTAGCCATGTAAGTGAGGTTTGTAAACATAAATGTATGAGTGTTTTTGGATATTATTGGACCTACAAAGATGACGATTTTAATGAATGGAAAAAAATACATGAAGAAAAATTCAAAAAACATAAATCTTGGAAAATTAAGAAAACAATATGAAATATTTAGGTGGAAAAAGTAAAATTATCGGTAACATTTTACCTATTATGTTAAACAACTATAATGGGGATACATTTGTTGATGTTTTCTGCGGTGGTTGTTCTGTAATTGAAAATGTTCCTAATACATATAGAAGAATAGCAAACGACAAACAAAAATATCTTGTTGCCATGTGGAAATCATTGACAAATGACAAAACGTTCCCGATGCACATTGAGAAACCATTATATGATAAGGTACGAGATTGTGCATATGGTAGAAATAGTGATTTTGATGATGATTTTGTTGGATGGGTTGGTTTTATGGCGAGTTTCAATGGAAGGTTTGTTGATGCTGGTTATTCTGGTCACAATGTTTTATTAAAGAGCGGGAAAAAGAGAGACTATATAACAGAAAACATCAATAACACGTTAAAACAGGTTGATAAACTAAAAGGTGTTGAGTGGCATTATGGTGATTATTTTGAATGCCCAATCCCAAAAAATAGTTTAATATATTGTGACCCACCTTATTGTGGTACAAAACAGTATATGACTTCCAAAAATTTTGACTATGAAATGTTTTACGATTGGTGCCGGGCAATGAAAGAAGATGGACATACAGTTTTTATTTCAGAATATAATATGCCCTCAGACTTTAAATGTATATGGGAAAAGGAAATAACAAACGCAATGAATCCGACAATTACAAAGAAACCAATAGAAAGGTTATTTACATTATAAATGGGAGTTCAATATAACTCCCATTATTTTATTTTTTTTTTAAGGCTCTAATTGTTGCCAAAGTTTCACCTCACATTTCTCATCGAATATTTTCAGAACTTTTGTGTCACCGTATTCTTTTATTTTTCCCAAAAGATAAGCAACAATCTCATCATTTGTACAAGAAATATCACTCGAAACGACAAAAGCCTTAGCACCATTAAACTTTATTTCAGTATCTTCCTTTATTAATGGGTTGGTTTTGGTATTTACAATTATCAGTGGGTTATTTTTGGCGAGTTGTTCAAACGACATACCGTTAATAACATCATTGGCCAATTTATCCAAACATTTGTTCTTATAATACTCAACATAAGGTATCTCATAATCTCCTTCAGTACCATGTACGATTTTGTTTACAAACCTTACAGAGTTAGATACTGTTCTTGTCGTTAATTCAACAGCACCGTTATTATTACTGATTTTATCACCATCGGTAATCAAGTCATCAAGCCAATAAGTAACAGTCTCTTCATTACCACTTTGCACATAACGGTAAGTAACGTCAAAATAAGGGAAAACAGCCTTGTTAGCCGCAATTGTCTCAGGTTTCTTATCTGTTTTTAAACCAACCTCAAATGTTCCGTCATCTTCGGCAATTTTGACATTTCCGTTTTTGTCATTATAATAAGTTCCCTTTTTAAGTTCGACCGACTCAGTGTCAAATGTCTTATAGTGTTTTCCACATTCGTCCTTTTCAGTGTTACTTCCCTGTATATTGAAGATTATACCGTCCTTTATGAAATAAAATGGATTTTGTAAATTTGTTCTCATTATTCCAAAAATATGTTAATTAGTTTATTATAGTAATAATATATCTTTGTTATTTAATAGTTTTGAATTATATTTGTGAAAAAGAAAAAGAAATGAACAATTATATTAAATCACCAATGAATTATACAGGTGGCAAGTATAAACTTCTGCCACAAATTTTACCGTTGTTTCCAACAGAAATAAATACATTTGTTGACCTCTTTACAGGTGGCGGTAACATCGCAGTAAATGTTAATGCAAATAAAATCATAGCAAATGATAATGAAACACATGTCATTGACATATATAAAGCCTTTCAGAATGGTTATGATAGCGTGGAAGGAATAATTAATGCCATTGAATCATACATTGCCAAATACAATCTTTCCATAGATAATACAGAAGGTTTCAACAAACTGAGAAACGATTACAATAGTAATCCATTCAAAAGTAACTATATAACAAGTACAGTGCTTTACGTCCTAATCTGTTATTCATTCAATCACCAATTCCGTTTTAACTCAAAGGGCGAGTTTAATATGCCGTTTGGAAAAAACAGAAGCCAATGGAATGATACAATGAAGAAAAACCTTATCAATTTTCATAAGGCAATAACAGAAAAAAATATTAGCTTTACGAATAAAGACTTCACACAACTTAAAATAGACAAACTTTCGTCAAATGATTTCGTCTATTGCGACCCACCTTATTTAATTACATGTGCAACTTATAATGAGAAAGACGGTTGGAACGAAAACTGTGAAAGAAAACTTCTTGAACTTTTGGATAAACTTAATTCACAAAGTGTAAAATTTGCACTTTCAAATGTGCTTTTCAGCAAAGGCAAGACAAATGACATACTGATTGAGTGGTCAAAGAAATATAATGTACATCATCTCGATTATACATACCAAAACTGTAATTATCATACAAAAGATAAGGAGAGCAAACCAGATGAAGTATTAATAACAAATTATTGAAACATTAACGTTTTTTAATATAATATATTTGGACATTTAAAAATAAATCCATATCTCTGCAACAGAATTAAAAAACAAAACAAAAAAAAAATGGAAGATTATAAGAAATTATACGAACAAACTCAGAGTAAAATGAAAGAGTTTATTAAACGTTGGGATGGTATTAAATTGTCATCCAATGACCTGTTCACAGAAGAACTTAAACAAATAGTTGAGATAGAAAATGAAGAAGAAATATTAAGAAAGACTGCTATTGCTTTTCTTAAAGATTTTGCAGAACAAGGTTATGAAAATGCTGTAGAGTGTATAGATTGGCTTGAAAAGCAAGGTGAACCAAATCCTTATAGTGGTGTATCTTTTAAATACAATGGTCATACATGGGGTATGTGCGCAAGAGATAATGGAGTGGAAATACTTGTTGATGGAGAAATAAAAGAAAGAATATTCTTAGACAATGAACCACAAGGTAAATCAGCACTTGAAGCCATAAAGGAAGAAAAAGTTGATAATGAACCAAAGTTCAAGGTTGGTGATTGGGTTGTAAATAAATTTGGTGATTCATTTCATATAGATAGTCTTGACAAGAAAAACTATCAAGTATCTGATGGAAAAGGAAACTATAATTATTTTCCTATATCACAACAAGACAAAATGCACCTTTGGACTATCATCCAAGATGCAAAGGATGGCGATGTGCTTTTTACTTCATCTACAGCAAGCCATGAAACTTTTATATTCAAAAGTATAGATGAAAAAGGTAATGCAGAATGCTATTTTGCCTATGATTCAGAAGATGGCTTTAGAGAAGGTAAGTATCATTTTATTGGTAGGGCAACAAACTGCAAACCAGCAACCAAAGAACAGCGTGGCCTCTTGTTCCAAAAAATGAAAGAAGCCGGTTATGAGTGGGATGCTGACAAGAAAGAATTATTTCATAACCAAAATCAGAATGGATAGAAGAGGCTGAGAAAATAAAATTGAGTTTAATTCATTTACTAATAGACTGATAATTTTTTATAAAAACAATCATGATACAGTATATTGACAAAAATAAAGTAGAAGAAATCCTTAGAAATCTTTGGAAGGAAGATAATGGTTACAATGGAATGTATCGTATAATGTATAATAAGGCATTACAGGAAGTACAATGTGAACTTGATAGCCTTGAGGTGAAAGATGTTGAAGAAGAGGCTGTAAGCAATGACTTGGAAGATTATGCAAAAAAAGAATCCGAATCATTTGCCGAACGTGAATATGAGATAGACTATATTGATAGGAATGCACTTGCCAAAGGATATTATTGGGGGGTTAAGGCCGGTGCTCAATGGCAAAAACAGAAAAATACTATTGAGGTGAAAGAGGTGGACTTATAGAAAGAAATTGATGAAGTAATACACAATTATAAAGTGGATAACCATCGACATACTTCAATTTATTCAGTAGATATTAAGTGAATTACCGAACATTTCTTTGAAATTGATACCGAAGTTTTCTTTAGAAAAGGATATATCTAATAATGCAGGATATCAATTACATTACAATTATAATACAATATATTATGATGAACCCGTTGATGCGGCAGTTGAAATGATTTGTTGGCTAAAAGAAAATAAGAAATTATGATTAAAGAAGCATATTGTTCTTTTGAAGTTAGTAAACTTCTCAAAGAAAAAGGATTTCCTCAAGATTATGATATATATCATTCTATGGTATATAATGAGAAAGATTACGAAGACGAATATGAAGTTCAAAGAATGGTGATAGAAACTCGATTTATAAAAGCCGGAACATTATCTTCATATCCTGTAGGTGTACCCGAACCGAAATGTTATGCCTCAACTCATCAAATGGCAATGAAGTGGTTACGGGAAGTCCATAATATTGATATATGCGTATTTCCATATCAAGCTGATTATATAAGTTATGGTTATAAAGTAAAAATTTACAAAAATAAAGAAATATATCTTACTATAACAGATTCTAAAACTTATGAAGAAGCAGTTGAAGCAGCATTGAAATATTGTCTTGAAAATTTAATTTAACACAATTAACTGTATTTAACAAAATATATTTGGTTGCTCCATATATTTTTAGTAACTTTGCACATAGAAACTTGATGGTAGTCCAAAAGTTAATAATAAAATAAAACTATGACACAAGAAGAATTAAAAGAATTTTTAAAAGAACATTTAAAAATAGAATTATATAATCATGAAGATAATGATTTTCGTTCTTATTTAGGCGTAAGAATAACGATTGATGGAGAAGAAATTGATTCGTCAGTTAAATATGAAGTTGAATTATGACACAAGAAAATAAAGAATTAGTACTTAAAGACCTTTGTGCAAGATTGCCTGACAAAGTAATTGTAGACTATGCTTATAACGCTTTTGATGTACGTAAAGGAAATCATGTAAAACATGGGTCGAAATGTATCTTAAACTGTTATTTACTTGATGTTTTTATAAGTCCACGACAAAATGAAAAAGGAGAATATATTAAACCATACCTCTTCCCTATGTCAAGTATGACTGAGGAACAGAAAAAATATATTACTGACAAATGGAGTATCAATGAAGAATTTAATTTTGAAATTGACACTAATTGGGGAGAATATTTTGTTGAATTAGGCGATACGGTTGATTTTATTAATTGGCTTAATGAAAACCATTTTGATTATAGAGGTCTTATTGAAAAGGGATTGGCAATTGACGCAACAGGATTAAATATATATTGAATTATGGTTAAAGTATTAACAGTTATATTAGGTATAAGTATATTAGCATTAATAATTGCGAGTAGTACATACTTCAGAGAAAAATGTACTAAGGATTATGATATTGGTGTATTTATAGGGGCAACTATAACATTATTAGTAGCTTTTGAAATAACTTTAGTTGTAAACATATTCGGAAAACCAAAACCATCTGTACTTGATGTTTATCGTGGCAAAACAGAGTTGGAAATCACATCGGTCAATGAAACACCGATTGATACGGTTGTTGTATTTAAAAAGAACAATAATTATGAAAAATAAAATTTGTACCGATATTTTACAATCAAAGAAGTTGGTAGAAATACTACCGATAGAGAGTGCGGATATGTTTTGGAACTATAATCACAATACTCATATTTACGATGATATACCAAAGGTGTTAGTAGTAAATAATTGGGACGATGCTTACAATAAAAACATACCTTGTTGGAGTCTCTCCGCATTGATTGAACTACTTCCAAACAAAATAGTAGTCAATAATGAGAACTATTTCCTCAATTTCGCCAAAAATAACGTAGAATACAGAGGAATAGTAACTTGGGACGGACAAAAATGCATATCAACAGAGGCAAAAAACCTACTTGATGCATGCTATAATATGATTGTTAAATTAAAAAATTTATAACATAAAGAGGTTTCAAAATTTCCGGAAAATTTTTTCCGGAATTTTTTTTTAACACATCATTAAAAATATAAGGGGGGGGGTACTTGTGAAAAGTTAAAATTTTTTTCCGGAATTTTTTCTAAGATTGAGGGAAAAAACCGTGTCCGTATATACACATAAACGTAGGGGGGTATCTGAGTAGGGGGATACGTAGGTAGGGGTATGGGGGAGGGGGTATCATACCCCCATATCACACCCCTATGTTTCACGTGAAACATTTGGGAAGGATTACTCCATTCCCAAATACCTCTGTACGTCTGTCAAAGAGGTTGACGTGCTCACAACAATCTCCCAATGAAGGCTATTGTCTCTGTCGCTGTTATAGCACTTGTCTGCGTCACCGATAGACATACCATTGTTGGCTACAATCTCTTCAATGTTATCCCACGAACAATCCCACGCAAAGCGGTAGTCACCATCAGCCTTCTTTTGGTTGAAACGGCTGAAATAGCCTACACTTGCATTTGCCAACTCCGTTACTTCCTTAGAGATTTGTTCTGCTGCGTCTTCAAAAGACTTGTAGTCACCATAGGTGACATCACATACATTGAAACCATTGCGGACGATTTTGAAATTTATCTGTATCATACGATTAAAGTGTTAAAGGTTTAACTTCTAATTGACGTTGCAAAGGTACAGCAAATAATTGAAATATCCAAATATTTCATGTTAAAGAAACCAAATGAATTGTTAATAAAATTAAATCGTTTTTAAGTGTGTTTTCTTGTTCTCTGCCGTGTTCTGTATGGTTTGTGGGTATGTTATCAGTCTAAGACATTATATGCGCTTACAGACAAAGGAAATGCGGTCAGAAATGATTCCAACCGCATTATCAGTCAATCAATCGTCAAACGTCTGTGTTCTTACATTCTTAACACCTTTGTGTGTCATAAAATTTGCAACCGCATTTTTATATGCTCCACTAATTCTTATATCTTGATAGTACATTGCAGAGAGTGGGAAACCGACAGAATCATAATAATTAATTTCCTTCTGTGTAAACGCTTTGAGGAACATATTAAGGAAAGTCGTGGTTCTGTGTTTGTTTCCAAGTTCCTCTATCTGTTTGGCTACCTTGCTACGTTTATCGTATTTAATGATGGTGATACCGCAACCGAAACCGAAAAACGCATAGTTTTGTCGTTTCTTTGCGTCTGTGAAAATGGTTGGGTCATCCTCTACGACAGATTTGATTTGAAGTGCTTGTTTTGCTGTATTGATAACACCTTGCATTTTGTCGGTCATATAGTCGATAAATTCTTTTTCCAAAGTTGTTTTCTTTGGTTTTGGAGTGTTCTGTGTATTGTTTGCAGCTTTTTCAGTCTTTAAGCGTTGAATAAGCACAGAAGCGTCAAGCATTGTAAGGTCTTGCCCACGATAGTCCTTCTTAGACAAACAATAGATTGCCCAAAGTTGTTTACGTGTTGCAGGTCTTTCAGCATTATTTTCTGTAATGTAGTTCATAACTTAAAACGTTTAAATGGTTTAACTTCTAATTGACACTGCAAAATTACGTATTTTTTCTGATATGACAAAATATTTTTGGGACTTTAACATGAGTTTAACACAATATGGGTTAAATGTTAAATAAGTTTAAACGCTTGAAAATAATTGCCAAAAAACTTGCATAATTCAAATATTCTTTGTATCTTTGCATCAGAAATAAGAAACAAAGGTAGGGGTGACACTCTAAAGTATAATCTCCATCACATTCTTTTTTTAATTGTTAATTTTTGTTAATAAAAAAGCGTTATCCCTCTATCTATCACAGACTGAAGGATAACTTTAAGTATAGCGAAATCAATTTTTGGAAATATGTTATAAAAACTACATTACTTCATGTACCTTTGTAGGTCTGTTGCTCCCAAAGGCACGTCTATCACTTCTACCACATTACGATGCCCATCGAATGCTCCCTTTGTCCAAGTCTGTAACTTTGACGTTGAAACACTGTATTTTGTGCGGTTGAGCACGATTGTGCCGTTGTCGAGCCTTTGGGCGATTGTGGTGTAATACGATACCAAACGATTGCCAAATGACTTGAGGTTGCCGTTTGAACTCTTTGCAGATTTGCCACACACAAAAGCGTTGATTACTGACTGATTATTCATGATTGTAAATTTTTAAGTTGTTGACTGATGTTTTATTTTGACGATGCAAAGGTAAGCATTTTATTTGGAATATGCAAGAAAATTAACGTTTTTAACATTCCATTTCCAAACATTCTATGATTGGCGAGGAAAATTCGTCATCCCACACTGAAATTATTTCATACAACTCACAACCGCCATCATCTGTTTGGAAAATAGTGCCGTTGATATGCTTGTAGTTGAAGTCGAATCTTATTTGCAGCCCCAACAACTCGTCCTTACACTTGCACTCGTCCATTTCAAGGTTAAAGCCCTTCAGTGTGTTGTATGCCTTAATAAACGGCATATCTGACAAGAGATTTGCCAACTCATTAAACTCATACTTTGCAAGTTCTGTTGCCAATTTGTTAACTAACTTTTCCATATTATATAAGATGTTTAAATGTTATTGTTTTAATTTGACACTGCAAAGGTACGACAAATAATTGACATATGCAAGTTTTTTATGTTAAAAGTGATTCACAACTATGTTAAAGAACGTTAATGTTAAAATTATATAACTTAAACTAAAAATTAAATAAAATTAACACTTTTTTTAAGTGTGTATCGGAGACTATACTTTAGGTTGTCACACCTACCATCTTTATTTTTACACTACAAAGGTACGAAAAAAAATTGGAATATGCAAGTTTTTTGATGACTTTTTTCTTGTGTTTAAGAAGATTTAACAATTCTGCTAAATAACATTAACTGACTGAAAATAATTGGCAAAACCTTTGGTCATATCAAAAATTATGCTTACCTTTGCCCTTGTGATTTGGAAACATAATGTTTAATTTTAAATTCATATAAGATATGAAACAGATAAACAGATTTAAGGTATTAATTGCTCTGTGGACAATTCTGTTGGCCTATTGCGTTTTTATCAGCACAAATGTATATTTCAACGCTTTTGTGCTTTTCTTCGGTTTCTGTGCGCTTATATTAGGTTTTGCCTATATTGAGGACGACATGACTGAAAAGGAAGAAAGATTTTTTAACAATCTAGGTAACGAGTTTTAACACAAAATATTTGGCTATATCAAAACTTTATTGTAATTTTGCACTCAGAAAGTTTCACTTAATTCATTTATAAAGTTATGAAGTATCCAGTAAAGCAACTTATCAATGACAACGGCAACCCCGCAGCAAATCAGTTTGTACTCCGCACGAAAAAGGCTAAGTATTTTCAGTCTTACGACTCTGTAGTCTGCAAGTTAGATGGTATCAACATCGTTCTTTCAACCGATTGGGAGTATAGCAACACGACACGGAAGCATCTGTATATTTTCCTTCGTCAAAATGGTCACTATAACCTTTCATCTGCAAAGGAAGTCCGCAAGGCTATCAAGGAAGGATGGGTGACACTGAAAAAAGTTTCAAGTCTTAACGTTATTTAACTGGAAAAATTTGGTGGTGTGGAGAAAAATACATAACTTTGCACCACCAAAACCAAGAAACAGAAGTATAACAATTAAACATCAACAACTATGAACAAAGAACAGATTTTGGACGCAATTCGCAGTTTGGCTGCAAGTCAGGGTTTCTATGGACGTTTGTACGATACACTGACGGACGGAAGTGAGCAATCCGATGAGTTTCTTGCCACTATGGAGAAACAGAATTTCGGTGGCATGTTTGACATGGTGATGTGGCTCGAATCATAAGGGACACGCACACACCAAACAGATGGACAAAGATATATTGTTTAACTTTTAAATAACAGATTTGGCTATGTTAGCATCAGAGTTTGTGAACACAATGGTTTTCGGTATGCTCAAAGGTACGGAGCATGGATGTACTCAAATGAGTAACATATATGATGATAAGATATTTTTCATCCCCCGAATCTATTGCAAGGATGGTTTCAATATTTCCATCCAAGTGCATAACGGCAACTATTGTGGTAGCGAAAACGGAACACGCACCTTTGGGTTGGATTGGAAACTTGTGGAGTGGGGCTTCCCATCAGAGCCTATTGACGGAGAGAAGTACCACGCAGAGGACAAGGACAACACAACGGACTCTGTTGGCGGTTATGTAGAGGTCGGTTTGATTGACGAACTCTGTGAAGAACACGGAGGTGTTGACCTTGCCCAGACGCTGCAAGAAGAGTTTAACAAGAAGTAAGTGTTAAAAAAGTGTTAAAGGTAGGAAAAAATTTGGTCAAGTCAAAAAAAATGCCTACCTTTGCACACAGAAAGATAAAACAAAATTTATTCACAATTTCAAAAATAAAAAGCAATATGAACGCAATTCAGACCAAGTACGGAGAGTTTAACGCAGTTGATAACAACAATGGCGGTGTATCCCTGTTTGTGGGTGACAAGAAGATTATCGAGTTTCCCAACGTGGCATGGTGGAATTTGGATGCTATTGAGAATGCAATTGAGAAGAATATTGAACTCATCAATAAGCGTATTGATGAGCGTTTGAATACCCTTGAAGTGACAAGGGACAATGCAGCAGAGGTGTTGGAGCAACTTATCAATGTTTTGGGCAACGAACAGAAGGGTTTCTATTCAAGCCGTTTGAAGCAGTGTCTTAACAAGTTGAAGGCTGCATAAATGTACTTGCGTAGCAAGCATTTGCTTGTAGCAAATGTACTCAAATGAGTAACAAGAATAGTAGGGTTTAATTTGATTGATGCCATCCTAACTTTGGGTACATTTTATTTGAATGGATGGGAAAAAGTTATTGATGTGAATCCAACCCGTCTGTGAAGATAGGTTGGATTATTTTTTGTTTAACCTTTAAAATTAGATAATATATGAAACAATGGTTGGTAGGAACAGACAACGGAATGTTATTGGTAAATGGTGTAGAGTTTACCACTGAAATTGACAAAGCAACACCATTTGACAAGATAGGTGATGCCATGAGAGAATGTATAAGATTAAATAATATTGAATTGGGTTTGACAACAAAGTTCAAAGTCATACCTTTGTAAAGAAAAATTCCTTTTATAATAAGGTATATTAATATATATAATATAATATAAAATATCTAAAGACATATACTCTGAAGGAGTATATATAATATAAAATATAAAAAAGAAAATATTAAAAGAAAAAAGTATCGTCATATGACGTTAACGTTTTTTTACGTAAATGTGAATCAGTTTTAACATAAAATATTTGGCTGTTTCGGAAAAATATGTTACCTTTGCAGACGTAAACATTAAACAACAAGTAATATGAAGTTAATCAACGAACATTCAGATGCTATTTTCTTTTACGCAGAGAACAACGGAATATCATATGACTATGAGGATATTGAGGACGTAGTGTTTGAGAAACAGATTGTAGATGCCGTGCTTATCAACGAAAAATGATACAAAGCAGACAAGGACTTGAGCATTTTATTATAAATATAAGAACTATGTGCAGCAAGAAGAATCACAAGAATGAGAATGACTACCAAGAGGGACGTTATTCAGACGGAAAGCATTTCAACAAGAAAAACAAGAACGTGGATAAGAAGTCACGTAACAACGTAAAGACAAATCTTAAAAAGGAATATCTGTAAATGGTTGTAATAGTAGGTGAATATCTGTAAATGGATGTAATAGTAGGTGAATATAAGGATTTATGGAGGTTTGAATATTGGATGTGGTATTTTCCTCATCCGAACTATTATCCGACCAACAACGGAAGAATCCATCTGTTTTGGAAAATTTATTGGAGACGTTAACATCTTTTAACCAAAATAATTTGGTAGTTTCAAATAAAATGTGTACCTTTGCATTGTTAAACAATTAAAACGGAAGATTTATGATAAACATGGATTATTGCAGATTTGAGAATACACTGCATGCAATGGAAGAGTGTTTGAATCACATCGAAGAATGTGAGGAAACGAGCGATAGAGAGATAAAGTACGCAAAACGTCTGTATGAGGCATGCAAAGAGTTCATAGACAGATGTAATGATAATGGCATCAAAAAGTATGAAGATGAAGGATATGTATATTTTGAATAGGGTTAACGTTTTTTAGCATAAAAATTTTGGTCAAGTCAAAAAAATGTATTATCTTTGCAACGTCAAATTAAAACAATGGAGGACAAAACAATGAGAAAGTGGAATTGGTAAATTAGGGAAAAGAATAAATGTTGTCTGAATTGGGCAAGGAAAAAACTCACTACCACAAGCGCAGAGGTCTCAACGAAAACGTGATGAGCAGAGTGCCTTATCGAAGGTTGAAATATTACATTGTAGATAAGGACTTTCAGACAACAAAATGGCTTTGGGGAAGTACCAAATGTGTCAGAGCCATTTCTCACCACGACAATTCTGTGGATTTTTAAACCTTCCCAATTTTACGAAGCGTATCCCCTCACGCTTATACCGTGTAGAAAGGGTAATTGGTTGCATGTGGGTTCAACCCCCACCGCTTTGACACACTCAAGGATTGCTACCTTGATAGTAGGAAGGAATGGCAGAGCCTATGATGGAAGCGGTGTCGCTACCGCCAAAAGAAGCCATAAAAGAGTGTCCAAGTTACCTATGGTGGAGGTGGAGTTGTTTATGGAAAAAGCAACGAAGAAGCAAAGCCATCAGTGTTTAGAGGGCATAAACTTTTTGAAAACAAACCGAAGTTACCTATGGTACAATGGAGCAGCGTTAATTCTATTGGCGGACATGTGAGGAAGTTGGATTGTAGTGTTTATAGGTTTCCTTTCTGAATTTTATTATGCGTCTTGTCTGTGAAGATAGGGCGCATTTTTCGTTTTTAGGCTATTTAGAGCCTCATCAGACGCTTTAAATAGTATTGGTGGTATAGTTGTCCACAAGAATAAAAATAACGCCACAGGGAGCGTTTTAGCGGCTATTAACATTTCTTAACTGGAATGTGAATCACTTTTAACATAAAATATTTGGTACTTCCAAATAAAATGCGTACCTTTGCATTGTCAAATTAAAACAACGTAAAGACAAATCTTAAAAAAGAATATCTGTAATATGTACACCAAGGAAGAAATAATAGAGTTATTGCGCTCTGCAAGGAACATACTTCATAAGCAAGAAATTGGCCAAGAAGTCACAAGTTTGGATATCACATTGGCTCATGACCAAATAGATATGGTGCTTGATGCGTTAATACAGAAAAACGTGGATGTTTCAAGTTTTTTAACATAAAATATTTGGCAGTTTCAGAAAAAATACCTATCTTTGCAATGTCAAATTAAGAAACAAAATTATTAACAATTAAAATTACACATTTATGGAAGAATTTTTGGGTGCTTGTGCTGAACTTTTTGGCTTTGTGTTAGGTTGTGCAATATTTGGTTTAGTTGCGTATATATTACCATATATAATAATAGGTATGCTTATTATTGGGTGTGTAGTTTTTATCATTTCTATTATTGTTTGCTTATTTAATATTAAAAGTATTTTCAACACTAAAATAGTGAAGACATAAAGAACTTTGGATAGAACACAGAAAAACGTGGATGTTTCAAGTTTTTTAACATAAAATATTTGGTACTTCCAAATAAAATGCGTACCTTTGCATTGTCAAATTAAAACAACAAGAAAATTAACTCTTAATATAGAGAACTATGGCAAATAACAAGGATAGATATTGTATCAGTTATGTTGATGCTAACGAGAAGTGGAGCGAAGTTTATGCAAAGACTAAGAAAGAAGCATTGGCTTTGTATGATATGATAGGTTATGAAGCCGAGTTCAAGGTATTGTATGATGTAGTTAGTGGCGTACTAATTAAATAGACTTAACATCTTTTAACTCGGAATATTTGTATATTCCGATTTTTTTTCGTACCTTTGCATTGTGATTAAGAGATAGACATCACAAAGGCAAAGGTGAAACTTTGAAGTATAGTCTCCGACACATATTGTACGGAAATGTTAATTTTATATAATTTTAGATTAGTTTTATTTAATTTTAACTTAAACATCTTTTAACAATTGATTAACACTTTTTAACTGGAAATATTTGCATATATCAATATTTTGTTGTAATTTTGCAGTCGTAAACATTAAACATTAACAATTATGGCATTGACATTAGATTTTATCAGAGAGCAATTCAATGTGATTAACAACAAGCATTTTGAAGGCAAGTTGCTTACCCCACGTTTTGAGATAACCCATGTTAAAAGTTATTTGGGGCAATATCATTGGCAGTATAGTTACGATAGCCGTATCTTCATTGATAGCGTCATCCGTATCAGTGACATGTTTGACAGAAGTGATGCGGACATTATCAATACGATTGCCCATGAATCTATACATTTGTATATCAGACAGAATAAGATTAAGGACACAAGACCGCACCACGGCAGAGTGTTCAATACGATTGCAGACCGCTTGAACAGAGAGGGTGGATTTCACATTGCACGTACCGATAGCGTAGCAGGGTGTGGTTTGCGTGATAAGTCCAAGGTTGGCAACCCATATTATATTGCATGTTTCAAAAGTGGCAATAGTGGAAAGTATTTTGTTTTCTCTATGAATATGAAATATATCCAACACTATTTGGATGAGTTTGAACACTATCCGTCACACTATAAAGATGTAATTGTCTTTACGTCAACGGATGATAAGAAGTTTGCACATTTCCCAAAGTGCCGTAAGGGAGTTCGTGGTTATTACGTCACTGAAGAGGAATACAAAGCATACAAGACAAATGAGAAAATACTATTTCAGTATCAGACATTGGGAATTAGGCACACCGCTGCCTAATTCTTAAATAAAATTAATTTGGGAAAAATAATTGCCCAAAAACTTGCATAATTCAAAAATTATACGTACCTTTGCAGACGTAAACATTAAACAACAAGTAATATGACAAAGAAATTGACACATAAGGTTGTTATTTCCCAAGGTGGTATTAACGCAACGTTCCGTCTGTCAGACAAGGAAATGGATGGTTTACGTGCGTCAAGTTGGGACAGAGGTAATAGTAAGCATGCGGGAAATAGTTATAACTTTGCGATGTATGCTTTCTTTGAATATGAGACCACACGTTCAAAGTATGGTAGGTTTGCAAGTGTGTTTAACTATCATAAGGGGGATTTCTTTTGGTATGAGGAATAAGAAAATGCTTAATTGTTAAATAGTTTTAATTGACAGAAAAAAGTTGGGAAAACATTTGGTAATCTCAACTTTTTTTCGTACCTTTGTATCAGAAATAAGAAATAAGGGCAAGGGTGAAACTTTGAAGTATAGTCTCCATCACACTTAAAATAAAAATGTTAAAATTGTTTAATTTTTAACGTCTTTTAACAAAAATAATCACCAAAATATTTGACCAATTCAGATTTTCTTTGTACCTTTGCAGTGTCAAATTAAAAATCAATTAAGAATATGAATATAGAATTTTACAAGGAAGATGTAAAAAGAATCTTCAAAGAGAATAACCTTACATATGAATGGTGGGTTAACTTTGACGGAACAATTTTTGTCAACGTCATTTGGGGTGATTGGAAACATGACCACGGTTTTCTTAAATATGTCATGCGGAAGAATCACTACCAAGTTGTCAGCCAAGTCGTAACGGAAGAGAATGGTGATGATGCGTTTTCGGCAGAATATAAGTTTATCTATATGAATGATGAATTATAAAGTTATGACAGAATTTAACAAAAGTGTTAAATTCATGTTAAAGTGGTCAAAAAACTTGCATAATTCAAAAATTATACGTACCTTTGCATTGTCAAATTAAAACAATAAGCAGTATGAACAATAACATCAGAACAAACAAAACAAAGGAAGAGTTCGTCAAGGAGATGGAGCATCGTATCAATATCCGTAAGACCATTATGGATTTTGTAGATAACGTATATTTCCCAATGATGGCTACCAAGTTTGACGGAAAGGTATACAATGCACGTTTCATCAATGCACTCAACGAGGAGGCAAAGAAAGTCAGTGACCGCATGTATGTCAAAAGAGGTTATAGTATTGACGAGATAGAAATTCAGTTGCGTTTGTCTCAATGGAACTATAACGACTATGAGTCTATTTTGCTCAAATGCAAGACCAATAAAGAGGGTAGGATTGACTATGATGCCACCATCAATGACCATTATACGAAGGTATGGATTGAGAATTTCAAGTCTTGCATCGAAGAGTATCAGAAGTCTATTGACAACTACGATGAGTATATGAAGGTATTTGCCGAGTTAGGGGATGCCTTGATGAAGTACAACAAGTTGCCACATTCATTCAGAGGACATCTTGATAAGACGTGGATGAGGATTTATTAACAATCCTTTCACGTTTTTTAACCAAAATAATTTGGTTATTTCAGAAAAAAGTATTACCTTTGCAATGTAAAAAATAAAAGTCCTAAAGTAGGAAAAAAACTAACAAACAATAGGCTGAAGGAGTTTTTTCAATATTCTTTTTTCAAGTAAGCCGACAAACCAAGTCCTATATGATGGCAAGAGACCGACCCTAACAGAGATTATATTGTTATTTGATATTTTTAATAAATGGCAAAATAACCAACAGATAGTGTAGTAACGCTACGTCAGACTGAATGGTTTTTCCCAAATTGGTTTTTGATTCAGTCGCAAACAAGTCCACGACTATGGCAAGAGACAGACCCTTGTGAGTTCAATGTAAAAAATAAAAGTCCTAAAGTAGGCAAAAAAACTAAGAAACAATATGCTGAAGGAGTTTTCCAATATGGTTTCAAGTAAGCAGTCATCCCAAGTCCTATATGAAGGCAAGAGACCGACCCTTGTGAGTTGTTAGTTAAATTTTCGTTTAATCTTAAAAAATAGTTTGTAACGCAATGAAGACAAGAGCATCGCCCTAACAGAGAGCGTAAATAAATAGATAATTTAATTATATAGTTTAGTATTAACCCCAAAACTTACAATAATGGCAAGAGCATCGCCCGATTTCAGTGTTTAATTATTTACTTATATTATTATAAACGATTTTAATTAACCCCAAAACTTACAATTATGTCAGTAACATTAAGAGTATATGACTCAGCAAAGCGCAACAAGAAGTACAAGAACTACATCGACAGATATTCGCTCTATGTTCCAACTCCACGTAATAAGGTGAAGGAATTTGGTTATTTAGGTATGTTTTTGGGTTTTTCTTTCAGTGACAAAAGTATTACAAGATGTTGTTGGGACGAATGTAGGCAAGGCGTTGCCTTTATGAATTTGGGTGCAAAAGTCAAGCGTGACACATTGCCCAAGCACGTGCAAGAATGGGTTGAGAATATGGAAAACATTTATAACAAAGCACTGAAAGAAGATACAGAAGAAGCGTGGAACGAGTGGGATAAAGCGTAAATAAATAGTTTTTAGATTGGGTTGTATTCCTTATCCGTCTGTGAAGATAGATAAGGAATTTTTTGTGCGTTAACTTTTTTTAACCGAAATAATTTGCATATATCAGATTTTTGTCGTACCTTTGCATTGTCAATAAGAGATAAAGGTAGGAGTGAAATCCTAAAGTATAGTCTCCATCATATCCAAAAGAAAAATGTTAAAAAGTGTTTAAAATTAACATCTTTTAACGAAAAAATCCAGCCAAAAATTTGCATATATCAGAAATTATGCTTACCTTTGCAATATCAAAATTAAAACAATATAGGAGGACAGATATATGGCAACAATAGCAATTCAGCACAGAGTAAAGAGAGTGAAGTCTTTCAAGGAGATTTCAATTCAATGTGAAAGGATATTCACGTTACATATCAGTAATGGGTATGGTACGGAAAAAATGTATCATATGTGTGAAAGACTATATTTTAAGGCATTGCAGAAAAATGGTGGTTATTAACATCTTTTAACGTGAAATATTTGGTAGTTTCAGAAAAAATGCTTACCTTTGCATCGTCAAATTAAAACAATAAGTCAAACGATTAAAAAACAACAAAACAATGAAGAAAGCAATTGAAACAATGGTACAGAAAATCAGTGGTGCAATCATCAATGACACTCGCAACGTTTCTATTGAGAAGGGTGATATGGTGCTTAAAATGGTGCTTGCAGCCTATAACGACTACCAAGAATCAGAGCATGATGGTGTGGACTATATTTTCGATATTGAGAACACGAACGATTTGAAGTGCTGCATCGATGGCGGTATGACCGCAAAGGAGATTGGCGGTCTGTATTTGGGCAGTCAGTCAGAACACCTACGCTATTTCTATTTCGGTTGCAACCATCCGACACCAAAGCCTATCGCAAATTGGGAGACACTGCGGCAGCAACTTGTTTCATGGTTGCCTGATTTAATTCCCAACGTGCTTGCCTATCCGTTTGCCTATGAGAGTTACAAACAACTCTATGTAAGGTATGTTACGGACGTTATTATCGGCTACGACAACTCTTCTAACAGCCTTGGAGATTTGGATGCGCTTGCATTCTTGAAACGCAAATTAGAGCAAGGGGAGTAACATCTTTTGTTTCTTTTAGCTATGTGCTTGCATTGTCTGTGAAGATAGTGCAAGTTTTTTTTTTTACATTTCCATTAACATCTTTTAACATAAAACATTTGGCTATTTCGGGAAAAATGCGTACCTTTGTATCAGAAATAAGAAAGGTAGGTGTGACAACCTAAAGTATAGTCTCCGTTACATCCCTATGAAAAATGTTAAATAGGGTTAATTTTTAACAGAATTTTAACATTTTCATTTAATACTTTTTAACTGGATTTATTTGCATATTTCAAATTTTCTTTGTACCTTTGCATTGTCAAATTAAAAGTTTAACCCTTTAATAATATATAAGGATATGGCACAGAGTAAGAAACGTCCACAATACGTGGTTGAGTTGGTAAACAAGACAAATGACTACCTTCGTTTTAGAAAGGTTACAGATACATCTGACACGCTTTTCGTGTTTATGTGTGACTATCTTCTCAAAAAGAATATGTATAAAGGCTACAATTTCTTTAAGGAGGTCTATAACACGTACCTACAGAAGAACGTGCCAACGGAGGCAGGCTCATATAAGGAAGGCGAGTTCGATTACCTTCAGATTTATTAACAAATCCTTTAACATCTTTTAACTAAAATAATTTGGTAATGTCAGAAAAATGTATTATCTTTGCATTGTTAAATTAAAACAAAGGGAATATGAAAAGATACGAAGTATATGATTTCAACAACGAAGTGCTTGATGCGACAGATGATTTGCAAGATGCACAGATTTCTGCGGAATATGATAACGCAAAGTTCATTATGGACACCAAGACCAATGAGATAGTTTGGGGAAGTGTTAAATAGGGTTAATTTTTAACAGAATTTTAACATTTTCATTTAATACTTTTTAACTGGATTTGTTTGCATAATTCAACTAAATGTATTACCTTTGCAACGTCAAATTAAAACATTAACAATTAAAACATCAACAATTATGGCAACTCGCAATTTTTGGTTAAAGAACGCACGGAGTTATTACGCTTTCAACGACACCTATGAGATGGAGAATGAAGAGGGTGTAATGGAAGAGTTTACACGTGACGAGTGGGAGTGGGATGAGTTGTTGGATTGTATCCGTTATCGTGGTGAGGAAGGAAAATTCTTTGACTGCCCATCATCAGAGAAATACAACAGCCATATGGATGCACGTAACATATGTGAGACAAATACAGATTGGCAGACTTTTGGCAACGGCAATGCGTGGACAACAAACACCAACGTGGAGAGCGTGATTGTCATCCGTAGCGGTCACTATGCAGGTGCGGTGCTTGACTATGACGTGAAGGTTGAGTCATCAGAAGGTTATACTCTTCATCTGTCTGACTATGACAACATGGACGATATGATTGATGACTATATGGACATCTTGAAGGATATCGTGGAGTGGAAAGGAAATCAGCACAAGTGGAACGTGGGGACGTTTGAGATACAGAAGAAGAACATCCGCAAGTGGATTGATAAGCGTATCAGCACACACATCGAGAAGTGCGAGAAATTCTGTAAGGAGAATTGTGAAATGGAACTCTGTGTGAGTGCAAGATTCTCAAATGGTGAGACGTGGTACAGCAAGGTAGGTTAACCCCTACCTTATGTTCTCACGGAGTGAGCATCCTACGGATGTACTTGCAGAGCAAGCATTGGCTTTGCCAATGTACTTGTGAAACAAGCATTTGCCAAAGGCAAATGTACTCAAATGAGTAACACATATTAACATATCCTTTAACATCTTTTAACTGGATTTATTTGCATAATTCAAATTTTCTTTGTACCTTTGCATCGTCAAATTAAAAAACAAATAAAATTATGGAAGGATTACTTTATTGCTTTGAGGTTGATACAACCTATAAAAGCGGAAGAAAGAGAAATGAAATAATCGTTTCCGCAAACGAAGAAACAATGTGGAAATGGTATGACAAACACCACAACAAGGAATTGGTGGAGAGTAGTGTTATACTTGACACTTGGTTACAATAAAAAACAAATAAGAATATGGAAACAATTGAGATTAAAGAATACAACAAGCAATTCGGTGCTTACTTGGTGATTAACACTTCAGAGTGTGAATCTTGGGCAGTGGATGGTGAGAAACCGCTTATTCTTTCAGTTACAAGCGCAGAGGATTTTATGAAGTTGGGACTTGAAGTTGCAACGGATGGCAGACCTTTCACAGACCTTAAAATCGGTGAGAAAGTGAGCGACCTTGAGTTTGGTGGTGACTATGAGGGAGTATACATTATGAGAGTTGGCTAAAGATAAATTAAAACATTTAGGCGTTATGGATAAGAAAGTATTTCTTTTAGACAAATTTTATTATTCAGAGACAATGCTCCTCAACCTTACTGAAAAGGACTTGGAAGAGTGGGTCGCAGAAGAAGACTATAATGAAGACTACACAATTGTCAAGATTGATGCAAATGGATATGATAGTGCCAAAGAAGCATTTATAAATGAAATGCCCTTTGCCGATATTGATGACTATTATATGGTTGCGTTTGGCTTTTAAATATAAATTAACAAATCCTTTAACATCAATTAACTGGAAAAACTTGCATATCCCAAATAAAATGCGTACCTTTGCAGTGTAAAATTTAAGAAACAACATTATTAACAATTTAAACAGAACAAGCGTTATGGCAAAGAATGTTATTGAGAGCGCAATTCGCAACGTGGCAAACAATAAGTTGGCAGGAAAGTATAACCTTGCCCAATACAAAGAGGGTGGCTCACGTTTTGAGGAAAAGAAGAAGGCAATGCTCCACAAACAGATTTGCGAGGAAATTGTGGCTTTTGCTGACAACCACAAGGATATTCCTTTCTATTTCATCCTCTCTGTCGGTGTGTCAAAGGGCGCATATAAAATGAGCGAGTTCGAGAAAGGCTATAAGCGTTTCAATGCTGAAGAGGTTGAGATGGTGGCAAAGATGGGACGTGCCTATTACGACTACAATGAGCAGTACAAGAAGAAGATGAGTGATGTGGCTATCCGTCTGATTATGCGCTATTATGAGCGTGTGAGCCATGACTATGACAAGTTTATTATTGACCTCAACAACTCAAAGGTGTTGGGCAAGAACCTTGGTAGCCGTGACATGAAGTATGAGGATTTGTGCAAGAATCTCAACATCCCTGTCAAAGAGGAAAAGAACGAACTTGTAAACGTGGCAGCATAATATGTTCTCACGGAGTGAGCATCCTACGGATGTACTTGCAGAGCAAGCATCGGCTTTGCCAATGTACTTGTGAAACAAGCATTTGCCAAAGGCAAATGTACTCAAATGAGTAACAAATTGGGGGGTGTTAATTAACTATTAATTAAAAAATTAAACTTTTTTATACTTTTTTTAACAAAAATTGATAACTTTTTAAAATAACGATATATTTATATATGATGAAAGTAATAAATATAAATTTTAAAAATAAAACATTCGAGACAGATAATGGTGAAACATTTCCTTTGCTGTTCGATGTTAATGAGTCAATAACGCTTGAAGAATTTCAAGAATTGGTTGATAAAAGCGAGAATGCAATAAAAGAAGTATTAACTTAATTAATGGATAAACTATATAACATATCAAAGACAGCAGAAATATTAGATGTCACACCGAAGACATTAAGAGTATGGGATAAGGAAAACAAACTTAAACCAATCCTAACATCTGGTGGACACAGACGCTACCGTGAATCTGACATTAATAAGATAATAGGAGTTGAGCAAACCGATGAAACCAAACAAGAAATATGTGCAACATACGCAAGAGTATCATCACAGAAACAAAAAGTGAGTGGTGACTTGGATAGGCAATCACAAAGACTATCTGAATATTGTGCAAAACATAATTTGTATGTTGAACACATTATAAAAGATTGCGGAAGTGGCTTGAATGATAAAAGACAAGGATTCGCTCAACTTACTGATTTGGTTGTCAAAGGAAAAGTAAACAAGGTCATTGTTGAACATAAAGATAGACTTACAAGATTTCAGTTCAATTTCATTAAAAAGATGTATGCCGTATTTGGTTGTGAAATTATAGTTTTAGATGATAAGGAAGATGTTTCTGATGCCGAAGAATTGACAAGAGACCTTATGGCATTACTTGCGTCATTCTCTGGAAAGTATTACGGAAGAAGAAGTTTAGAAAGACGTAAACAAAATAAGAATGATAATAGAGATAAATAAACCAAGGTAGAAGAATAATTAGTAATGATTTTTTAAAAATATGTTAAGAGCAATTAAGATACGATTATATCCAAACAAGGAACAAGCAACAATGTTCAATAAGTTGCTTGGGTGCTACCGTGTTGTCTATAATCAATGCCTTGCTCGAAAAATCAAATCATATGAAGAAACAAAAATATCAGAAAACCTAACAACATTGGGACACTTTGTTCATCATGAACTATTGAAGGATGATAAGTTCATTTGGCTTAGAGAACAGAATACGAAAGTCTTAAAACAAGCGGTGAAAGATATGCTGACAGCATACAAGAATTTCTTTGAACGACACTCTGGTTACCCAAAGTTTAAGTCAAAGCACGATAACAAGCAATCTTGCAGATTTGAACTTGGAGCAATCTCTAAACGTAATGATTATACAACATATCATTTGTCGCTTGCAAATATAAAAAATGTCAAGTTCAGATGTAATGAAAAGTATGCGCAGTATCTACAGAAACATCACGATAATATTAGGCAAGCGACCTTGACAAAGTTACCTTGTGGTGAATATCACTTGTCAATATTGGTCGATGGAGACTTAACACGTAAGGTTAAAGAAACTAATACTGCTGTAGGTATAGACCTTGGTATAAAGGACTTTGTGATAACAAGTGACGGAGAAGTTTTCGATAATCTTCATTTCAAGAAAACTGAAACCAAGAAGATTAAGAGGTTACAACGTCAGTTGTCTAAGAAACAGAAAGGAAGTAATAATAGAAATAGAGCAAGGATTAAACTTGCTAAATTATACAAGAAAATAAACGACAAGAAACAATACTATCTTCACGCAGTAAGTAATTCACTCATTGACGAAAACCAAGTCATATGTATGGAGGACTTGAACGTGAAAGGAATGGTGAAGAATCATAATCTTGCAGAAAGCATTTGTGAAATGAACTTTGGTGAGTTTCGTAGAATGCTTGAATACAAGGCACAGTGGTATAACCGAAAGATAGTATTTGTTGATAGGTTTTATCCATCAAGTAAGACGTGTCATAATTGTGGATACATCAATAAAAACCTCACATTAAAGGATAGACAATGGGTTTGTCCTCAATGTGGCGAAATAATTGAAAGGGACTACAATGCGGCATTGAATATACTTGATGAAGGTTTAAGAATAATAGGTAGCAGTACTACCGAATTTACGCTTGTGGACTACCCAACCGTGGATGACCCAATCAGAAATGATTTGCTAAAAAGCAGTGATAGGTTGAAGCAAGAAGTTAATAATGAACAAGTTTAGTTTTGTTCAAGTTTTAACATACTGTTTGTCCGTTTCTTCTCTGATTTTGTAAACGGAAAATGCCACGACAAGCACAAGGTGGCACAAGGTATGGCAAGAGAGCATAGATACCTTCAGCAAGAGATGTTCAAGGTTTGTATGGAGTATATCAAAATACTCGCAGAGAACGCAAATAAAGACCATTACGACCCACGTAACGAATGGTCTTGCAAGACATCAAAGATAATGATAGACCACTTGAAGGGAATTGATTATTGGATTTAAAACAACCATATGATGGGTGGAAGAAAAACAAAGAATCTTCCATCCATTAATTTCTTTTAACATAAAAAACTTGCATATTCCAAAATAATTTCGTACCTTTGCATTGTCAATAAATGATAAGGGCAAGGGTGACACTTTGAAGTATAGTCTCCAACGCAGCCTCAACGGAAATGTTAATTTTATATAATTTTAACATATGGTTTTTAACAATTCAATTAACATCGTTTAACATAAAATGTTTGGTAGTCTCATATATTTTATGTACTTTTGCATCGTCAATCAGAAAGAATGACAAAACAGAGATAGATACATTTAAATATTAATTAATTAAAAGTAATAGACACAATATGAATGACAATAACCTTTATTCAGACGAAATAATTAAGAGACAAGCAGCCATTCTCTTAGAAATGGAAGAGAGCGTGGGTATACACGGATTTATTAACGATGAGAGCGAATATGCAGAATTCCGTAATGGTCTTATTGACGCATATTTTGAAGATTAACATCTTTTAACCAAAATAATTTGGTTTATAACTCTATTATATATAATTTTGCATCAACAAACCTAAATTCACATTTCATAATAATAACAAAAAATAATGGTAGTAACAGAAAACAAATTCAGCAAACTAACTGAATTATATCAGACACTTATCAAGCAATTTCTTATCCTACACAACGTTAAAGAAGTGATATGCACAGATACTAAGGAACATTTCTTTGACCGCATTGTAGTGGCTGAAAATGGCTCTATCAAGGTTTTTAGACATGGTTTTACTACAACAACATGGGATAATCTGTATTTCGATTTTACTTGCGATTATGCAGTATGCCTTGCCAACATGGAAAAAGATATGTTCATGCAGCAAAGAAACGGAAAACATGAAAAATTCAATTTCATCTTCAACGAAACAACATAAACAACCAATTAACATTCATTAATAAATACCCAAGGCAAATGTTCTCACAGAGCAAGCATCCTACAGATGTACTTGCGTGGCAAGCATTTGTTAAGTAACAAATGTACTTGCAGAGCAAGCATTGGCTTTGCCAATGTACTTGTGAAACAAGTATTGGCTTTGCAAATGTTCTCACAGAGCAAGCATCCTACGAATGTACTTGCAGAGCAAGCATTGGCTTTGCCAATGTACTTGTGATATGTACTTGCAGAGCAAGCATCCTACGGATGTACTTGCAGAGCAAGCAT
>OMBN01000300.1_pt1 | contig 42451 bp, 45 predicted proteins | sample 1644891 | NCBI WGS metagenome assembly OMBN01 (sample SAMEA103958144, study PRJEB25191) | human gut metagenome | reverse complement strand
CTTAGAGGCCGCCACTTGATCATTAGCTAGATTTGTGACCGTAGCTCCAAGACCTTTCAAGTTATTTTGGATATTGGCAGCCAAATTTGGGTCAATCGTATTTTTTGTAACTCCTGATTTAATTCAGTAAGACCATTTTGTACAGCACTAATATTTTGCTGTTGAGTTTCGGATAAAGTTGTTTTTTGAGCCATTTGACTTAAGCCTTCAGATAATTGTTGCACACCCGATTGCAATTGACTCACCGCTTCTGACCCTTGAGAAATTTGTGAAATTCCTGCTGACAGCTCTTTTGATTTATCAGCCAGCGTTTGTGTACCTGCTGCTAATTGTTGCGTTCCACTGACAAATTGGTCAGCACCAGAAGAAAGTTGTTGTCCCCCATTGGCAGCCTGATTCACTCCTGATACATATTTATTTAAGCCTGAATTCAAATTATTTGCGCCGTCAGTAAAAGTTAAACTTGATGAAGATAAAGTATTCAAATTACTACTTAATTCTTTTGAACCATCCAATGCTGAAGAAGTTCCATCAGCCAATTTATTTGAACCGTCAGAAGCTTCTTTCATTCCTGACTTCATATCACCAAGCTTAGCAAAAATTTCTTTGGTGTAAGTTTCTGTGATATTTTTAGAAACCTCTGATTTCAGCTGATTCATCGCACTTTCGCTCATTTTTGATGAAATATAGTTATGACCACGTGTTGTTTGATAATCTAACTGGACCGTTTTGGGTTTCTTATTCATTAAAGTCGTTGCATTTTCTGAAAAGTTTTCTGGAAAAGTGATAACCATGTAATAATCACCTTTTTTTATCCCTTTAGAAGCTTTATCCTCTGAAACAAAATGATAATCTAAATCCTTTGATTTTTTCATTTCGGCAATGACATCATCACCAAGTTTGAATTTTTTACCGTTCAATTCAGACGTCTTGTCTAAATTTACAACTGCTACCGGTAAGTCATTAAGTTTACCATAAGGGTCTTACATAGAACCTAAGAAAATATAGTTATAAATTGCTGGTACAAGTGCCAATGCGATAATAACAATAATAAAAAATTTGTGCTTTAAAATGGCTTGCCATTCTTTTTTTAACATCTTTTCCCCTTTCTTTATGGACAATACGTCCAAAAATTGTTACAATACGTATTATAAACTTTTTAGAAAATTTGACAATTATTATCCATTCAGTTTTGGACACATCTTTAAATTTGTCTAAATAAAGCACTTACATTCTAAAAAGGACGGAGGTCCCCCTATAATGTCCAATGACAGCAGAAAAGATCGTACAAAACTTCAATTACGAGATGCCATGATTCAACTTTTAGGCGAGAAATCTTTTGACCAAATTTCAACGACTGAACTTGTGAAATTAGCTAAAGTTAGTCGTAGTAGTTTTTATACTCATTATCAAGATAAATATGACATGATTGAAGCCTATCAACGTCGACTTTTTGAGACTATTCAATATGTATTTGAAAAAAATAACGGAAATATTCATGCAACGATGCTTGAAACTTTTGAATTTCTAAAAGGAAATCAAATATATGCCGCTCTTCTTTCGGAAAATGGTAGCAAAGAAATCCACCAGTTTATGTTGCAAAAACTCAAAGAACTTATTCAAAGTTCCTTTTTCCCTCAATCTAAACATCTTAAATTAGGAAAATTAGGGGAAATTTATGCGACAACCTACTATGCTAATGCTATTTTTGGAACTACTCAATCATGGATTCGTCGAAAACAAAAGGAAACACCTACTCAAATTGCTAATCTATTAGTTGAGCTCATAAATTAAAAAAAAACGGTTCTTTTAGAAGAATCGTTTTTTATCATTCTATTTGGAAAATAATAGCCATTAACAGGTGTTAATCATGATGCTGAACTTCCAAAATCATATTGCTCAATGTTTCAATCACCATATCTTCATCAGATAGTTCTTGTTTCGTAGCCAATTTTAAAGCTTTTCCAGCTCTAAATACCGGAATATTTTGTTCGCCTACTAAAATTTTTTCTCTTGAATGAACATCATGACTGACTCTGGCTGCACGTTTAAGAACTTCAAAAGTTCCAAAATTTGAAATATGCACGGGAGTCCCTTCAGAAATATAGTAAGTGATTGCCTCGACAAAGGCATTGATTGCCTTTGCTGCATTCACTTTTGAAAGTTCTGTACGGTCTGCTACATAATCAATTAACTCCTGTTTCGACGCCATTAACTCATTCCTCCTATTCTCTACATTCCCCTATCATCCTTTTCTTCACTAACTCTAGTGAATTCTTTTGTCATCATATAAATCTTCATAAAAAATCCTAGCTTACGCCAAGATTTTTTGGTTATTTTACAACCATAACATTGCAAGGCGCATGATTAACAACATAACTTGTCGTCGAACCGACTAACATCCTGTCTAATAATCCCTTACCATTTGAACCGACTACAATCAAATCCAATTCAAATTGCTTTGCAAAATTAATGATTTCTTTCTTTGGATTTCCTGTAAAGGCATGGACTTCAAACTCAACTTCATCATTAATCAGAGCCTCAACTTCAGCAATAATTTCTTTAGATTCTGTTTCTAAATCATCCAAATTAATTGCCAAAGCATAAGGAGTTCCCCGAAGTCTTGTTTCATCTTTAACATGTAAAACAAATAATGAAGTTTTATTTCTTTTGGCAATGGCGACTGCTTCGTGAATTGCTTCTTTCGATTGGTCAGAGCCATCAACTGCAACTAAAATTTTCTTGTATTCATCTCTCATTGTAAACGCCTCCTTTACTATATTCTATGATAAAATATTTAAGAAGTCCAACTAAACACTCACTATATTTTTAGAAGAAACTTTTATTTTTAAGACTTTTTTTCCAATTTTACTTAGAAGTAAAAATATAATTTTATGAAAATATTAAATCACTTTTTTTGATATTCTGATTTCTTTATGCTACAATTTAGTTGGAATTTCGTTATGAACCAATTTGGTTCCCTTTCGTATAATAAATAAAGAAAGGAGAATGTACTATGACATTCACTAACAAAAACAAATTTTTCCAATATACAGTAACTCTAGATACTTCTCATAATATCTTTAGAGCATCACTTGTAAATGATTCAAATATTTATGGTGCTGGAGATACTATTGAAGAAGCTGTACAAAACTTAGAACAATTAGTTTAAGGAGAAAAAAATGGGCGAGTATCCCAATCGATAAAGGCATCTACTTTAATTTTGAGAGTAGGTGCTTTTGTTATACTTTAAATAAAAAAAAGTTGCTCAATGAGCAACTCCCTTTTTAGTTTCTCTCAGTTACTACTTCTCCACTTGCCTTCTTGTCATTCTTCCAAATAGAAAAGAATTTTCCATATAAAGAAGTAACCAAATAGAAAGTAATAGTTAGAAGCATTGCTAAAGAACTTGCAGAATAGCCATCCATAAGTGCTGTTGCCCATAAAATAATCATGACCACATCAGATAAGAGCCAAAGTGAGTAACTATCCCCATAACCTCTAACAACCAAGATTGAAGCCGCAGCTCCAATAATTAAAGTAATAGCATCCCATAAAGGATTGGTGTCTCCAAGTTTTGTATAAATGGTTGTAATCGGCCACCAAAGAACCAACATACTGATGATTGTCAAAATCCATCCTTTTGTCTTCATGAATTTGACCCCATTTTCAATTCGATGTCCCCAAGTTTTCCAAGTGAAAATCAATGGCAAGTCAATCAGCAAAACAAAAACAATTTGATCTAAAACAGAGGCATAGTGACCAGCAGTCCAGTTAATATAGATATAACCAAAAGCACTAATCAGCCCCAAAAGACCATTAATTGGTTTTCCAATCATCATGTAAACTGTACATGCCGACCCCATTAAGGTAGCAATCAAAGTGATTACTGATAAAACCGTAATTGTTGACGTTAAAAAGAAAGCCAACTGTACTCCTATGATAAACGAAAGCATGATACTTCCGGCTGTATTAATTGATTTTAGCTCATCTTTGAGCCATTTGAGATAATTTTTCATTCTCATCCCCAATCTAAGAACGTCAAAAAACGTCCACTAAAAATTATATCACGAATAAAAAATTGTCAGACGCTTCCAAATATATTCTTTAGATTTTTTTGAGACCAACCATTACCAATTTTGTTCCATAAAAATTTTATTTATCTCTAATAAAGTTGCATAAATAAAAAAGCCGATATTCATCGGCCTTTTCGTTTCTATTTATCCCATCTGTAATAGTGAATCATTTTGATGAACCCAACAATTAAAAATTCGATTCCAAGAAGTAACCACAAAGTTACCCCTCCCCAAAGTGGAGAAAATACTAAAGTAAAACCAGCAATGATACTAATTACACTTAAGAAAATTTCCCAGAATTTACTATTGAAATTAGTCAAAACTGTAAGAGTTACAATTCCATCTACAATCCAACTAATCCCCACAAAAATACCAATAAGGACAAAAAGTGATTCTGCGGCTGCATTCAAATCTGAAAAGACAAAAATTCCTGCAAATAAGTAGATAAATCCCAACAAGAGATGGGAAATTCTCCAGAAATTTCCTTTTTCTTCACTTCTTTTGACTAGATTTGCTCCAATATAAATGACACCCATAATTACGAGTGCTACCCCTACAAGAGCGGCGACAATAGCTGCTGTTTTTGTAGGTAAGAATAATATCAATAAACCAATAATAATTGAAATTATTCCACTAAATCCGACTCCGCGTCGAAGTTTTTCAAAATCTGTTAACATAACTTTACCTCCAAAAAATATTCTTCAATTCTCATTTAATTATAACATAATGAATACAGTATCTTGTCCTTGATGATTAAAAAATTACGCTTCCTTATCTTTAAGCAAGTTATTATTTTTATTATTAGTCTTCTTAAAAAATTAATTCAAAAAAAGGAGTACTTTAACTCCTCAAAAATTTTCAAATGATAAGATATAAAATCAAACTTTTATCGTTAGTAATTTCAATTATCTTTTTTATTTGTCACTTTTATCCCTTTACGCTCCGGACTTTTCCATGTTCCAGACCCCAAACCTAGAATAGTTTTTACTGCTGGAACAAAAGTCGTTACAATGGTTAATGCATTCATTACCCAGTAAAAAAGCATATAAAGTGGAGCAAATAATAGATATTTTACTTTTCTTCCACGGTCATCAACTATTAATGAAGCGACTAATTGAAAAGTCCCCGAAATCATTTCAAAGCAAACAAAGAGAAAGGCCATCGTTAACATGTGATAAATTCGTTCTAAGTTTCCGGTAATGGTAAATTGAAATAAAGACCAGATAAAAATTGCTGACGAAATCCAGAAAAAGAATGACCAGATAATGCTGAAACTTTGGTCAATAAACATAATTGTTCGGTCAACATTGTCAAAAGGGTGTAAAAATACTTTTTTAAAATTAGTCAGCCAAACCTCTGTTCCACCTTTGGCCCACCGTTTCCTTTGACGATAGAGCATTTTCAGAGATTCTGGAACCTCCATAAAGAACATAATACGGGGCGCGAACAATGATAACCAACCGTCCATTTGATGGTCCCAAGCAATACTAATATCTTCTGTGGCTCTATCTTGTCGAAACAAACCTACATCAATTAAGGCATCTTTTCGATACATCGTATTTGCACCACTATAGGCATAAATACTCCCTAGCACACCAAGTTGAGTCCGTTTAATAATTCCTACAATACTAGAAAATTCAACTGTTTGAGATTTCGCAATCAATTTTGCACGATTCTGAACATCCATATTAGCTGTTACTGCTGAGATGTTAGTAGAATCTTGTCGAATAAAATAATTGATATAGCGATTTAAAGAGTCAGGTTCTGGAACAGTATCTGCATCGTTGCTTAAAACTAGTTCTCCTTTTGCAAATCCTAAACCAATATTAAAGGCATGCGCTTTTCCTTTATTTTTTTCAATTCTAATCACGCGCAATTTATCATATTTTTCTTGTAATTCTTTTAAAATTTCGGGGGTTCGGTCAGTTGAACCATCATCAGTAACTAGAACCTCATAATTTTCATAATTAATTTTTGTCATTAAATAATTAAGTGTATCTTCAATGACTATTTCTTCATTATGAGCTGGAACCATTATAGTAACAAAAGGTTCAACTTCTACTGGAATATCATCCCAATCCTTTTGCTTATATTTGAACAAAAAGCTATAACATAAGACTCCAATAAACCAGGCGAATCCGCCTAAAATTGGATAAGTAATTAACACCAGAAATATCAGTGTCAGAATAAAGTCAACAATGCCATTTCCCGTTTGAACAAAACTAATCATTGTTTTCTCCCTTCTGATAAAGTTTTTTCACAAAATCTGTTTCCAAATTTTGCTCTTCTTTGACCGAATAAAAACAAACATTATGGCGAAAATCTTTTGTGCCAAATCGTTCATCATAAGCTTGATTAATTAACTTTCGTCTTACATCGACACGTTCAGCATCGTACTGCTTTTCTTTTTGTAGAAAATGCTTAAAACGATAATTATTCCAAAAAGTTAGGATGATATATAAAATAGCTAGGAAAACAAAAGATAAAGAGAGAAAAATGAAAAGAAATAGAAGTGTAGATTTTTCTTCTCTATAAACAATGATATGATTAAGACCTGCTCGATTTGGAAAAACAAAAGGAAAAATAATCCATAAAAATGGAATGACAACACCACACCAGCCTAAAAGAGCAATTATTGTTCGAAAAATTTTACTACCATAATGGCCTTTTTCAAAATAAGGGTCATAGACTAAAGATTTCTTTGCTTCTTCTCGGCTGATATTTTTTTTCATTTCAGTCCTTTCTGAATTTGATGACGATGTTGTATTTTATAAACTACGTTTTATTAATTATCTCATTTTCCGTAAGTAAATTCCAATATGTTTTGTCTTTTTTCATTACAATATCTCGCTAATAGATTATCAAGCAACTTTTCAATCTCATATTATAAAAAAAGGGCTACCCGTGAGTAGTCTTTTATTTTATGCATAATAGTCAGTATTTCCATTATTTAATATGCCCAAATTGCATGAGCACGCTTAAAATATCTTCTGAAAACCAACCTTTTTGTATCTTTCCGTCCTCTACTGTATACATCCCAAAACCATTCGACACGGCATGTTTGTGACTTGCTGGATAACCCATATTCAATAAAACGTTTGACAGAGACTAAAATTTCTTGATTTTCCATGCATCCCACTTTCTTTTTCTTAAACATAATATCGCTTATCATACTATACGACTAAATAAATTTATTTTACTAGTACTAAAGTATTAAAAAAATTCTCTAAAATCATTTCAATGAGCTAGACAGGAAATCATTTATTTAACTAAGAAAAAAACCGCTCAATAGAGCGGTTAAACTGGTGTATCTTAACGACGACGTTCAGCGATACGAGCTTTTTTACCTGTGAGTGCACGGAGGTAGTAAAGTTTCGCACGACGTACTTTACCGTGACGGATAACTTCGATTTGTTCAACACGTGGAGTGTGAACTGGGAAGATACGTTCTACACCAACACCGTTTGAGATTTTACGAACAGTGTAAGTTTCGTTAATTCCTGAGTTTTTACGAGCGATAACAACGCCTTCGAACATTTGGATACGTTCGCGAGTTCCTTCGACAACTTTTGCGTGAACACGTACAGTGTCACCAGGACGGAAGTCAGGGATATCAGTGCGGAGTTGCGCAGCGTTGATAGATTCGATAAGGTTCATTTTTTTCTCCTCTTGCCCATCATTAAGCAGCATCTAGCAAATTAAGCTCAGCGGATGAACAGTTTTATTAGTATGCAAAAACATACTCAATAAGTATAACAGATTATCCATCCTTTGACAAGTTCTTATTTTTGTTTTATTAGTTAGTAACCAATTTGTTCAATATCAACTTCGGACTGATTAATCATATCCACAACTTTATGAATAAGATACATTCTTTCATCTAGTGCATGAATTTGCTCTGCACAATTTTGTAGTTCACCACTGAGTTGTTCAGGAATTTGTCCATCATATTTATAGCGAACTTTATGTTCCAACGTTGCCCAAAAATCCATTGCCGAAGTTCGCAACTGAATTTCAACTCGGCAGGTTTGTTCACTAAATAGATGTCCTAAATTAACTTCGACAATCATATGATAACTACGATAGCCTGTTTTTTTTACATTTCTTAAATAATCTTTTTCGCTAACAACTGTAAATGCTTCTTGGCTTTTGATAATTTCAACAATCTCATAGATATTTTTAGCATAAGAACAAATAATACGAATTCCTGCAATATCTGATAAATGTTCATCAGCAGCATCAGCGGTCACAGGTAAATCTTTCTTTTTCAGCTTTCCTGCAATACTTTCCGGTGATTTTAAACGATGTTTGATATGCTCAATTGGGTTGATTGCCTCAAAATTATTATAATAGGTATTTAGATTAGAAAGTTGAGTTCTGACAACATCTAAAGCACACTCATATCTGACAAGTTTCTTTTTTAATTTTTCAAATTCTTCTGGTTCAAATCTTGTTTTTAAATAATCTTTTTCCATTTTACTTTAATTCCTATCTAGTCTTATCTTCTTATTAATTTCTTCTCAAATATTTAGTGATTAATAAATTATAATATAATTTCCTTATATTTTTCTTTGACTGGATAATGCTATTTGCTCTAAAAACGATTCACATCATACTTCTAATTATAACATTTCCTGAAAGTTTTTTGTGCGCTTTCTACTGTAAATAATTACTATCAAAAAAGCACCAAATCATTGATGCTCTTATGCAATATTTATTTTAATGTTTTCAATATTTCTAAAAAGTTTTTTTCACTTTCAGAGAGAATAGAATTTTTTTGATAGGCATAATTAATATGAAAGAATTGTTTATCTTCTTCAATAAATGGTACTTTAACTAGATTTTTAAAGTCTTCTGATAAGCGGATATCTGCCATAAGACTGATTCCTAAATTTTTTCTGACAAGCTCTTTTATGGTATGAGCATCATCTAATTTCAAAACTACATTAGCTGATTGATTATATTTTTCGTTTAAACGATTAAAGGCATTAAAGTGGATATTATGCTCTCCCAATAAGATAAAGTCTTCATTAAGTAAATCTTTAAATCCTAATTCTTTTTCATTGGCTAGTGGATGACTATCCGACATAATGATAAAAAATTCTTTTTGAAAGAGTTCTTCTATTTCTAATTGGGGATGCTTAATCTTTTCTAGACTTCCTAAAAGGCTCGAATCTATTTCTTCATTTAAAAGTAGGCTCAAGAGTTCATTAGAACCACCATAAATCATATGTAAGGCATTCAAAAAGTTCAAATTATCTTGCTTTGATAGAAGATATGAACTTATAATTGGCGGAAAACCAACTTTAAAATCTTTCATACTCGAACGATGAATAGCTTTTTTCGTGTGATTTAGTTCAGAGAGAATTTCATTGGTTCTCATTGCCAAAAGTTCGCCCTCCGGAGTTAAATCAACTACCTGATGCGAGGAATCTTTATAAAATAAATCACAGTCATAGTAGGTTTCTAAACGTTTGATTGCGTAAGAAATAGTGGGTTGACTAACCCTGAAATGTTTGGCAACATTGGTGAACGAACGCAATTTTGACAATTGATAAAAATATTCAAGATCTCTTAAATTTAAACTCATGGCTATACTCCTAGAAGCTATTTTAACATAATTTTGTAATTATTCTTAGTGCCATAAGTATTATTGAGCAACTCTAGTTTAATTGTCCATAAACCTTGAGTTTATCTGTTTTGGCTGGATAAAAAACCATTACAATTATTGTAATGGTTTTTATATTCTATGCTGTCTTTTCAAATTTACGATGTTTAAGGGTAAATACAACATCTGATGCTTTGGCAACTTCATTTTCGTGAGTAACCAGAATCACAATTTTATTATCTTTATGAGCAATTTCTTTAAAGAGTTCAACAATTTGAGCTGTTGTTTCTTCATCGAGATTCCCTGTGGGTTCGTCAGCAATAATTATCTCATGATTTAAAACTAATGCTCTAGCGATGGCCACTCTTTGTTGCTGACCACCTGAAAGTTTACTGACAGGTTTATAAATTAGGTCTGTGCTCAATCCTACTTTATTCAACGCTTCTTCTATTGCTGCTTTTTCATTTTCAAATTTTACTGACGAGATTTTTACGGCTGTTTTGACGTTGTCATAAGCACTCATGTAGGTCAGTAAGTTATAAGCTTGAAAAACGGTACTTACTGTTTTTTTACGATAATTTGTTAAATTACTTGATTTGATTGCTTTATCATCAAAAGACATACTTCCAGATTTTGGTGTATCAAGTCCGGCAAGCAGTGAAAGAAAAGTAGTTTTTCCTGAGCCGGATTGTCCTAGAATGGCATACATCGTGCCTTTTTCAAAACTTTCTGTGACATCTTTAAATAGATAGTCATCGGGTTTGCTATAATAATAAGTTAAATTTTCAACTTTTAGAGTCATCTTTGCTCCTCTCATTTTAAAAATTTACTGACAAAATCTGGTGATTAATTTTTGATAAAAAATGAAGGCGTCAGTAAATTATTAGACTGGTTCTTCTTAGAAATCAATTTGTTAAAACTTGTTTAGGATTCAATCTGAGAATTCCAATACTTGCTAGACCGACAGCGATTAGTGTAATCAAAATCGCAATAGCAACAAGAAGTAAAATTTCGCTGACAGAAGTTTTAATATTCAATTTTTCAAGTGCTTTTGCTTCAGAAGCTGATTGTCCAAAGCCAATTGCTCCACCTGCACGCCCCATAAATCCGCCAGCATTTCCTGATGGTCTTTGACCTTCGGTTTTGCCTCCATTTGCTCCTGGAGCTCCTTGCATGTTGCTTGTGCTTGTCGTTGTCTGCGTTGTTTCTTGTTTTAAAAGTTGTTGTCCAACGACATTTCCTACTACATTTCCAGCAGCTGATGCAATACCAACCGAAACAATCATAACCATGAAGAGTTCAAAGAAAAATTGACCAATAATTTTGAGTTTTGATTCTCCAAGACTCATCAGAACACCAATTTCAAAACGACGTTCGCGAACCATGAGCATCACGATAAGCGCTAAGATAATGGCTCCAGCAATTGCTACAATGAGTACAATATTTCTAGCAAAACTTGCAACATTATTCAATGATGATTTTACATTTTGATAAGCTTGGTCATTTTTAGAAACTTGGAAATTACTGTCATTAACTAATTTATTAGCAGCTTTTACAAAAGTATCTGCTTGTGCAGGATTTTCCATGCTGTAAGTTGCATTTGATACTTTGCCAGTCGTACCTTTGATAGAATTTGCTACAGAAAGTGCAGTATACATTGTATTCATGTATTGAATTGAGCTTTCTGTCGAGCTACTTGTTGTTGTATAGATACCAACAACAGTCATTTTATATGTTTTGTCATTACTATCTTTGATTGTGAAAGTTGAACCCACTTTTAATGAGTTTTGGCTAGCAAGGGTTGATTCAATGACAACATTGTTCGTCCCCTCATCTGAAGCCTTAATTGCGCGTCCAGAACTAATCTTATAAGAATCTGTGAAGCTTGTACTTGCTGCTAAATCATTTGTCCCACTGATTGTGAAGTCCTCTTGGGAAGCTCCGCCCATTCCTCCTTCACGTCCACCAAATCCACCAGCTGCTTGCGTATCTGTTGATGAACTTGAAGAACTACTACTTGTTGAAACTTTTTCAATACCAGAACTTGCTGATGCTTGAGCCTGATAAGTGAAACTTGCTGATTTTACACCATCAAGTTTGGCAATATTTTCAGCAGTTGTTTCTGAAATCGTTGGTAAATCAATATTAAATCGTTTACCTGCTTCAGCAGTATCACTTGAACTGCTACTACTTGAACTTGATGTTGCACTATTTTGTGCTTCTTTGATAACATTTTGCATGTTAACAGAGAGTGACACGGTTGCTCCAGCTGATTTTTTAGCATTATCAATAGAAACATTAGCTGCACTATTAATAATTAATCCTGAAAGTACAAAAATTAAAATTGCTGAAAAGGCAACAATTAAAAGTATTGTCCGTCCAATTTTGGCTTTAGTGAAAAGCCATGCACGTCTTATAAAATCCATATTTTCCTCATTTCTGAGTCTTCTTCTGATAGACTCTTTTTTGTAAGTCGATTTTAAGCACGTCAGTCAATTTATTAAAAATAAAGACAGAAAGAATGATTGGCTCAACGTCCTTAAAAACCACTTGGCCCTTTATGCTGATGCAGTTCCACTTTCGTCACTACTTTCTTGCGTCGTTCCTGAATTACCTGACTGACTGTTAGAACCACCCGTAGTCGCACCGCTATTAGTGTCTGGACTCCGTCCATTTTGTCCAAAGCGATTTTGCATTTGTTCTTGAAAATTATTTTGCTGTGATTGATTACTTTGGCCCTTACCAATGAAAAAGCCACCTACTCCACCAACAATTAATGTTAGTAATGAAACAAAAATAATTTCTTTCCCCTTTAAAAGTTTAAGAACATTTTTCATTTTGGAATCCTTTCTTTTCTTGATAAATTGATTATAATTGTTAAAACTTAATTTCAACCCAAGTAAAACTTAAGCTTTTCTAAAAGTTAAATAATATTTTCTTGAGCATTCTGTCAGTAAAATATTAACTTTAAAAAATAAAAAAAGTCGCTCACAAGAGCGACTTTTCACTGACCATTCTGTCAGTAAATTTATTAATTAAAAAGCAAAGTAAATACAAAGCGCAATTACTGATAGCACTGCTGTAAATAACCAGAAGACAATGTCAATTTTCCATTCTGACCAACCAGCTGCTTTTCCAGAAAATCCACCGAGTTCAAAATGATGATGAATAGGAGTCATTCTAAAAATACGTTTACCGCCTGTTTTCTTGAAATAAGCAACTTGTAGCATCACTGAAAGTGTTTCAACGACATAAACCGCACCAATTAAAAGCAAAGTCCATTCGGCATGAAGTAGGATTGATACAATTGCAAGAAAACCACCCAAAGCCAAGGAACCAACATCACCCATGAAAATTTTTGCTGGTTTGTGATTGAAGACAAAGAATCCAAGCAAACCACCAATGACTGACAAGATAATTAACAAAACATCGTACTGTTGATGTGCTACTGCGATAACTGCATAAGCTGTCAGTGAAATCGCAACAGTGATTGAGGCAAGACCGTCGATTCCGTCAGTAAGATTGACCGCATTTGACCAACCCACAAGCCAAATAATAATAAAAATTGAAAAGAAAATCCCAATATTAAATTCCCAACTTAAAAGATGAATAATATGTGATTTTTCGCCATGACTGTAAATGAAATAGGAAACAATCCCAATTAAAATTTGAGCCAACATTTTTTGTTTGGCAGTCAAACCTTCATTAATTTGTTTGAATACTTTCAAAAAGTCATCTAAGAAGCCAATGACAGCATACATGGCAAAGACCCACCACGCAGTAATGAAAGCTGGACTAAATTTGCCAAAAACCAAAGCGGCAATTAATGAAACTACTAAACTCACAACAACGAAGACAAAACCGCCCATTGTAGGAGTCCCAGCTTTACTAGCATGCTGTTTTACATCTTCAAGGGTTGGTTGCCCACCCAATTTTTTCTTGTGGAAGAACATAATGAAGCGAGGAATACCAATGATTGTTATAATCATTGTAATTACCGCCGCCACTATCCCATTCAATAACATTTTCTTCTCCTAATTTTTGAAGCTCCACATAGACTAGTGTCTGTGGAGCCTCAATCAATAATTTTTAATTTCCCATTTTAACAGTTAGAGTTTGACCTTTTTTAACATTGGTAGAAGTTTCGATACTCTGAGTCAAGACTTTATTTCCTGACCCTTCATAAGTTACTTTAATTCCAAACCAATTAGCCAATTGCTCAACTTCTTTTTTCGACCAATCATACATATCAGGCATCACCTGATCTTTATCATTCGTCAAAAGTAAAATTCGTGAATTTGCTGAAACTTTTTCACCTTCAGCAATCGATTGAGCAGTTACTTTTGCCCCTGTCCCGATAATAACTGGACTAAGGACAGTGCGGCGTAAGCTATCAGCAGTATCTCCTGAATCTTTGCCTTTATAATTCTCAATGGTCACTTTGCCAGCTTTAGTATCAGTATCAGCACTAACTGATAAATCATTTTTCATTGCTTCAGCACTTGTTAACAATGGATTTGCCACTCGAGCAATATATTTAAGTGTCCAACTTTCTGTAGGAATTTTTACATTCATATAGAAAATAAAATCAGGATTCTTAGCAGGATACATCACAACAGCAGAGTAAAGGTAATCTTGAGAACCTGTCATATAACCACCCGTTGTTGAGGCAATTTGGGCTGTCCCCGTTTTAACTGCAGCCGGTTCACCATTGACCATAAATAAAGGACCAGCAGCAAGATTTTGCTCAGAATCACCACTTGTTGAATAAGATGTTCCGTAAACAGGGTCAGTATTTACTGTTAACATCAAATCACGCACACCACTTGCTGCATCATTAGAGACCGGATGTCCAACAACTTCTGCTTTAGAAGTCAAACTTGTTTTTGTATTCGGATCTACTACTTTGCTGACAATATGTGGCTCAAGCATTGTTCCATTTCCAGCAATAGCCGTCCAACCTCTAATCAATTGAAGTGGAGTAACCGCAACCCCTTGACCAAATGAAGATTGAATTTGCGAAACGGCATTTGATGAAGGAAGGGCTCCCGGATTTTCACCATCTAAACCGGCTCTTACTTTAAGACCAAATTTAAATTTATTAAGATAACTTCCCCATAAAGCATCTCCCATATTCATTTCAATTTTACTCATCCCAATATTTGAAGATAAAGCAAAACCTTGAGCATAGGTTACGGTTTCTGGCAAAGTATAACTTTTATTTTCTGTTACATCCCAGTCATTAATCGTTGTATCATAAACTTGAAGTTTCCGTTGGTAAGTTTCATTAAGATTTACTTTTCCACTATCAAGCGCTCCAGCCATCAAGAAAGTTTTAAATGTTGAACCCGGTTCAAAGGCTGATTGTGAGAGCAAACTGTTCCAAGTGAAATACTTTTGTTTCTCAGCATCATTGATCGTTGTTGCCGTATAGGTTGGACGTTGACTTGTTGCTAAAATCTCACCGGTATGAGCATCAACTAAAGTTCCTGAAAGTTGTTGTGCTCCAGTATCCGTAGCCGCCTTGTCCATATATCCTTCAAGATTTCTTTGAAGTTGTGCATCAAGTGTAGTATAAACGTCTTGACCATTTTTAACAGGTTCAATGACTTTAGTTGTTCCTGGAATTGGGCGACCATAGATATCTTTTTGATAAGTTTCTTTACCATTTTCACCACTCAAAACATTATTGAAGGCTTTTTCCAAGCCCATATCACCCTTGAGAGCTTGCGTCCCATTTTCATCTTTAGGACGAGCAATACCAATAAATTGAGAAGCAAAATTTCCAAAAGGATAAGAACGAGAAATATTTGCCGTGAAACCAAGTCCAACAATTTTTTCATTCTCAGCCGCTTTTTGAATATCCTTCATCTGTTCAAGAGTGATATCACTCCCTTTATTCCCAAATTGAACTTGTTTCAATTTAGAATTGAGCTGCTTTTTAATTAAATCACGGTCAATTTTAAGTTTACTATTCAAGAAATCTTCAACTTTGGTAAAATCTTTCTTATCAATATAAAGAGGATTTCCGTTTGAATCAACCTGTGTTTTATCAATTACAGCATAAATTGTATAGGTACTTGAGTCTACCGCAATGGCCGCACCTGTACGGTCATATATTGTCCCACGCTTCGCCTGAACCGTTACTGTGCTTTGATAGTTGCTCTTGGCCATCGTTGTAAGATTGGTTCCACCGACATGATTGACGGTAATTAGCCAGACAAAACGAAATATAAAAACCGTAAACAGCGCAATAGCTAGGAAAAACAGGCTCTTACCTACTCGTTTACGATTTCTTTCTGTACTCCAATTCGTTTTTCGGGCATTTCGTGATACTTTTCTAAAAGGAAAGAAAATTAGTTTTTTTAAAAATTTTATCATTTCGTTGCTTTCAATACATTAGAAGGATTTTGTTTTAAATCAGCTTTATTCGCCGTATCAAGCACTTTAGTACCTGATGTTAAATCTAAAATTTGTTGATCATACTCAGTTTTTCGGGTTGTTTCTTGAGAAATTTTTGAACGTAAGTCCATTGTATTCCCTTGAACTTCAAGTGTCTTAGTCTTAACATAAAGTAGACCAACAGCCAACACTAAAGCAGCAACTACCATTGTCAGATAGAATACCTTTTCAACACCAGAAAACTTTTTAAACTTACTTGCTAGAACTTCTGGCGCTAAAGTTTCTGTATCAATAAGATAACTATCTTTTTTCGCCGCAGTTTCTATATCGAAGTATTCTTTAGGCTGTGCTGCCATCTTTGCCTCCACTCGTTTATCTTACTAAAGAAATTCAACTTACTCTATTCACCATTGAAAAGAGAAAAGCTAAATATTGTTATTTCATTTATATAAGACATCCAAAAACAATCCTCAAGTGGGAAAACCCTCTTTATTAGACCAACTTGTTATTTGATTAATCTCTTTGTTTTTGCGCTACTCTTAATTTTGCACTATGAGCTCGATTATTAAATTCGAGTTCTTCTTCGCTTGCAAGAACTGGTTTGCGATTAATCAATTTTAGTTTAGCTTCCATATCTTTAGGAAGCATCGGTAATCCCTTAGGAACATTAACTGTACTATATTCTTTGAAAATTGTTTTTGTTAAACGATCTTCTAAAGAATGGAAAGTAATTACCGAGATTCGACCATCAACTTTTAATAAATCAATGGCTTGTTCGATTGATTCTTCCGCTGCTCCAAGTTCATCATTTACTTCAATACGAATCGCTTGGAAAATGCGTTTGGCTGGATGCCCTTTTTTCTTGAGTTCTTTTTGAGGCAATGCAGATTTTATTAAATCTGCAAGCTCAATTGTTGTCTCAATAGGTTTAATTTTTCTTGCTTGTTCAATCTTACGAGCAATTTGTTTAGAGAATTTATCTTCGCCGTAGCGGAAAAAAATGCGAACTAATGCTTCGTAAGGATAATCATTTACAACTTCATAAGCAGAAAGAGTTTGATTTTGGTCCATCCGCATGTCTAATCTTGCCTCTTTTTTATAAGAGAAACCTCGTTGACTATCATCGAATTGTGGGCTGGAAACTCCTAAATCATAAAGAATTCCATCAATTTTCGTGACTCCTAATTCAGCTAAAGCTGATTTAAGATAGCGAAAATTACTTTTAATCAATGTTACTTTATCTTCTGCAAGTTGCTCACTTAAGCGTACTTTTGCGTTTTCATGAGCAGTTTCATCCTGGTCAAATGAATAAAGATGACCATCAGTCAGTTTACTAAGAAGATACTCACTATGTCCTGCGCCACCTAGTGTCGCATCAACATAAATTCCATTTGGCTTTACTTCAAGCATATCTACGGTTTCATGTAGTAAGACTGTATCATGCTTAAATGCTATTGTTTTTGGCAAGAGCGCCGTCCTCCTTGTATACTTACAGTTTATTATATCACTTTTTTTCTATTTTTGTAGTAGTTTACATGATTATGTAAAGATTTTTTTAATAAAAAGGCTTACATGAACTGCATTTGCATCTATTACTGGCTTCTTTGATGTCAATTCAATTTACATGTTGTGTAAACATGACTTTTTATAGTTTAACAATTAATACTAAAAATAGACTGAAATTAATCAGTCTATTTTTTCAAATAAAGAATTTTTTTTATTTGTTTTTAATTCTCCTGTCGCCATTACTTCTACAAGAATTAAACTCAATACTGCAATCATTACTAGTAAAAATAAGAGATATTGAACTAATTGATAGTGACCAGTTGTATATGTTATTTTTAATGTCTTCGTGAACATTTGATAAAAAATTAATATTCCACTTGTTCCACCTAACAAAAGTGATAGTCCTAAATTACTCAAACCAGCATCTCTTAAGCGTCTTACATGAATCGTAAGTTGTGGGAAAAATGTTCCTAAGATAAATAGGAAAAATAATAAACGTAGTACCATACTACCAATAAAATTGTAGCCAAACATTATTTGTTCAAATTGATTGAAAAGATAGATTAAAAACAGAAAAATAATAACGGTCAGCCCCCAAAACAGTTGCATCCACCAAAAATTTCTTCTTGTCGTTCTTCCGCGAAATTCAAAGTAATTTTTAAAATAGTCCTTGAATATACCTGATAATGTCTTTGTCTCTGGTAAATTATTAAATTCTTGAGAAGAATTAATCTCGTATTCCTTGAATTTTAAAGCGCTAGGCGAACTTGGAAATAGGTTAAATATCAAGAGCACAAGAGTTCCTAGACCAAGGATAAAATTAAGAAAAATAAGTCCCCAAGGTAAATCTGCATCATTTAATCTCCGAACAGTTAGAGCAATGAAGGACAATAAACTTCCAAAGAAATATAGATTAAATATTAATTGAAAGAATGAAGCAAAAGTTTGCCATAAAGTCGTTAGTTGATAAAAATCTAGTAGATTAAAGAAATGATAAGCTTTAAACAAGATGACAAATATTATGATATGAGTTAATAAGGCTGACCAAAAATCTTTACGACTGGTTTTTTTATTGAAAGTGAAAGCTCCCAGCCAAAATTTTTTATAAGCTTGAACCATATTTTACCTCTCTATTTTTTAATTATTCATAAGTTCTTGAATCATCTTCTTCGTCAATGCCATATTTGGTTGGAAAAAGGCAAAGAATATAAATAATGAAATTGATAAATCCAACAAAATAACCCATTTTTGCTAGAAGATCTTGATGAATAAACATTGTAACCAGCCCATAAATTGCAGCTACTCCAAAAACAAGAGCAATCCACCAAGGAAACCTAGCATCACGTAAACGACGAGCTGTCAAACTGATATTAGGAACAAGAATAGCTAGACCAATGAGAGCTGTAACAATAATTATTACTAATGCTCCACCCGTGGGCTTGGCATATAAGTCTGTCACCTGTTGAATAATTTCTTTTTGTGATAAAGTTGCAGATTGGCTCATTATTTTACCAGCTTTTGGGATTGTCACCATAAAGTTTAAAATGCTGAGAATCGCAAATATGATTGAATTAGTCAAGAAAACCCACCAATAATCCGAACGATTTGAATAAGATTTTAAATCTCCTGCTTTTTTCCAATATTTGATGTATGCTTTAATCATTGTTATTCCTCTTTACTTATAATATTATTTACTGACAGAAGGTCAGTTATTTATTCCAAACTTTTTTATTAAGTAAACTCATATTTTTATTAAAAGATTATTTAAACATTTTTTCAATATTTTTATCTGGAATCACCCACATTGAAAAAATTAAGGCTGAACCAACAAGCATGATTACTGGAGCTATAAAATAACCTAATAAAATGCTGACAATATTGAGCACAACACTTAGGATATTTTTTCTAATCGTTGTCTCAGACGTTTTACGATGTCCATTGATTTTCAATAATTCTCTTGTCAAAAGTAGATAAATAAAATTCCCGAAGAAAAAGATAATCACATAGCCTAATTCTGGGATAAATGAATTAGGATAGATTGATACCCAGTTAGAAAAAATAGGAATAAGTGATAAGACAAAAAGAAAACTAATATTTATCCATAGAACTTTTCCATTAATTCTTTTGATGCTTTGAAAAAGATGATGGTGATTGACCCAGTAAATAGCCAATATAAAAAAACTTACAAAATAGACACCCAGATGCGGAAGTAAAGCAATAAAACTTTGTAAGCTATCTGAATCTGGACGGACCAATTCTAAAACTAAGACAGTCATGATAATTGCGATGACAGCATCCGTAAATGCTTCTAAACGTGTTTTACTCATTTTTAACTCCTAAATTATAAAATACGACTTCAGTTTTTAAATTACAAACCTCTCCTTTCAGTACTATGGTTGATATCTCATTATAACATATTGAGTTTAATTCATAAAAGAACTTTAACAGAAGTTCTTAATGGTAAAAAATCTAATTTTACTTCATAATATCTCCTTTGGAGATAAAAAGCCCCAATAAATTGAGGCTTCAAATTTATAATAAAAACGCCCTTATCTTATATAGGAGAAGGCGTTTTTATCTATGGCTCTCTGACTTGGAAGTTGGCACATAGTATATAAAGATATTTTAGCCTTTTTCAAAAGGCTTGTCAGTAACATTTGCTAACAAATCAAAGAAATTTATCGAAAACTAGCTTTTTAAAATTTATTTTTTTATCTTTTGATTTCTAAGAATTTGGATCAGCATTTCGCATAACATACAGATTATTCCCGCACAGGCACCAACAATACCTACGAACAAGAAAAAATAATTTTGATTATAATGCCCATAAATTGAAAAAAACAAACAGACCAAAATGATTAAAACCCAAATTTTATTTACTTTCACATATACTCCAATATTTTTAATAGTGTAACTACAATTTAATTTTAACATTTATTATTTTCGGTATATACACATTTGTGGTTGCAATTTTACACAAATTATGATTTTGTCATCTAAAAGATAAAAAGCCCTGATTAAAAATCAAGACTTTTTCTTAATAATATTCGATTTATTTGCTCAATAAACGTTTAGCCTGAGCTAAGGCTTCTTTAGTTAAATCTTCACCAGCAAGCATTTTCGCAATTTCATTTACTCTTTCTTCAGCGTTTAATTTTCTAACTGTGGAAGTAGTAATGTCATTGGTTGAAGCTTTTTCAATATAAAATTGTCTGTCGGCAATGGCCACAACTTGTGGAAGGTGAGAAATTGCAAGAACTTGTCCATGCCTAGCAATTTTATATATTTTATTAGCAATCGCTTGAGCAACACGACCAGAAACACCAGTATCGACCTCATCAAAAACAATGGCTGTTTTATTTTCACGTCTTGAAAAGCTTGATTTTATGGCGAGCATTAAACGTGAAAGTTCACCACCCGAAGCTGTTTTTGCCAGTGGTTTAAATCCTTCTCCCGGATTGGTTTGAATAAAGAATTCAACATGCTCATTCCCGTTTGGCGAAAACTTTGCCCCTTCAAAACTAACTTTGAAATCAGCTTTTTCCATATAAAGCTCAGAAAGTTCGTGTTTAATATCTTTTTCAACTTCTTTGGCAATTTTATGGCGTGCTTCATTAAGTTTTTTACTTGCTTCAATGAGTTGAACTTGTGCAACTTTAACTGAATTTTCTAGATTTTCTGAGTCATTTTCTGAACCCGTCAGTTCTGAGAGTTCGAGTTGGACTTTCTCTAAATAGTTCATCACATCGGACAGTTCTGGGCCATATTTTTTTTTCAAAGTGGTCAAGGTCATAATCCGGTCTTCAATTTGTAAAAGTTCAGCTGGATTAAATTCTAAATCACTCATGATTCTTTGAATTTGATTAGCAACTTCTTCTAATACATAATAACTTTCAGCTGTCTTGTCAGCAAGTTCTTGATAGTCATTATCAAAATTACTAATTTTATCCAATTCTGTCATTGTTGTTCGGATATTATTAAGACTTGAATAATCATTATCTTCATCATCAAGCGCTAGATAAGCACTACTAAGCGAATCAGCAATATTTTTAATATTATTTAACTTTTCTCGGCGATTAACTAATTGTTCATCTTCTTCAAGATTAATTTCCGCCGCTTCAATTTCTTCAGCCTGAAATTGAAGAATTTCAATTCTTTGAGCAAATTCTTGCTCATTTTTTTGTCGTAGATTGAGCTGTTGACGCAAATTTTTGAAGTTTTCAAATTTGAGTTTGTAATTATTTTTTATCTGATCAAAGACTTCGTCACCAAATTCATCAAGTAAACGAAGATGGCTTTTCGGATTCATCAATTCTTGGCTATCGTGTTGACCATGAATATCAACTAATAATTCACCCACTTGTCTTAGCGTAGCTAAATTAACCATTTGACCATTGATTCGACAAACGGAACGACCATTAGCAAAAATCTCACGTCTTAAAATAATTTCAGAATCTACTTCTTCAAAGCCAAGTTCTAATAATACCGCCTTCAATTCTGGAGTTTTATCAAAGAAAAAGAGACCTTCTATTTCGGCTTTGTTTGCCCCATGTCGCACAAAATCACTCGAAGCACGCCCACCTAATAATAAAGACATTGCATCAATAATTATTGATTTTCCCGCACCAGTTTCCCCAGTTAAAATCGTCATTCCACTCTCAAAGGATAGATGAATTTCTTCAATAATTGCAAAATTTTTGATTGAAATCTCTTGTAACATCAAAATTTCCTTTCTCAAAAATAAATGACAAGGCTATCAGTAACCTAATAACCTTATCTTTCCTACTTTGATTCTTTTTTTACTGACAGCTATTAATTCGCTCAAAATATTCAGCAGAATTTTGTCACAATATTCTTGTCAGTAAATTATAAAGATTTTTAGCATCTTCTTCCATTTCAAAAATAACTAAAGCACTATCATCATCAATAATGATTGAAAAAATATCATCGCTATATTCTTCCAAAAGATAATTTTTCACAAGACTTGTTGTCCCTGGATTAGCAAGAATCCAGAGCATATTATCTTTGATTTTTGTTCCCGTAATTGCATCAAAAGCTAAGGCTTTATGAAGGCTTGACTGTAAAACTTCCTTGTTTTTTGGTAAATCATAACGATAACCACCAGATTCAGCTGGCACCTTGATTAGGGCAAGTGATTTAATATCGCGGGAAACGGTCGCTTGAGTAACGTCAATTCCATGAGTTAAGAGGGTATTCACAAGTTCTTCTTGCGTTTTAATTTCGTTTTCACGGATAAATTGAGCAATAAAGTTTAATCGGTCTTCTCTTTTCATAGTTCTTCACTTTCTTTTTGTAAAACTGATTCAATATTAACCTGCTGAGCAATTTCTGCTTTTCCATCTTTAAGTAAATGGACAAGAAATTCAACGTTTCCAGCCCCACCCTTGATTGGCGAAAAGGTCAAACCTTTTACTGAAAAACCAAGTTGAGTGGCTGTTTTTAAAACTTTTTCAATAGTCATTTGGTGAACTTTAGGGTCACGAATAATTCCATTTTTTCCGACTTGTTCACGTCCCGCTTCAAACTGCGGTTTAATAAGAGCTGCTACTTCGCCATTTTCCTCCAAAATTTCATAAAGTGGTGGTAGAATTAAATCTAAAGAAATAAAACTAACATCTATACTAGTAAATGACGGTCTTCCTTGTTCAAAGTCAGCTAAAACAGCATTTCGGAAATTAAATTGTTCCATAACGACAACGCGTTCATCTGAGCGAATTTTCCAAGCCAATTGATTGGTTCCAACATCTAAAGCATAGACTAATTTGGCACCATTTTGAAGCATTACATCAGTAAAACCACCAGTTGAAGAACCAATATCAAGACAAGTTTTTCCATTAATTTCTAAATGGAATTCTTTAAGAGCCTTTTCTAATTTTAACCCTCCTCGACTAACATATCTTAACTTTTCACCTTTAAGACGAAGTTCTGTTCCATCATCAATTTTCTGACCAGGTTTATCGTAACGCTCTCCTGATTTACTATCAACAACTAGACCAGCCATTACTCCTCTTTTGGCCTGCTCTCGTGTTTCAAACAAACCTTGATTCGTGGCAAGTACGTCAATTCTTTCTTTCATGTAGATCTTTCTTTATAGTAATTATACGTATTTTTCTTAGAAATGTAACTAATAATTTCTTTTTATATTTCTATTTTTTTATTTCACTTCCAATTGCTCAATAATTTTAAAAATTTCAGAGCTGTCAGTAACTGATAAGTCTGTCAGTAATTTTTTAACTTCTGACAAATTTCCTGTCAGTGATTTTTTTGCTCCCTCAAGTCCTAAATGAGCAACATATGTTGATTTCTCCTCTAAAATATCCTTACCTGGTGTTTTTCCAAGCTCAGCAAAAGTTGCTGTGACATCTAAAATATCGTCTCGAATTTGAAAAGCCAATCCCAAAATTTGCCCCACTTGACGAAGTTTTTCAACTTCATCCGTTGATTTTTGAGCAACAATTCCAGCAGCTACAAAAGGAAAAGTTAAAAGTCGCCCAGTTTTCAAGCGATGAATCTGCTCAATTTCAGCTAATGTCAACTCTTTTCCTTCACCAGCCATATCCAAGATTTGACCCGCAACCATTCCATAAGAACCTGAAGCAAAGGCCAATTCACGCGTCAACGCTACTATTATTTCTGCGGATAAATCAGCAGTTGAAAGGATAAAGAAAGGGTCAAAAAATAAAGTATCACCAGCTAAAATTGCAGTTGCCTCGTCAAATTTCTTGTGATTAGTTAACTGCCCTCGACGATAATCATCATTATCCATTGCTGGTAAGTCATCATGGATTAAAGAACCCGTATGAATCATCTCAAGTGCGGCTGCCACATGATAATGAGCCTTACTCAATTCTAAATCAAAAGCCTCTAATAGGTTTAAAAAAAGGAGGGGGCGAATTCGTTTACCGCCTGCCAATAAAGAATATTTTGCTGATTCGGCTAAGCCAGTTGGAAATTCAGCGCTTTCATAAAATTCAGTTAAAAAGTCTTCTAACTTTAGTATCTTCGTATCCATTACCCTAATTATACCAAAATTCACGGCTAAAAACCGTGATGATTTGAGGAAATTTTTTTATTTTTTAAATCCATTCCATTTTTATAAGTGAGCCTTTTGCTCATTCATTGCTAATACTCTTGTAATATTTTCACTCGTTCGCTCAACGTTCTTTGCGCCGTCAGCCAAGGCATCTGACAAAGATTGTGCTTGACTCAAAACACCAAAAATAGCGGTCATTCCTTCGTCATAAAGAACATCTGCTCCATCCCCAATATATCCTGCCAAAGCAAAGCAAGGTTTCTTGTATTTTTTAGCAATTTTACAGACGCCATAGGGTGCTTTACCAAATTTTGTCTGATAATCCATTCCACCTTCACCTGTAAATACATAATCAGCTTCTTTAATTTTATCTTCTAAGTATATTGTTTGTGCAACAAGCTCAATTCCTAATTGCATTTTTGCATTGGTAAAAGCAAGCAAACCTGCTCCCAAACCACCTGCTGCACCAGCTCCCGGTTTATTTTTAACATCTTTCCCCAGATCATTATGAACAATTTCTGCATAATGCTTCAAGTTTTCATCCAATACTTTGACCATTTCCTCAGTTGCTCCCTTTTGTGGTCCAAAAACATAAGAAGCGCCATTATTTCCGGTTAAAGGATTGGTAACATCAGTAGCAATTAATATTTCAATTTCTTCCACTCTTGGGTCAAAATCACTCATATCAATTGTTCTAACTTCTTTAAGGAAACCTCCACCAAGTGGAATCTCTTCTTGGTCTTTATTTAAAAATTTAGCTCCCAAAGCACGAGCCATTCCAGAGCCACCGTCATTAGTCGCACTTCCACCAATGCCAATGATGATTTTATCTACTCCTTCATCCATTGCAGCCTTAATTAATTGTCCTGTTCCATAGGTTGATGTAATCAATGGATTTCTATCTTCCAAAGCAACCAATTCCAGACCATTTGCCTTTGCCATCTCAATGACCGCCGTATTTGAGTTTCCCAAAATACCAAAATAGGCCTCTACATTTGTATTTGCAAATGAACCTTGTACTTTTTTATATACCCGTCGTCCACCCGTTGCATCAATCAAAGCATCTGTTGTTCCCTCACCACCATCAGCCATTGGCATAGAAATTATTTCAGCCTTAGGAAATACTTTTTTAATTCCTTTTTCCATTGCTTGACAAACTTCCAGCGCACTCAAACTTTCTTTGAAAGAATCTGGCGCTAATACAAATTTTTTCTTCATTTAATCTACTCTTTCTATAAAAGACTTGACCATAACTCTATCTACTATTAGTATATAATAAATAAGATTGATATTAGAATAATAGGCTTTTTTGTCAGTAAAATTTTGTTTAAAATAAAAAACCTTGAAAAATCAAAGGTTTTTTATTTTAGTAGTCTTTCTGTTCCGGAGAGAAATCACTCTCCTGATCATTTTTTCCAACTATTTTTACTAATGTTTCTTCCGCTTCATTGAGTGTTTTTTTCAAGGTTTCCGAAATTTTCATTCCTTTTTGAAATTCAGCAATAGCATCTTCCAATGCTACATCACCAGATTCCAACTTACGAACAATATTTTCTAACTCTACCAAATTATCTTCAAATTTTACATCTTCTTTTTTGGTTGCCATTATTTTACCTCCACTATTACTTTTCCGTCAGTCAATTCAACATCTAAAGTCTGACCTTTTTTCACATCACTTACGGATTTAATAATCTTTCCCTTTTCGTCAGTAACGAGGGAAAAACCACGCGCTTTTATTTTCGAGATATCTAATAAAAGTAAAGACTGATAAAGTTGCTCTGTCTTATTCTTTTTAGCTTCAACTATCTTTCCGTAAGTCGGAATTAATTTCCCAGCTGACAGCTCATAACGGTGTTTCATATTTGCAACTTTATTTTCCGTCAGCACTGACAAACGTTCACACAGACGGTCAAGTTTTTGTAAGTGTCCATCGTACAAGCGTTCTGGCTGTCTAAAAACTACTGACTGGCTTAATTTATCTACTCGTTCACGCCTTATTTTAATTAAATGTGTTAAGCGGTTAAAAAGTCGTTTTTCCTGCTCATTCGTCCAATTTATTAAATCAACCTTCGTATTTGGTGTTGCTAATTCGGCTGCTGCAGTTGGAGTCGCTGCACGACTATCAGCAACAAAATCGGCTAAAGTCACATCTGTTTCATGCCCAACCGATGAAATAATTGGAATACGTGATTCAAAAATTGCTCGAACCACAATTTCTTCATTAAATCCCCATAAATCTTCGATAGAACCGCCACCACGACCAATAATCATGACATCAAAATCACCACGTTCATTAGCTCGACGGATATTTCCAGCAATTTCTTCAGCCGAACCTTGTCCTTGAACTTTTGTCGGATAAAGAATGATTTGACTCATCGGAAAACGACGTTGAACCGTCGTAATAATATCTCGAATGACCGCTCCTGACGGGCTAGTTACCACAGCTATTTTCTTAGAAAATTGTGGCAAAGTTTGTTTCCAACGTTGTTCAAATAGCCCTTCAGCAGTCAGCTTTTTCTTCAACTGTTCAAACTTAACCGCAAGAGCTCCAACGCCATCTGGAACTAAACTTTCAATATTTATAGAATAAGAGCCAGAAGGTGGATAAATACTGATTCGACCAACAGCCAAAACTTTCATCCCCTCTTCTAATTCAAAGTCTAATTTGCGAAATTGTCCCGCCCACATCGTAGCTTGAATCACAGCGCCCTCATCTTTAAGTGCAAAATATTGATGATTTGGTCTTCTTCTAAAATTTGAAATTTCTCCTGTCAAATAAACCCGTTCAAGATATGGATCACGGTCAAATTTCGCTTTTAAATATTTTGTTAAGGTTGATACTGATAAATATTCTGTCATTCCCTCACTCTTTAGTTCTCAATTAATCTTTTTACTAATTATTCTGTTAATAAAATTTCTACTGCTAAAATCGAAAAAAAGTAAAAAGTTTATCTTCAAAAAACTTCTAACTTAAAAATAAGTCCTTAGAAATTACTATAAACTTAGTTACTCTTTTATTAATTAACTATTTATTTTCATTCATTTTTCTACTTGCTGCACGAACTGTCTGTTCCATGAGCATTGTAATCGTCATCGGACCAACTCCACCAGGAACAGGGGTAATCAAACTTGCAACATCTTTTACTTCATCAAAATCAACATCGCCATGAAGTTTTCCATCTTCATCACGGTTCATCCCAACATCAATTACAACTGCACCTTCTTTGACATCCTCAGCTTTAATCATCCGGTCACGGCCAATAGCAACCACCAAAATATCAGCTTCCTTAGTCAATTCGCGCAAGTTTTCTGTTTTTGAATGAGCAATTGTCACAGTAGCATCAGCCATCATTAATAATTGCGCCATTGGTTTTCCGACGATATTTGAACGACCAATCACAACTGCACGTTTACCAGAAAGTTCCACATTATATTCACGGAACATTTCCATAATACCGGCTGGAGTTGAGGGAATCATCAAAGGATTCCCAGACCACAAACGTCCCATATTCATTGGGTGAAAACCATCCACATCTTTTTCTGGATCAATAGCTAGTAAAACCTTTTCTTCAGAAATATGTTCTGGCAATGGCAATTGTACCAAAATACCATGCCATTGTTCTGACTGATTATACTGTTCAATTAAATCTAACAGTTCTTGTTCCGACACAGTTTCTGGTAGACGAACCACACTAGAATTTAAACCAATTGCTGTGGCTTGTCGTGCTTTATTTCGGACATAAATTTGACTCGCAGGATCTTCGCCCACAAGAATAACGGCAAGACCTGGAACATTGTCCGCTTCTTTTAATTTATCGACTTTAACTTTCAACTCAGCTTGCATTTTAGCAGCAAGTGCTTTTCCATCTATCAAGTTCATAGAACTATTATACCATAGTCTGACAATGCTGTTCAATGGAGTTACTAGTTAATAAAATTAAAGTTTTTCATTACTTTATTAAAGTAAAAATACGCTCCTTATTAAATCTCTTAATTACTAATCAACTCAGCTGCACATCTTTATCATCCATATAATTAAAGCTGTCTCTTTGAGCGAAGATGGATACATTTCAATTCTCAGTTTCATCCATGAAAAAAACAAGAAAAAGTTTTTTTATATCTTTTTCTTGTTTTTTAAAATTTAATTTTCAAACCATAAATAAATCGATTGATTAATGTTGTGGATTTGCAAAATTTTGGTTTTTCAAAATTAAATGAACAGTATCAACACTTTCTTGCGTAATTGTTTTTTGAGTCCATGGGTATCCGCCTGTAGTATGAGATAAAATTGCATTCATAACATCGTCATCAATGTTAATACGGTAGCCATCTGGCATTCCATAGTATTGTCCTCCTGAAGTATGGTCTAAACCTAGCGAATGACCAAGTTCATGTCGAATTGTAATAAAAAGTAAATTAACATCATAATCTGGTGCCTCCGAATCAAGCGCCCAGTTGACTAGTGTACTTTCAATTCCAGTATTGCCACTTGATGTTGCACTACCATCGCCTTCTGGATTTGGAGAAATCACTAAGGTTACTGGTTAAGTCGATTCACTTGATTTTATAATTGTGGGTTCTTTGGGATTGATTGCGGCATTCCAACTTTCTGCAGCCCGGTCAATTTCTTTATTAAATGCTGCAAGAGCCTTTTCTGGATCAGATTCTGCTGCAAAATCTTCTATTTTCGCTTTTGATTCATAAATGATTTTACCTTGTGAATTATAAGCATTAGATACCATTTGAGAATTGGAAACCTCGGGATTTGAGCCATAAGTTATTGTTGAGCCTAAAAACATCCCATCAGGTAATTTTATTCCTGAACTATTTACACTTGGATAAGTTGCAGCCAAATCCAAATTCAAAGCATGTTCATCTACCCAATACCAATTATCACCTTCTAAACTAACATTTACAAAATTGGTAGTTTGCCCTTTTTTATCACCAGAGGTATAGGTAACAGGCACTGTTTCTTTATTATAAAGTGTCTTTCCTGTTAGATTCCCCAGAGAAATGATATTATCCGTATCGAGTTGACCATTTTCTAATTTTGAATAAAATTGATAGTCATTATTAAGTACAACGTTATATCTATAAGGATTCAAGGGAGTTGTAGCCGTGGGAATAAAGTCAGAAAGTGGTTTATCATTGCTATAATCAGTAACTTCTCCTAATTCCATTTCGCTACCAGACATATTTTGCCATACATAAGTATCTGCCATCGTTGCTGCATCAAAGTTTGTCATGAATTCACTTGAAGTCCAAATATGATCTCCTGTTGGATTATCTAGCGTGCCAGAACCAACATTTTGCCATTTACCTGTGTAGCCATTCGTGACTGGTACATTTGCTAAATTCATGTCAGAATTTAATTGACTTGCCAGACCTAATTTTAGATTTTTTAGATTATTTGTTTGACTAAACATTGCTTGACTATCCGTATTTTCAGAAATTGTAAAAGAACTCAAATCTAATTTTTCAAGTGCTTTCATCCTACTAAACATACTTTCCATGCTTCTTACGCTTGCTGTATTAAAATTATTTATATCAAGATGTTCAAGTTTTTCCGCTCCAAGAAACATATAATTCATATCCGTTACTTTACTTGTATCAAAATTAGAAAGATCAAGACTGGATATATTACTGACACTATCAAACATCCCAGCCATACTAACCACGTTACTGGTGTTAAAACTAGAAACATCTATTTGTGTGATTTTTGACAACTTTACAAATAGGTAAGACATATCCGTTACTTTACTTGTATCAAAATTTGAAAGATCAAGACTAGTCAAATTACTGGCACCATCAAACATTCCTCGCATGTTTGTGACATTAGACGTATCAAACTTGGAAACATCTAACGTACTTGCCTTAATCCCAAAAAACATATACTCCATACTTGAAATTTTACTCGTATCAAAACCAGCTAAATCGATTTCCTCTAAATTTGTAGCACTTAAAAACATAGAATCAGTACTTCCCGAGTAATTTAAATTACCTAATTTCAATACTTTTTGGAGTTCTGGCAAATCTACAAATGCTCTAGAGATGTTATTAGCACTTGTTTTTGTTGTAAATTCGATACTTTTTACCGCTGCTGGGTCTATATTTGCTTCACGCAAAACTTCTGGTAAACTTTGACTTGGATGTCCGATATTTCCTCCAAAAAATATTAGTTCTCCATCATTGGCTAAAACCCAATTAGCCTCACCCCATTTTCCAGAACTGGCTTTTACATCCGCAGAAATAGTAACAGCATGAGGATTAATTATTGTTGGTCCATAGCTTACAATACCAACCGAAAGGCTGGCGAGCGTTGCCCCAAGAAGTAACATTTGAGTTTTTGACAAGTTTTTTTTCATAAATTCTCCTCCTTTTAATAAGATAATTATAGCATTTAAATTATAAATAAATTATAAATATGGTCTTTTGTTAATTTTTTTATAATCAATTATTTGTACCAAATCAGTTATACCCATCATCCACTCAAACTCCCAAAGATAATTTCTTCTTTGCTACTCAACAAAAAGGAATTGTTTGCTTTTTATCCAAAACGCTTCATTTCAATGGATAATTCGATTTTGTTTTTTTATAGTAATTATTTTCTTCAATTACATTTTTGTAAGAATTTAGCAAGCAAATCCTTTATATACTATACTTATAGACAAAAGGACATTTGAAAGGAAATAAACAATGAAAACACAAACAGAAAAAATTACTCAAAAAGTAGAAAATGAAAAATCAATCAAAGATAATTTAGAAATTATCCACTCACTTAATGACTTACTCTACAACGGTTCTTTATATTGATGTAAAGTAACACAAAAAAAGGACCTATGAAAATTAATTTCTTAGGTCCTTTTTTTTATTATTTCACTTGATAGACTATTTTTCCATCACATATTGTATATTTGACTTGCCCTTGAACTTTTTGTTTAATAAATGGAGAATTGGTCGCTTTGGAGTCAAATGTTTCACCGATCTGATACTCATTTTCAGCATCAAAAATGACGAGGTCAGCCGGTCCATTTTCTGCGAGGTAACCTACATCAAAATTATAAAGTTTAGCTGGATTAACGGTCATTTTTGTCAGTAATTCACTGAGTGTTAAATGGCCTTTTGCGACTAAGTTTGTCAATCCAAGTTGCAAGGAAGTTTCTAATCCAATCATTCCTGAAGGAGCCTTATCAATGCTGACATTTTTCTCTTCATGAGTATGAGGAGCATGGTCTGTGGCGATGACATCAATTGTCCCATCTTTTAATCCCTCAAATATTTTATCGATATCAGCCGTTCTACGCAGTGGTGGATTGAGTTTAGCATTTGTTCCCTGCTCATAAATCATTTGTTCTGTAATCGAAAAATGTTGTGGAGTCACTTCTGCTGTGATTTTTGCTCCTAAATTTTTGGCAAATCGCACCACTTCAACAGATTCTCCAGCTGATAAATGTTGAATGTGCAAGCGAGCGCCTGTTTCGTAAGCAATCATACTATCACGCGCCATCATGCTGTATTCTGAAACAGTCGGTGCCCCTGTGAAGCCACATTTATGAGCCACTTCGCCATCATTCACTCCTAAAGTTCCAATCAAATTTGGATCTTCTTCATGAATTGAAATCAGGCTGTCAGTTAATTTCGCTTTTTGCAGAGCTTTACGTAAAACGCCAGCATCTGTCAGTGGAATACCATCATCAGAAAAGCCGATTGCTCCTGCTTTAATGAGTTCATCAAAATCTGTTAAATGCTCTCCATCAAAATCTTGCGTAATTGACCCAACTGCATCAATCTTAATGTCTTCTTTGTCAGCAATTTCTAAAGTTTCTGTCAGCACTTTTGGCGTAGATAAAATAGGTTTTGTATTTGCCATCATAACTACTCTTGTAAAACCACCAGCCGCAGCCGATTTTGCACCACTATGAATCGTTTCTTTATGCGTTTGTCCTGGTTCACGAAAATGAACATGAACATCAATTAAACCAGGGGCAACGACTAATCCCCTTGCATCAACAATTTCTGCATTTTCTACTGACAAATTTAAGCCGATTTTTACTATCTTGTCATTTTCAATCAGAATATCTAACACTTCATCTCGATTTGATTTGGGGTCAACAAGTCGTCCATTTTTAATTAATAAAGTCATTTTCTCCCTTTCATAAATTACTGACAGAACAATCAGCTTTGCTGACTTGTTCATTTATCCACCGATTCAAAGTCTCCCTTTGGTCGCATTGAACTGACAGATGTTCCAGAACCTAATAATTTACTGACAGGCTCTTTGAATTTCTGTCAGTAAATTAATCTTGCCAAGTTTCTTGATTTTCTTTGAACTTTTTAAGTAATTCTAATTCTTCTTTTGTCACATAACCCGTTTCTTTAGCAATTTCAATAAGCTCAGAATAAGTTGTCAATGTGGCTAATTTAACACCAGCCTCAGTAAATTTACTGTTCGCTTTTTCTAATTCATAAGTGAAAATTGCAACCACACCAAGAACATCAGCACCTTCACGTTCTGCGGCTGCAACAGCTTCTAAAACAGAACCACCAGTCGAAATCAAATCTTCAACCACAACCATTTTTTGGCCTTTTGTCACACGTCCCTCAACTTGATTACCTGCTCCATGGTCTTTTGGTTTACTACGAATATAAGCAAATGGTAATTTAAGATAGTCAGAAATAATTGCACCATGAGGAATTCCTGCTGTAGCAGTTCCTGCAATGACTTCAACTTCTGGAAATTCCGCTTTAATCAATTCTGCAAAAGCACCTTCGATTTGGCTTCTAACTTCTGGATAAGCTAAAGTCACCCGATTATCAGTATATATTGGCGACTTAATTCCTGAAGCCCAAGTAAAAGGTTGACTTGGTGAGAGACTGACCGCTTTAATTTCCAATAAATCTGCAGCAATGGCTTTTGATATTGACATGATTTCTCCTTCTCAATTTACTGACAGAATGGTCAGCAATAAAAAACACTTGCCAAGAATCCTAGCAAGTGTAAAAAGTATCAAAACAAATTCACTTTTACTGACAGAAAATCCTGTCAGTAAAAATAGAATCAATTTTTCCTGATTTCAACCTTGCTAGCCTCTCTGGACTAGTTTAAAAGTTATATTGTTTATTAGTTTAACAAACTTGAGCCAGATTTGCAAGTCTTATTTTTTCGATTTATGATAATTGGAATCAAAAAACATTGTAATAATATTGAATGCAACTATAGACAAGCCAACCCATTTCATTCTATTATCAGCCGAATAGTTTGTATAGACATACCAAGCCAAAACCATAAAAAGAAGTCTTAAAATGATATCTGCTAAAAATATAAATTTTTTCATTAAATTTCCTCATTGATTGAAAGCAAATTCTACGCCCATAAGCTCTTTTCTCTTTTCTTTTATTTAGATTTCCTATAAGCATTAATTGCTTCTGGTACGATAATGAGAAGCAGAACAGCAATATAAAATATTTGTACTAAAATATTTTGATGAAAGAAAAATATACTTATGCTTGCACTTATTACAAGCACTCCTTTAAAAATTGGTAAGATTCTTTTCATAGCTAAACCTCCAAATGCTTATTGGAATTGAACCATTTCTATAAATCCCCAGCCCTAACCCTATCATTTATTTCTATGAAAAGTTTGCATGATAAGACTTAAAATGCTAAGAATTACTGCAATACTTGCAAAAATATATTTAAGTATGCTAAGGCCATTTGGAAAAATAAAAATTAAAACACCGAGTATTACGGCAAATATACTACTCAGATATTGTACGATTCTTATACTCTTTTTAGTAATCATTGCCATTCAAACCCCCAGACTCCTCCACTTGGCATTCCAGCAGTAAAATTAAATACAATGCCTCCTGGAGTTTTAGTTAATGCTGTGCCAATAAGATATGAGACACCACTAATAAAGCTACAATACACCGCTGCTTGAGGAAGCTTAAGTCCTAAAACTCCTGCCAAAGCGCCTGCTGCTTCGGCTGAGTGAACACCCTTTTGTCCAATTTTCCGTGCCAATGTACGGGAAACTCCTAAACGAGTTCCCCACCAATAAGTATGTAAATAGGTCTTCCCCTCATGATAGATTGTGATTAGAGTTGCTTGACTATCGCTAGCTATTTCTTCTGCAGTTTTCGGACTATCTCCAATTACAACTGAATTCCCGTCTTGCACCACATTGGCTTTAGGAACTTCTAAAATAGTCTGCTTCAAAGAGACATTTGATTGCGAAATCAATTTATCAAGCTCTGTCAATTCAAGCTTTGTCGCATTTATTGGTAAAGTCTTTTGATTTATTGAAAATTGATTAGTTTTTGAATCTAAGATAACAGCATTATTGAAACGATTGATAAATGCCGAATTAATTTGACCATTATTCGTCGTTGGCGTAGTTGGTTGGCTTACTGCCAACAAGTCAATATCACCAGAATAGTTTGAAACTTGATTTACATTTTTAGCTTCGAGTTTTTGTGATGAGACCTTATTGTGTGTAGATTGGGCAAGTCCAAGACTTCCACCCGTTACGAGTAAAATTGTTAGACTTGAAAATACTAGATTATTTTTTAAATGTGACATATTTTTTCTGCTTTTTGAGATGCGATGCAAATCAATAGAGATTTTGCATCACTGCTACGGTGACATTTCTTCTTTCAAGATTTGTAACCCTCCTTTTACCATTCTGAGTGAGCGACACTCAAGATTCATGAATCATTTTCTAAAATGATTATATCAAATCAAAATACCCCAAAAGGCCTTTTCCGAAATCTCGGAAAAATTTTTTATAAAAAATAAAAAGGGAACTCAAATCCCTTTTATATCCCACTAGTTTTTTACAGATTCATCAAATATTTTTTGATAATAAGCCTTCATCTCTGGCAAACCCAATTCATCAAAAAGACGGATAGAACTCTCCATTTTAGCTTTCCCATCGACAGCTTTGCCAGATTGATAAAACAATAAGCCAAGAGTAAAGCGAGACATATTACGGCAAAATAAATCCTTTTTATAAGGTATTAAAGCAATATTAACATCTTCCAAGAGTTTTTGAGCAATGGAAAATTTATTCTCACTAATATACTTTACAGCTGCTCGGCAAACAATTTGGACAATTTTTTCACGATATTTTTTAACTTTGAGATAGTGCAAATTTTCTTTCCAAAAGTCTTTCATCAAAGAGAGAGTCAAACGGGTATTCAAGTGTTCTACAACAAACGAAAGAATACTTAACTCAAAATATGACCAAACTTCGATATTAAACATTAAATCAGTAACTTCAACTTCTTCTCGCTCTGTCAATCCATATAGCAAATTTTGAGTCGCAAGAAATATCAGTCGGTTTCCTTGTTCATTATCATATTTTCTAGATTCATTATTAATCGCTTTTAATTTTACAGTATCTTGCATATAATTCGCATCTTCAATTTCATCACAAATCTCAACAAAATAATCAGAATGGTAATTGTTAAAAAAATATTCAAACTCAGAAACTTCAATATGCATTAATTCTAAAGCTGCATCTAATTTATCAAATCTAAGAATAAACTTTCCGCTTTCAAAATCTGACAGTGATGATTTTGAAAGACCTACTTTTTCAAAGTCAGTTAATCTAAAGTTTCGTTGCGTTCGTAAATCATAGAAAATTTCTCCCATTATAGAGATTGCTCTATTGTTTTTTACCATTCCATATTCCAGCGTTTCAATTTTTTTGATCAAATTTTACTACTTTTTTAACGAAAAAGCAACAATAATTTCACTTTGTTCAAATATAAGTTCTTTAGATTACAAAACAAAAAACGCAAAGCTTTCAAGCTTCGCGTTTTAGCTTATTTCCACTAAATCCACTTCACAGTACTTACAAATTTTCCAATTCTTCCATCGCTTCTAAAAGAGTTAGCTCTAGCTCATCTTTTTCATCATTAAAGCGGTCAATTTCAGCTTGTAATTCTCCTAATTTAACAAAATCAGCGGTATTTTCTTGCATTTCCAATAAAAGCGCTGCGATTTTTGTTTCCAAATCGGCTAGTTTCTCTTCACAAGCCTTGATTTCGCGCTCTACTTTACGTCGATTCTTTTGAGCTTCTTTCTGAGCTGTAAAATCTTGTTGAGCTAAACTTTCTATTGGTTCCCCATTTTCTGAAGAATTACTCTCAGCTTGTACCTCTTCTTTTTTCTCAACATAATAATCATAATCTCCCAAAAATTCTGTACTTCCTTCGGGAGCAATTTCTAAAACTTTGGTAGCTACTCTATTGATGAAATAGCGGTCATGAGAAACAAACAAGATTGTCCCTGGAAAATCAATCAAAGCATTCTCCAAGACCTCACGTGAATCAATATCCAAGTGATTGGTTGGTTCATCTAAAACTAAAAAGTTATCGTGATCCATTGCTAATTTAGCAAGTAAAAGACGGGCTTTTTCACCACCAGAAAGCATCCCAACCGTTTTCTTTACATCATCTCCACTAAAAAGAAAGGCTCCAAGCATATTGCGAATTTCAACTTCATTAAGTAAGCGATGCTCATTCCATAATTCGTCTAAGACAGTATTGGAAGCTGTCAATCTTCCTTGTTCTTGGTCATAATATCCCAAAGTAACATTGGCACCCAATTTTGCTTGACCTGCTAAAAATGGAATCTGTCCAACAATTGACTTAATCAATGTTGTTTTACCTACTCCATTTGGCCCAACAATAGCAAGGGACTCGCCTTTACGCTCGTCAATGTTAATCGGACCAGAGAGAAGATTATCTTCATAACCCACCGTTGCTTCTGAAACGGTTAAAACAACATTTCCAGACGTTTTTTCAGGAGTAAAAGTAACATTGGCCGATTTATCATCACTTGTTGGTGCGTCTAAACGCTCCATTTTCTCCAACTTTTTACGACGTGATTGTGCCATTTTAGTCGTCGAAGCCCGAACTAAATTTTTGGCAACATAATCCTCTAATTTAGCAATTTCTTTTTGTTGTTTTTCAAAATTTTTGAGCTCAGTGAGTAATTTTTGCTCTCTTTGTTCGACATAGCGCGAGTAGTTTCCAGAAAAACGAGTCAATTCTCCTCGCGACAACTCCAAGACCTCATTAACTACTTTATCCAAAAAGTAGCGGTCATGACTGACAATCAATAAACTTCCTTCGTAATTTTTAAGGTAATTTTCAAGCCAAGCTAAAGTTTCAATATCCAAGTGGTTAGTTGGTTCATCCAAAATCAAAAGTTGTGGTCTTTCAAGCAACATCTTAGCAAGAGCCAAACGTGTTTTTTGTCCCCCCGATAAACTTGAAATTTCTCTTTCCCACATTGTTTCATCAAAACGAAACCCATTTAAGACAGACTTAATTTCAGATTCATAAGTAAATCCATTTTTAATCCGAAATTCTTCTGATAAAGCATCGTAACGTTTCATCAAAGCTGTCAATTCATCCCCAGCAAGTTCTCCCATTTGCAATTCCATCTGGCGCAATTGTTTTTCCATTTGGCGAAGCGAATCAAAAACAGAGAGCATTTCTGCAAATATTGTCCTTGAGGAATTCAGCCCAGTATCTTGCGCTAAATAATTCATTGTCAAATCTTTGGTCTTGGATACAGTTCCGCGACTCGCTTCTTCAACTCCAGCAATAATTTTAAGCAAGGTTGACTTACCAGCTCCATTTCGGCCAACTAGGGCAATTCTTGAATGGTCTTGTAAACTAAAATTGATATTTTCAAATAAAACATCGCCACCAAAAGTGCGTGCAATTCCATTCCCTTGCAGTAAAATCATGATATTTATCCTCTTCGTTAAATCTCAAAGCATATTTTTTAATACTTCGTTTTTCCTTTTCATATGATAGAAAAGCAGTCCTTCTATTATAGCATTTAAGGCAAGCTTTTTGTAGTTCTTCCAAATTCTTGAAATTAAAAAGCTTACCAAATCTGATAAGCTAAAATAAAATTAATATTAGACTAAAATTAATCTTTCACGCAATTCAATTCTCCTAACTTCTGGTGGAATAAACGCTCTGATTCCATCCTCGTTAAAACCAATCAATAGATAGTCCTCGTCAAAAATTAATGGTCGTTTTAGAAGACGTGGATTTTCCTGAATTAATTTAAATGCTTTTTCTAGTCCTAATTCATCGAAATTATAATTTAAAGATGCGTATGTTTTCCCTCGGGTCGCAATTATATCCTCAAATCCGTTTTCAGTCAAGGATAAAATTTTGATTAAATCATCTTTTTCCATAAAATCTTTTGATAAATTAATTTCTTCAAATTCAATGTGATGTTTACGTAACCATTTTTTAGCTTTTCTACAAGATGAACATGAACCACTAAGATAAATTTTAATCATATTTTCTCCCTGTCTATTTTTTCATATTTCTATTTTAACATGAAAGCGCAATAATTAAAAGAGTAAAATAAACATTTTTTTAGAATTATAATTTATTTCTCATTTTAAACGAATAATCCATTCCTTTTGTTTGATAATTTCACAAATTTTTGATAAAATTATCACAAAGAAACTAAATATTAATTAGTTTTAATAAAATCGAATTAAATTTTTGAGGTATAACAATGACTGATCATAAACCAAGCAAAAGCTTGCCTAAAGCAACTGCTAAACGACTGCCACAGTACTATCGACTGTTCAAAAGTCTTGTCGAAGAAAATGTGACACGCACAAACTCACAACTTATTTCAGAAAAAATTGGAGTAGATGCTGCCACAATTCGCCGTGATTTCTCTTTATTTGGTGAATTAGGCCGACGTGGATACGGCTATGAAACAAAAGTGCTCCGTGATTTCTTTGGAGAACTTCTTGGCCAAGACCAAGAAACGCATATCGCTCTGATTGGTGTCGGAAATCTCGGTCGTGCATTACTTCATTATCAATTCCAAGATAGAAATAAAATGAGAATCACGCAAGCCTATGATATTTCTGGCAATCCCTTAGTTGGAACACAAACAGATGATGGAATTCCAATTTATAATATTTCTGATTTAGAAAAAAATGTTAAAAAATCGGATATCAAAACAGCAATTCTCTCTGTTCGCAAAGAAAATGCCCAAGAAGTTGTTGACACTCTAGTCAAAGCTGGTATCAAAGGTTTCCTAAACTTTGCCCCAATTCGTTTGAAAGTCCCTTCAGATGTGGTTGTTCAATCAATTGACTTAACTAAGGAGCTGCAAACACTACTATTTTTCATGAACGGTAACAAGCAAGAATAAAATAAATATAAATTAAAAACGGCATAATATAGCCGTTTTTTCTATTTTAAAAATAACTAAAAACTATAGAAATAAAAAACTCGTACAACAAAATTACAACATATCATTAGATTTAATCTTGTTTTGTTGTAAATTTACAACAGCAAATAAAAATAAAAAATGCCAGCAAATTGCTGACACCCATGTTTAAGATTTTCATTATAACATATAAAACAAATAAAAAAGCCGCTCCGAAGAGCAGCTTAACTATAGAAAGGAGATGAAATTCCACAATCATCCCGAGTATATTATAGCATAAAAAAACGCCCACCATTTGGCGAGCGTTTTAAAGAGTGAATACATCACAAAAGTAAACATCTAGAGTATATCATTTTTACAATATGTTAGCAAGAATTAGAATTAAAAAAAGCACCTCTATTTAAAAGGTGCTCAGAAAGATATTTTATAATATACTTTTAGGGTAAATTTATTATATAAAATATTTTTAATTCATTCAAATAAAAAGCCTCCAAATTATGAAGGCCGAATTGAAATTAGTGTTACGGAACAAATTATACTTAATGCCCGTTTCCGTTGTAAAGAAAAACGCCCTTACCTTGAAAAGGACGCTCACTGTGCTTCTAAATATTTAGCTATTTGTATTTGGAAGGACAACTATGATGATTGAATTATATCAACATTTATAAAGTTAAACAGTAACATTTGTTAACAAAAAAGACCCCCAATTAAGGGGTGTCAGTGTTAGAAACTTAATTATAGCAAACTTCTTAACGAGAACAAAGAAAAAAGCCCCGGAGGGCGGAGAATATGCTATGTCAATGCAAGAAATGCAGCAATTGTACCAGCAATAGCTATGCCAGTCCCAATTATTGTAAATATTATTCCCACATACCATCTTATTGATTCTTTTTTAGCTTGTTCACGTTCTTTGCGTTCTTTTTCTGTTCATCTTTCAACGCCTGTTTGAATTCCGAAAAGGAGTTATTAATTTGTAAAACTTGATTTGAAAAACCATTATCAACTTTTTGAGATAACAGCTCAAATTTATTATCCATTCTATCGCTCAAATTCTCAAATTTTAAATCAATTTCATTTTTAGAATAAGTTTCTTGATGCATATTATCTCCTCCTCTTAATTTTGTATCTGTTTTCATTATATCATATTCATCAGTTCTTTCCCATTTTACGCTCGATCTTTCATTTTTATCAATAGGGAATACTATTAAATCTCGGTTTTCCATCATTTCTCCTTGACTTCAAATGTTAATTTTTTTGAGTCTTGAATAAGACCGTTGAATTTTTCATCATTTAATTCTTTTACTTCAACTACAGACAAGACTTTGGCTAATGTCAAAGTTAAGAAGTAATTTCCTTCCGACAAATTATCAGTAGGAAATTTCATAAGGCCCTCAGCTTTGAAATCACCAGATTCTTCAACCATAATATTTTTATCAAAAGGTTCTATAATATGTTCAAATACAGTGCTTTGAGGTTCTTCGGATTTGTTTATATGGGTAAAGATAACATACCTGAACTCGGGGTCTAGATTTGCTAATTTAAATCTGAGAGTAAACTTAGAGTCATGACTTATCTCTAGAACTGCTTCTTTTACTTCCTTAATTTTCAAATCAAATATTACCGCTTTAGATATTTCTCCACTATTGCTTAATTTTATATGTCTTTTTATCTCTTCTTCTGTCAAATTTTCCATAAGTTCCTCCTAGTTTTAAAATCTAATTTGAATTAATTATAGCAATTACCTATATAAAACACAAACACGAAAAAAGCCCTGACCGAAGTCAGGGTTAATTTTAATATTTTAAAGTTTGACCAGCATAAATCAAGTTAGGGTTTGAAATACCGTTCATTGAAACTAAGCTTTGAACAGTTGTTCCTAAACGACTTGCAATTAATGAAAGATTATCGCCAGAGTGCACTGTGTAAGTTCGTGCTGTAGCCCCAGATTGGCCTCCTTTGAAGCGAATAACCTGACCAGTATAAATCATGTTCGGATTAGATAAACTGTTCTGACGTGCTAATTCTTGCCAGTTTGTTCCCCAATTTGAAGCAATTCCACTAAGTGTATCACCTTGTTTTACAATGTAACTTTTTGAGGTTGTTGCGGGTTGGCTAGTTGATGCATCAATAGTTTCAACATTATGAACAGATAACCAGCTCATAATACCATCAAGCAAGACTGTATCACCGTTCTTCTGGATGATTTTATGTGGTTTACCTTTTACCCATTGAGGAATTGTTTGTCCTGTAGCATAATTTTTAGCTCCAAAGTTTACTTTAACAGTCATGCCAACTTCTACATCGTTTCCTTTAACTTCATTAGCTTCTTTACCATTATTAATGGCCGGTGTAACAGTATCGGGTTTAACTTCTTGCCCTTTTTGTTCTCCATAGCCATTGTCTGTGATTCCTGTTAAGTCTACATTTCCATCAAGTCCACCAGCAACATAAGTTGATGTGAACTGGAATACTGATATTCCGTCCATACTTGGGAAAAAGCTATAGTTTGGAACTGGTGTCACTTCATAATTTGGATAAGCCGCAATCCATAATGAGTTAGGGAATTCTTTGATG